>Ga0081455_10006828_pt1 | contig 12165 bp, 11 predicted proteins | sample TabmetS3T2R1_FD_70207 | JGI IMG/M metagenome (GOLD analysis project Ga0081455, IMG submission 70207) | Tabebuia heterophylla rhizosphere microbial communities from the University of Puerto Rico - S3T2R1 | ecosystem: Host-associated > Plants > Roots > Rhizosphere ... | reverse complement strand
CGCCTGATCAATTCGCGGTTTCAAACACGAATTGCGTTTTCACGTGAGCGGCGGGCGCATCGCCCGATAAGATGTCGTTGAAAGCGGCGTCGGCGCGCTCAAAAGGCACGCTGTGCACCCAGGCCGGATCGAGACCATCGACGAGCGCGGCGGCCTGCCGAAATTCCTCGGTCGTGTAGCAAAAGCAACCGACCAGCGTTTTATCCCGCATCATGATCACGTTCGGTGTGAAGCCGAACTCGTCATCATGCAGGCCGATCAGCGCGACAGTTCCACCCGGCGCACAGCACCTGACCGCGGCCGATCGGGCAGCAGCGCTGCCGACGGCATCAAACACGACGTCATAAGATCCTTGTGGCGCAGCTTCGACAAAATCGGCGCCCATCGCCAGTGCGTGATCGCGCCGGGCGGGCGCGAGGTCGGTGACCAGAATGCCGCTCACGCCCTGGGATTTCAGGACATGCAGCAGGCACAGTCCGACCGAACCGGCGCCGATCACCGCGACATTTTCGGCCGGCGAGCCGGCCCGGTGCCAGGCATGAAGACCAATCGCGACAGGCTCGATGAGCGCGCCCTGCAACGGCGATAGCGAGGCCATCGGCAACAGATTTGCGGTCGGGACCGCCACGCGCGGCGCAAATGCGCCCTGCCGATCGAAGCCGATAAACAATCGCTTGCGGCAAAGTTGCGGGCGGCCTCGCAGGCAGGCCGGACACGTGTTGCAGGCAATCAGCGGATTGACGGCAACCAGTTCACCCGTATCTTCGCGCCAGCCGCTGAACTCATGCCCCATCACCAGAGGCAATGGGATGCCGGTCACGCCATGCCGGACCCAGCCGATATCCGAACCGCAGACGCCAGCGGCGGCGACACGGATCACGACCTCATCGTCCGCCGCAACGGGAAGATCGATTTCGCCAAAATGCAGGCGCTGTTCGCCGGTATATTGCAGGCTCTTCATTGGAATTTGCCCATCGGGCAGCTTCAGGCGACGACGACCTTCGGCAGCGGCTGTGACATCTGCATGTCGGCATCATGCCGTTTCGCCCGCAGCCTGAGCAAGGCGTAGAGATCGTCAATCGTCGGCGTCGGAAAGTCGGTCAATTCCTTGATCGCCTCGATCGAATTGATCAGCGCTTCGACTTCGAGCGGCCGACCACGCTCGAGATCCTGCAGCATCGACATCTTGTGCTTGCCGCCAAGCTTCGTGCTGGCGATGCGCTCCTCGATGCTGAACGGAATGTCCGCGATCCCGAGTTGGGCTGCGAGGCCGTCGGCCTCAGCCATCGCGCGGCGGACGATTTTCATGATCGCAGGATCGGCGTTCATCTCGGCGATGTTCGCGAGCGTCAGTGTTGCGATCGGATTCCAGGTCAGGCTGCTGATCATCTTTGCCCAGATCCAAGCGCGGATGTCCGGAACAACATGGGCGTTGAGGTCGGCTTCGCACATCGCCGCAGCCAGGCGTTCCACCCGCGGGCTCGACGAGCCATCCGGCTCGCCGATCGGAAAATCAAGCTGGCGACCGTCGTGATGGACGACGCCGGGCGCCCTCACCTCGGTCGCAACCCAATAGACGCATCCCAACACGCGCTCCGAGCCGAGGCGACGCCATTGCGCCGCACCGGGATCGAGCCGGTCAATGCGCCGTCCATTAAACGGACCTGGCAGATTGTCGAAGTACCAATAGGGAATGCTGGTCGTGGGCGGCAGCACCACGGAATCTCTGCCGAGCAGAGACTCGATGCCGTCAAGGGCTGCCGTGAATTGGTGTTGCTTGAGCGTGACCAGAACATAGTCCTGGTGACCGAGATCGGCGGGCCGATCCGTCGCCCGAACCCTGGCCTCCACGGTTCCGTTCGGCGTAACGACGCGCAATCCGCGATTCCGGATGGCGTCGAGTTGCGCACCACGCGCGACCACACTCACCTGAAGACCCGGAACCTGTGCCAGCTTGGCCGCAACGAAGCCGCCGACCGCGCCTGCCCCAAAAACGCAGATCTTCATCGCTGGCTTCCCCCGCGAGCGGAACCGATCTGACACTTGCGCCCGGAGGGGACGCGACGCCGCATAACGAATGTCAAATCCAGAACCCCACTACAGACCCGTGACAGCAGCCGATTCCGGTTCTGATCAGGCATCCGTCCCCAAGACCGAGAATCAAAAGCCCTTACGGAGCGACAACGACGACGCCGTTACATACCCCAAACCCGGAGCGAGATGAACCTCTCTCAAACAACCGAACGTTCGTTACAAAAAGTGGTTGAGAGCGGGACGTCTTCGGCCATCAGCGCTGCGTGCAAGTCACGTTGCGGCGTTGCGTTCGGGGCCGCGCGCGAGAGCATCGCGCGCCGACGCCATCGTGATCGGTGCCGGCAATCAGCGGTTTTGGCGGGCCAGCAATCGTTCGGTCGATTCACGCACGCGCCGCGCCACCGCTTCCGGACCGATCTCTCCCGTCAGCCGATCCATCGGCACCTCCAGCGCCATCCGAATATCAGGCGGAAGTCCGCTGAGGACGCCGAGGATGTCGATGGCACCTTCGCCCGGCGGCAGGCGCTCCGCGCGCGCCGTATGCAGCATCGCCTCCACGCTCGTCGGCTTCTCCGCCGGCGCGTCGCAGACATGAACGAAAGGCAGCCATGATGCCGGCACGGTCGAGAGATCGGCCACGGTGTTGCCGCAGCGGTCGAAATGCAGCGTGTCGACCAGCACGCCTAGTTTGGGATGATTGACGGCGGCAACCATTTTGGCCGCTGCGTGAAAATCCGCCACCACGGTCCATGGGAAGAATTCGAGCACGGAACCCATCCCGTAACGCGCCGTCAGCTCGGTGAAGGCCGCGAGCCGTTCGGCCAGCCGGCCGAGATCGGGATCATAGGGAGCCGTGATGACATACTCGGCGCCCAGCTCCGCGGCAGTGGCCACCATCGGCTCAAGCGCCACGATGTCGATCTCCGGCGTGATCTTGACGAACTCGATATCCGCCACGCGCAAGCCGGTCTCGGCGAGCGCGGCCTTGGTCTCGCGCAACATTGGCGGATCGTCCATCAGCGGATAACCCGGGCTATCGGCCGTCACCGCGATCAGTCGCAATCCGACAGAGCGATAACCCGTGCGGGCGGCGACGCGGACCACCTCCGGCGGCGGCAACGACAGCACGGTCAAATGCGGCAGCGTGAATTCGAGGGGCATCGATCGGCCTTCAGCAATGAACTTCGCCTGCGCCTTCTAATGGGCTGCAGGCAGAATTCAAGCGCCCGTTGTTGCCGTCCACGCGGTGCGATCAAAAGCGCCCCGAAGCCCTGCTGGCCCGCGGCCTATTCCGCGGCGTGATCGGATCGGACGTTCCGCAAACCCGTCTTGCCGTGGTGACGATCGGCCTGCTTGTAGCCGAGCGCATCTTCCGCGATCAGGATTTTCTGGACGTTGGCCGTGCCCTCGCCGGTGAACATCAGATCGGCGAAGCATTTGTAGCGGGAGATGCGATATTCCGTGGCAAGCCCATAGCCGCCGAAAATCTGCTGAGTCTTTTCGGCGCAGAATTTGGCGGTTTGCGAGGCGTGGAATTTGGCGATCGAGGAGAGCCTGTTGGTCGGGAGGTTCGCATCCATCCGACGCGCGACGTCGTACACCAGCGCCCGGCTCGCTTCGATCTGCGTCGCCATGTCGGCGATATCGCCCTGGATCAGCTGGAAGCGGCCAATCGGCCCGCCCCGGACGAGCCGCTCATTGGCGTAACGCACGGCGTCATCGAAGCAACCAAGCGCGATCCCGAGCGCCTTGGCGGCGACCACCACGCGCCCCGATTGCAGCGCGCGCATGATGATCTTGAATCCGTCGCCCTCTTCACCGAGCCGATTTTCAACAGGCACCTTGAAGTCGTCGAGATAGAGCGCACAGGTCCGAAAGGCCTTCGACAGGCCCATGGTCTCGATCGGCTCGGCCGTGTAGCCCGGATATTTTTTCGGCTCGACGATAAACGCCGTGACGCCCTTGGCGCCGGCGTTCGGATCGGTCTTCGCCAGCAGAATTCCGACATCGGCTTCATTGCCGAGCGTCGCCCACATCTTGGAGCCGTTCAGCCGGTAGAAATCGCCGTCACGCTTGGCCGTGGTCTTCATCGCGCCGAGCGCGTCAGATCCGCTGCCCGGCTCGGTGAGCGACATCATGCCGATGATTTCGCCGGCGATCAGACGCGGCACGTATTTTTTGATCTGCTCGGGAGTGCCGGCGAGATAAATTCCGGTGGGGCATGTTCCCGACTGCTGATTGGCGCAACCGGCAAAGCGGATATCGGCGCGACCGATTTCTTCCAGGATCACCGCCGCGGCGACGTAGCCGACATTGGTTCCGCCCACGGACTCCGGAAACACCGAGCCGTACAGCCCCGCGGCGCCTGCCTTCCTGACCAGTTCGCGCGGCAGCACTCTGCGGTTTTCGAAATCGTCCATAACGGGGGCGACCTCGGTTTCCATGAAGCGACGCACCGTCTCCCGGATCGCCGGGATCTCTTCTGGCAGCAACTCGTCCATGATTTCATGTTCCTTCTTGCAGCCCATGCGTGCTGCGCGTTTGGGACGGCACCGGCCGTTCGTCCGCTTGCTATTTGCCGGTAAATTTCGGCGGCCTTTTTTCCTTGGATGCCGCCACCGCCTCAAGATGATCTGCGCTCGAGCGAACGATCGGCAAGTTTGCCGCGACGAGTTCCAGTCCGGTCGCGAGGTCCTTGTCCAGGCCCAAACGCATGACACGCTTGATGAGCTGCACCGCAAGCGGCGCGCTCTCCGCGACGCGCTTGGCGAACTCGTAAGTGCCGGCCATCAATTCCGAATCCGGGAAGACCCTGTTCACGAGGCCAATCCGCTCCGCTTCGCGGGCGTCGATGAAATCGGCCGACCAGAACAATTCGAGCGCCTTGGCCATCCCGACGATGCGCGGCAGCAGATAAGCGCCACCGACGCCGGGGATCAGTCCCATCCGCACATAGGTCTCGGCGAAGCGTGCGCTTTCGGCGGCAAAGCGGATGTCGCAGGCGAGCGACAGATCGAGCCCGCCGCCGGTGGCAACGCCATTGAGCGCGGCAATCACCGGCTTGTCGATTTCGGCAAGCTTGCGCGGCAAACGTTGGACGCCATCGACGACGCCGGATTTGATTCCGGCCGCGGTCTTGGAGGCTGCAGCCGCGAACGACGACACGTCGCCGCCAGTGGTAAACGCGCGCCCCGTGCCGGTGATCACGATGACGCGAATGTCGGCTCTGGTGCGGCATTCCTCCAACGCGGCGAGCCAGGCCTCCAGCATGGATTCGGTGAAAGCGTTCAGCTTCTCCGGCCGGTTGAGCGTGATCGTCGCGATGCCCTCGCTCGTGTCAAATCTCAAATATTCGGACATGTTCGTTGTCGACCTGTCTGCGATCTTGCGCGTCTCGACGATACAAAACAACGCCTGTGAACGCCATGCTCGAGTTCAGCACGCGGCGACGCCCGGAGTGCCGACATGTCCTGCTGGAAGACACCGAATATCTCCTGTGGTCTTCCCAGCGGCGTCGCGCGTCGGGGAAATCCGGAGGCAGATTTTAGCTGGCCTTTTCCTGACCATCGGTCCACATAATTTCCGGCTACATAACACCGGCACAGGCCGGGACAAGCGGAGGCGTCGTGGAGACCTACGATTATATCATCATCGGAGCAGGTTCGGCCGGTTGCGTGCTCGCCCGACGCCTGTCGGACAATTCCGACGCGAGAGTCCTGCTGATCGAAGCTGGCCCGCCGGCCGAAAACTTCTGGATCCGGGCTCCCGCGGGCATGGCCCGACTGATCAATTCGAAACGCTATAACTGGAATTTCTTCACCGAGCCGGTTCCGACGCTGCGCAATCGCAAGCTTCATTTTCCGCGCGGCAAGGCGCTGGGCGGCAGCAGCGCCATCAACGGCATGGTTTACGTCCGCGGCGATCGCCGCGATTTCGACCATTGGGCGCAGCTTGGCAATACGGGTTGGGGATGGGACGCCGTGCTGCCCTACTTCAAACGATCGGAAAGCAACAGCCGCGGCGCGAACGAATACCATAGCGTCGATGGACCTCTCGCCGTCAGCGATCCGGTCCTGATGCATCCTTCGGTCATCGATTTCATCGAAGCCGCGCGCCGAAGCGGCCTCGCGCATCTCAAAGATCTCACCGCAGGCGACCAGGAAGGCGTCGGCAGCACTCAGTTCACGATCCGCAACGGCGCGCGTGAATCCTCCTACGATGCGTTCCTGAGGCCGGTCCGGAACAGGTCCAATCTGGTCGTGAAGACCGAGGCTTACGTCCGCCGGATCTTGTTTCGTGATCGGCAGGCGGTCGGCGTCGAACTGACGCAAGGCAGCGAGACGGTCAAAGTCTTTGCCGCGCGCGAGGTGATCCTGTCCGCCGGAGCCTTGAGCTCGCCGCATGTGCTGATGCTGTCGGGCATCGGAGACGGCGAGATGCTGCAGCGTTTCGGCGTTCCGATCGTGGCACACAGCCCGGGCGTGGGTCAGAACCTGCAAGACCATTTCGTGGCGCGCATCCAGATGAAGTCGACGCCGAACAGTTCATACAACCGCGATCTCAGGAGTTGGCGGAAGTACTGGCAAGGCGCGCGTTATGTGTTGCAGAAGCAGGGCTTCCTTGCGCTCGGCTCCTCGACGGCCGCCGCCTTCATCAAGAGCAGCCCGCGGGTTGGTTACGCCGACCTCGAGGTCAGCTTCCGGCCGATGACATTCACCTTCGATGCGTCCGGCGAGGTGCGCATCGACGACTATGACGGCATCAGCGCGTCGGTGTACCGGGTCCGTCCTGCCTCGAAAGGCCAGGTCGTGCTGAAGTCAGCGGATCCCATGCAGCCGCCGGGATTCCACCCCAACTTCCTCGGCGATCCTGACGATGTCGAAGCCATGCTGTCCGGCATCCGGCAGGTTCGCAGGATCCTGCAGACCGAACCTGTGGCGTCGCGAATCCTCGCCGAGATCGTGCCGGGCGACAAGGCCGCAACCGATGAACAGCTGATCGAGCACATGGAAAACACCGGCCATTGCGCGTTTCATCCGGCCGGCACCTGCAAGATGGGCAGCGACATCGACGCGATGGCCGTCGTCGACGCGCGGCTTCGGGTTCGCGGCGTCGAGCGCCTGCGTGTGGCCGACGCCTCCATCATGCCTGTCGTGACGTCGTGCAATACCAACGCACCGACAATCATGATCGGCGAAAAGGCGGCCGACATGATCCGCACTGATGCCGCAGCGGCCCGCCCGGCCGAGGCCTTGTCGGCGTGAACGAGACCTGAGAACGCGAAACCGGCCCCGTCCGTCCGAGAGATCACTTGAAGTCCGGATCCTCGAGTTCGGGCGCCACATTCGCCGGCAGGCCGAGCTCGAAGGCATTGAGCGTGAGCGACACCAGGCAGTAATAGCCGAGGATGCCGACCAGCTCGACCATGCCGCGTTCTCCGAGCACCGCGACTCCGCGACGATAGAGGTCATTCGGCACGCGACCGGTCGTGAGCAGCGTCGTCGAGACGTCGTAGACCGCGCGGTGACGATCATCCGGCAACTGCGGAAGGCGGCGGGCGGCCACCGCCGCAATGATCTCGGGATCCAGTCCTGCCTTGAGCGCGATCGCCTTGTGGGCCGTCCATTCATGGTGCGAGGTCCAATGCCGGCCACAAATCAGAATCGCGAATTCCGACAGATGCGGCTCGATCGACGTTTGGAAGCGCAGCAATTCACCCAGCCGCTGCCCGCGCCGCGCCAGTTCCGGGTTGCGGAGCCAGGCGATCATCGGCGCCGGAATGTGGGTGCGCGCGCCGGCCAGGGTCTCCGCGCAGACCGTCGCCTGCTCGGCTGTCATCGCCTCTGCGGATGGCATTTCCAGGCGGGGCATTTTTTGTCCTCCAAAACCATATCATCGGCGGTTGCCGCCGAGGCCGACGCTCAGTCAATGTCCCGGCCGTGCGGCCGTCAATCCACCATCGACGACCAGTTGCGTCGCGGTGATGTAGCGCGCTTCATCGCTGGCGAGAAACAGGACCGCGTGTGCGACGTCCCAGGCGTCGCCCATCCGCCCCATCGGAACGCTCGCATGGCGCTTCGCGATCAGGGCCTGAGCGTCGTTCAAACCGAGCTGGCGGAGCAACCGGTGTTCCACCAGTGGCGTATGCATGGTGCCGGGCACCACGGTGTTGACGCGGATTCCTTGTCTCACATAGGCGATCGCGGTCGATCGGCTGAAGGCGATCACGCCGGCTTTCGAGGCGGCATAGGCGGCGCTGACGCGCCCGCTCAACTGGAAGGTCATGCAGCCGACGCTCGAGAGATTGACGATTGCGCCGCCTTTTCCCTCCGCTTCGAATTGCTGCTCCATCACCGGCAACACATGCTTGCAGCCGAGAAACGCGGTTTTCAGGTTGAGCGCCATCTGCGCCTCCCAGACCTCCTCGGTCATGCTGACGGGATCACCGGGTGCGCTGCCGCCGACATTGTTGACGAGGATGTCGATCCGCCCGAAGCGGGCGAGACAATCATCGACGGCGATCTTGACGTCGTCGCTGCGCGCCATGTTGCAGACATGCGCCGCCCAGCCCGGGTGTCGCTCCTGCTCCATGATGGTTGTTGTGCCGGCGATTGCAGCAGCGTCGACATCCACGCCGAAGACCTTGGCGCCCTGCCGCGCCATCAGCACGGCGGTCGCCTTGCCGTTGCCCCAGCCGTCGCCAACCGAGCCGGCCCCTGCGACAAACGCGACCTTGCCCGTCAGATCAAGCATTCTTCCGCTCACAGCGGGCCGTGCTTGCGATCACCGCGCAACGCCAGCAGCGATTGATACACCGGCTCGGGAACCTCGATCGAACCGCGCTGCTTCGCTTGCGCACGGTGCGCCGAACTTGAGCGGCCAGGCACACGGACCCTGGAGATGCCGGGAGCCGGCCGCGACGATTCGATATGATTAACCAGGTTCGTCACCATGGTGCGGAATTGCGCAAGCGGCATCAGCAAATCCGGTTTGAACACCAGGAAGAAGAAACCGCAATCGGCAACGTCCTCGACCACGATATGGCTGCCGCAGAGAATGCCGAGAACCTGCACCACCAGCGAAATCGCGGAGCCGCGGTGCCCTCCCCATGGCAGGATCGCACCGTCCAAAGCGAGATCGGGATCGAGTGTCGGATTGCCGGCGGGATCAACCGCCGATCCTGCATCCACGGGTTTGCCGAGCTTCTTGCGAAGCAGAACTTCGCCCCATGTGGTCAAACCGGTCCCGAAATCGATGACGAGCGGATCGGGCTCGCAGGGAAACGCAAAGGCGATCGGGTTGGTGCCGAAAATGCGGTCGATGCCGCCGGCCGGCGCGACGCGCGCCGCCGTATTGGCCGTGTGCATGGCGACCAATCCGGCATTCGCGGCGCGTTCAACGTAGTAGGCCAACCGGCCGCTGAACCAGGTGTTGCGGATGCCGACAAAGCCGACGCCGGTCTCACGCGCGAGTTCAATCGCCTTGTCGATGCCGATCAGCGAGGTCACATAGCCATTGGTTCCGCCGCCATCGATCGTCACCGAATTCGGGCTCTTGCGTTCGATCGTGATTGGCCCCGCCGGCGGCCGTTCTTTCAAGTGCTCGACCAGCGCCAGAACGCGTGGCAGGCCGGCAAACGCATGTCCCGCCATCGCCGCATCGATCAGATGGTCGGCAACGATCCCGGCATGATCGGCTGCGACGGCGTATTTCGTCAGCACATCGACGACAAGCTGGCGGGCGTCGGCGAACGTGATCTGCATTGATTGATACTCCCATCCACGCGTGCCGGCCAGATAAACTGGCGACCGGCACGCCGCGTGATTTTTCTTGAGCCTTGGCGTCGTGTCTTGCGATGATGGCTGCTTCCACATACGGACGCAACGCTGACAATGCGCGTGCTGCCCTGCAGATCGGGCAGGCCGTGAAACCAGGAGGGGGAATACGTCCACTTATTGACAAGACCGGACGGCGGAGAAACCATGCGGGTGCACCACGTATCTGGAGATGGTCATGCGCTTGTTCTACCAGAGCTTTGGCGTGTCGCGCGGGTCGCGCGATGGCCGCTACGGTCAGCTTCTGAAGCGGATTGTCGAATCTGCCGCGGCGCCCGGGACCGAAATCGAGATCCACGGAATCAGTCCGCACCACGCCATTGCGGATCAGTATCGTTACCTGGAATTTCTCGATGCCGCCGAGGTGCTGGAGAACGGGCTGCGGGCGGAGAAGGAAGGCTTCGACGCTTTCCTGATCGGCAACATCTTCGACCCTGGCCTGCATGAGTTGCGGGAATTACTCAACATTCCCGTGCTTGGCTTGCGGGAATCGTCCGTTCATGTCGCCTGCCTGATGGGGGCCTCATTCTCGCTGATCAACATCAACGAGAAATTCATCCCGCGTATCATCGAAGGCATCAAGCTGCAGGGGCTGCACTCGCGCCTGGTCTCGATCGATAAGATGACCGTCGAACGGCCGGGCTCGTTCGATCTGGCCTTGCGCGACGAGAGCGTGAAGGCGGAGATCGTCAAGCAGTTCATGGAGGTGTCGCGCATCAGTATCGAAAAAGGCGCCGAAGTGCTGCTGCCGGCCGGCGGCAGCCTGATGGCCGTACTCGCGGATGCCGGCGTCCATCAGGTCGATTCGACGCCCGTGCTCAACGGCCTGATCGCACTGGTCAAAGTCGCCGAACTCGCGGTGCAGATGCGCGAGATTACCGGCAGCTTCACCAGCAAGCGGCTGACCTACGCGCCGCCTACCGGCAAACTGCTGGAAGACATCCGCAAGGCTTATGGCGAGCACATCTATCCCGGAGCGAAGTAAGTTAGCGCCGCAGCAAGAAGCGCGAGCTATTTCCGGTACTGCACGTCGGTGACGTGCTCCATCCAGTCCACGGATTTGCCATCCACACTTTCCTGAATGGCGATGTGCGACATCGCGGTCGTGGGCGTCGCGCCGTGCCAGTGCTTTTCGCCGGGCGGGAACCACACCACGTCACCCGGCCGAACCTCTTCGATCGGGCCGCCCAGCCGCTGCACCCAGCCGAAGCCGTTCGTGATCACCAATGTCTGCCCGAGCGGATGCGTATGCCAGGCGGTGCGCGCGCCGGGCTCGAACGTGACCAGCGCAGCACTCACGCGCGCCGGAGCCGGTGCCTCGTGCAGGGGATCGCGCCGGCCTGAACCCGTGAAATACTCAGCGGGAAGTTTCGCAGATGGCTGGGAGCCCACACGCTTGATGTCCATTTGCGTTTTCCTTGTGCAATCCCTGCCGTTACCGCTCAATAGCCCAAATAGGCCGGCGAGTCATCGTCGCCCGAAAGACGCACCTTGCAAACGACATCGCGCCTGCTCGACCTCATGATGTCTGCGCTGTCGCGACCAGCGCGTCGACCGCGACCACGCCTGCGCCCTGCTTCCGCACCAGCAGCGGATTGATTTCGAACTCCGTGACGCCGGGCGTGGCGAGGAACATGTCGCCAAACCGGACGGCTGCGATTGCGAGCGCCTCGATGTCGGCGCGCGGCTGTCCTCGGAACCCCTGCAGCAAGGTGAAGAGTTTGAGTTTCTTCAAAGCCTGCAGCACCTGTTCGGTCGAGACCGGCAGCGCCAGATGCGTGACATCCCGGAACAATTCAATTGCAACGCCGCCGGTGCCGATGGAAACGACCGGACCGAAATCAGTGTTGCGCAGACAGGACAGGACGACCTCGACGCCGCCATCAACCATCTCCTGCACCAGGACGTTCATATCCGGTTTGCCGAGCTTGCGCCTGAAATCGGCGGCATAGGCGTCGATCTCCTCCGGCGATCGGACCCGCAGCTTGACCAACCCCAATTCGGTCTTGTGATCGGATTCCGACGGCAGGACCTTGACGACCAGCGGATATGTCAGGGTCGCGCAGGCGCTCGCAGCCTTGTCCTGCGGCCGAAGCAGCCTCCATGGCGCGGCTTGGATGCTGCTCTGCTCGAGGACATCCATGATCTCGGCCCAACGGCGCGGCGGCTGACGCGCAGGAAGCGGCCTGGCGATCGCGGCTTTCGGCTGGCTCCGCAGATTGCGCCGCCGGTAGAGCCAGGACAGCGCCCGCATGCAGTCGGCGGTGTCTCCCGCCAACAGAATTCCGGCGTCGCG
>Ga0081455_10006827_pt1 | contig 12167 bp, 8 predicted proteins | sample TabmetS3T2R1_FD_70207 | JGI IMG/M metagenome (GOLD analysis project Ga0081455, IMG submission 70207) | Tabebuia heterophylla rhizosphere microbial communities from the University of Puerto Rico - S3T2R1 | ecosystem: Host-associated > Plants > Roots > Rhizosphere ... | reverse complement strand
TCTAGAATTTTTGTGATTGCCGAGGCTTGACCGGCTGGATTCAAATGCTCAGTTCGATTACACCGGCGCAAGCCAAGCGGAACTTCGTTAGCCCGTACAGTCGTTGGCACCAAAAAGACGCGTTGCCAACCGAGCTAAACGGTACGCTTGCATCCCAGCGGTTGCGTCAACCGCTCTTTACGCCGGCGATCTCGCCGGGGTTCAAAATGCAGCGCGAAGATAAGATTTTCGCTATTGGCTCGTGTTTTGCCCGCGGTGTTGAGCTCGCGCTAATTGGGCAGAAAATGGATGTATTAAGCAAAACTGCTGAGTTTGATTCGTTCCCAGCAATGAATGGCGAACTGGCGTTAGGCTTCACCAACAAATACAACACATTCTCTATCTATAATGAACTGCGCTGGGCACTGGACCCGGAGGCAGAATTCCCTCGTCAGAGCCTTGTTGATCTTGGAAATGGCATTTTCTATGATCCGCATACTAATCCGGCACTCCAGCTAGCCGGCCTCGAAGAGACGATTCACCGGCGTGAGATCATGCAGATGGTCACCCGCCGAATTTCGCAGTGCCGGGTCGTCATAATTACCCTCGGCCTGGTCGAAGTGTGGTGCGACAAAATTGCGAATGTTGTCATTAATCGGCTGATTCCCGCTATGCTTAGCAGTTATCCAGATCGTTACGAGCTTCACCTCACTAATTTTGTCGAGAACTTTTCAAATCTTGAAGAGATTCACCGACTGCTCAGCCAGTTCGGTCACGAGGACATACAGATCGTAGTGACGGTGTCGCCCGTTCCGCTCCAGGCAACCTTTTCTGGGGAAGATGTTGTAATTGCCAATACTTATTCCAAATCTCTGCTCCGCGCTGTAGCCCAGGAATGGGCTGCCGCGCACAAAAATGTGCACTATTTTCCAAGCTACGAGATCGTTCAGAACTCGGACCGGGGGCGGACTTGGGAGGAAGACATGCGACATGTAAAGGGAGAGGTCGTTCGGCACATCATGAGTCTTTTCTTACAGAACTACTTCTCGGGGCTGCCAGTGACATCCTCCAAGCTGTGCGCTTCGCCAAATCCAGTGCCGCCTGGCACCGGGCCAGGCAAAACCACTATCAGCTGGTCCGCTCATGCCACGCCTGATGCGGCAATCTATGTCTCAGGGGGCAGCATTGAAGAAGCTCTTTTTGCAGGTGGTTCGTACGGATCGAAAGAGGCATCCTTTATTGAGACCGGTGCGACATACGAGTTTAGTCTCTATACTAACCGCGATCGAAATAGACGGGTTGCACAAATCTCCGTAACGCGCCCTCCAGTTGGCTCGGTTGTCTCATTACATAGCGACGGTGTAAACCCACTCGATTTGTCAAAAAAAGACAGCCAACCCACAACGCTTTGATTGGTGTTGCAAGCCGTGAATGAGACGCTGCTTTAACGTTTCTACAAAACGGATTACTGCCTTTTCCTTGTAACGGTCACCTTCCCTAGCAATTCTGTGTGATCCGAGTTGTAAAGGCGAAACTCGTACTTGGAACCTGTCTCGATCCAATTCGCGGCAGCAGAACTGCGGCGGCCGTCTGCAAAAAGCAGTTCCTGGCCGCGGTTCACGGAGACATAGATCCTTCCGATGCTTCCATCAGCGGTATCCCAGGAAACTGTAGTTTTGCCAGGCCCTTCGCCAGCTGGCACGGGATTCGGATTGGCGGTGAACGAGGGTGGCCGTTTTTTCAGAAGGCAAAAGGCACGCTCGTCTCTTTCGGGATCAGCCGGGTTAGATCTGGTTGTATCACCAATCGTAAGATAAGAGAGAAGGTCCCATCCCGTCCGATCGATTAGTCTCTTTAGACCCTGATCTGAGAAGATCCAAAAGTTCGTGTCGTCATTGTTGCATTCTCGTGGTTCGAGCAGATACGCGATAGGGTGCGACACCAGAGGCGAACCGTCCGCAGTCTGCCGGGCAATGCGCGTGCTCAAAAAGCAGTAGTTCGTTACTCGCGCCAAGCTTTCCAAAAGAAAGAAGGGATTTTTCAAATGATAAAGGGTTCCCAGGAAAAAAATTACATCGTACTTTTGCCCAGCGAGTGTGAATTGAGAATCCAAATCGACTGATGAAATGGCTACGGAGGAGTTTAGGGCCTTCTTGAGAATTCGTGCACCCTCCAAACGGTTGAAGTTCGTGTATTCATTATCGATCGCGTCCACCGACAGGCCGAGTTTCTCCAGGAAAAACGCAAGGTCTCCATCAGCGGCTCCGATATCTGCCACTTTTCCGCGTGGGCCTCGGCAGAGTTCGAAAAGATTGACACGCGCCTTAAAGCAGAGCTCTTCCAACACTGCGACATTGCGCAACGTCGAGTAGGGATACCAGAAGGACTTGGGATGTTCGGCCAATTTGATCTTCCAAAAATTCCGATCGGTTGTTGTGGCGAGCTGACGAAGCGGATAGTTGGTGCGTTCACAAGTTTTTCGCTCGGGCCTTGGTTCTCGAAGCGCCGCGAGGCCACGTTCTATGCGATTGGAAATCGCGCGCGGAAACCAATTAAAAAGTTGCCAGGACGCTTCCGACAACGCTGTTCCTGAGGCGTTGCTATCTTCGGCGGCGAGAAGCTGCTTTGATGTCACGCCACAAATCTCGTTCAGCGCAGAGCGCAGGGACAGATGGACGTGGCCGAATGTTCTTGTAGTACCAAGCCCTACAAGATCTAGTCGTATTTAACGCCGGAGGTGAATGGTCGCTTTACATTGGTAGCATCTTCCCAGCGAATGGCTGCGCGGAGCAGCTCGCCGAGGGAGCTAACGCCGAATTTCTCTTTTGCCCGCGCACAGTAGGCTTGCACAGTTTTTAGACTGAGGTGCAGGTCCTCCGCGATCTCGGAAGTAGTCCGCCCTTGGCCGAGGAGGCGAAATATTTTTAATTCGCGATCGCTTAACCGCTCCACAGGAGAAGCCTCCGCGGTCTTGTGCAAGGTACTGAGTCGGCGCGCCATGCTGCTGACGACCCTCTCGCTTATGTAAACTCCGCCCTCAAGCACACGGCGAATGCAAGCCAAGACGCTCCTGGAGGTTTCACGTTTCATGACGTAACCTCGCGCGCCAACGCGCAGAACGCGCTCGGCATACAACGCTTCGTCATGCATCGAGAGAACGATTAGCGCAACCAGCGGGAATTGATTGTCCAGATTTTTGACTAGTTCCAATCCCGATTCGTTTTTAAGGGAGATATCGATTAGCGCGACATCCGGCCGAGCTTTTGCAATACCAGCGATAGCGCCCGCCGAATCTTCCGCCTCACCGCAGACTATTAGATCGCTTTGCCCATTGATAAGATTGGTGAGTCCTTCACGGACAAGCGGGTGATCGTCGACGATAAAGATCCGGCGTTTGCGTGTGCCGGTGATACAAGGGTCCGAGTTCATATTGCGAAACTTGATTCACTGTGATTTGGAATCCTTAACTTACACGTTGCGACCGTTCCGCTTCGGCCATTTCGTTGAATGCTCAACGTTCCGCCAATTAGTGCTGCGCCATGGCGCATCAGGCGAAGCCCGAGCCCTTTTGAATCTGAGAGCTTGTCTGGGATCCCAACTCCATTATCACTGATTGCGAGAACAAGTTCGGAACCATTCACAGTAACCCGAATACCAATATTCTCTGCCGCAGCGTGTTTGGCGGCGTTCGTGGCCGCCTCTTGGGCAATCCGGTAGAGTTGTGTAGCAACCGCAGAATCGCGCACTGGAATTGACTCTTCTCCGTGAAAAACACAGTTAATTGCGAATCGCTCACTAATGTTCTCGGCAAGACCTTCCAAAGCTACACCCAAACCTTCGGCTTCAAGTTCAGGTGAAAAGAAACCACGTGCCAAATTACGGGTAAGATCGATGCCTTCCTCGACGTACCGTACGAGCTTCTCTGCCTCGCTTGCCTCCGGCGCCGATTTTACGGTGAGTTTGTCCTTCAACACTTGAGCCGCCAAAGCGGTGCCTGTCAGGTGTTGGCCCAGGCTGTCGTGAAGATCCTGTCCTAACCGACCTCGTTCACGATCTGCTACCTGCGCGATTTCCCGATCGAGTCGCTGCCGTTCAGCCACCTCGCGCTGCAAAGCTGCCGTCCGTTCTTGAACGCGCCGATCCAATTCCCCCACCAGTGTCCGCAGCTTGGATAACACTCCAGCGAACAACGCATAGGATACAAAAGCCATTCCAGCATTCCAGAAGCCAAGAGTAGGACTCCCGGCCGCAAGATCTGACAGCATCGACACTGCAATGCTCACAACAGCGATTCCTAAGCCCATAAGGAAGCTGCCAAACCAGGCGGCCAAAGAAATGGGTAAAAGGTAAAAGAGAAGCATCGGCCGTTCGTATCCAGTCAGATAATCCACATATCCTACGACGCCGACGAGAAAAAGACACGTGGTTAGCAGGGCTTTCCAACTGAGTAACAACCGAGAAAGGTTCGCCACGGTGGTTCTGACCTTACGAAGTTCAACCCCGCGCGGAGCCTTCTTCGTTGGCAATTTGATTAACTCAGTGCGCACAGCTAAAACGAAGACTAACCAGAAATCTAAGCGCGATCGAACGCCTCAGTCATAGCGCGGTTTTGCTTCTCGAGAGTCCGAATAAGTCGTTGAGCCTCTTCGTGGTTCTTGTCTAGGCCAGCCATGTATTGCATCCGTTGCCGAAACTGGGCTTCGAGCGCGTGTGCAGCGGCATTTGATCGTTCGCTCGACTGGGCCTTTGTTTCTAATTCAGTCGAAAGCCTTGTTGCTTTCTCGACCAACGCGGAGTCGGTGGCCGGATCGTGGGCGACAAAATCATCGGGAACATTAGAGCTATTAATCCGTTGCTTAAGCGGCTCAAGGCATTTTGGCGTATAGGGTTCCTCGAGAAAATCAAGCAACGAATGCATCGCCGATTCCGGATTACTAAGCATGTCCGCGTATCGGATGCGATGAATCACATCAGGGCCGTACGCCTGCTCAGCCTTTAAACATGCCTTGACCGTGCGTAGCCAGTACCTGTACGCCTCTTCTTCGTTAGCCACCAGGGGAGCTCCTGATACACGATGGAAATTGAGCATCGAGCGTACGACAGCGTGGACGTCACGGCAGATGTGCACAAACTGAGCTTTAGGAAACAGCTTCCGCAGGCCACAGATGAATAATGAATATTCTGGCGTTCCGTCGACCCAACGGTTCTTGGGTTCCGACGCTGAACTTTTAGCTTGGAACCAACGCTCTCTGGATATCCAAGCGCTTAAGCCAACCTGACGTTTACGTTCCAGATCTTTGCGATGGGAAAGAATCAAGTGGTTGATGCTTTGACCGAACGCGGCAAATAATTCTTCCTCCTGGATATCCATTGCGCTCAAAATAGAGCGCTCGCCGCGCGCCGCTCCAATGTGATGCCCGACAGCGACGTAGATTGCGAAGTCCCCCATCCAATTTGACTCTGGCACGGGAAACATGTCCGGGTGCTGACCAAGGCACCAGGTGAGAATACTCGTTCCCGACCGCGGCGAGCCCACTACAAAGATTGGTTTGTTCAGTTCTCTGTCCAATTCCGCGAGGATTTCCAGTTACAATTTAGAAAAACTATATGTTTTTATCTGATCCTGCGTGCTGCGTTTGATCGTTCGAACACATGCCGAAAAGCACCCGCTGCTATTCTGTTCTCTCGTTAGTGCGACTTGGCTTAACTTGGGTGGTTTCCTTTAACTCACGTATGCCGAAACCGAATAGCAATCCTCGCAATTTGTGACGCTGATGTCGAGCTTGAAGAGCTCGGATAATTGCCCTCTTGTCTTCAAGTTTTTTTGCAAGCCTTTCTGCCCGAGCATTCGCTTTGGCGTATTCAGTGTGAGCCGTGGCATACGCATTGTCTAGGGCTGCCACATATTCGACACGCTGTTTAAAGTCTGCGTCTAACTTGTCGGCCGCGATAGCTGAGCTCTCAGATGGCTGCCGAGATGTTGCGATTTTTGCGCTAAGTCGAATAGCGCGCTCGATAATTTCTGGATCGCTGTCCGAGTCGCCAAGTCTGAAATCAGCAGGGACATTGGAACTGTTGATCCTTTCTCGGAGTGGAAGCAAACATTCTGGAGCGTATGGCTCGCCCAGGAATTCAAGCAAAGCTCGTAGCGAAACCTCGGAATCATTCACAAGGTCAGAATATCGCAATCGGAAGATGATCCGCGGACCGTATGCCTGCTCAGCTAAAAGACAGGCATTTACTGCGCGGTACCAACGATCATAAGCTTCCTGCTCATTGGCAACCAGCTTTACACCGGCGAGTCGATGAAAGTTAAGCATCGATCGCACAACCGAAGTAACGTCGCGTACGATATGAATGAAGCGCGCGTCAGGAAATAGCTGGCGAAGACCATGGATGTGAAACGAGTATTCTGGTGTCCCATCTACCCATCGCGTCTTTTCCGACTGTTCCGTTACGAAACTTTCAGGCGAGACGTTTGGACCCGCAGCCTCCTGCCATCGCCGTCTTTCCAGATCAACCTTGTGACGCAAGATGAGTTCATTGATGGTTTTGCCGAAACCGGAAAAAAATTCGCCTTTTTGCACATTCAGCGCAGTCCACAACGATTCGGTGCTGAGTCCGATTTTCGTCTGATAACAGATACCCAGCGCAATCGTCAGGTTTCCCAGGCCATTGGACTCGTCCAGCGGGATAATATTCGGGTGTTGACCAAGGCACCAGGTGAGAATGCTGGTCCCCGATCTTTGGGATCCCACGATGAAAATAGGTTTAGCTGGTATAGCTTCCATTGCACCTAACTCAGATGTTCATTGGCTAAAGCTTTCGGCGCATCCAGAAACTTCCTCCGACCCATCTTAATGAAGAGGGACGAACAGCTTCGAGATTTGCCAAATTCGCGAACGTGACTTTGAGGTCGTCCTGGTATCTGTGCGCAAGGTATCGATTGGCCATAAGGATCTCGAACTCCAGATTAAAACTCAAGAAAGCTTGTAACAGGTATTGTTCGCTCCAAAATCGAAATTCATCCATCACCCAGTCGCGCCGATACTCGAACGGCAAAAAGATATCGTGGGCATGTACAATAACTCCTGGCTTGAGCCGCGGCAGCACTTCAAGAAACAAGTAATTGACGTCACTGCCAATTTTGACTGTATGCGAGCTGTCGATAAACAACATATCGCTCGCCTCCAGTTGCGAAAAGAATTCCAGATCGACTTCCTGAACGTTCTTCTCGATCAAAGTTTGTAAACCCGGAAATCCTTTGCGAAGAAAGTCCCGTGGAAATGGTTCAATACAAACGATCGGCATGCTGCCATTTTTCGATGCGGCTTCACCCAATGCGAGTGAAGAAAAACCGCTACCCACTTCAATAATCAAGCGCGGCTGGAAATGACGAACCATGCAGTAGGCCACAAGTGCGTCAACGCCATCAAAGAGGCGGTTTCCAAGATAAAACTGATTCTGCTTTTTAGTTGGTCCGGTTGGAAAGCGCTGATATTCATCGCGGAACCTTGAAAAGCTCCGAAGCAACTCGCGTTGTCTCGACTCATTCATGTCAGTGCCTACCAACTCGCTGGGTCGGCTCCAAAGCGTTTCGGGCAAGGATCGGGTGTCAGGAATCGGTTGGTTAAAATGGACCGGCGTCACATGAAACCCATGTTGCTCCCAGTCCCGGAAGAGTTCTCGGAAATGCGGGCTCCTGAGGCAAATGGGCATCACCGCTACGATGAACCTGGAAAGCGCCGCCACATCAATGTTTCCCCGTTTAACTTCCTCCGCAATTTCGCGGAGCGCAGCAGGTGCGGAGTCGATTTCGCGCCGCGCGTTGACCGAATCAATTGCTACCGCCGGGCGACTGCGGGAATAAAGACGAAACTCATATACGATCGAGTCGGCAATCCAGGGAATTTCCACCTGGCCAGATTTTCCCCCTTTTGCGACGAGCCTCTCGTCATTCGCGCCAGTTGAAACTCGCACTTCCGCACCGGCAGGATCATTCGTGTCCCACGAAACGACACAGCGTTGCCCGAAACAGACGAGATTCGGGGTTACAATTATCCTTCCGGTAATCTGTCCGGTTACTTCAGTCTTCGTCACTGGCAATCAAGGATCAATGGGTGACGGCCAGTTCCTGCTCTGCAATTCGCGGCGACAGCTCGACGCCGTTCAGGTGCTCGTCACCAAAAAGAAATTCCAGTTTTTCGCGCGCCGCTTCAACAGAATACAGTTCACGTGTTTTCCTAATGCCGTTTTCTGAAAGCCGGTTCCAAAGTTCCTCGGATTCGTACAGTTCGATCAATGCCTCTGCAAAATCTGCCGGATCGTCTGACACAAGAATGTCCTCACGATCCCGGAGTTCTGTTCCATCCACAGCGAGCGACGTCGCCACCACGGGGACGCCAAATGCCATGCTTTGGTTTATTTTGCCCTTAACCCCAGCGCCAAATCGCAACGGCGCGACCGATAGTTTCACGCTGTCGAAAAATGGACGCGCGTCCCGTTGCAATCCTGTGACGACGATCTTCTCATTCGCCAAAGCGACGATTTCTGGCGGCGCGTTGTCACCGATGATGAAGAATTTGGCGTCTCGAAGCCGCGGACTGACCAGGGGTAGAATTCTCTGCGCGAAGAACAGAACCGCGTCGACGTTGGGCCTGTGCTGGAAACTACCGATGAAGAGCCAATCGCGTCGAAGCGCAAACGGCGTGTTGGAACCTGGCACATCGACAATATTTGAAACCACCTGGACGGATTTGTCCGGCCATTTCTCCTTAAGCAACCGTTGCTCACTGCTGCTGACTACCCAAGTCTCGTCGGATTGATCGATTAATTCATACTCTGCTTGTTCCGTTTCCTGCGCCTTACGCTCGATCTTTGGATCGCCCGTCACGCGTGCTTCACCTGCTTCGCGAACGAAGTGAAGATCCACTGTATCAAAAATAATCCGACTCTGCGGCGCATACCGGCGCACATCCGCAATGTGTTTTCGTGCAAAGTGACACCGGCTCAGCACCACAGCGTCGAACTCGCAGCCGTGCAAAATCAGGTAATCGCGAATTTTTTTCACGTAAGGATGATAAAGCACTTTAATTCCCCGCTTTTGCAGCTCGCCGGTGTACGGCTGGCTCTTCGCAAGATTGTCGGGGATGAAAGTAACGCGATGTCCAAGAGCATTAAACAGCTTAAGGATTTGAAACATTCGCAGCGAACCTGAATCCCGATCTGGCGTTGGAACATAATGATCTATCACGAGAATGTTTTTGTGACCGGGCGTGGGCTTTTCCAAGGATGCAACATCGCCGTTTGCTGGCTTGGTCACCAGTTCATCGGCCCAGCGCGTAGCAAACCTCGAGCGATTAATATCTTGATGTTGCTTTGTGCCGGTCGAGAGATCAGTACCGCCTGTTGCTCCCTCGTAATGGATAACTTCACTTAGCGGCTGGTATAAGACCTTGTACCCAGCCCGCCGAACTTTAAACGCGAGGTCGGTGTCCTCGTAATATGCCGGGGCGTAATGCGAATCGAAACCCTCCACGCTCCAAAATAGCGTCTTCGAGATCATCAGCGCAGCCGCTGAGCAATAATCTACTTCACGGAGATAATTGTATTTGGGCTTTTTCGGATCATCGAACTTACCGTAATTCCATCCCGACGCATCCTGCCATATAACTCCGCCCGCTTCCTGCAAGCGGCCATCTGGATAAAGAAGTTTCGATCCGACAATTCCGGCTTCTGGCTCCTCTGCGAACGTATCGAGCAACGCGCCCAACCAGCCCGCCCGAACGAGCGTGTCGTTGTTAAGGAACACAAGATATTTGCCGCGGGCCTTTTCCGCGCCGCGATTGCAAGAAGCGATAAAGCCACAGTTCGTTTCGTTGCGCAGAAAAATAATTCCCGGAATGCCCGGGACGGCCTCGGCGGTGCTGTCAGTCGAGCCGTCGTCCACCACAATAACCTCAAAGCGTTCCATTCCCTTATGTTCCTGCAGCGACGCCAGGCATGCTTGTGTGAAGCGAAACTGATTGAACACGGGAATAATGATTGAAACATCGACCTCCTCAGAGACCGAAAATTCGATCGGCTGGCTGGATACGGGAGGTTCAACTGGCGCTAATCTTTTCCAAGCCCCAGAAGCCGTGCCCGAAATCAGCGCCTGAATTTGGTTGTCAATCGCCGCAACTTCCGCATGCGTGGCTCGCCACTTTTGATAAGCGGAGACGATTTTCTCCAAATGTCCATAACCCAGCGATTCTCGCACTTTCTGACGCGAAATTTTTGCCTTTACTGCTGCGACCGGATTTGCGATTTGCCAGCGCGCTGAAGAACGAAGCCGGGCTGCCGCATCATTGACATCGTCCAGGAATCCGCAAAGCCTTTCGGCAGCCTTCAGTTGCAGTCGCAAGCGCTTTCGCAGCGCGTCTTCCCGTGCTTCGCTTTCCGCCAAGCTGACGCTTTTCTCGCGAAAAAGCTCGTTGGAGCGATCGAGATGCGCTTTCAGTTCCTCGACTTGCGCCTGGTAATGCGCGCTGAGTTCTTCGATTTCAGTTTTGTGGCGCGCTTCCGCCTGCCCAAGGAGCTTCCGATAAAGATCCTCAATTTGGGCGCTTCGTTCAGGAATGAAGGTATTTAGGCGGCTCACTGATCCCACAAGCAAGTCGGTTTCGTGTGGTTTTGTACGTTTGATAATTTCCGCGCCAGACGAAGCTTTGCTCGCCTTGCTCCGCGACACATCGGCAACCAACGCGCGATAAAAGTCAATCACTTCCGGAGCGACACGACTGTCGATGAGCTGCTCGATCGTGAAATGCGTGTGGCGCTTTCGCGGCGCGACCAGAGCGGCGGTGCTACGCGTTTTTACATCGGGCAAACCGATGAAGTTCGTGATTCGCCTCAGCTCCGATTCCGGTTCTTGGAAGAAGAAATCGTAATGAGTAATCAGTCGCTCTTTGTCGCTTGACGCTTCGACCAGCCGCCGGTTGTAGATTTCCCAGAGCCGCAAACCAAACGAATAGGAAGTTCCATTTCGCTCGTGCATCGAGTGCGCCATTTCGAGCGGGTTGCGCACAACGATAACTGTTTTGAGTCCGGGTAATAGCCGCTGCCAGAATGGCAGCGTCAAGCTGTTGCGCGGATCTTTCCAGCCCCACACGCCCGCCGAATCGAATTTTTCGATTAATAGCCGCGCTTTCAGACACAACGGATCGAGGCGAGCGCTGGTGAAGTCCTCGTCAGCCTTAGGCGGCAGGTCCCACGCGCCGCCGAGCTCGCTGAGCAATTCGTCATTTAGTGCGACGAACGCCAAATGCTCCCAAAAACCTTCGGTGTTGTCCGCCTGCGCCGGCATCAACTCCGATTCCGGCCCGAGCTCCAAACCACAGCAATGAAGAAGCCGCGCCACCATGCTGGTGCCTGAACGGTGCGCGCCGGCAATGCAAATCGCCGTCTGGGTTTCAGCGATACTTTTCACGCAAAGGCCTTATAGAACGACGCTCCGGTGGACGCGTCAAGCCGATTGGTCCGCAGGGCCACTGCTGCAAAATCCTCGTCGCGCGTATCATGCTCCAGATTTAAGTTCCACATCGATGCAGCGAAATGACGGCCGCGCAACAGATGAGATCCGCCCGCTCAACTTTGAGTTGAACGTGGCGCCACATGCGACCGGTTCGGTCCTCGTCTCAATGGGTAAAACACGCGTGATCTGCGCGGTCACGATCGAAGAAGCTGTGCCACGATGGATGAAAGAACAGGCTGTCACCGGCGGTTGGTTGACTGCAGAATATTCGATGCTGCCGTACTCGACCCAGCCGCGCAAACCTCGCGACATTACCAAAGGCCGCGTCGATGGTCGAAGCGTCGAGATTCAACGATTGATCGGCCGCTCGTTGCGCGCGGTCATGGACCTGGAAAAACTCGGACCGCGCACGATCTGGGTGGATTGCGATGTCCTGCAAGCCGATGGCGGGACGCGTACAACCGCGATCACCGGCGCGAGTCTGGCGCTCGCCATCGCCTGCCGAAAATTCGTTAGGGAGAAAAAACTCGATACACCGCCGATGCTAAAATTGGTCGCCGCAATTAGCGCGGGTGTTCTGGATGGACAGGCGATCGTCGATCTCAATTACGACGAGGACAAACTCGTCGCCGTCGATTTCAATCTTGTCGCAACCGAAGATGGCGAATTTGTA
>Ga0081455_10006826_pt1 | contig 12167 bp, 17 predicted proteins | sample TabmetS3T2R1_FD_70207 | JGI IMG/M metagenome (GOLD analysis project Ga0081455, IMG submission 70207) | Tabebuia heterophylla rhizosphere microbial communities from the University of Puerto Rico - S3T2R1 | ecosystem: Host-associated > Plants > Roots > Rhizosphere ... | reverse complement strand
TCAAACCTTGCAATACATTTAGAGAAAAGCGTCCTTGCCCGTCAGTCTCGGTACGGGTTTCATCACCGTCCCCTTCATTCACTGATTCGGCCTTGAACACAACAAACTCTTTCGCCACGGGGCGTCCATCAGAGTATAGCAATACTCCTTGAAGCACATTTCTGGTCGCTTGTGCCCTGATGTGTATATCGATATCTTTTAACTTATCGCCATTGGAGATAGTCAGAATACCGGCTCGCGCGATCTCGAATACACCTGGATAGAAGGCTTTGGGAAATGGCTGATCGCTGCTGATAACGTTGTCAGAATTGACTTCAATGATGTACTGACCGGGCGGGACCCCATTTATCTCATATCGGCCTTCGCTGTTGGTGTAATCGTAGAGCCAGTTTTTCCGAACCGTTTTTCCTTTTGGCTGCAAGTTCAGACCAACATTCGGCATCACACGCCCATCCGCCCCAATAACCTTTCCGCTTATAACAGTGTCAGGATAAAAGGTGAAATCTGCGCTCGCACAACCCTTTTCCCCCAGGACAACTTTATCATCCTTCCTTTGAATTAATTCCGTCCCTGAGGGACTCAAATCATAGTAAAGCGCTCCTCCGTCAATAGTCATAGAGGATATCAAGCCCGGAGGAGTTTCCGTCTGAACAGTATACTCGCCAGGCGGTAAGCCGTAGATTTCATAGACTCCATCTTTATTGGTATAAACCTCGTATGTCTGCTGTCGTCCAATTATTTTCACCAGGGTGCCACTGAAATTCTTAACACGACGAAACCCTTTCTCCGGATCATTCTCATAGTACTCGAGAGAACCGGAGAGGCGCGTACTTTGCGCCGAGGCGGGCAATGCTTCGAGGTACAGCAAATCATCAGCGGCGTTTTCGATCAGGGGACTGCGCCCACATATTTTGATTTTCCAGGCCTGAAGTCCCTTATCATAAGAAGCATAGAATAGCCACCGTTGCCCTACTTCATATTCGGCGTCACAGGATGTCATTTCTGAATAGAAAATTACTTCGGACTTTTCCACTCCTTTAAAGACTCGCTCAACCTGAACATAAGCAATTTGGCCGGTGACGGTTTCACCTGAGCCCCTATTTTTTTTCTTCAGTTCGCGCCTCTCGACTTTACGAACATATCCGACGAATACCCCTTCCGCTTCCGCAAAAGCGCTACAAATTGAACCATAACCAGAACAAGTACAACCACTCGCACTACCGGGGGTGATAAGTAACAACGCGACAGATAAAACGATAAAACTAATTTTCATGGTAATAATCTTACAACTCCCGCTTCACTCAATATTTTAGGTCTAGGCGCTTTTCATTCTTTTTTATATCACGCCCGCGAAGGCCTAACGGTGCAAGAAATGTTAAGTGTGTATTTCCTACTCAATCGGGGGAAAAACCCCTTCGAGTCTAAGTTGCTCGATCGTGCAGCAAGCGTTTTCAAATAACTCATATATCTCGACTTCTTCGCCCCGTTCAATGCGTTTCGAAATTGATGTGAGTGGAAATGCGATTATTGAAGTGCCTTCGAGGGCAAGCGCTGGATTTCGGCCATATTCATCCTCGACTGCGATCCAAATAAAACCGAGCTTCTGAATAAGAGCGTCGCCAAAAGCAACACCGAGACACTGCAGTTTCAGTGTCTCGTCGGTTGCTATCCACTTGTTGCGTAGGACGGTGTCAAGCAGGCGAAGCTTCCCTTCGAGTGAGTCGTACTCTTGCCGCGCGCCTCCAGTATAGTGATTACGAACCCAAGTGCGCTTCGCCTCGAGGTCGGCGATCTCATCGGAATTAAGCGGCTCGATCTTCTGCTCCATGTGCGGCAACCTCCAGTGCATAACACCCCGTGTTCACCTGTCAAGCCGTGCGGTCACGGCATTTATTGAAACATGGGTGCTGCATTGTAAGCAGCATAATCAGCTTGCGACACCACCCTCTAACTTACATAAGCAGTAACCCTTCGGCGGATTGGTTTGACATCCTATTTGATGCGTCAAGCCTGCCCTGCCCACCGGAAGCTCACAGCTTACTAAATCAATGACTCATCTTTTGGAATAACCCAATCCAAGACACTTTGCACAAGTATAGACATGGGGATCATCGTCTCTATTCCCCTCCACGTAACCGTGGTAGCAGTTAGGACACTGAATCCAATCGCTTGCAGGTTGTTGTATACGGGCCACGACACGATTACGAATGGCCGTGACGTCGTCACTACTGTCGTAGATTGATTTCTCGATGACTTCAACAGCGCGTAGCCCTGCTGGCGGACCGATCTTGCCAAGGGTAACCATTGCTTTCCTGCGTGGACCAAACATCAAAGGAAATGGTGTTTCATCGACCTTGATATATGATGTTTCAACTACCTTGATAAGCTGGGCGATTATGTCTTGATCCAGAGTCGGTAAGTCGCCTGCGGCATCGGTAAAGGCGTCCCACGTTCGCCAGTCCCACGTTTGCCAATCGACATTCGGATTATGATGGCGTTCCCAGAACGCCTTCAGTCGATTAGGAGCATTTTGCAAGACTGTAAGGAAGCATTGGAGCTCTTTCTGGGCTCGTTCCAGCTCGCTGCCCAGGTTATTTGGTTGTGCGAATTGTTCAAGCCTGGCCAGATGTCTCTCGCTTAATTGTGGACCGTGAATCTTGTAAAGCCGATTGATGATGTGTAGGCTTCCATAAAAAACATCCATCGGTTCGTGGATACGCCGCTCGATGAGGATATCGATCAATTCGTCGATGCCGCAGTTTGCCCACGATTTGAATATTGCTATACGCTTGGCGACTCGAGTCGTTTCCGCTTGATCGTCCAGCAGGATTTGTAGCAGGGTTTGTAGCGTTACATCCTTGGAGTTGAGAAAGCGGCCTTTTGTGGGGCCTTCATAGTCGGTTTTCATCGCCGCCATGGCTTCGACCTTCGTTGTGACCGCTTTGAGAGTATCCTCTTCTTTGGGGATCGGATGTACGGCGACGAACGCGTTCTGATCGGTCGCCCAGACGACGAAGCATTCTTCGCATTCTTTGATAAGGCGTAGCGCCTCTTCATTGGTTAGCATGCGCTTTTCACAACCTAACTTGGGCTCTGTAATTTGTGTGTGAGCTTTCGGTGCGCCGACGCTCATTGTTATAGCCAGCGCACCGAAAGCTTACAATAAGCAGCAAAATCTTACCTGCGGGATCTGGCTAACGGGCCTTTTTCTTGCTGGCTATCGTCCGTTTGAATCGATAACTGTCAGAGCCTGTCTCAATAATTGTGGCCCTGTCAGTAATGCGATCCAATAGCGCCTTGCAGAAGAGAAGATGAGAGAGAGCGGATTCCTCTCGGATGTTAACTGGGCTGATACTGATGACCCGGAAGCCCTCGCTCTTGCTATCGCTGCCCTGACAAATCGGACACCGGAAGAGATTGAAGCCGCTCGCCCCGTCTTTTTGCCCAAAGCCGCCCACCTCGATCGCTCCCTGAAGGAAAGACACTTCAAGATGTCCTCTCCGGACAATGGGCTGGCGATGAGACCGACGATGAGGTCTATGAGGCCTAAGAAAACTAAGCTAAACGATGCCGACAATCTACTTTCTTGATACTTACATTCTCGTCCACCTCATACGCAGAGACGCTCTGGGGCAATATCTGATAAATAATTACTCTCTTTATTCCCTCGATCCGCGTCCCTTAATAAGTGACGTAACTGAAGGTGAGCTTCGCTCTCTGGCTATACGATGGAAGTAATATGTCATCCACTCGCGTCCAGTGAACGGCGAGCATTAGGGCATCGGCGTCGCGCGCGGCATCTGCCGGAGTTCCCACCTGCGCGTTTGCCCCAGCATCCTTGGCCAGATCCTTCAACTTTTGGCGACTGCGCGAATAGCTGAAGACCACATCATGGCCCGCCCGAGCGAATATTGTCCCGAGCTTGCCGCCGATCAATCCGGAGCCAAGAATGCCGATGCGCATAGATTCACCTCATGTGCTTGTCGAGGAAGGTCAGGATCTTCTCCGGATATCGTCCGAAGTAGTTGTAACCATCCTTGAAGCGCCGAGTCGTATTCTCGATCCAGATCAATTCTTTCTCCTTAGTCCCAAGGAGATCGAAGGTTTTTTGTGCGTCTTCAGGATTTCTAGTCCATGAGTCCTTCAGCACTTGGACCATGAGCACGGGCATCTTCACGCTAGCGGCCCACAGATGCGGGGTCATCTCGGCGGCAACAAACGCCCCCATTTTGAGCAGTTCCAGATCGATCAATTCCTGGTACTGCCTCACGCCTTGCAACTCCGAGAAGGCATCGTAGATCGCCGCCATAGAGACGACCATGGGGCTCACCATGCATTGCACGTTTTCGAAGAGGTCGGGGCGGCGGTGAATTGCATGATATTGCGAGTTTCCGCCCATGCACTGGCTGTAGAGAGCAACATTCATCTTCGAGAGCGACTGGTGGTTGTCTACAAATTTCTTGACGCCGACGCAGTCGCGCCACTCCCATTGCCCGATTCCGCTCAGCCCGTTGTTGGCGGCGCCGCTATTGCCGTGATTTCTGATGTCGTAGGTGAGCACATTGTACCCGGCGTCGGTCAGATGCTTATACTGGATCACAAAATCGATCTCGACACCGTCGTAGTTGCTCCAGGGTTCGCCAAAATGCCCGGGGAATCCGGCACGACACATGGGCAGAGCATGATTGAAGATGATCAGCTTGTTGCTCTCACCGCCCTTAGCCGGGATGTACCAGGCTTCGAGGGGAGTGCCATCATCCGACGGGATCGAAAGATCGTGCCATCCGGTCATTCCATAATCATCGGGAGTCTTGAAGATAAAACTGCGCAACGGCCTGACGATGTTGGCAATGGCTTTGACCTTGGCGTGTTCATCGGGGGAAATGCTCTTCAATTGCTCCTGCGCTTTGGCCATTCTTTCTGGGGATATTCTTCCCATGACTTCACCTCCTATGATCGAACAAGTATTTACAGCTGGGGAAAGAATTGAAGCCGAGGTCATTGAAGATGACCGTACGGGGGATCACTGTGTACTGAAACTCGTTGATATGCGCAATCCTCACACCGAGGCATTACTTTATTACGAGAATAGAAGACTCCGGACTATCTTCTCAACGCCGCCGCCGACCTGCTCGACCGATATTCCGTCTCAACGATTTGCCGGGTATGCAAAATCAACCCGCGAACCTTTCGCCGACGTTTCGCTTCTTCAAAGGTTTCTTCAATAACCGAGGCGGCGCGCCAGGTTCTCATGCCTTTGGGCTTCGCTCGTAGCCTGCCTAACGCCTGAATTAAGCCGCGCCGCGAAGCGGTGTCGGTTTGAATGAATAGTTAGGCCGCATGGTCTTCGTGTTTGAATCACACGGGTCACTGCTATGCCGGCATGGCGCTCATGTGGACGAGCCCCCCCATGGCCGTCTGGATCGACAAAGCTGTCGGCGACCGGGAGGTTGATGATTATTTGTTTGCTCACGGATTTCTCCTTCGTGTCGTTGGTTGTAATGATGTGCGGTCGAATCACAGATATCTATTGCTTTTGGGGCTTCGCCTCGAGAAAGTCGTTCACTAGCGGGACGATAATGGACATGCGGTTCACCAGCGTAACGTGTGTGGTGTCGGGCAAGATGGCCAATCGCGATGCGGAGCGCGGCTTGATGTCGCCGTGGATCTCGCCGCCTTTCAGGCGAAACATTTCCGCGACGTGCTCGAGCCGCACCCCATCCGCGTCGCCGTGGATGAAGAACATCGGCGCCGTGCTGGCCTTCAGTTGGTCGGCGCCGATGTCGTGCCCTTTCGAAGCCGTGGCGAGCATCCGTTTGACGAACTTCGGAAAGTCGTCCGGCGTCGGGCTCAGCTTCTTGTACTCGACTTCGATGGGCGAGCCATTGAAGGCTTCCGCCGAGAGTTTCGAGATCGCGTCGAGCCCTTCCTTGGCCATGCCGTCGCGGCGGAACGCGGACGAAATGACGACCACCTTCCGCACCTTGTCCGGATGGCGGACCGCGCACGCCATCGCCACGCCGCCGCCCATGCTGTAGCCGATGAGGTCCGCTTTGGGGATCTTGAGATGATCGAGCAGCGCCGCCACATCGTCGGCGAGGTTTTCCTGGCTGATGTCGCGTTCGATGTCCGCCGTGCGCCCGTGGCCCTGCATTTCGACGGCGATCACCTTCCGCGTCTTGGCGAGTTCGGCGATCCAGCCGGTCCAGTTGTTGGTGATGGTCATGAACGCGCCGTGGAGCAACACCACAGGATCGCCGCTTCCGTGGACTTCGTAGTACATTTTCAGCCCGTTGACCGGCGCGTAGCCCGTCGTTGGCTTTTCCTGCGCCGATACGACAGCCGGCACGAGCATCATCAGGAGTAAAGCTGTTGTCTTCATGTTTGGTGTAAACTCCCATTCTGCCGAACGCCCAGGTTAACCCGCGTTGTGCGGCGCGAGTTGCGTGCATTACAGACCAGACCCGGACGCCGCACACGTCGGGTTGAACCGCTTGTTAGGCCCAGCACTGTGACTACGCGTCCTTGCGAGCAATAACGAGTTGCATTACCGATAATGCAGTGTGCCAACCCGCGGTCAATGATGCAATACCGGACTTCCGTTGCAGAGTTACCTACAGTTGTCAGTGCCAGTCGTAGCCACACCACAAGCATTGCTTGGCCTGAGGCGTGGCGACAACACGCGTGCATTCGGGACACCGAGCGATGACTATTAGGGTGGAGTGCGATGCTAAAGAGCGTGTCTTCTAATTGGGGTGGCCGGGGCTGGACCGCAGGGAAGCCCCGGTGACGTTTGACGTTTCTGTAGGAAAACCGGGGCTTCGCGAGTACGCTCCAGCCCCGGCCACCCACTGTTCTCGAATTGGAAGACATGCACGAAGAGCTGAATTCTTGCGAATCCAGCTACAAGAGGAACAACGGCGAAGAGCTCCACTCACGACTTTCACTCATCACCCTTCAGCCAGCACATCATCGAGCTGCTTGTAGCTATACTCCATACCATCAGTCATGCCAGTACTGAACGCCGCGTCGCGGTCGGCCTTCGAAGCATACTTGATCGAGGTCGCCACGTTCGTGATGCCGTTGGCCTCCTGGAATGTGACGGTGATAATCGATGGTTCACCCCCCATGGAACCGCCCAGATCACCCGGATCGAAGATTTGGGTATGCACGATTCTCGCGTGCGGAACGACTTCCAGGACCTCGCCAGTGAATCCGAACTCCTGGCCGTTCTCGTCACTGCGCCAGCGCCAGCGATACTGACCGCCGACGCGCATATCCATCTCGCAGACAGGCATCGACCAACCGGGGTAGCCCGAACACCATCGACGCATCAGGTCCGGTTCCATGTAGGCCCGCCACACCAGTTTGACGGGAGCATCGAAGCTCCGTTTGACGAGTACCTCGGTATCTGACGGCAGGCTTGCTTCGGCGGGTTTCATTTCTTTCGCTCCTGTTTCTCTTGTTGTTTTAACTCTGCAAGCAACGCATCGAGACGCTTGTAGTTGCCTTCCCAGATCTCCTGCACCTGCTCCAGCCAGTCGGTGACGGCCTTCAGTCGCTCCGGCACCAGTTTGCACGGCCGCAACTGGGCCTCTTTGCGACGCGAGATCAGCCCTGCAGATTCCAGCACCTTCAAGTGCGACGAAATCGTGGGCTGCGTCAACGAGAAGCGGCCAACCAGCTCTGACACAGAGGCCTCACCGCGGGCAAGGTGCACCACGATTCCTCGTCGGGTGGGATCCGCAAGAGCGGCAAAGGCTTGGTCCAGTTGTTTCATGTGCATAGATTACAGGCTATATAGATAGTTGTCAATACACAACTTGAATCTCGTTCGTTCGTCGCGAGTATCTTCGGTGGCATTGAATCCCCCATTTGCCCCTTCCCCCGTCCTGATTTGCACTTGGCAACGGTGAAGGGTCGCTGCACACTGAATTATCAAACGTGGTCGACTGAACAGATCTGAAATCCATCCTAAGACACGGTCAGCGGCCTGGACACGAAATTCAGCGATGCCGTCTGCGAGCAACTGATCAATAGTAGGGGCGCCATTGACGCCCCATTTAGCCAAAATGGCATTGCGCAGTGGTTCAGAATCTGTGGCTGCGGCCTTGGCGTCCGTGTGGACTTTTCTGTCGGCAAGGCGATCCTGTTCTGAGAACAGGGCGGGGTAGTTGTGCCAAATGTAGCTAGCTACTTCGGAGCGATCATCGTATTGATTCTTGTCCCACGCCACGTTCGCCTGAGTCTTCCGAACTGAAGGCGCCCCGAGTCGATTGGGCCTAACGCTGACCTTCAGCTGCGGCGCGCGAACAGCATCCGAACTGAAGGAAAGAGATTGCTTGAGAACCACGCTATCGCGCCGTCAGCTGCAAGGCTTTGTTCGGCGGCGCGTTGAGCGTAAACCCAACGACTGGTTAGGCTGCGACCTGCTGTAGTTTCTACCTATTCCCAGTCCTTCTTTAGCAGCAATTCTTCAATCCTGTAGGCATGAAACATCTCGTGGTTCAGCACATGCCGGAACATGATCCATACCGAATAATGACTGAATGCCTCATGCTCTGCCGTTCGCTGCCAGTCCTCCACCGATAGTTCCTTCAGCCTCTTAACCAGACTGGCTCGCTCTCTCACATACCGGTCGAGCGCTTCGTCTAAATCAACGCTAAGTAGCGCTCCCGATTCCACCTCTGGAGAATTAAGGATGGACCTTATAAAAGGCGCTGGAGCAGATAACATCAAGTCGAGGCGCGCGAGGAATGGCCCATCACTGGCGGAGAGATGACAAGCGTGTTCATGAGCGGACCATTTCGTCGGACTGGGCCGACGCTTCAGGAACTGGGGCGGCACCTCACGAATAAGGGGAATGATAACACCAGGGGCATTTTCTAAGGCGGCTATTAAGGTGGTTGTATCGCTCATCACATCTCCTACGTTCATCTCAGCTTGTAAGCAGCCGAACGCTCAGCATCAGCTGCGGCGCGCAGCGCCGTCAGCTGCATGCTGTTGTTCGGCGACGGTTCACGAGGAGCAGCACCCTACTCGTTCTCGCTCAGACCGAGGCCGTCGGTGATGCCATTCCAGCCACACCTACACCCCCAACTTCTCCTTCAGCCGGTCGGTGGTCAGATGCTTTACGACGTCGAACGGCTCGCACTCGCCGCTGGCGGAGGTGAACTCGATCGGCCCCACATCCCGCGCAACCTTCAGAGCCGCCTCGTTCAACACAGCGCTCCGCTTTCCGATCCCCATCAGCGCCGCACCCATAGACAGGCGGACCTTCTCCGACTCCGTCCCGATCGTGTCCGCGATGCGCTCGACATGGGCGAGGAAGAACTCCTCGCTCGGCGCCTTCTTGCCGGAGAACTTCGACGCCTCATAGAGCAGCCCGTAACCGCAATCGCGGCGTACGGGGTCGTCGCTCCTGACCCACTGGTCGGCAAGCTCGACCACGAATGACGTCTTCGCGAGCGTTGCGTCGCAGGAAGCAAACACGTGGGCCAGCATGCCGCCGGCCAACTCCTCGACCTGTTTCTCGGCCTGGTCACGGGTGATTCGCGCGGGGTCGTCGACGAGAAGCGCGATCACTCTGGCTTCGTAGACGTCGGTCTTCCAGAGCGCGTGCGCGAGCTCCCGGTTGCGCCCAATCCGTTTTGCCAGCTTGCGCAGCCGTGTGAGCCCAATTCCGTAACTCCTCATGCCCGCGGTGCTCGAGCCCAGCTTCTCCCAGTTGCTTATGCCCCGCTCATCGCGTTCAGCGTCGAGCAGAGCGAGGACTTCGGAAACGGTCATCGGAGATATCCTCTTCTAGTTTAGTTACATCGTGCGAACCGTGGAGTATTGCCTCACTACGATCAGTAGCCCACATCCACGACTAGGTGGGCCAGGTCCATAATTATGCGGACGGCCTTGGTGTCTAATATCAGATACGTCCAGCTTCACTAGCCGCTTCTTGAGACCAAGCGCCACCGCCTAGTCATAGTGAATTTCCCAGACCCGTTTTGCGGAATTCCATTTGCCGCCAGACTGTTTGACACGGCGCTGCAATTCGGTTTCCCGGAATTCCACTCGCAATCCGACAATCTCCGGCTTTTCAGGCGGAGACCAGTCGGATTCTTCGACGATGATTTCGATAGTCGTGAAGCGTTTCCGCCGCTGATCGTCATAGCGATAGCGGACACAGATCAGCTGCTTGCCATAACGTTCGAGGAACTTCTTCGTGCCTTTCTGACCTGGAGTCAATGTCTGCCGAGCTTGCATAAGCGCCCCTCCTGACTGTCGGAGAAAAAAACGCGAATGATTGGCTACGCTTGAGTCTGAGACGGAGTGGAGTATAATCGCGCGCCGTAGCCAACGCAATCAATTGACTAGCATTCCTGCTGACCAAACAGACAAACAACTAGGAAGGAGTAAACGATGAGCCGACCACGGCCGCAATCTCCGCCAACCAACCAGCCCAGGCTGCTGGATCAAGTCCGCACAACCATTCGGCTGCGAGGAAAGAGCTATCAGACTGAGAAAGCCTACACCGACTGGATAGCGCTTCATTCTCTTCCACAACAAACGCCGTCCGAAGAAGATGGTCGCAGGGGCGATTCGTGATTTTCTGGCTCACCTGGTCAATGACCGCAACGTCGCGCCATACGATCGAATTACTCATTGACTGTAGTAAGCAGGCCAGGCCAATTCAACATCGGATTGATGGCGCAGCAAGTGCAATGCTCAGTCGCTGTCCTTGCCGCTGATCCACGAAAGCAGAATTCTCCTATCATCTGAACCCTTTATGAACCGGACTAATGTCGGATGATATGTCCGCATGCGGCGAACCACGCCGCATGGAACGCTTTCATCGAAGGAAACCGTTCTTTACGTTCAGGCTGGCAGGCATTGATCATGACTTCGTAGAGAGACGTACCACCACGAAAGGAAGTGAGCTCCAAAGTCCCGTCCGACAAAAATACGGAGATCACTCGACCCATCGTAAACACAGTCGTGCCTTCATCGATTATCGCCCCAAGTTCGAATTCCTCAGGCGCCATGAATCGGGTAGATCCGAACATCCGCCCCATCTCGTTGGTGAAAGGCCGGTCGCGATAATTATCCAGGTCAATCAAGCGCAAGGTCTGCGTTGCAAAGTCATAGATCATCGCGCCGTCGTAGAAGTCGACCGCCACCCAGCCCAACTCCGCAGCAGAGCGATGAAAGTCGAAGACGACATCCAGTCCAGTGAGCAAGTCGGAAAAGGGAAGAGCCCGAAATCGCTGAAATGGTGATGCCGGATCGGCTCGCCGCGAGCGTTCTACACCGAGGAGTTCTCCCGGAACCCAACGATAGACCAGCATCGGACCAGACGGTGACTCGATGACGTTGAGCAACTCCGGGAGGCTGTAGTGGTCGACCTGCCGGCGAAATATTACGGCATTTCTGAGCAACGCAACTCGCTGTTCGTGTGAGAGATGAGCTTTGGAATTCTCCGGCATTCCGGCTGTCTTCACGAAGAATCGCCTGTCACCAGCCAGTACTCCGTAAGAGATATTGCCTGAATCTTGAGTCCGTTCGTCGAATACTGCAAAAACCTGACCGGTGGATCTGAGAAAGTCGCCCGGGGACTGAGCGATCATTTGCGTTTCTATCAGAAGGTGATCCATTGGGACGACTCGATAAATACCCGATAGCAATAGCCTTTAATAAAAACATTTTTCATTTTCAATTTGTAATTTTAGATTTGTCATTGGGAAGAAATTAGATCGAGCGGATTTTCTTCAATGACAAATCTAAAATTACAAATTGAAAATGAAAAATGTTTTTATTAAAGTGAATGAATATAGATAGCCTTTCAGTCGCGCGGTGTCAGGCCTATTCAATCCGTAGAGCGACGACGGGGTCCACTTGTACAGCACGGCGGACAGGAACCACGCATGCGAGCAGGCCAACGACAATTACGGCTCCAGCCGCAAAGGCAATGGGGAGGACACTCTCCGGCCGCAGATCTCGGACCACACTGGACGCTAACGGCCTGGCCCAGAACGCGAGAAGTCCCCCGGCGAGGAGCCCGCTACACAGCACGATCAGTGCACCGCGCAGCACAAGCCACCATATATCGGCAGCGCTAGCACCGATCGCGATACGAACGCCGATCTCGCTGGTCCGACGCGCAACGGCATAGGACA
>Ga0081455_10006825_pt1 | contig 12169 bp, 12 predicted proteins | sample TabmetS3T2R1_FD_70207 | JGI IMG/M metagenome (GOLD analysis project Ga0081455, IMG submission 70207) | Tabebuia heterophylla rhizosphere microbial communities from the University of Puerto Rico - S3T2R1 | ecosystem: Host-associated > Plants > Roots > Rhizosphere ... | reverse complement strand
CGTGAGCAAGTTTGAACGGTGGATCGGCCGCATCGTAGCCCCATCCAACCAACCAAGGAACAACCTCGACTAGAGCGAAATATCCGTCGTCGTACAGGGTGCGGTAGACCTCGTTGGTTGACTCGAGGATGTCCAGCTTCCGCACCGCATCGACCTGTGGGGCCGCACGGAAGTTGGCTTCCAGAACACCGGCCGCGATGTTGTGTCCCGATCCGACGCCGGCCGCGAGGATCATGACGCGCTGGCCCATGAGCAGATGCTAGGACACGTGCATCTGCGGGCCATGGAACCGACCCGAGGACTCGGCCGGATCGCCCAGGATATGGGGGACGCACTCGACATGCCGCTTGGAGAGCAGCTGCCGCGTATCTGCTGAGCGCGCGTGGGGTTGCATAGCGCACTGCCGGATCGTGCCAGGATGCCTTGTCTCGGCTGGCACACCAGAAAACCGTCCATCCTTGTCAGGGGTACACCCTCTGGCGCCGCCAGCCTGGTGCAGTCAGGCTAATGGCGAGGAGATCACCGTCTTCACTGCTGCACGATCAGAACCGAAGGTCGGACATGGCCGGTGTCAAGAGACACATCGCGAACCGCTCGCTGCCAGTCTTCTTCGCTCTCTGTTTCGTGCTGTCGTGGGGCCTCTGGATGCCGTTGGTGATCGGTCGCGAGGTCATTCCCAACTCGCTTGGTTTCGTGTTGCTGCTCGTCGGATCGCTCGTCCCCTCCGCATTAGCGATCATCCTCACCGCGCTCGAACGCGGCGGGTTCTCGGTGCGCAACTTGCTTGGCCGGCTCCTGATATGGCGGATCGGCGCTCGCTGGTACTTGGTATTGCTCGTTCCGACTCTTATCGTCCTGATCGCGATCACCACCGACTCGACGTTTTGGGGGCGAAATCGACAGCAGGCTGACGACCTGACGGCCTCACAGCGCGACACAGCACTTGATCTCGACCCCCAGATTGGCACCTGAGAGGCTGATGGCGAATGTCACACATATCGGCTCCGGTGAACCGGCATCGGTTGGTCGCGTTTTTCATCTTGGCCTACGCCCTGTCCTGGTGGGCGTGGATTCTGTATGCACTTGGGCTCTTCCCGAACCCTATTGCGAGCTTTGGACCTTTTCTCGCGGCGATCGTCGTGCTGGCACTTACAGCGGGCAAGTCAGGGCTTCTCGGTCTGTTCCGCAGGATGGTGCGCTGGCGCGTCGCGCCGGGGTGGTACCTGGTGGCACTGCTGCTACCCACGGCTCTTACCGCTATCGCGGCGGCGCTCAACATCTTGTTAGGTGCCCAGCCTTCGGCTGCACAACTCGGAGCTTGGCCCCAGCTTTTGCCGACTTTCTTCATCCTCCTCCTAGTCCCTGGATTCGGTGGGGCATGGGAAGAGCCCGGCTGGAGGGGCTATGCCCTCCCTCGGTTGCAACGCCGCCGATCAGCCCTCGTAGCAAGCCTGATCCTGGCAGTTCTCATTGCCGGCTGGCACTTGCCACTGATGGTCGAAGGGCAGGTGCACTACTCCGACATTGTGCTGATTCTCGCCGCGGTCATCGTTGTCAACTGGGTGTTCAACAATGCCCAAGGCAGCGTACTGATAGTCATGTTGCTGCACGCAGCGAACAACACCATCTCGGGCAGCTTCTTCTCCCCGATGTTCTCGGGTGCCGACTCGACTCGCCAGTCATGGCTGCTGGCCCTGGTGTGGGCTGTTGTGGCCGTCTTAGTGATCGCAATCGCGGGTCCGACCAACCTCTCCGGCAAATATCAAAGACAGCAGGAGCCACTTCCGGTTCCGGAACCAGACAATGTTAGCCAAGGAGTGTGATCATGTCGTCGAAGGTCAAATGGGGCGGTATCGCGGGTCTGGCGGCCGCGGCGCTCTTGATCATGTCCGCCATCCTCAACCAAATGAATTCCCGCGCCGCCGGCAACAACCTCTACCTCGACGTCGTCGTGCTCGCTGCTTACATCGCAGTAATCGTTGCTGTGCTGGGCATTCACGCATTGCACAGCGGAACGCCTCGGTACGGCCGATTGGGGACCACCGGAGCGGTGCTGACCATCGCTGGTTATGCGATCATCGCTGCTATGACAGTGATCAGCATCGTGCAGGGACAACGATCACTGCTCCCGATTCGCCTTACCGGCGCAGGCCTGGTGCTTGTTGGCTCCGCGCTTCTCGGTGTGATCATCATCCGTGCCCGGTTGCTGCCCTGGTGGTGCGGCGTACTGCTCATCGTGACTTTCCCGCTAGGACATTTCGCGAACGCGCTCTTCGGTTCCGCCGAGAATCTGCTACTGGCTTTGTTGTGGGGGTCCGTCGGCGTTTCTCTGCTGATCCGACGCCGGGAGGTCGACGAGCCCGTCCTGACGCAGCCCGCAAGGACCGGCTGACCTTGGAGCGCTAGTGCGAAAACATCCGCTGATCGCCTTCTTCGTTCTGGCCTACCTCCTGACGTGGTGGACGTATCCACTCCTGAGGTTCTCCCCACTCCTCGGCATCCCCGGGTTGTTCGGACCGGCACTCGCCGCGATAATCATGGCCGCCGTGACCGACGGGAAGTCCGGCGGCCGAGCGCTGCTCAGCCGGGTCGTCCTTTGGCGCGTTGGACTGCGGTGGTACGTGATCGCGCTTGGACTCCCGACAGTGCTAGCGCTCGCCACAGCCAGTTTGGGTTCGCTGCTTGGGTCATCCGAATTCATCCAGGCTGGCAATGTTTCGGTCCTCGACTTCGTCATCTTCGTCCTCGTAGTCGGCGAGGAGCTGGGGTGGCGCGGATATGCGTTGCCCCTGCTGCTCGAGAAGCGATCCGCGCTGACGGCGAGCCTGATCTTGGGTGTCATCTGGGGGATGTGGCACCTGCCGACCTTCGTGATCCCCGGAACGCCGCAGTACGGATTGCCGTTCCCTGCGTTCCTGCTGCTGACTATCGAGTACTCGATCTTGATGACCTGGGTGTTTCTCCATACCCGCGGTAGCGTGCTCATCGCCACCTTGTTTCACGGCGCCATCAACCTTTCTCAGTGGCTCTTCCTCGGAGGCGTTGAGGGTGCCATCCGGTATTGGCTGCTCAGCATTGTGTACGGCGTCGCTGCGCTCATCACAGCCCTGGTGCTTGGGTTGAATGCTTCGCGGAGGACTGCCGCTACGAGCGCGGCATGAGTCCCGGCCAGCGACGCATGACGCTCGTCCAACGGCAACTACCGGCGCGCGGACTACTTCTTGATCAACTTGCCGGACCCACTGATCTCCTGCTCAACCTGTGGATTGCCGGCATAGGTTACCGTTCCGCTACCGCTGATCTCGACATCGAGGACATCGGTAGCCAGAACGCTTGCGGTACCGCTTCCGGAGATCTCTGCCTTTACGGTCTTGCTGGTCAGTTGCGCGGCTTCATACCGGCCGGAGCCGGAAATCTCCAGATCTTGAGCATTGACCATGCCATTCACAGTGGTCGTTCCGGAACCGCTGATGCTGATGCTGAGCGCGGTCGTTGTGAGATCTGGCACGCGGATGTTGCCGGATCCTGAGGCCGCGACACCGGTGAGGTCTTTCACTGTCACCGAGTACGTGATCGGCTGTCGGGGAAGAATCTCGGTGTTCGGCTTGGTACCGAGAACGAGTCTGTCGTTGGAAACCTCACTCGTCAGAAGCGGCAGCAGATTGTCCTCAGCCGAGATCGAAAGAGACTCGGTTCCCGTTTTCTGGATCGTGAGTTCGCCGCTCCCGCTGAGCTCGACCTTGGTGAAGCCGCTGACCGCCCGCGACTCGGTGGCAAGCTGACCTGAGCCCCTGGTCACCGAACATGCTGCCAGCAACAGCACAACTGCGAAAAGGGTCAAAGCAACGCGCAATCGCATGGATAAACCGTCCGTCAATGCCAATGAAGCGGGTCTGCTGACCTGTGCAAGTCTGCTGACATGTTTATGTTCTCAGCAAGCGCGAGCCGTGATCGGCGCGTCACAGACAAGGCAGCTCTATGAGTACCGCCGTCACCCACTACCTTGATGTTCCGGGTGCAAGCATCTATTACGAGGTACGGGGGTCAGGGCCGCTGCTCGCACTCATTGCAGCGCCGATGGGCGGCTCCGGCTTCGCAGCGCTGGCCGATCTGATGGCGTCTCAGTACACAGTTGTGACGTATGACCCTCGAGGGAGCGAGCACTCTACGGTTGCGGATCGAACCGAGATCACGACCCACGAGCTGCTGGCCGAGGATGTCCATCGGGTGCTGAAGAGCGTCTCCGATGAGCCGGTGGCGATCTTGGGAAGCAGCGGCGGCGCAGTTACTGGTCTGGCGCTAGTCACCGCGTACCCGGGACAGGTCAGCGTCCTCATCGCACACGAGCCGCCCTTGGTGACGATGTTGACGAACGCACCGGAGGAGCTTGCCAAAGTCGAGGAGATCTATCACACCTACCTGCGGGCAGGGAGCGATGCAGCTATGCGAGAGTTCCTACTCTCGATTGGTGTGCTTGGTGAAGAGGGCTCTCGACAGCTTGCGGCAATGCCCGAACCGGACCCGGTGCCTGCACCGGCGGTTCCACAGTCCGACAATGACTTCTTCTATGCCAATCAGATCCGAGCGACGACTGGTTATCGTCCGGATCTGAAAGCGCTGTCAGAGGCCTCGGCCAAGATCGTTGTCGGCGTCGGTGCAACCTCGGCCGGCCAGCTCGCCCATCGCGGCGGTCTGGCACTGGCGGAGCATCTCGGTCTCACTCCCACCGAGTTCCCGGGCGACCACGGCGGATTCGCTAGTGAGGCTCCGGCCTTCGCCGAGAGACTACGCCAGGTACTGGCTGACTAGCCCCACCAGTTTGAGGGCAGGTCTGCCACGCTGATTCGGCGACCGGTAACTGACCCTGGGGTGATCCGAACGTACTGGGACCGATCACCCGGAGCCCAGGGCAGCAGTGGAGTTTGACGGAGTTCCTGCAGATCGCCGGGATCAACGACCTCCTGGGCCCGACCGCTGACGACCACACTCCAACCCGTACGGTGGAGTTGATCAACCCCGTCTATTTCAAACGTAACCGGGGCATCTCGCAGTGCGGCACCGAGCCTGCTGTCTGGGTCAGTCCGAACCACCACAGTGTCGGCGTCAACGAGATAGTTCAGCGGCATGATCATCGGCGGCAGGTCGACCCCTTCCGCGATCGCTACGCGACCGAAGTGATGCGACTTCAGCAGGTCAAAACACTCATCCTCGGCCAGATCCTCCATAAGGCTGTTCATCATCGGCCCTCCGATGCTCCGTCAAAGATCATGCCGACACGGCAATCCAGACCGCAAGTGTGGTTTCAAGCACACGAGGGTTCGTTTGCGCGCTTGTGCTGGGAAACGTACGCTTCGGCCGCCATCCTGAGAGCGACGAGATGGAGGCTCCAGATTGCGTACCACCGGTGTCCAGGAGCGGGCCGAGCGCGCGAGCTCGCTGCAGAAGGAGTGAGGCCGATGAGCGATTGTTGCGACCGGCCTGGCTACCAGACGGTGTTCAGCAACCGGTTCGCCAGGCGGATAGCACGTACGTATCGCAAGCGGGGCCTCTCTCGGACCCAGCTCCGGATGGTGTCCTTCCTCACAGAGCACGGCATCCGAGATGCATCCGTCCTCGAGATCGGCGGGGGCGTGGGTGAGCTCCAGCTCGAGCTGCTTTATCGCGGCGCCCATGCCGTGACCAATCTGGAAATCTCGTCCGGTTACGAGGCTGAGGCTGCGGCGTTGCTGGAGCACTCGGGCATGGTTGACCGGGTGACCCGCAGGCGTCTCGATATTGCGACCTCGCCCGAGGAGGTGGAGCCTGCCGACGTCGTGGTACTTCATCGAGTTGTCTGCTGTTATCCCGACTACGAACGGTTGCTGTCCGCGGCCGCCAGCCACACGAAGCGTCTGCTGGTGTTCTCGCACCCGCCAAGGCACCTTTTCACCAGGGCACTCCTAAGCGTGGAAAATCTTCTGCACCGCCTCCGCAGAAACGACTTCCGTGCCTTTGTGCACCCGCCGGCCGCGATGATCAAGGTGGCCGAAGCCAATGGGCTATCAGTCAGCTACCGGCATCGCGGGCTCTCATGGCACATCGTCGGCCTCGAACGGTTGGCAGGTCGAGAGCACGCAGCGGGTCCTCCGAGCCAAGAAGCTGGATGAGGTGGCCTCAGGGTTCATTCGCCACCACCCCTGACGTGATTCGGCTTGACCTGGGTGCAGGCTTGGACACGGACCGTGCTGCATTTCCGCTTCTGGTGCCGCACTACTAGTCGGGCAGCCGGACCTTACGGAAGAATATTTCTCCTGCTCGGACTCGGTGCGTTCCGCTTCCCAGGAGAGATCATGACGACGACTGCGCCATCCTCAGGAACCACCGCCGAACATGCGCGACTCGCTCAGGCCACCGGGCGGGCAGAGGACGGCCTGTCCGATGCGAATCCCTGGTACGAGTGGGGGCCCTATCTGTCAGAGCGGGCGTGGGGCACCGTACGCGAGGACTACAGCGACAACGGTGATGCCTGGAGCTTCTTTCCACATGATCATGCACGATCCCGCGCCTACCGGTGGAATGAAGACGGCATGGCCGGTCTTTCGGACATCCACCATGACCTCTGCTTGGCCCTTGCCCTATGGAACGGTGTCGACCCGATCTTGAAAGAGCGCATGTTCGGCCTCACCGGCCCGCAGGGGAACCACGGTGAGGACGTCAAGGAGTACTGGTGGTATCTCGACGGGTTGCCCAGCCACGCCTGGCTGCGCTGGCGATATCACTACCCACAGGAATTGTTTCCTTATCAGTGGCTGATCGATGAGAACGGTCGTCGTTCTCGCGACGAACCCGAGTTCGAGCTCATGGATACCGGCGTCTTTGATCATGGACGTTACTGGGCCGTCGATGTCACGTACGCGAAGGCATCACCAACTGAGGTGCTTGCCAAGATCACGATCAAGAATCATGCGCTTGAAGAGGCGACTCTGTCGGTGCTGCCTACTCTCTGGTTCCGCAACACGTGGCGGTTCACCGGGGGCGAGGCCCCGGATTTGTTCCTGGAGGGCGACGACGGCATTGTTGTTGATCATCCCCGGCTCTCCGGCTACCGGCTCGATGCCGCGCCGACTGCCGAAGGCATCCGTCCGCAAGCGCTGTTCTGCGACAACGAAACCAACAACCCCCGACTGTTTGGTGCTGCTCCCGTCACGGATTACCCGAAGGATGGGATCAACGACCACGTCGTTAGTGGTGCCAAGACTGTGAACCCAGACCAGAGGGGAACGAAGGCGTCGTGGTGGTACCAGATCTCGGTCCCGGCCGGAGGGCAGGCTGAAGTTCGCCTCAGGCTGCACCGGCCTGACCAGCAGCGGCCAACCTCCGACAACAGCTGGCACGGTAGCTACTTCGACGCCGTGCTTGGCGACCGGGAACGAGAAGCCGACGAGTTCTATGCCGCGCTGGCGCCGCATGACATCGATCAGGAAAGGATGCGGGTGCTGCGTCAGGCGTGCGCGGGGCTGATCTGGAGCAAGCAAATGTACCCGTACCGGGTGGCGCGCTGGCTCGATGGCGATACCGGTCAACCGCCTCCGCCGCCCGGACACCGATCCGGTCGCAATGCGGGATGGCGGCACCTTGATTCCTTCGATCTACTGGCCATGCCGGATCCATGGGAATATCCCTGGTTCGCCGCTTGGGATCTTGCATTTCACACCATCACCTGGGCCCATCTGGATCCGGCGTTCGCGAAATATCAGCTGCTGGTGCTGTTGCGCGAATGGTTTCTGCATCCCAATGGCGCGCTGCCCGCCTACGAGTGGAGTTTCGATGACGTCAATCCTCCAGTACATGCCCTGGCCGCGCTGCGGGTGTTCGTCATTGACGGCGCCACTGACCTCGACTTTCTGGAGCGGGTCTTCCAGAAGCTGCTGCTGAATTTCACTTGGTGGCTCAACCGTATTGATCCGGAGGGCAACAACATCTTCGGCGGCGGCTTCCTCGGGCTTGACAACATCAGCCCGCTTGATCGTTCCCACCTTCCCCCAGGCGTGAAACTCGACCAGGCGGACGGAACTGCCTGGATGGCCTACTACTCCGTCGCAATGCTCGCCTTGGCCGTGCTTCTGGCCGACCGGGACAGCGTCTATGAGGACATGGTGGTGAAGTTCCTGGAGCAACTGGTCCTCCTCATGGATGCACTCGAAGACTCAGGTTGCTATGACCCAGGCGACGGATTTTTCTATGACCTGCTCACCACCGCCTCCGGGAACCGAGAGCAGGTCAAGGTCCAGACCCTGGTCGGAGTGATTCCCGCCCTGCCGGCCATGACACTCCCAACCCGAAATGCCCAGCGGATCCAACGCTTGCGCAAGCGGTTTGCTCGCAGAATGGAAGGACAGAATCGGCAGATATTGGACTGGCGAGTCCGCGGCGAGGGAAGTAGCCGCCGCGGGCTGGTTTCGATTGTCCCGCCCGAGCAACTCAAGCGGATTTCCGCGATTTTGTTTGACGAGGATGCGTTCTTGTCTCCTCACGGGTTGCGCTCCATCTCAAAACGTCACTCCACGCCCTATCAAGTGCCCGGCATGCCCGGCGCGACTATCGAGTACGAGCCTGCGGAATCTCACACCGCAATGTATGGTGGCAATTCCAACTGGCGCGGACCGGTGTGGTTTCCGATCAATTACTTGGTCATCCGCTCGCTGCTGCAGTACGACCAATTCTTCGGTCCGGAATTCAGGTTCGAGTACCCCACCGGATCAGGCGAATATCTGGCCCTGCGCGACATCGCGGGTGACCTCGCCGATCGGCTGATCGGCATCTGGCTTCCAGACCCTGACGGCCGCAGGCCCGTCTACGGCGGCGTCGAACTTATGCAGACCGACCCTGCTTGGAAAGACAACCTCTTGTTCTACGAGTACTTCCACGGCGACAACGGCGCCGGGCTCGGCGCCATGCATCAGACCGGCTGGACGGCATTGGTCGCTGATCTGCTCCTCGACCCGCCGCGCCAGGCACACCGGATGGTCTTTTACGACGACGCCGGCAGAACCCCGAAGGAGATTCCGCTCGCCGCAGGTCCGGCCGGCTAGACCACAGGATCCGAGAGCAGCGCATGCCATCAGAGTTGAGCAAGATCACTCACCCGTTCATCTACGAGATCAACACCTGGCCATGGCTCGAAGCAGTCAGCAAGGAGCAGCAAGCAGCTATTGATCTTGGCTCAGTCCCTGATCGCTACTGGGATGAAATAGCTGATCTTGGCTTCGACGGCGTGTGGCTGATGGGTGTTTGGCAGCGCAGTCCCGCAGGCGTGGCGATCGCGTTGTCAAATGACAGCTTGCGTGCCAGCTTTGGATCCGCGCTTCCCGATTGGCAAGCCGAGGACGTGGTCGGATCGCCCTACTGCATTCGTGACTATGTTGTCGATGATCATTTGGGCGGGCCAGGTGGCCTCGCTGGCGCGAGGGAGGCTTTGGCCGCCCGTGGCATGGGTCTGATCTTGGATTTCGTACCTAATCACGTGGCGCCCGATCATCCATGGACCACGCTCAAGCCGGAAGTATTCGTGTTGGGCACGGCCGCGGATCTGCAGAGGGATCCGGCCTCATTCCTTGAGATTGGGGGCCGAGTTTTCGCCAATGGCCGTGACCCCTATTTCCCCGCTTGGCCGGATGTGGTTCAGCTCAATGCCTTCGCCCCAGCACTCCGGGCTGCGGTGATCGAGACCTTGAAGCAGATTGCGGACCAGTGCGACGGAGTTCGCTGCGACATGGCAATGCTGGTCATGAACGACATCTTCCAGCGAACCTGGAACGAGCGGGTTGGCCCGACACCGAGCACAAACTATTGGCCGACAGTCACCAGCGCGGTGCGAGAAGCCTATCCCGGCTTCCTGTTCCTGGCCGAGGCTTACTGGGATCTGGAATGGTCGTTGCAGCAGCAGGGCTTCAACTACTGCTACGACAAGCGGCTGTACGACCGGATCCTGCAGGGCCCCGCCGAGCAGGTGCGACTGCATCTCTTGGCTGAGGATGAATACCAACGTCGTCTCGTACGGTTCGTGGAGAACCACGATGAGCCGAGGGCGGTGTCGGCTTTCGACGCCACTCGATCGCAGATCGCAGCGGTGGCGGCGTTGACTCAGAGCGGCGCCAGGCTGATTCACAATGGGCAGCTGGAGGGTGCGACGGTCCACCTACCGGTGTTCCTCGGCCGATACCCGGTCGAGCCGACCGACTCGGTCCTCCTCGAGTTCTATCGCTCTTTCCTGCAAGCCTTAGCCGACCCGACCTTCCGGCACGGGCGTTGGCGGCTGTGCGACCGGTTCGGATGGCCGGGAGATGACAGCTACCAAAATCTGATCGCGTGGTGCTGGGAAGGCGGCACGCGTTGGCTGATCATCGTCAATCTCAGCGATGGCACGGTTGCAGGCCGCGTACGTGCGCCGTGGGCCGAGCTGCGCGGTCACAGCTGGCAACTCACCGACCCCACGCGAGATATGGCATTCAAGCGCTCGGGCGACGACCTTGTGGATGGGCTCTTTGTCGAGCTCGGTGCGTGGAAGTGGCACTTGTTCCGTATCGATCCAGTTACTGATGAGTCGCCCGGATGAGGAATAGCAGATGAAGTGGGGTCGAACGGCGCTGCTTGTGGCCGCAGTAATCGGGTCTGCGGCCGCAGTGCAGCAGGTGCTCACTGTCCGCGATCGCAAGCGTTACCCGGCGCCGGGGCTGCTCGTCCATGTAGCTGGCCGACAGATGCATCTGCAGGTTCGCGGTCCTGACTCCGGTGCGCCGACGGTCGTGCTGGAGGCGGGTATGGGCTCGTTCTCACCGAACTGGTACTGGGTCCAACAAGAGCTGGCTGCAACGGTCCGAAGCGTTGCCTACGACCGTGCGGGGCTTGGATGGAGTCGGCGCAGCCGTCGGCCGCGAGACGCCCAGACGATTGCCGTCGAGCTGCGAGATGCGCTTCGCGAGGCGGGCATCGACCCGCCATACGTGCTCGTCGGGCACTCCTTCGGTGGCCTGCCGGTCCGGGCTTTCGCAGATCTGTATCCGGCGTTGACCGCTGGTCTGGTCCTGGTGGATGCGTCACATCCTGACCAGTGGGTGCGCTGGCCGACGCCGTATGCGGACAAGATCCTGGAAGTCTCGCAACGGGTCTTCGGCTGGCTGGGTTGGTTGGGAGTGCTGCGGGCTCTCAATCTGTCGCGTGGCATCTCTGCCGGGTTGCCCGCGCGCCAGGTGGCGGAGCTGCGGGCGGCCGCGGCGCTGCCAGGGTTCGCCGCGACCGAGGCCGCCCAGGTTCGCTGTTGGTCGGTAAGTCGCGAGCAGTTGAACGCGGCCGCACCGCTCGGCGACCTTCCGCTTGGCGTGCTCGGCGTAAGCGAGCAACCGGTGGGAGGTGAGCTGCTGACCGCCTTGCAGCACCAGCTCGCCCAGCTGACTGAGGATGCAAGCTTCGAGATCGTGCAAGGAGCCAGCCACGAGTCCTTGATCTCCGATCGCAAGTACGCACGGGTCGTCGCGCGGACGATTCAGGCTGTTGTGCAGGCCGCTCGAGATCGGGAGCGCTCGAGACGGACTTAGCGCTATTCGTCGGCGGGCTCGGCGCCTTGGTGCTCGCGCTCAGCCCTCAGTCATCCGCCGAACGGGCCAAGTTACAGATGTAACTTGGAGCTTGTGACAGATATTGCAGAGACTGCAGGCGCTCGCTCATGGATAGTAGTGGTGGCTCGGCTGCCAGCTGAACCAGCGCGCCATCGCATGGCGTTGTGGCGCGAGCTGCGGCGCTCTGGCGCGATCGCATTGGGACAGGCGGTCTGGGCCGTCCCGGACCTGCCGGCGGTACGGCCGTTGCTGGAGCGCGTGAGTGGCCTCGTCGATACCGCCGGAGGAACCTTGCTGCAGCTGGCCGCGAAGGGCTACGCCGACGAGGACGTCGCTCGGCTGGAGCAGTCCTACGCCACAGCGCGTAAGGAGGAATGGGCAGAATTCGACGCCGACTGCGGCAAGTATCTGGCTGAGCTGGAGAAGGAGGAGCGGCTCGGCAAGTACACCCTGGCCGAGCTCGAGGAGGAGGAGCAAAGCCTCGATAGGCTGCGCCGCTGGTATCGCGAGTTACGGAGCCGCGATCTGCTCGGTGTCCCGGAGAGTACCGAATCGGCCACGATGCTCAAGCAGTG
>Ga0081455_10006824_pt1 | contig 12170 bp, 12 predicted proteins | sample TabmetS3T2R1_FD_70207 | JGI IMG/M metagenome (GOLD analysis project Ga0081455, IMG submission 70207) | Tabebuia heterophylla rhizosphere microbial communities from the University of Puerto Rico - S3T2R1 | ecosystem: Host-associated > Plants > Roots > Rhizosphere ... | reverse complement strand
CTCCAGCGCTGGGACGAGGACGCGCCCGAGGTCCCCGTGGAGGTCGAGCTCGAGCCGTCCGAGCAGGAGCAACCCGAGCCGCCCAGGGCAGCAGCCGGGCCTCGCTAGGGTCCTTCGGCATGTGGGAGACGATCGCAGCGGATGCCGCCGCGGAGAGCCAGGTCTGGGCCGACGCGCTCTTCCCCGAGGCGGAGCGAGCCGCGGAGCCCGTCTTCTCAACCCTCGCCCCGCCCGAGCTCGGGCTCGGCGTCGAGACGATCTACGAGGGCTACCTCGTGCACTACGGCCGCTCGCGGCTGTTCTCGCCGCTCGACGCGGACGTCGCGCTCCTCCTCGGCGACTACCTGTACGCGCACGGGCTCGTCCGGGTCGCGGAGACCGGAAACGTCGCCGCGGTCGCCGATCTCGCGGAGCTCATCTCGCTCTGCTCGCAGGCGCGCTCCGAGGGACGTGACGGCGACGGCGCCGCGTGGGCTGCGACCGCGGCGCTCCTCGGGCGGGGAGGGCTCGGCGACGCGCGCGACGCGATGCGACTCGGCCGTAGCACCCGCGCGCTCGAGCAGATCGCGCGGGAGAGTGCCGGCGACGATTCGGTCGACGCCGCCCTCGCTGCCCACGCCCGCTTCCTGCGCTAGAGTCGGCCCCCGATGAGCGCGTTCGCCCCGTTCCTCGCCAACGCGGCCGAAGAGGGCAGGAACGTCATTCTCTCGATGCTCGTCGTCGGGCTCGTCTTCATCGCGGTGATCCTCCTCGGCGAGCTGAACGACTGGCGCGCGCGCAAGCGCAAGTACCGCAAGGCGAGCGCGCGCCACTACTGACGCGAGCGAGGTCTCAGGCGCTGGTCGCGACCGCGACGAGCGCGACACCGGGGAGCTCGATGCCTGCATCTCGTTCGAAGGGCTCGAACGCCCGTGCGAGCTCGGCGTCCAGCGCTGCGCGCTCGTCCTGCGGGAGCCCGCCGATGACCACGGCCAACGGGCCGGCCATGTCGAGCGCCCAGCCCACGTAGTCGGCGACGTCCGCGAACCGGAAGAGCGTCTCGACCTCGTCGGTGCGGACATCACCGAACCCGGCGTCGTCGAGCAACCCGCGCGTGCGCTCCTCGTCCGCCATGCTGAAGACGCCGGGCCGACCCGGCTCGGGCGGGGGCATGTGGCCTTGCTCGATCAGCATGCGCCCGACGATCGAGGCCCACGGGTTCCGCTCGGGAGCTCCCCATACCGAGAGCGCCAGCCGCCCGCCCGGGCGAAGCACGCGACGCGTCTCCGCGAGCGCCCTCTCGACGTCGGCCATCAGCATGTAGCCGCTCTGGCAGAGGACTCCGTCCACGGAGTCGTCGTCGAGGTCGAGATCCTCGGCGTCCATGACGCGGGACGTCACGTTCTCGAGTCCCAGCCGCACGCTCTCGCGCTGCGCGACGTCGAGCATGTCCGGCGAGAAGTCGGTCAGGATCACTCGGCCGTCGTGGCCCACGATCCGAGCGGCCTTGAACCCGAGCTCGCCCGTCCCGCACGCGAGCTCGAGGACCGTATCGCCCGGGCGCGGTGCAAGCTCCCGGAGCAGCCACTCGTGAATTGGCGCGACCGCCTGGTCGAGCTCCTCCCGCCGGCGCTCCCAGCCCGGCGCCATCACCTCCCAGATCTTCAGGCTCGCCTGGCGGTACTCCTCCGGCTCCAAGCTCCGGTCTAGCCCTGGAACGGCGTCACGTCCTGCGTGCAGGTCGAGCTCATCGGCGCGGTCGTCGTCAGGAGGTACGTGCTTGCGATCGCGTCCGCGCAGGCTGAAAGGAAGAGGGATGTGTGCCCCCAGCCCTCCACCGTGAGCAGCCTCGAGTTCGGGAGCAACGCGTCCACCGTGACTGCGCCTTCGTACCGAGTCGCCGGGTCGTAGCGCGTCCCGACGACGAGCACCGGGTTCGCGGTGTTCCTCGTGAACGGCCCGACGTAGCGATCGGGATCCGCCGTCGGCCACTCGGCGCAGATGCTCGAGACCCAGGTCCAGAGCCGCCCGAAGTACCCGAACTGCGCGTCCGCGGCGACGCCTGCTGCCGACCACGCCGCATACGAGTCGGGGTTGTCGCTGTCGTTGCACGCCACCGCCGGGAAGCCCTCGACGAAGTTCGGATAACGCGGGAACCCGCGCTTGGCGATGTACATCGGCCGAAGTTGGAACGCTGTGATTCGCGCTCGAAGCGCCGGCGTGCTCGCCTCCGCAGCCTCGATGTCCGCGAGCAGCTGGGCGAACCCCTCCCACGACGAGGAGTCGTACATCGCGCCCAGCGTGATGCCGACGAGGTTGTTGTAGTCGATGACGGTTGGGTCGGCCAGCACCTCCGCCACGAGATCCGCATATCGACTGGCCGAATCGGGGCCGAACGCACAGGTGCCGGCGTCACAGAGGCGGAAGAACTCGTTGAGGGTCGCCATCGCGCCGGCGTCACTCCGCAGACGAGTGGAGAACGGCAGGCCGGCCTGGCCGGGGGCGCCCGTGGTCCAGGCGATGGGATCGAGAACGCCGTCGACGATGACCGCCCGCACCCTGTCCGGAAACATGTTCGCGTAGGTCGTCCCGAGGAACGATCCATACGAGTAGCCGGCGAACGTCAGACCGTCGTCGCCCACTGCCTCGCGCAACCGGTCGAGATCACGTGCCACGTTTGCCGTCGACATGTGCTGCCCGACCTTGCCTCCTCGCTGTGCGCATGCCGAGTCGAGGTACCGGTCGGCGGTGATCCACATGGCCTCCTCGGACGGGGTCAGAGGGAAGGGGAACGGCGTGAAGTACGGCTCCCACTGCATCGGATTGCCGAAGCAGCGGAATGCCGTGCTGCGGACGATCCCGCGCGGGTCGAAGCCGACGAGATCGAACCTCGCCCGAACCTCGTCGCTGAACAGAATCGAGTTGGCAGCGAGGAGGAAGTCGATGCCCGAGCCTCCAGGCCCGCCGGGGTTGAGGAAGAGCGAGCCGATGCGCTGGCTCGGGTTGGTCGCTGGGAGCCGGGCCACCGCGATCGAGATCGCGCCGCTCTCCGTGTCGTAGTCGAGCGGCACCTGGACACTGCCGCACTCGAACGGGCCGAGCTGCTTGAAGCACGGGCTCCACGCGATCTTCGGCTGCGCTGGCGCAGCCGCCCCACTCTGGCTACCGACGCCGAGAACGAGCGTCGCGGAGCAGATCAGTCCGAGGACGATCCAGCGCCTGACCATGGTCCCCTCCCTGTCGTGGTCCAGGGTCCACTGTCCGCCTGTTCGACCCCTTGTGTCAAGCGCCACAGGTGGACACGTGCGCGAAGCCGACAGATCATCTTGTTCGCATGCGGCCCGACCTCCCGACCGGCACGGTCACATTCCTCTTCACCGACGTCGAGGGCTCGACGCGGCTTCTGCACGAGCTCGGAGCCGAGAACTACGCCGAGGCGCTCGCCGAGCACCGGCGACTGATTCGCGAGGCCTGCATGGCCGAGGGCGGCGTCGAGGTGGACACGCAGGGCGACGCGTTCTTCTTCGCGTTCCCGACCGCGCCGGGAGCGCTCGCTGCTGCAGCCGCCTTCAGCGACACGCTCACCTCGGGGCCGATCCGGGTGCGGGTGGGAGTGCACACGGGGACGCCGCTCGTCACCGACGAGGGCTACGTCGGCGACGACGTCCACTTCGCGGCCAGAGTGGCTGCTACCTCGCACGGCGGGCAGGTCGTCCTCTCGCAAGCGACAGCCGTGCTGGTCGACGGCACACTCACCGACCTCGGCGAGCACCGGCTCAAGGACATCACAGAGGCAGTCGCCATCTACCAGCTCGGCGACGTGAGTTTCCCGCCGCTCAAGACGATCTCGAACACGAACCTGCCGCGCCCTGCGAGCGCCTTCCTCGGGCGCGAGGCGGAGCTGCAACAGGTGCTCTCTCGGATCGAAGACGGCGCGCGTCTGGTGACGCTGACCGGGCCTGGCGGCACCGGCAAGACTCGGCTTGCGATCGAAGCCGCCTCCACGCTCGTCCCGCAGTTCAAGGCGGGCGTCTTCTGGATCGGCCTCGCCTCCCTCCGCGATCCGGAGCTGGTCACGGAGACGATCGCGCAGACGTTGGGGGCGAAGGAGGGTCTTGCCGAGCACGTCGGCGAGCGCGAGCTGCTGCTGCTCCTCGACAACCTCGAGCAGGTGATCGACGCCGCGCCGGCTCTCGGTGAGCTGCTCTCAGCCTGCCCCAACCTCACGCTCCTGGTCACCTCCCGAGAGCTCCTGCGCATCCAGGGCGAAGTCGAGTACCCGGTCCCGCCCCTCGCAACCCAAGAGGCAATCGTTCTCTTCTGCACGCGAGCCCAGCTCGAGCCCTCCGAGGAGATCGCGGAGCTCTGCGCGCGCCTGGACTCGCTCCCCCTGGCCGTCGAGCTCGCCGCCGCGCGCACGAAGGCGCTGACTCCCGCCCAGATCCTCGAGCGCATCTCCGGTCGGCTCGACCTGCTGAAGGGCGGCCGCGATGCCGACCCTCGCCAGCAGACCCTACGGGCGACGATCGAGTGGTCGTACGACCTGCTCGCACCCGAGGAGCAGGAGCTCTTCGCCCGCCTCTCCGTCTTCGCCGGCGGCTCCACGCTCGAGGCCGCCGAGGAGATCTGCGCCGCCGATGTGGACACTCTGCAGTCGCTCGCCGAGAAGAGCCTCCTCCGCTTCACCGACGGCCGCTACTGGATGCTGGAGACGATCCGGGAGTACGCGGAAGAGCAGCTGGCGGCGACGACACAAGTCGACGAGCTACGGCGCGCGCATGTCGGATACCTCGTAAGTTCGCTCCGAAGCATCCTCGGCGAAGCTCAAAGTCCGCGCCCGGCGGAGCTTCACCGCTTGGAGGCAGAACGTCCGAACCTCCGCGCCGCATTGACATGGGGCATCGAATCCGTCCCTGCCGAGCAGGCATACGTTCTCGGGATTGGGTACGCCCTCCTGTGTCGGATGCGTGGTCCGGTGAGCGAAGGGCGACGTTGGCTCGATTCGGTGCGCCGGCTATCTGGAGACGTCCCACACGACCTCCGGCTACGAGCACTCCGCACTTCCGCCTCCCTAGCCGAGCTGCAGAGGGATCACGGCTCAGCGATCGCTTTCGCAGAGGACGCGCTCGAACTCGCGCGTGTCGGAGGCGTGGCGGATGACATCGCGACGGCGCTGCTTGCACTGGGTGTCTCGCATGGAACCGCTGCGAACTTCGAGCGCGCGGACGAACTCGAGCGCGAGGCGCTGGTGATATTCGCGGCGACGGGCAACGAGCGACAGGAACGACAAACGCTCGGTCTCCTCGCGTGGATCGCAATTGCCCGCGGTGATTACCGAGAGGCGCAGGGCCTTTGCGAGACAGCCTTGCGAATGTCCCGCGAAGCCGGCGACGACAGAGGAGTTGTCCTTGCCCTTGGGAACCTCGGCCACGCTCTCGCAAGGCAAGGCAACCTCGATGAAGCAGTTCGTCTCCAGTACGAGGCGCTAGGCGTCAGTCGCGACCATCTCGACTTCAGCGGTGTCGCCGATGGGCTCATCGAGATCGCATCGCTTGCAGTCGCCAGTCGTCGGTACGAGGAAGCCGCAGTGATGCTCGGCGCATCGACTGCACTTCGAGAGGAAGCAGAGGTGGCACTCGATCTCGTTGCTGAAGACATGTACGTCGAAGCTCTGAATGTGCTGCAGGCCGAACTCGGCTCCGGCGCACTGGCCTCCGCGATCGCGCGTGGACGCCTCATGCCGTTCGACCAAGCGGTCGAATACGCCCTCACGTCCATAGACTGAATCGCGTCTTGGCGCCGCCTCGGGATCTCCGCGAGTGGATCGCGCTCCTCGAGCGCGAAGGCGAGCTTCGACGCGTCACCGCCGAGGTCGACCCCGACCTCGAGATCACCGAGATCACCGACCGGGTGGTCAAGACAGGTGGCCCGGCGCTGCTCTTCGAGCGTCCGAAGGGCGCGCACCACCCGCTTCTGATCAACCAGTTCGGGACCGAGCGGCGCATGTGCCTGGCACTCGGCGTCGAGAAGCTCGACGACGCGGCCGCGAAGCTCGGCGACGTGCTCGACATGCAGCCGCCGCAGGGCCTCGTCGAGAAGGTCAAGGGCCTCCTGAAGCTGAAGTCGGTCGCGGACTCGCTACCGAAGGTCGTCTCCAAGGGCGTGTGTCAGGAGGTCTTCCACGAGGGGGACGACGTCGATCTGCGGCGGCTCCCGATCCAGCGCTGCTGGCCGGGCGACCCGGCGCCGTTCATCACCCTGCCCGCGGTGATCACGAAGGACCCGAAGACGGGCGTCCGCAACGTCGGCATGTACCGGATGCAAGTCATCGACCGGCGCTCGACGTTCATGCACTGGCAGATGCACAAGGACGGGCGCGCCGACCTGCTTGCGTCCGAGGACGGCCGCATCCCGGTCGCGGTCGCGCTCGGGCTCGACCCCGTGACGACCTACTCGGCGAGCGCGCCGCTGCCGCACCACCTCGACGAGCTCATGCTCGCGGGCTTCCTCCGCGGCGAGCCGGTGGAGCTCGTCAAGTGCAAGACGGTCGACCTCGAGGTGCCCGCCAACGCGGAGATCGTGCTCGAGGGCACCGTCTCGCGCGACGACATGGGCGTCGAGGGGCCGTTCGGCGACCACACGGGCTACTACTCGCACGCGGAGCCGTTCCCGATCTTCCGCCTCTCGGCCATGACCATGCGGCGCGGCGCGACCTACCCCTCCATTGTGGTCGGGAAGCCTCCGGCCGAGGACGCGTGGCTCGGGAAGGCGACCGAGCGCATCTTCCTGCCCGCGGTGAAGATGACGTTGCCCGAGATCGTCGACTACGACTTGCCGGTCGCGGGCGCGTTCCACAACTGCGTGATCGTCTCCATCCGCAAGGCCTTCCCGGGGCACGCGCAGAAGGTCATGCACGCGCTCTGGGGGCTCGGGATGCTCTCGCTCTCGAAGTCGATCGTCGTCGTCGACGCCCACGTGGACGTGCACGACTACGCGGACGTCTTCTTCCGCGTCACCGCGAACGTGGACCCGAAGCGGGACGTCCTCGTCTCGGAAGGCCCGCTCGACCACCTCGACCACGCGCCGGGCCGTCAGTTCTACGGGGGCAAGCTCGGGATCGACGCGACACACAAGCTCCCGGAGGAGGACGCGCGGCCGTGGCCCGAGGAGATCGTCATGAGCGACGACGTCCGCGAGCTGGTCTCTCGACGCTGGCAGGAGTACGGCATCGGGTAGCCGTGAGGCCACTGCAACACACGTCGTGGCAACCGGTCAGTATTGGCGGCATCGCGACACTCGTTACGTCGTTGACAGGCGCCGCAGGCGAGCGGTTGAATCAAGCGCAGGTTCGACTTGAGCGATAACGGCCGAGACACTCCGCACCTCCCGGGGCCGAGCCTCTGGCCTATCGCATTCGCGGTCGGGGTCGCGTGCCTCCTCCTCGGCCTCGTCATCTCGTGGATCGTCGCGCTCGTCGGCGCGATCCTCATCGTCGTCTTCGGGCTCCTGTGGGCACGGGACGTCACACGGGACGTCCGCGGCGAAGTCCCCTACGTCGAGCCCGAGACGCGCGCGGTCGACGCGGGCGCCGTGCAGGGCGCCGTCCCGGAGACGCTCCCCGCCTACACGCGCTCCCGCTTCCTCGAGGCCTCGCTGATCGGCCTCTCGGCGGGTCTGGGCGCGGTGCTGACCCTCCCCGTGCTCGGCTTCATGGTGCTGCCCTCGTTCACCGACGTCGAGGAGGATGAGGTCGACCTAGGCCCGATCGACAACTTCCCCGAGGGCCAGTACGTGATCGCGACGTATCTCGCGCTCCCTCAGCAGGGCGAGGTCACGCGGCGGACCGCGTTCGTCCGCAACAACGGCCTCGCCGAGGGAGGCGAGCAGAGCTTCACGATCCTGTACAGCCGCTGCGTCCATCTCGGCTGCCCGGTGCAGCCGAACGGCCCGATCGACGAGGCCGGGAAGACCGAGGTCAACGGCGTCGAGCTTCGCCCGGTGCTGGCCCAGTCGTTCGGGTGCCCGTGCCACGGCGGCCTGTACGACGCGGAGGGCAACCGCCAGGCCGGCCCGCCGGTGCGCTCGATGGACCGCTACTCGTTCTCGATCCGTGACGGGAAGCTCATCCTCGGCGAGCTGTTCGCGGTGGGGAACGTCTCCGGGGCAGGCGCGAGCGCGACGATCTCGCGGTACCCCTGGTCCACTCCGGGGACGCACGTGGACGGAATCGAGGCGTGGCTGTACCCGATCGTCCCCAGCCAGGTGACGGGCTGAGCTGATGGCGAAGGTCAAGACGAGACGGCAGCTGCTCGTCGAGACGGCCATCCTCGCGCCGCTCGACTGGATCGACGAGCGCTCGGCCTTCGTCCGCGGCACCAAGTGGTTCCTGTTCCGGAACATCCCTCGCGACATCAGCTGGGCGCAGACGCTCGGGTTCGCGTCGCTCATCGCCTTTGCGTCGCAGGCGCTCACCGGAGCGATCCTCGCCATGTACTACAAGCCCTCTTCCACGATCGACCCGGAGTCGGGCAAGCCGATCGCGTACACGTCGATCGAGCACATCACGAACGAGGTCACGCTCGGCTGGCTCGTGCGCGGGATGCACCGCTGGGGCGCGAGCGTGTTCGTGATCCTCATGTTCCTGCACATGGCGCGGGTCTTCCTCTTCGGCGCCTACAAGTACCCGCGCGAGCTGAACTGGATCGTCGGCGTGCTCATCCTCGTGAGCGGGATGCTCATGGGCTTCACGGGCTACCTGCTGCCCTGGGACCAGACCGCCTACTGGGCGACGGTGGTCGGGATCAACCTGAACGGCACCGCGCCCTTCGCCGGCCCCTGGCTCGCGCAGTTCCTCGCAGGCGGGGCCGAGATCGGCTCCGACACGCTCGCGAAGTGGTACGCGCTGCACATGCTGCTCATCCCGGGTGCCCTCATCGCCCTGATCGTCGTGCACCTGTACCTCGTCGCCCGACTCGGCGTCGTGTCGCCGCCGTGGTCGAAGGAGCAGGCAGGTCGTGACCGCCCGGCCGTCCAGCCGTCGGAGAGGGCGCGCGCCGGCCTCGTCCGCGGCTCAGGAGGCAGCGACTGATGGCGAGGGACCTCGGCGAGCGTAACCGCGAGTGGTACGCGCGCTACAAGGACGACGTCAAGAAGGAGGGCAAGGCCTTCTTCCCGCGGGCGATGCTCCACGACACGGTCATGGGCTTCGTGGCCCTGCTCGTGATCATCGGGCTCGCGGTCATCTGGTACTACGACGCCGACGGCGTGAAGCCCGGAGTCCTCGGGCCCTGGTACACGGAGCCGGCCGACCCGGGGACGACGAACTTCGTCCCGCGGCCCGACTGGTACTTCTACTTCCTCTTCTACCTCCTCCGGATCTTCGAGTGGCCGGAGACGGTGTTCATCGCCACCGTCGGCATCCCGACGATCTGCCTGATCCTCCTGCTCGCGCTCCCGTTCTACGACCGGCGCCCGGAACGGCGCCCGTCGCGCAGGCCGGTGGCGATGGTTGCGGCCGTCTTGACCGTGATCTCGATGGCAGTCCTCACCTACAAGGGCGCTACCGCGAGCGAGGCCCTCGGCTCGGAGCTGATCGTCTTGGTGCCGGACTGGGCCGAGGAGCAGGGCTTCGCCGACGATCCCCTTGCGGTCAAGGGAGCGGAGCTCTTCGCCGTCTCGGGCTGCCTCAACTGCCACACGTACATGGGAGAGGGGGCCGGGACCCTCGGTGCGCCCAACCTCACGGCCATAGGGGAGACGAACGACGCTGCCTACTTCGTGCAGTACCTCACGAACCCGGCGGCGTTCGGGAACACCGTCATGGGCTCGTACTCGTACCTCGGGCAGGAGAACCTCGAGGCGCTCGGCGCGTTCCTCGAGGCGTCGAAGGGCGGCGAGACCGGGGACGAGGGCGGGTAGGCCGGGTACGCCCGGCCCCCTACGGCACACCGACCGGGATACGCTCCCGCCGATGCGCGTCTTCCTCGGCGTCACCGGCGCGTCCGGCGCTCCGTACGCCGAGCGGCTCCTTCATGCGCTCGCCGCCGCGGACTGCGAGATCGGCCTCTCCGCCTCGCGCTCGGGAATCGAGGTGCTCGCGACCGAGCTCTACGACGACGCGTCGCTCGAGCGCGAGGAGGTCCTCTCGCGGTTCGTCGGGGACGCCGCCAATGTGACGGTCTACGCGGAGAACGACTTCGGGAGCCCGTACGCGAGCGGGTCGGCCAAGGTCGACGCGTACGTGATCTGTCCGTGCTCGATGGCGACGGTCGGGACGCTCGCGGCCGGCGCGATGCAGAACCTCATCCACCGCGCGGCCTCGGTCGCGCTCAAGGAGCGTCGCAAGCTCGTCCTCGTCCCGCGCGAGACCCCGCTTTCCTCGATCCACCTGCGCGGGCTCGCGACGCTGAACGATGCGGGTGCCGTGATCCTGTTCGCCGCGCCGGGCTTCTACCACGGCGCCGAGACCGTGGACGACCTCGTGAGCTTCGTCGTCGCGCGCTGCCTCGACCAGCTCGGAGTCGAGAACCAGCTCGCGAAGCGCTGGGGTGAGTCATGACGCACGAGACCGGGACGTTGCAGCCGGACGAGGTGCGCGGGATGTTCGACCGCATCGCGCCGGTGTACGACGCGATGAACCGCGTGATGACGGCCGGGCTGGACGGCCGCTGGCGCAAGCTCGCGGTCGAGCAGGCCGTGTGGCCGGGCGACCGCGTGCTCGACGCGTGCTGCGGTACGGGCGACCTCGCGGTCCAGGCCGAGCGGCGCGGCGGGAAGGTGGTCGGGCTCGACTTCTCCGAGCCGATGCTCCAGCGTGCACGCAAGAAGTCGGGTGCCATCGAGTGGGTGCAGGGCGATGCGATGGCGATGCCGTTCTCGGACGCCGAGTTCGACGTCGTCACGGTCGGCTTCGGGGTCCGGAACCTCGAGGACCTCGGCAGTGGACTGGTCGAGCTCGCGCGCGTGCTCCGGCCGGGAGGGAAGATCGCGGTGCTCGAGATCACGCGGCCGCGCGGGATCCTGCAGCCGTTCTTCCGCCTCTGGTTCGACGGGCTCGTCCCGCTCGCGGGGAAGGTGCTGCCCGGCGGGAGGGCATACACGTACCTTCCGGCGAGCGTGCGCCGTTTTCCCGGTCCGGAGGACCTCTCCGCGCTCATGGAGGGCGCGGGGTTCCGCGAGGTGCGCTACCGGCTGCTCGGCGGCGGGAGCGTCGCGCTGCACACGGCGGTGAAGCCGTGAGCACTCAGGCAGTCCTCGCAGAAGCGCGGCCGTTCCTCGGTGAGCTCGAGCAGCGGCTCCTCCCCGCGGTCGAGCGCTACCCCGGGCTCGTCGCCGATGTGGGCAGGAATGCGGTCGCGGCGGGCGGGAAGCGCTTGCGCCCGCTCCTCGTGCATCTCACCTCCGGCGACCGCGAGCACGCGCTGCGCTGCGGGGTCGCCGTCGAGCTCGCGCACGTCGCGACGCTCGTCCACGACGACGTGATCGACGGGGCCGAGCTCCGCCGCGGGCGGCCGTCGGTCTGGCACGAGCACGGCGAGGGAGCCGCCCGTGCGGGCGGCGACTACCTCTTCTCGCGCGCGTTCTCGGAGCTCGCCGAGGCAGGCGACCTGGAGGGTGTCGAGATCCTCGCGCGCGCCTGTCTCGCGATCGCGCGTGGGGAGGCGATGCAGCGGCTCCAGGCGCACGACCCCGAGACGCCGATCGACTCGTATCTCGAGCGCATCTCGCTCAAGACCGGGAAGCTCTTCGAGGCGTCCTGCCTGCTCGGCTCGCGGGAGGAGCGGCTCGGACAGTTCGGGCTCGCGCTCGGCATCGCGTTCCAGATCGCGGACGACATCCTCGACTGCGTGGGCGACACGATCGAGACGGGGAAGATCCCGGGCGCGGACCTCCGCGAAGGCGTCCCGACGCTGCCGCTGATCCTTGCCGCGCGCGAGGACGAGGTCGTGCGGCGCGCGCTCGCCGGCGGGCCGCTCGAGGAGGCGCTCGTGCGTGTGGCGGCGACGAGCGCACTCGACGAGTCGAGGGCGGTGGCGCTCGACTACGCTAGATCGGCGAGGGAGCTTCTGCGGAACGAGCCGGAGCTCGAGGCCCTCACGCACATCGTCATCGACCGGGAGAGCTAGGTGGCAGTCGCCGAAGCCAGGACTCTGGAGCCGATACGCGAGAAGGTCGAGGCCGGGGAGCGCCTC
>Ga0081455_10004166_pt1 | contig 12170 bp, 12 predicted proteins | sample TabmetS3T2R1_FD_70207 | JGI IMG/M metagenome (GOLD analysis project Ga0081455, IMG submission 70207) | Tabebuia heterophylla rhizosphere microbial communities from the University of Puerto Rico - S3T2R1 | ecosystem: Host-associated > Plants > Roots > Rhizosphere ... | reverse complement strand
GCGATAAAGACCGTCGAGTACGCCCCAGAGAGCATCCCGATCAGGAGAGCAAAGGCAAATCCATGCAGCACCTTGCCCCCGAGGAGATAGAGCGCCAGCAAGACGAGCACTGTGTGTCCTGAGGTGAGCACTGTACGACTGAGGGTCTGATTGATACTCGCATTCACAATGGCCGGGAAGTGCTCTTGCCGCTGACGGCGCATGTTTTCCCGAATACGATCAAAAACGACTATGGTATCATAGAGCGAATAGCCAGTAATGGTCAACAGCGCGGCCAGGATCTGCAGGTCAAACTCGATGTGCAAGAACGACAGAAAACTTATCGTGATCAGCACATCGTGATAAATGGCCACGATGGCTGCGAGGGCAAAGCGCAGTTGCAGGAGCACATTGAAGGCCGTTGAGACCAGGAGCGCCACAACAATCAAGACAGCGAGGGAAATGCCCGGGAACCACTGGGTGAGGCCGTACGTGACCACGAACAGGATGGTCGCCAGACTGACCGAGATAAACCACTTGCCCTCGAAGCGTCCCGAGATATAGGCGACGGTGCCTAAGGTCGCATAGAACAGAGCAAACAGGGCTTTCTGACGCAGATCGGCACTCGCCTGTGGACCAACAACTTCGACACGACGAAGTTCAATCGGCTGCCCCCCAAGACGGTCTTGTAAGGTGTGCTGCACCTGGTGCCCGATGTCCTGTCCTGCTGCGGTGTGCTGGGCAACACGGATGAGCACCTCGCGCTCATCGCCGTATTGCTGCACCACGGCTGTCCCTACACCCAGCGCGGTCAGGGCCTCACGTATTACCCCAAGGTCTGCCGGTTGGCTCAAGCGCAACTGCACGAGTGTGCCACCGCTGAAGTCGATTCCTTGGTTAAGCCCTCTACGTACGATGAGCGAGATCACCCCAAGGACGATGATGAGGAGTGACACCGTGATAAAGACCCTGGCCTTGCTGACAAAATCAATGTTGAGCCCTGGAGGGACCAATTCCAACATAACTACCTCACTTGTTGAGAGACTCGTCCTAATGTATCGAGCGGTGCACGATGGGTGCGGACACAGGCACACTGCCTCCAGTTATGGCGCGACTTACAGCCTGAGCCACAGATGTTCGATGAGTGGCCCCAGGGCGAGCACCGGTAAGCAGCTCAAGCCACCAATAATCACGATAATCCCCATCAACCAGCCCGCAAAGAGCGGCGTATCCGTCGTCAGGGTTCCGAGCGATACCGGCCGGCGGGGTTGGGGCGCGAGACGCCCCGCCAGCGCCAGGGCCAGGATGGTCAGACCAAAACGTCCAACCATCATCGCGAGGGCAGTCGTGATATTGTAGAAAGGTGTGTTGGCGTTCAAGCCCGCGAAATTCTGGCCGTTGTTCGCCATAGAGCTGGCGTAGGCATAGACGATCTCGCTCAAGCCATGCGGCCCGCTATTGATGGTCAGTCCCGCAAGCCCCCAGGCTGTCACCGTGGCCAGCGCAGTGAGCAGCAGGATGGTCGCCGGTCCGAGGAGCGCATACAGGCTGATCAGCTTCATCTCGGGTGGGCCGAGCGGCTTACCCAGATATTCGGGTGGGCGCCCTACCATCATCCCCCCGATAAAGACGCCGATCAGGGCCACGAGAATCAGGCTCACTAAACCGGTCCCCAGGCCACCAAAGATCACCTCGCCCAGCAGCATATTCCCCAGGGGAATCATGCCCCCCAGCGGGGTGAAACTGTCGTGCATCGCGTTGTAGGAGCCCGTCGCACCGTTGGACGTAGTGATGTTGGTATTAAAGAAGCCGCCACCATTGGTACCCAGATTCTTGATGAACTCCAGGACGGCCACTGGCCCCTGCGGAATAACCTGCTGCGTCACTTGGACCGTCTCCATAATGGGCTGACCGCTCGGATCGGTAACCGTATTGCCATTGCTATCCATGTTGGGCTGTTGATAGCTGGTTGGTTGCAACAGCGGCACCATTTGATAGGGCTTGAGGTTCGCCGGCACACCCTGCCAGACGAGCAGCAACCCGCCTACGAGCGCAAGGGGCAGCAGCACCCAGAGTGGCACCCGCGTGAGATCGACCCAAAAATTCCCCAGACCAGTCATGCGCTCACGGACCAGGCCACGAAGGAACGCGATGCCGACCGCGAGCCCGGCTGCGCCGGCTAGGAAATTCTGTACAGCCAACCCGACCATCTGACTGAGATAGCTCATGGTGGTCTCACCGCCATAAGCCTGCCAGGTGGTAGTGGTGGCGAAACTGATAGCCGTATTCAGCGCCAAGTCGGGGCTGAGGGGAGTCGGTTGATAGAGGGGATCAAAGGTGTGCAAGAACGGTTGGACACGCAAGATGACATAGAGGAGGAGGGTGCCAGCAGCGCTAAACACCAAGAATGCGCTGGCATACTCTTTCCAGTCCATCTCGTGGTGTGCATCAATCCCTGCGAGCCGATAGAACACTCGTTCCAGGGGACGCAGCCCGGGATCAAGCCAGGTGCTCTCCCCCCCGAAGACTCTCGTGAGATATCCTCCGACCGGGTAGACGAGAGCCGTGACAATGAGTAAGAAAACTCCATATTGGAGCACGGCATATAGCTCCATGAGCTGGCACCTCTTATGCGATCTTGCAAGGGTCGTCCTGCTCCAACTCCCCCCAATGGGTCGCGCGCCCTCCTTAGTACCTCAGTAGGCGCCTGCTGGGGCTCTATTGGAACACCATACCGGTTGCCGGCAGTCGCATCTCTATTAGCGAACTTTGCGCCCCTTACAAATAGTGATTTTTCCCCGGATCACTCTCCCGAAACAGGGCTTGGAATTGCTCGGTGAGCCGGTCAATGTCACGCTGTCTCTCTAGACGAGCCCGTCGCCCCTGCAGCACACGGTAGCCCAGCAGCCCCAGGATGCCGCCGACTGACACCCCGATGAGGAAGAGCGGTATGGACATGCCCTGCGTCTCTCTCCCCTCTCGACCTTCGCCATCCCTGGGTACTTCGATAACAGTTGTCCGGGAGACCGGCTTCACCGTCGTACTGGTGCCGATGGCGTCCGCCAGGGCTGGCGACTTACTGAGCAGCACGGCGCAAAGGAAGGTGATAATCATGGCTCTGTGTAGTATCCAGTGTGATACCATCTCCTCCTTGCCTCCCTGTCTGATCTCTGTGGTGACGCTTCCGCCGATGTCTAGGTAGGACCTTTGCACTATACACCGCCTTACTTATAAGAAACGCTACGTCTCGCTTTGTGCACGAAGAGAATAAAGGCATACAAGCGTGTCTTGCACGGTGCATGCCCCTCAGTGGCCTACTTCATCCACCCTGAGGCGGTAGCCGACCCCTGGCTCGGTGAGCAGATAACGTGGGCGCGCCGGCTCCGGCTCGAGTTTGTGGCGCAATTGACTCATGTACACCCACGGGTAGTGAGCGTCGTGTCTGGCGTGTTCTCCCCAGACCTCGTGTAACAACTGGCGATGGGTCACCACCTTCCCCGCGTAGTGCACAAGTGTGGCCAGGAGTTTGTATTCGATCGGGGTGAGATGGACCGGCTGCGCAGCAACCGACACGTACCGTCGCGCCAGGTCAACCTGGAGCTGCCCGACGGTAAAGACCGGCGTGTCCGGCTCCTGCGTCGTGTAGGCAACATGGCGCAGCGCCACACGTATACGCGCCAGCAGCTCACCCATCCCAAAGGGCTTGGTCACGTAGTCGTCAGCCCCAGCGTCGAGTGCGGCAATCTTGTCAGATTCTCGACCACGCGCCGAAAGGACAATAATCGGCATGGTGGCCCACTCACGCAACCGGCGCGTCACCTCTAGGCCGTCCAGGTCAGGGAGCCCGAGATCGAGGAGAATGAGCGCCGGTTGGCACATCGCGGCCTGAGTGCAGCCTTCCTGGGCTGTCGCCGCGGTGATCACCTGATAGCCATTGGCGTGTAGTGTGACGCAGAGAACGCGGCGAATCGGCAGTTCATCTTCGATGAGTAAGAGAGTGGGACGAAGGTCTGTCATACGGTACCTAACGGCACACCATACCTGCGCCAGACTCAGTGTTCGCTAGACGTAGAGAGATAGTCTCCAGTCATTTCTTCCTCGGGAGCAACGTAGGGCGGTGTCCCCGTCAGCGGCAGCGTGAAGCGTACCACCGTTTCGCGCACACGGGCCACCAGGGTATCGGGATCGGGTCTATTGTCCTGCATACGCCTCTCTGTGGCTATTTTTTCACATCATCCAGGGCCAGATTCAACGCCAGGACGTTCACGCGTGGTTCACCCAAGAGCCCCAGGGTACGGCCTTCGGTGTGCTGGGCTACCATCTGACGCACCGTATCCTCACGCAGCCCACGGGCGCGGGCGACTCGGCCCACCTGATAGGCGGCGGCCGCAGGGCTCATGTGAGGATCCAGCCCACTCCCGGAAGCGGTGACCAGGTCCACCGGGATCGGGGCCTTGTTATCGGGGTCCGCTTCCTGTAACGCCTTGATCCGTGCCTGGATAGCCTCCAACAAGGCAGGGTTGAGCGGGCCATAATTGGAGCCGGACGATCCGGTGAGTTTGTCGCCATTAAACGCGGTGTATCCCGCAGGACTTGTGGCTGAGAGGCGGCCCCAGAAATATTTCGGGTCGTCAAAGGGCTGCCCAATGAGTTCTGAGCCGACGGGCTGTCCGTTCCGGACAATGAGACTCCCATTGGCCTGCCTTGGAAAGATGACCTGGGCAAGGCCCGTCACGACCAACGGGTAGACCAGCCCGGTGAGTATGGTGAAGATGCCCAGCGCCACTAGGGCCGGGCGCAGTTGGGATCGCATGTTATTGTCTCCTCTGTATATCTGTGTTATGTCCATTCCTACTGTGCCAGGACCGCGAGGTGTCCTCCCAGAGCACGGAGGTGCTCATAGCGAGTGCTCGCCGCTGCTGCCTGGCCTTACGAACGCGTTCGTGGGCCTGCTCGCGCTCGTCCTCCTCATGGAGGCGCGCCCCACGATAGCACCACAGCCAACTCATGAAGACGCCATACATGAGTAACACAATCAGGAACTGCGTGACCTGGTGCCCATCTGGGGAGAGAGGAGCCTGAGGCTCTAGCACCAGCAACCCTCCCACCAGGACGAGCGGCACCCAGACTTGCCACCATCGTAGGCCCCGACATGTGTGCGGCATTGTATCAGCTCCTAGACCAGGTGTAGTGCCACCAGGATCATGTCGATGAGCTTGATCCCGATGAACGGCACGATGATGCCCCCGAGGCCGTAGATGAGCAGGTTATCGCGTAACAAAATCGCCGCGCCTATGGGGCGATACCGTACCCCGCGCAACGCCAGGGGGATGAGGCAGATGATAATCAGCGCATTAAAAATCACCGCCGACAGGATGGCGCTCTGCGGCGTGGCCAGACGCATGATGTTCAGCGCATCAAGCGCCGGGTACGTGGTGGCGAAGGCCGCGGGGATGATCGCGAAGTACTTGGCCACGTCGTTGGCAATACTAAACGTCGTCAAGGCACCACGCGTGATCAGCAACTGCTTGCCAATCTCGACGACCTCGATCAACTTGGTCGGGTTGGAGTCCAGGTCCACCATGTTCCCGGCCTCTTTCGCTGCCTGTGTCCCCGAGTTCATGGCCACCGCGACATCGGCCTGGGCCAGCGCCGGAGCGTCGTTCGTGCCATCACCGGTCATCGCCACCAGCCGCCCGCCGGTCTGATACTCGCGGATGAGCTGCAGCTTGGCTTCCGGCGTCGCCTGTGCCAGGAAATCGTCCACCCCGGCCTCTGCCGCAATGGCCGCGGCCGTCAGGGGGTTATCGCCGGTGATCATAATCGTCTTGATGCCCATTTGGCGCAGTTCGGTAAAACGCTCCTTAATACCACCCTTGACGATGTCTTTCAGCTGCACGACCCCCATCACGCGTGCGCCATCGACCACCACCAGGGGCGTGCCGCCCTGCTTGGCGATGTCGTCCACCGTCGTACGGACCGCCGACGGAAACAGGTTGCCCATCTGCTGCATATAGTTTTCGATGGCATCAGCAGCACCTTTGCGGATCTGCCGGCCATTCAAGTTGACGCCACTCATGCGCGTCTGCGCGGTGAAGGGCACGAACGTCGCACCTATGGCGTGGATGTCGCGCTCGCGGATACCATACTGTTCTTTGGCTAGCACGACGATGCTGCGGCCTTCCGGAGTTTCGTCAGCCAGGGAGGCCAGCTGTGCCGCATCTGCGAGTTCCTGGACCTTCACGCCATCCGCGGGGATGAAGGCGGTGGCCTGGCGGTTGCCGAGGGTGATGGTGCCGGTCTTGTCGAGCAGCAGCACGTCAACATCGCCAGCAGCCTCGACAGCACGTCCAGACATGGCGATGACATTGGCCTGGATCATGCGGTCCATGCCGGCGATACCAATCGCCGAGAGCAACCCGCCAATCGTGGTCGGGATGAGGCAGACCAGCAGCGCCACCAGCACGGTCACGGTGACGGGTTCCCCCTGGCCAGCGGCGCCCACACTATAGATGGAGAACGGCAACAGGGTCACGGTCGCCAGCAGGAAGATGATCGTCATGGCGGCGAGCAGAATGTTGAGCGCGATCTCGTTGGGGGTTTTCTGGCGCTTGGCGCCCTCGACCATCTCAATCATGCGATCGAGAAAGGTCTCACCCGGATTCACCGTGATACGCACCACCAGCCAATCGGAGAGCACACGTGTGCCGCCAGTGACGGCACTGCGGTCACCACCGCTCTCGCGGATGACCGGTGCACTCTCCCCGGTGATGGCGCTTTCGTCCACTGAGGCAATCCCCTCGATGACCTCCCCATCGCTGGGGATAAACTCTCCCGCCTCGACCACCACCACATCACCCTGGCGCAGCGTGCCAGCCGAGACGGTGGTAAAGGGGGCGCCATGCTGGGGGCGCGACAACTTTTTCGCCTGGACATCGCGACGGGCCCGGCGCAGCGTATCGGCCTGGGCCTTGCCCCGGCCTTCAGCCATGGCCTCCGCGAAGTTGGCGAAGACCACCGTGAACCACAACCACAACGAAATGGCGAGAATAAAACCCGCGGGAGCTTCGCCGTGACCGACCAGCGCCTGGAGAAACAAAAGCGTGGTCAGCACGCTCCCGACCTCGACCACAAACATCACGGGATTTTTCACCTGATGCCGGGGGTCGAGCTTGGTGAATGAGTCAACAATGGCCTGCCGCACAATCGGCGGGTCGAAGAGAGAACGGGCTCGTACTTGCGTTGGCATAGTCAACTATCCTTTGTAGAAAACGCTCCGTGGCACAGGACGACGGTCGTGTGCCACGTCGATTAGGCACCCACCATTAACACATGCTCGACAATCGGCCCTAGTGCCAGCGCGGGGATGAAGGTCAGGGCACCGACGATGATCACGATGCTGATCAGCATAGCGACGAATAGGGGCGTGTGCGTCGGCAATGTACCCAGGCCAGCCGGGACAAGCTTTTTGCCGGTGAGTGAGCCGGCAATCGCCAGCGCAGGGATGGCTATCCAGTAGCGCGAGGCGAGCATGGCTACACCGCCAACGAGGTTGTAAAACGGGGTGTTCGCACTGATACCGGCGAAGGCACTCCCGTTGTTGTTGCCCATGGACGAAAAGGCATAGAGGATCTCGCTGAAGCCGTGGGCGCCAGGGTTCAGGGGGCCGGCCTTCCCGGCCTCAGTCACCACTGCCAACGCTGTACAGACGAGCACAAGCAAAGGCGGGACAAGGATGGCCAGCGACGCCATCTTCATCTCGTAGGACTCGATCTTCTTGCCCAGGTATTCTGGCGTGCGTCCAACCATCAGCCCGGCCACGAACACGGCGATGATCACGTATATCAGCATGCCGTACAGCCCGGAACCGACGCCACCGAAGATCACTTCACTCAGCTGTATCATGAACAGCGGTACGAACCCACCGAGCGGTGTGAAGGAATCGTGCATCGAGTTGACCGAACCATTCGAGGCCGCGGTGGTCGCCGTGGCCCAGATCGCGGAGTTGACGATGCCAAAGCGGACCTCCTTGCCCTCCATATTTCCGCCCGATTGCAGACTGCTCGCCGTAGTATCCACACCCAGCGCTGCTATGCGCGGGTTGCCTGTCTGCTCGGCCCACACACAGAGCGCCAGGGCCCCGACAAAGACAATAGTCATGGCTGCGAGTACCGCCCACCCCTGGCGGGTGTCACCGACCATCACCCCAAAGGTATAGCAGAGCGCTGCTGCAATGAGCAGAATGGACAGCATCTCCAAGAAATTCGTGAGTGGCGTGGCATTCTCAAACGGGTGCGCCGAGTTGACGTTGAAGAACCCGCCACCGTTGGTCCCGAGCTGTTTGATCGCGATCTGCGAGGCTGCCGGACCCAGGGGCAGCACTTGTTCCTTCATTTCCTTGGTCTCGGTCACAGGCTTGCCGTCTGCGTCTTTGAGTGGCTTCCCATCCGCGTCGAGCTTGGGCTCTTCATAACTGGTCGCCTGGAGCAGTGGCACCGTCTGATAGGCGCTGAAGGTCTGTACCACCCCTTGCTGCACCTGGATAAGCGCCAGGACCAACGACAGGGGCAGCAGGATGTAGAGCGTGCTGCGTGTCAGGTCTACCCAGAAGTTGCCGATGGTCTGCGCGGTGTGCCGCGCTAATGCGCGGATAAATGCCACCAGCACAGCCATCCCCGTGGCCGCAGAGACGAAATTTTGCACCGTCAGAGCCAGCATCTGCGTCAGGTAGCTCATCGTCACCTCGCCGCCATAGCCCTGCCAGTTGGTATTGGTAGCGAAGCTGGTAGCGGTGTTGAACGAGGAGTCAGGGCTCACTGCCCCAAAGCCCTGTGGGTTGAGAGGGAGCGCGCCCTGCAGCCGCTGCAAGGCGTACACGGCCAGAAAGCCAAACAGATTGAACAATAGCATGGCGATGGCGTAGGTCTTCCACCCCATCTCCTCCTCGGCGCGGACGCCACAGAGGCGATAGATCAGCCGCTCCAGGGGGCCGAGTACCCGATCCAGTCCACTCGGCTGGCCCATGTACACCCGTGCCATGAATCCCCCCAGTGGTTTGGCCAAGGCCAGCAGTACCACAAGGTAAAGACCAAGTTGGATATAGCCATTGAATGTCATCAGAATAGCTCCGGTTTGAGTAAGGCGACCATGAGGTAGGCTAACAACCCCAGCGCCACAACCCCGCCAATGAGATACATTACGGTCATGTGATCCTCCTAGAGCCGCTCACACAGCGCGAGAAATCCCCAGCATAGGGCAAAGAAGAGAAGTCCTACGCCAACATAGACAACGTCCATATACCCTCCTATTGTGCTTTGTGTTTCTCTTGCGAGACTCAGCACTGTCTTCACATCCGCAACTATTGACCTAAAAGATAGCAAAAGGGACGTAAAGAAAAGGTTGAGATTGATCAGGCCAACATAAAGATTTCGTAAAAATGTCCCCTACCTTGGTAGGTGTCATGCGCCGAGAGCCCGCAGCGACTCTTACACGCCAGAACTTAGCCCGGATAGAGAGGGAACCCGGGAGTTTGCGCTTCGCCTCCAGGCCGTGTAGCATCAAGCGCGCTGGTGCATCGAGGTCAGAGCGGAAGGTGCGAGAGGAGGAAAGCGTGAGCCTGGAGAGCCGGGCGGCGTCGACGTCCGAGCCTATAGGCTACTGGGCGCTGCTGCGGGAGAATGCACGCTATCGCCGCCTGTGGACGGGGCTCGTGGTCAGCATGGCCGGCGATTGGTTCCGGACCATTGCGCTGTACCACCTGGTACTGCACCTTACGGGGGCGTCGGGTCTAGCGCTGAGCGGGGTGGTGCTGGCCCAGACGTTGTCCCTGTTTCTGCTGAGCCCGGTAGCAGGGGTGGTGGCGGATCGTTTCAGCCGCAAAGCCATCATGATCGGTGCCGACCTGGTGCGGGCCGGGTTAGCGCTGGGCTTTCTGCTGGTCACCTCAGCGGACCGGGTGTGGCTAGCGTATGTCCTGACCGCGGCCTTGATGGGAGTAGCAGCGTTCTTCAATCCAGCCCATGCCGCGACTATCCCGAATATCGTCACGCGTCGCGAACTCGTGGCTGCAAACGCGTTAACGAGTGCGAGTTGGGCGGCGATGCTGGCCATTGGCGCGGCCCTGGGCGGGGTTGTGGCTGCGGTGTTTGGGACAGGTACCGCCTTTGTGATCAATGCTGCGGCCTATGTCGTGTCGGCGTGGTGTATCAGCACCGTCCTTATCCCACCGACACCAACGGCTGAGAGGTCGTCCACAGACCGTTCCCACAACGGTTGGCAGGACTTTTGGCATGGCGTGCGTTATATGGGTACACGTCCGATTGTCCTCCGCCTCTTATCGGTGAAAGCCTGGAGTGCCGGCGTGGGTGGTGGCCTGCTTATCCTGTTCGCGCTGTTCGCCGAGCATCTGTTTCAGGCCGGCGCCATGGGTATGGGCACTCTCTATATGACCCGTGGTCTCGGTGCCATGCTCGGCCCCCTCCTGGCCCGGCGCTTCGTTGGCGAAGCCCCGGAAGCGATGGGACGTACGATCAGCGTGGCCTTTTTCATCTCAGCGAGCTTTCACCTGGCATTCGCCTATATGCCAACGCTGTGGCTCGCCGCTGCGGCCCTGTTCCTGGCCACCATGGCGGCGAACGTCCTGTGGGTGTTCAGCTCGACTCTGCTACAACTGAGCGTGCCAGACGCGTATCGCGGACGAGTGTTCGCCACCGATTTTGCCCTGTTCACTATCGTTATGTCCGTCTCGACGTTCATGACGGGCTGGAGCCTTGACCACAGTACGGCTACCCCACGCACCCTGGCCGCCATCCTCGGGGGCCTGCTCTTCCTCCCCGGGCTCTTGTGGCTCCCGACTACCTTACGCCAACAATCTGCCTTATCCTCGGCCTCCGCGGCCCCAGGAGAAACCCCGGCGTGACATTCTAAAACACCACCACGGACCGCAGCACTTCGCCCCGTTCCATTTTGTGGAACGCCTCTTCAACCTGATCCAGGGTAATGGTCTCAGACACGAACCGTTCGAGATCGAGCCGGCCTTGTAAATACAGGTCGATAAACATCGGGAAATCGCGTGTGGGGAGACAGTCGCCATACCACGACGACTTGAGGACTCCGCCTCGGCCAAACACCTCTAACAAGGGCAACTCGATCTTCATCTCCGGACTCGGCACGCCCACTAGCACTACGGTGCCAGCATGGTCACGGGCATAAAACGCCTGCGTATACGTTTCCGGCCTGCCCACGGCCTCAATAGCGACATTGACACCGTTGCCGCCAGTCAGGTCGCGGATGGCCTGCACGGCATCAGTGTGCCGTGAGTTGATCGTATGTGTGGCGCCAAACTGCCTGGCCCACTCGAGCTTCCGGTCATCCACGTCCACACCGATAATGGTGTGCGCTCCAGCCAGTTTGGCGCCAGCAATGGCAGCATTGCCCACACCGCCGCAGCCGATGACGGCCACCGAGTCGCCACGGCTGACGCCAGCCGTGTTGATTGCGGCTCCTAAGCCGGCCATGATGCCACAGCCCACCAGGCCCGCCGCCTCAGGACGTGCCGCGGGGTTGACCTTCACCGCCTGCCCGGCAGCCACCAGGGCCAATTCTGCAAAGGCCCCAATGCCGATAGCAGCCGACAGCGGCGTGCCGTCCTGGCGAGTCATCTTCTGCTGGGCATTGCGACTGGCAAAACAGTACCATGGCCGCCCACGCAGACAGGACCGGCACGTCCCGCACGGCGCCCGCCAGGCCAGGATGACAAAATCGCCAGGTGCCACATTGGTGACATTCGGCCCGACTTTCTCCACAATACCGGACGCCTCATGGCCGAGCAGAAACGGGAAATCGTTGGTGATGGCGCCCTCGCGATAGTGCAGGTCCGTATGGCACACGCCACATGCCTGGATGCGTACGAGCGCCTCGCCTGGCCCTGGGTCAGGCACGAGAATCGTTTCCACACTGACTGGCGCACCCTTGGCACCAGCGATCACGCCCTTGACTGCATTCGCCATCGTTCTTCCCCCCGAAAAGGCGTTACTCTATGCACGTGCAGAGGCAGCATAGGGAACCCTGCCAGGCGTGTCAAGCCTGGGCAGGGAGGCATGTGAAGTGGTTACGTGCGAATCTCCGCTCAACACCATGGCTCAACCGTTAAGCAAACGCCTGGGTTTTCGCCGCCTCTGTGCCGCCGGAGA
>Ga0081455_10006823_pt1 | contig 12171 bp, 12 predicted proteins | sample TabmetS3T2R1_FD_70207 | JGI IMG/M metagenome (GOLD analysis project Ga0081455, IMG submission 70207) | Tabebuia heterophylla rhizosphere microbial communities from the University of Puerto Rico - S3T2R1 | ecosystem: Host-associated > Plants > Roots > Rhizosphere ... | reverse complement strand
CGTCGGGAAAGATCTGCTGGAGCTGCGCGATCTCGCCCGCGTTCGGTGTCCACGGCGCATAGGTGCCATCGGCCACCGCCGTGTCCACCGACTTGCGCGTGCAGTCGTAGATGCCGCCTTCGATCGGCGCGCCGGCGACGATGCGCGACGTGCGGTACAGCGGAAACTCCTGCGTGCACGCGCCGGCCGGCTGGTGGTCGAGGATGCCGCTCCACACGTCGTGGCCGCGGTGCATCAGCCGGCCCTGCTGGTCATAGCAGGCATCGGTGGCTTCGGCGGGCTTGTTGCCGGCGATGCCCTTGCGCGGGTAGAGGCGGATGTTGGTCATCCAGCGATCCATCACCGCCAACGCTTCCAGCGACTGGCTGGCCTTGGGCACACCCGGCGTGGTGTCGGTGAACCAGATCACCATGTTGTCGCTGTGCCCCATCTTGTGCAGCACGCGCTGGCGCGTGGCGAAGCTCTGGTGCGAGTTGTGCATGTCGAGCTCGCGCTCCATGTACTGGCGGTGGTCGATCGCCGGCACGTTGAGCTTGCCGCTGAACACATGGCCGCTGGTGTAGGCGGCGCGCATCGCGATGGGGTCGCCCTTGCTGCGCGGCGCCGGCTGGCCGGCATCGCTGCTGGCCAGCATGTTCTTGCGGCTCCACGGGTCGAAGTAGCCGGGGATGGTGAGCGCCTTCTGGATCTCGCTCGCGCCGGTGCCCAGGAAGGGGAAGGTCTCCTGCACCATGTCGCTCGGGTGCTTCCAGCCGCCCACGTTCCAGTTGAGGCTCAGGAACTCGGCGGGCGTGATCTTGCCCTCCTTCAGCGAACGCAGGCCGTACTGCACGCCCACGTTGTCCCAGGTGACGCGCGCCGCGCCGCTGGCATCGACGCCGTACACGTTGCGCAGGTCGTCGTAGTGCGTCCAGCGGATCGCGAGCATGTCGGCTTGCGGCTCGTAGAACTGCGCGTTGGGCACCTGGCCGTACAGCGGGTTCATCGCCAGCGGGGTCAGGCCGCGCCAGCCGGGCACGCACTCGGTGCTGCCCACCGCGGTGCTGTAGCCGAGCGCCTGCTTGAGCGGCGCGAACGGATCGTTGACGCGCGGGTTGATGCCGCCGGGCGGGTTTTCCTCGGCGTTGAAGCCCACCAGCCAGCTGCGGTTCTTGGTGGTGCGCCACTTCGCGTTGGCGCGATCGGTGGCGTCCATGTAGTACTCGAGCAGCTCGCAGTCGCCCACGTGGATCGTCTGCGTCACCATGTCGGAGTAGGAGTACTGGGGGATGGCGGCGTCGATGATCCCCGGGTGGTTCTGCGCGTACACGTACTGCTGGATGGCGCCGCCGGAGCCACCCACGGCCACCGTGTAGTCCGGCACGCCGTGCGTCTCGACCGTGTGCTCCTTCAGCATCAGGGCGGTTTCGCCCCCGACCTGCAGGTTGTAGTGCGTGCTGGTGCGGGTGCCGCTCGACCACATAACGCCGTAGCCCTTGCCGAGGAGGTCGGTGGGCAGCATCGACCCGGTGCTGGTGGTGCCCTGGAAATGGCCGATGCCGACGCCTCCGTCGAAGCTGAACACCAGCCGGCGGTTCCACAGCGAGTCGTCGGGTGCGGCGGGATCCGCCTCACCGGCCGGCGCCAGCATCGCCACGCTGTAGACGAAGCGGTTGATCGTGCCGCGCTCCCAGCGCACGATGAACGGCGCCGTCTGTCCGTCGAGCGTCGTGACCGTGGCGATGTCGGCGGGGAGCGGCCCGGCGGGATCGTCGAGCCACCGGAACTGTCCACCGGTCGTGCCGTAGACGTAGCTGATGCGGGTGGTGGCGGCGCAGTCCTTGCTCCAGCCGACGATCTGCGCCTCCGCGGTGGGGTAGCCCCGTCCGTCCTGCGGGTAGCCACCCTGGGCGTCCTCGGCGGCGACAGGAATGCCGATCCGATCCTGGTTGTCCACCAGCGGCTGCCCCAACAGTGGCCGGCCGTCGAAGCGGGCACGGGCGGTGGTGCAGACGAATGGCTGCTGCTGCGGACCGGAGAACATCGGGCCGCCGATCGGATGGTTCGTGAGCGTGAGGCGGGCGCGGGGGACGCGGTGCTTGCCCCCCTCGGCGGTGACCGTGAGCGTGTTGTCGCCGTTCGCGAGGCCCTCGACCAGCCCGACCAGCGTGCGGTCGTCGCTGGCGCTGAACGCGTCGGTGACGTCGCGGTCGCCGAGCCTGACGGTCACGTCGTCGGTGGCCACCTTGCGTGGCACTGCCACCTGGACCAGGGCGTCCCCACCGGACACCTGATCGGCTCGCCCCGACAGCACCGTGATCTCGAACCGGTTCGGGTCGTGACGCCCGGCTGCCGGCGCCCGCCCGGTCGTCGCGCCGGCCGGCGCCATGGTGCCGGCCGCGACGGCGACGACCAAGGCGGCGAGCGCGGCCGCGCTTGCCCTGAATCCCCGCATCTGCTCTCCCCCTACTGACGGATGCGTCAGGGCGACGGTATCAGTCCCCGTTCGGCGGAGCCTCGGTGCGGACCGGCCGCGTCCCCGCCGCCAGGGCTCTGCTGAGCCGGCGCATCCCGGCGAGCCAGCGGTCGCGGTCCGCAGCCCGACGCTGCTCGTACGTGGCCACCGCGGGGTGGGGGAGGATCAGGAAGCGCTCGTCGCGGATGCCGGCGACGACGCTGTCCGCCACCCGGTCGGGCGACAGGATCCCCGCCACGGCCGCAGCCTGTGCCTCGGGGCGCGATGCGTCAGAGCCGGCGGGACCCCCGGCCGGCTCGGTTGCGGGTCCTGGGACGCCCCGCAGCATGCTGGTGTCGACCGCCATCGGGCACACGCAGGAGACCTTGATGCCCAGGTCGCCGTACGTGATGGCCAGCCACTCGGCCAGGGCCACCGCCGCATGCTTGGTGACGGAGTAGGGGGCGTCGCCAGGCTGGCTCAACAGCCCGGCCGCAGATGCGGTCGAGAGGAGATAGCCGCCGTCGCGCTCGAGCATGAGGGGGATCATCACCCGGGCCGCATAAAGGTGGGCGAGGACGTTGACCGACCACACCGACTCCCACACGGCGTCGGGAGCCTCGATGCCTCCGAAGCCGAGGATGCCGGCGTTGGAGGCGAACAGGTCGATCGGCCCGATCTCCGCCTCGGTGCGCTCCACGACGGCCTCGACGTCGGCCTCCACGGTCACGTCGGCGGTGAGGGCCGTTCCCCGGCCCCCCAGGGCCTCGGCGGTCGCCAGCGCGCCGTCGGCGTCCTTGTCGACGACCACCACCGCGCGGGCGCCCTCGGCGGCGAAGCGCCGGCACAGCGCCTGACCGATCCCGTTCGCCCCGCCGGTCACGACGCAGATGCGGTCACGCAGCTCCATATCGATCAACCCTTCCCGATGGCCGCCCGAATCGTCGCATCGGCCGAAGCTCGCCGGTCGCGCCCCCACGGCAAGGGCATGAGGATCGGGACCTCGACGCCCGCGTCGACATAGGACTGCATCGTCGCGTGCGCGACGTCCGCATCGCCCATGACGTCGATGGCGTCGACCATGCGATCGCTCACGGCCCCGACGGCGCCCTCGCGGTCCCCGGCCGCGAACCGCTCCCGGACCTCCGCCACCTCGTCGGCGAACCCGGCCCGTTCGAAGTTGCGGGCGTAGCTGTCCACCACGGCGTACGAGTACAGGTCGCGCCGGGCGAGCTCGATGCCCTCGTCGCGCTCGCACACGCCTGCGTGCACGTAGCCGTAGATTGCGCACCTGCCCGCTCCGGCCGCCGCACGGGCCGCACCTCCCTTGCGCACCTGCTCGACCGACCAGGGAACGTGCGAGGCCGGCAGGTAGTTGAGCAGCACCCCGTCCGCCGCCTCGCCGGCCAGGCGCAACATCTCGGGGTTCAGCGCGCCGATCACGATCTTCGGAAGCCGATCCCGGGAGCGAACGCCGAGCCGGAAGCCCTTGACCTGGTAGAAGTCGCCCGCGAAGTCGACCTTCTCGCCGGACAGGCAGGCCCGGAGCAGGGTGACGTACTCGCGGACCCGCGCCACCGGCCGGTCACCGTAGGGAACGCCGTGCCAACGCTGTGTGACCACGGGCGACGAGATGCCGATGCCGAGCAGGACCTCCCGCTCCGGCCGCAGCGCCTGCAGCGTGGCTCCGGCCATGGCCACGACCATGGGCGTCCGCAGCTGGAGGGCCAGGACGCCGGTCCCGAGATCGAGTCCTGGGGCGGCGGTGCCCACGGCACCCAGGAGGGAGAACGCCTCGGGCCCCGTGGTCTCGGCGGTCCAGAAGCTCCGATAGCCCAGCCCCTCGGCCGTCACGGCGGTGGATATGGCCAGGTCGGGCCCCAGGCTCATGAGCGATGCGAAGGTGAGGCCTGCCTGGTCCATTCCCATGGCCGGCCCAAACTAGTGGACCCTCCGTCCCCGGGATTCCCGGGAGCGTCCACTAGCGCCGCGCGCCGCCGGTGTGGGCACATACCATCGACCTCCTATGGACCTGACGGAGGCCGAGGGGCGCGTGCTCGGGTGCCTCATGGAGCGGGAGGCGGTTGCGCCCGAGGCGTACCCGGTCACGCTCAACGACTTGCGCCTCGCCTGCAACCAGACCAGCGGGCGGGATCCGGTGGTCGCCTACGACGATCGCACGGTCGAGGACACCCTGCTGGCGCTCAAGTCCAAGGGATTGGCGCGGTTCGTCCTCGCGCGCACTCCGGGGGAGCGGACCACCCGCTATCGCCACCGGGCCGACGAGCGCTGGCGCCTGGGGCGGGGCGACCTCGCAGTGCTGGCGACCCTGTTGTTGCACGGCGTCCAGACCGTTTCCGAGGTGCGGGAGAGGGCCCGGCGGCTGGCGCCGTTCGCCGACCCGGCCGACGTGGATGCGGTGCTCGACATGCTGGCCGCCCGCACCCCGACGCCGTTCGCGGCCCGCCTGGAGGGCGACGGCGCGGGCGGCGAGACCCGGTGGGTCGAGGTCCTGACCGCGCCCTTCCCGCGGCTGCGCGCGGGCGAGCAGGCGACCGGCGGCGCTGCGCTCGAGGTGATGTCGCCGTCATACGCCGACCTGACCATGCGGGTGGCCGAGCTGGAGAAGCGCTTGGCCGACGTCCTGGAGCGGCAAGAGCCGTCCACCCCGTCAGCCGCCGCCGATCCCCACGCGCCTGCCGCCCGTCCCGCCTACCGTTCGAGCGACTGGCGCGACGATCCGGCGCTGCCCCCACCGCCGCCGCCACCACCGGACGTGGGCGGCAACCACCTCGCGACGCTGCCCCAGCTCGCCGTGGCCGAAGACACTTCCGGCCTCGACGAACGCATACGCGACATCGAGCGGCGGCTGTCTCGCATCGAGGCCGAGCTGGCGGCCCTCCGCTGATGGATCGTCACAGCCGGGGGACCCGGGACCCGCTCCCATGTGACCGATTCGCCGCTGGCTGTCGTCGCCGACCGTCGAGCGACCGGTATGGTGGGCGTCAATGACGGAGACCCACACGCTCGACGAGACGATCAGCGAGGCCCTGGCCGTCATCGACAAGGGCCTCGGCGATCTGCTCCACCGCGAGCTGGTGTCCTCGAACGAGGTGGCTGACCTGCTGCTCGACGTGCGGACGCTCCTCGCCAACCCCGGGTCGGGCAGCGACGATCGGGACGACTTCGACGTCCCGGTCCCGGGCTGACCCTCGCTCCGTTGCTCCCGCCGCGTGACGACGGGACCTGACGACAGACGCTCTGAGCGGTTCAACGAAAGTGTCCTTCAGCTCGTCGTGCCGCTTTGACAGAACCTGAAGCTGTCCCTCGCCGCGCTCTCGTGCCGGCCGCTAGCGTTGCGGCCACCGGCAACCATGGGAGGGGCGCATGAGGCTCAGGCGCGTGGCCAGACGCCTGCTCGCTTTCGGCGCGATCTGCCTCGCTGCCAGTGGCCTGCCTCCGGCCGCCCCGGCGGCGGCGGTGAACTTCGTTCCGGGGTCCCCTGGCCTGGGTGATCCGTTCTTCCCGAACGCCGGCAACGGGGGCTACGACGTGACGCACTACGCGTTGACCTTGTCGTACGAGCCATCCACGAACCAGCTGAGGGGCACCGCCGCGATCACGGCGAGCGCGACGCAGGACCTGTCCCGCTTCGACCTCGATCTGCGCGGCTTCTCGATAACGCGCCTGCTCGTCAGCGGCCACGACGCGGCTTTCGCCCGGAGCGGTGAGCACGAGCTCGTGATCACGCCTCAAGCTGGCATCAGAGCTGGCACGGTGTTCACGGTGGTCATCGACTATGCGGGCACGCCCGCTGTGGTCACCGACCCCGATGAATCGATCGAGGGCTGGATCCCAACCGACGATGGCGCCTTCGTGGTCGGCGAGCCCCAGGGATCACCGGCGTGGTACCCGGTGAACGACAACCCGCGCGACAAGGCAACGTTCGACTTCAGCATCAGCGTGCCGGCCGGCCTCACGGCGATGGCGAACGGCGTCCTCGTTTCCAACCAGACGGCGAGTGGCAGAACGACCTGGGTCTGGCAAGAGACCGATCCGATGGCCCCATATCTCGCAACGGCGACACTCGGCCGGTTCGACCTGACCACCTCGAACACCTCGGGAGTCCCGACGTACGTCGCCGTCGACCCCCAGCTTCCAAAGGGCCAGGTGCTGGCCAAGCTTCCGGCGGCGGTCGACTTCTACACGTCGATCTACGGGCCGTATCCGTTCAACGCCGTCGGTGCCATCGTCGACGACGCGAAGGTCGTCGGCTACTCGCTAGAGACGCAGACGAAGCCGGTGTTCGATCGGATGCCGGACGAGGCGACGCTCGTTCACGAGATTGCCCACATGTGGTACGGCGACTCGGTGACACTCACGACGTGGCCCGACATCTGGCTGCACGAAGGCTTCGCCACCTGGTCGGAATGGATCTGGAGCGAGTACCAGGGCAACAAGTCGGCGGCGAAGTGGTTCAACCAGCTGTACAACACCCCGGCCCAGGACACCGCGTTCTGGACGCCCCCGCCCGGCGACCCCGGCACCCCCGCCTTCATGTTCAACGGCACGATCTACTACCGCGGGGCAATGACGCTCCAGGCGCTACGGGAGAAGGTCGGGGACGACACCTTCTTCGTGGTGCTGCGCGACTGGGCGGCGCTGAATCGCTACGGCAACGTGACGACAGCCCAGTTCATCGACCTGGCTGAGCGGCACAGCGGAATGGATCTGGAGCACTTCTTCGACGTCTGGCTGTACCAACCCGACAAGCCCACTGCCTGGTAGGCGAGGTGAGTCGTCCTGAGGGAGCAGCTGCTCAGCGCTTCAACGAGGTGTGCTTGAACTCGTTGAGCTCAGGGAACTCGGCCAGCAACGACACGACGCGTTCGATGGTCCGCGTCGCCAGCTCGGCGTCGCCCCGGGGACGCTCCATGAGGCGCACGAAGACGGCGCCCTCGCCCTGGATGAAGGTCGGAACCCCCCACACCTCGTGATCCTCGGCTGCAGCGGTGTGTTCGGCTCGGACGCGCTCGAGCGCCTCCCCGCCGTCGATCCCGGCGAACACCTTGTCGGCGTCCACGCCCACAGCGGTGAGGACGCGGCGGACCTCCTCGGGGTCCTCCAGGTGCTTGCCCTCGTCGTGCCGCAGCGCGAACAGCGCCTGATGGGCATCGAGGAAGCTGTCGGGGAACTCGTCCCGCAGCACCACGGCCGCTTGCATCGCGAGCAGCCCGGAGTCGTCCTGTGGCCGGGTCCATATGTCGGGCTCGCCCTCGGCCACGTGGACTTGCGCCAACGAGAAAGGCACGAATCGGACGGTCCACGGGGCGCCGGCGCGGAGGCCCTCGATGATGTGCTCGTGGGCGTTCCGCGCGAACGGGCACCGGTAGTCCCAAGTCACGGCGAAGTCGTTCATCGGGTGGGTCAACCGGTCGGCACCCCATGTCATTCCGGATGGGCGGGAGGAAGCGGCCACGCACGTCGCGCCAGGCGGGCCAGCACCACACCGAGAATCGCGCCCGCCACCACGTCCGACGGGTGATGGATCTTCACGTACACCCGGCTGCCCGCCACCATCGCGCCGATCGCGTAGTAGAGCGGCCACAGGGGGTCGCCCTGGCTCAGCACGCCGGCGGCGGTCATGGCCGCGGAGGCGTGCCCCGAGGGGAAGCTCGACGTGCGCGGCCGCCGGAGCCGAAGCGGCCGCGCCTGCTCCCAGGCGGGCCGGTGGCGCCGGAACAGGCTCTTGACCGGCCCGTTCACCAACGCAGATTCCACCCCCAGGATGGCGGCGACCCTGACCGCATGGACAAGGCGCCGGTCCGGCGCCAGCGCCCGCCCGGTGTTGACCAGGTGCCACACCAGACTGAAGTCGCCGAGCTCGGACACGGCGTACATCAGCCGGTCGATGTGCGGGTGCCCCCGGAAGCGGTCGATGCGTTCGTCGATCGCAGCGTCGAAGCGGCCGATGGCCCGGGAAACGGGGCTGAGGCGGCCCGACATCGGGACGGCGGCCGCGTCAGGCGAGCTCGAGTGCCAGCTGCGGCTCCGCCTCGGCCGCCGCGCCCTCGGCCAACATCCGGGCGGCGGCGGGGTCGCCGCCGAAGGCGGGGCAGTAGGCACGGAACGAGCACCACTCGCACAGCCGGGAGGGCTGGGGCCGGAAGTCCTCTCGGTGGCAGGCGCGCTCGACCGCCGTCCACACGGCTCCGAGCGTGCGGCGCGTGCCGCGCGTCGAGCGATCGCTCGGCTCGGTGATTATGGCCAGCGGATCGCGCAGGAACAGCAGCTGCACGCGGGCCGGTCGCCGGCCCAGCAACTCCTCGCACAGCAGCGAGTAGATGTGGACACCGGAGAGTCGCTTGCGCTCGTGCTGCGTCGGCGGCGCGGCACCGGTCTTGTAGTCGGTGACCACGAGGCCGCCGTCGTCGTCGAGCTCGAGGCGGTCGATGATCCCGCGCAGGCGCAGACCGTCGACCTCGGCGGTGAGCAGCAGCTCGAGGCCGATCGCCCGGACCGTGCGCGGATCCTCCAGGCGGAAGTAATTGCGCACCAGCTCCGCGGCCTCGGCATGGAACGCAACCTCGTCGTCGCCGCGCAGCTCGAGGCCGACGTATTCGGGATCGTCGCGCAGCTCGACGCGGGCGTCGGCCAGGCAGGCCAGCGCAGCGTCGACCGTGCGCTCCGCGGGTGGCAGCAGGTGAAGGCGTTCGAGCGCGGCGTGGACCAGCGTGCCCCGGGTGGCCGCCGCCGACGGCGGTTCCGGCAGCCGGTCGATCACCGAGAACCGGAACGCCAGCGCACAGTCGGTGAACGACGACACCTTCGACGGGCTCAGCGATCGTGGCACCGGGAACGCCATGCCGCTGACAGTAGGCGCGGGGTGTGACACCAACGGGGGACCCCCAGGTCGGGTGGGATCGACTCAGCCGAGGTCGAGGTCGGCCCGGATCGCGGCGGCGACGCCGGCGGTGTCCTCCATGGGCCCGAAGTGCGTCAGCCGGAAGCGTTCGAGGCGCCCGTGGGGCAACGCGTCGACGATCAGCGGCGCCGCGTGCGCGGGCCCGCCGCCGTCGACGCTCGCCGCGATCGTGACCGGGATCCGCACCTCTGCGAGGCGGTCGAACGTGGTGGCGGCGGCGGGGAGCCCGTTCTCGAACACGAGCGCCTCCACCTCCGGCGCGCACTTGAGCTCCACGGCGTGGTCGCCGTCGGCCGATTGGCGCGGGCGCAGCCCGTGGTCCACGTAGGCGCGCAGCGCCGCAGGATCGAGCGAGCCGAGCGGTGGCTTGGCGGCGAAGTTGGCATACGCCGCCTCGGCGTCGGGGAACCAGGGACGGCGACGCCGGGCCGTGGCGGCCATCGGGTTGGAGGCGGGCATGCCCGGCGACCGGGGGAACACCACGGGCTCGTACAGCCAGAGTCCGGCAAATGTTCCGGGCCGGCGCATCTCCGCCAGCAACAGCGCGGCGCCGCCCATGGAGTGGCCGACGGCCTTCACCTCGGTGATCCGGAGGTCGTCGACGACGGCGAGCACGTCGTCGACCATGCGATCCCAGGTGAAGTCCATCGACGCAGGCGTCGAGCTGTCGCCGTGGCCGCGGAAGTCGAGCGCCCAGCTGTGGGCCACGTCCGCGAGGTGCGCGGCCAGCGGCGCCCAGATCATCCCGTGGAACCCCGTGGGGTGGCAGAACAGCAGCGGCGGACCATCGCCGCCGAGGTCGATGAGCGCGAGCGTGACGCCGTCGGTCGAGGGCACCTGCCGGATGGGGGACACGCCGCCATGCTGGCAGTGGCCTTCGCCCACAGCCCAACCCGGCGCGTCCGGTTGGTGGCGATAGGGTCGGCCCGATGCCGGAGCTGGTCGACGTCGAGGCGGTGCTGGCCGCGAACCGGGGCTTCTACGAGGCGTTCGAGGCACGTGACCTGGACGCCATGTCCGACGTGTGGGTGCACGATGACGACGTGGTGTGCACCCATCCGGGCTGGAGGACGCTGCACGGCTGGGGCGCCGTGGCCGGGTCGTGGTTCGCCCTGTTCGGTGGGCCCCAGCACCTGCAGTTCATTCTCACCGACGAGCGGGTGCACCTCGCAGGCGAGCTCGCGTGGGTGACCCTCGACGAGAACCTCATCGGCGAGCAGGTGGGCGGGACGGTGGCGGCCGTCAACGTGTTCCGCCGCATCGACGGCCGCTGGCGCATGGTCCTGCACCACGGCTCACCCGTCGCGCCCAGCGCGCCCGGGTAACCTGCAGGGCGAGTGCAAGAAGCCGCCGCACCAGCCGTGCCCGCAGACGGGCGTGCCGCCCGAGCGCTACGCACGCGCGAGGCCATCGTCGACGCATGCATCGCGCTGGTCGAGGACGGCGACCTTCGGCCGACGGCGCCCCGGATCGCCCAGCGCGCCGGCGTCTCGGTGCGCTCGGTGTTCCAGCACTTCGACGACCTGCCGTCGCTGCACATCGCCGTCACCGAGAGCATCGCCGAGCGCATGGCCGCTCTGGTGGCCCCCATCGATGCCGCGCTCCCGCTCGATGACCGGGTCGCCCGCTTCGTCGAGCAGCGGTCCAACCTGCTCGAGGCGATGATGCCCTTCCGGGTGGCGGCCGGCGTCCACGGCCCGTTCGCGCCCGAGATACGGAGGGCGATGCGCGCCGGGTCGGCCTTCCTGCGCGCCGAGGTGGAGCAGGTCTTCGCACCGGAACTGGCCCGCGTCCCGGCGACGGTCCGCGCCGAGGTGACCGAGGCCCTGGCGACCGCGTCGTCGGGGGCGACCTGGGAGACGCTGCGCTCGGAGTGGGACGACGATCCCGCGCGCGCTCGAGTCGTGCTCGCCCGACTGGTCCGGGCCGTCCTGGCGTCCGCGTCAACCTGATCGTTGCGTGCCTTCCTCATGTGGCCGGGCGGCGATCCGTCGGACGTGGTCCTCGTCTTCCGTGACGCGTTGGGGTGCGGAGATCGGCCGCAGCCAGTGACACCGTCTCGCGACCGGATGCTCGACACCACCTAACCTGCGCACCGTGGGGACGGAGCTGGGCGCCGACGGTCAACCGCCCGAGCCTCGTGCTGCCCGGCGGTCACGGATGGGGCTGGCGGCGGTCATGGTCGGCGCCGGAACCACGCACTTCCTTGCACCCACGGCCTACGAGCGCATCGTGCCGCGCTGGGCGGGCGACGCCCGGCGCGTCGTGGCGGTGAGCGGGGCGGCCGAGATCGCGTGCGGGGCGCTGCTGTCGAGCCGGCGCACGGGGAGGCTGGGCGCCTGCCTCACTGCGGCCCTACTGGTGGCCGTGTTCCCCGCCAACGTGCAGATGGCGCTCGACGCCGGCACCGAGCACCAAGCCGTGCCCGACATGCCGGTGGGCCGATTCCGAGCGGTCGCATTGTGCCGGCTCCCGCTCCAGGTTCCGCTCGTCGGGTGGGCGGTCCGGGTGGCGAGAAGCCACTGAATCACATGATGACCCGCGTTGGCAGGCGTTACACCGACTCTGCGTCCTCCTCGGCGAGGATCGCGTAGAGCTTGCGGCGGGTCTCGGCGAGCACCTCGAGGGCCCGCGCCCGCTGCTCGTCGGTGCCCGAGAACCCGACCTGGCTGAGGGCATTCATCACGCCGAATGACGCCTTGCGGAACTCGGAGAGCGTCGACATCGTGTCGTCGTCGGCGTACTGAGCCCAGGGCGGGGTCTCCGTCGCCTTCGCCGCTTCCTCGCGGCCGGCATCAGTCAGCGTGAACCG
>Ga0081455_10006822_pt1 | contig 12171 bp, 12 predicted proteins | sample TabmetS3T2R1_FD_70207 | JGI IMG/M metagenome (GOLD analysis project Ga0081455, IMG submission 70207) | Tabebuia heterophylla rhizosphere microbial communities from the University of Puerto Rico - S3T2R1 | ecosystem: Host-associated > Plants > Roots > Rhizosphere ... | reverse complement strand
GACGGCCTCGCCGGGCGGGCTCGCTCCCCGAGTGGTCGGCGGCCCCGGGCGGGACTCGGCCGACCGGCGCGGGAGCCCTCCCCCGCCGCGGGCCGGGGCAGATCCCGGCTCGGCTCCGGTGCCGGCGGCGCCGCCGGACGGGTCGGGCGGGATGGCGGTCGCCGGGCCGTAGCGCTGGCCTCGCCACTTCCAGGTCGAGGCGTCGGCCGCGGGCGGACGAGCCCGTTCGGGAGCACCGGGCACCGTGGGGGCATCCCCGGTCGGCGTCGGAGTCGGCTGGGAGGTGGAGGCGTCAGGGCCCTGGGCCGACCCCGCGGGTCCCGTGCGTCCCCTCCCCTGCCCCACGCCCCGACCCTGCTCGGCGGGGCCGGGATCGGTGGTGACCAGGTGCCACAGCTCCACGATCTCGAAGGGCCGCCTGAGGATGGAGCACCGGTGGCGGGTGGGAACGGCGGCGAGACCGTCGGTGGGGTCGAGGACCAGGACGAGGCGGCCGTCGAAGCGCGACCTCACCAGCTCGATGGCCTGCTTGCGGGCGGGATCGGGGAGGTCGATGACGACGGCGTCGATGGTGTCGGCGGGCACCGTCGACCAGGCCTGGACGTCATCGAGGTCGGTGACCCGGCCGGTGCCCTGGAGGAGCGCACGCAGGGCGAGGCCCAGCGAGGGATCGCGTCGCAGGAGCACGACATGGCGGGCCATCTGGGGAATTCTACCTGGCGAAGACGTTGACGATGCGCATGACCGCGGGCCCCAGGATCACGACGAACAAGGCTGGGAAGATACAGAAGAGTACGGGGAACAGGACCTTGATGGGAACCTTCATCGCCCGTTCCTCGGCCAGCTGTCGGCGCTTGACCCGCATGTCCTTCGCCTGGACGCGAAGCACGTTGGCGACCGACACCCCGAAGATGTCGGCCTGGACCATGGCGAGCACGAATGCCCGCAGCTCAGGGACGTTCGTCCGGTCGGCCAGGTTGCGCATCGCCTCGTTGCGGCTGCGGCCGAGCTGGACCTCCTGGAGGGTCCGGTAGAACTCGTCGGCCAGGGGGCCGGTGGTGTTCTTGGAGACGTGGGCCAGGGCCGCGTCGAAGCCGAGCCCGGCCTCCACGCAGATGGTGAGGAGGTCGATCGAGTCGGGCAGGGCCGTCCGGATCTCGCTCTGGCGGCGCTGGACCGCGTTGGCCAGCACGATGTTGGGCAGCCAGTAGCCGAGCAGGCCGATGGCGAGGAAGCCCAGGACCCGGAGGGGCCAGGCGAAGCTGAAGATGCCGAGGAACAGGAGGCCGAGGACCGTCCCGCCGGTGAGGCCGGCCACCTTGGTGACCAGCACCCGGTCGGCGTCCCATCCGAACGGGCTGCCGGCCATGACCAGCTTGCGCCGGATGGCCTCCCTGGCCCCCGCCGGGGTGAAGCGGCGCGCGAGGCCGAGGGCGGCGTTGTAGAAGGGCTTGAGCAGGCGCTCGCGGGCGGGGCGGGCCAGCTCGCGGTTGCGCAGGTCGGCCGGGCGCAGCTCGACGGCGCGGATGGCCTGGAGGGTCCGGTAGACCTGGCGGCGCTCGGCCACGATCGTCTGGACCGAGAAGGCGATGGCGAACACGGCCAGGAACACGGCCAGGGCACCGACGACGAGGAGCGGGGTCGACATGGCGATTCAGACCTTGATCTCGGTGATCTTCCGGAGCCAGATGATGCCGAGGACCATCAGCACGGCCGACCCGGCCATCATCATGATCCCCAGCCCGGTGGTGTAGAGCGGCCGCAGGAACTGCGGGTTCAGGAGGAGCAGGGCGGCGAACAGCAGGACGGGCAGGACGGACAGGATCAGGCTGGAGAGCCGGCCCTCGGCGGACAGGGCCCGGATCTGCCGCTTGAGCGCGTAGCGGTCGCGGATCGTCTGGGACACGGTGCTCAGCACCTCGGCCAGGTTCCCGCCGACCTGGCGCTGCAGCCGGATGGCCATGACCGTCCAGCCGAAGTCGACGCTGCCCGTGCGCGTGGCCATGGCCTCGAACGCCTCCTCCAGCGGCCGGCCCAGCCGCGCCTCGGTCAGGACCCGCTGGAACTCGCCGGCGATCGGGTCGCCGGCCTCGTGGACGACCGTGTCCACGGCCTGCTGGAGGCTGTGGCCCGCCTGGAGGGCGCCGGAGAGGAGCTGCAGGGTGGCCGGGAGCTGCTCGTCGAACCTGGCCTGCCGGCGCGACGCCTTGACCGACAGGTACAGGAACGGCGCGATCACCCCCAGCAGCACCACCACCGCCGAGACGAGGAGGTTGCGGGTGAGGATCAGGACCAGCAGCGGCGGGATGAACGCCGACCCGAGCGAGATGAGCACGAACTCGGCCACCCGCATGTTCAGCCCGGCCGCCTCCAGGCGGTCGAGAAACGCCTCCTCGAGGTTGCCCCGGCGGACCAGCGTCTCGGCCATGGCGGTCGCCCTGCCGGCCCATTCGCTGGAGCCGAAGGCCGTGAGCCGCGGCTGGTCGTCGGCGATCGCCGGGGTGAGCGAGTACGGGGACAGCCGCTGCCGCAGCATCCGGTACGGCTTGCCACCGCGCGACTTGGGCCCGAACAGCAGCAGGCACACCAGCAGGGTGGCGGCGAACCCGACGATCGCGATGACGTAGCGCCCCGCGGGGCTCTCCAGCCGCGACAGCGGCGGCACCGCCGGCGCCTCGGCCGGCACCGGCACGGTGGCCGGGCTGGCCACTCCCGGCAGCGCGAACGTTGCGTTCTCGTAGGTTCCCACCTCGTTGTTGGCCCGGGCCTCGAGCTTGAAGTGCACCGTGTTCCCGAGCCCCGGCGGCACGGCCAGATCGACCACGTACTGGGAGGCCAGCTTGCGGCCGGCCTCCTGGAACACGTTCCCCAGGTTCTCGCTGGAGGCCGGCACCGACACGCCGCCGGTCTCGGTGGCGAACCGGCGCAGGGCCGCCTGGTCCTGGGGGGCCTCCAGGCCGATGGTGTTCACGAAGACGTCGGCGCCGGTGGCCGCGGCGATGGCCTGCTCCTGGGTGGTGGGCGTGCCCTCGTGCTTGCCGTCGGACAGCACGAACAGGTTCCGCTGGCCCTCCTGCTTGGCCAGCAGCTGGGAGGACAGCACCACGGCGTCGTTGAGGGCGGTGTCGGCCTGGGGGTTGGGGACCTGGAGGCGGTCGATCGCCTGCTGGACCAGCGCGGTGTCGGTGGTCGGCTCCTGCTCGACCTTCGGCTGGTCCGCGAACGAGACCACCCCGACCGGGGTGCCCTCGGGCATCTCGCTCGCGAACCGGGCGGCCGCCTCGCGAGCCCGCACGACGTTGTCGTTCTGGAGCATGCTGCCGCTGGTGTCCACGGCCAGGATCACCGCCAGCTTCCCACCGCTCCCCTGCTGCTCCTGCAGCGGCGCGGCTCCCTTGATGTCGACCGGCCGGCCGTTGATCGTCGCCGTGAAGTCGCCCGGGGTGAGCCGCTGCCCGGCGCCCCAGGCCGGGCCCGACATGGCGATGGTGACCTTGAGCCTGCCGGGCGACGGCTCGCTGCGCCGGTAGTCGACGCTCAGCGGGTCCTGCGGCTGGGCGGAGGCGGGGACGGCCAGCCCCAGCGACCCGAGCAGGAACCCGGCCGCCAGCAGGCGGCCGACCCCGGCGACCCGGTGACTCATCGGCGCATCGCCAAGGGGACGGCGCCGCTCTGGTGCTGGAACAGGTCGGGCTCGAAGTGGACGCCGTGGTCGCTGAGCCGCTCCAGGAACTGGGGGCGCAGGCCGGTCGGCTGGATGATGCCGCGGAAGCGGCCGTTCTCGTCGATGCCGGCCCGGTAGTCGAAGACGTAGAGGTCCTGGAGGGTGATGACGTCGCCCTCCATGCCGACGATCTCGGTGATGTGGGTGAGGCGGCGGGTGCCGTCCTTGAGCCGGGACTGGTGCACGATCAGGTCGATGGCCGAGGCGATCTGCTCGCGGATGGCCCGCATGGGGATGTCGACCCCGGCCATCAGGACCATCGTCTCCAGCCGCGACAGCACGTCGCGGGGCGAGTTGGCGTGGACGGTGGTGAGCGAGCCGTCGTGGCCGGTGTTCATGGCCTGGAGCATGTCGAGGGCCTCGCCGCCCCGGACCTCGCCGACCACGATCCGGTCGGGCCGCATCCGCAGGGCGTTGCGGACCAGGTCGCGGATGGTGACCTCGCCCCGGTCCTCGATGTTGGGCGGCCGGTACTCCAGCCGCAGCCAGTGGGGCTGGCGCAGCTGGAGCTCGGCGGCGTCCTCGATGGTGACGATGCGCTCGTTGGCCGGCAGCCAGGACGAGAGGACGTTCAGGGTGGTGGTCTTGCCGGCGCCGGCCCCGCCCGAGACGAGCACGTTCAGGCGCCCGCCGACCGCCCTGGCCAGGAACTTGGCCACCTTGGCGGACATGGTGCCGAAGGTGACCAGGTCGTCGGCCTGGTAGGGGTCGGGCGAGAACTTCCGGACGGTCAGGTAGGGGCCGCCGTTGACGCACAGCGGCGAGATGACGGCGTTGATCCGGGAGCCGTCGGGCAGCCGCGCGTCGACGTACGGGGAGCTCTCGTCGATCCGCCGGCCGACCTGGCCGACCATCTTGTCGATCACCCGGCGCAGATGGGTCTCGTCGACGAAGCGGCCGTCGGCCGGGTAGATGCGCCCCTCCCGCTCCACGTAGATGATGTCGGGCGAGTTGACCATGATCTCGGTGACGGTCGGGTCGCGCAGGAACGGCTCGATCGGTCCGAAGCCGAGCACGTCGTCGGCGATCTCCGAGACCAGCCGCCGCCGCTCGTCCCGGGTGAGCGGGGTCTCCTCCTCCTCCAGGGCACGCTGGAGCATGTCCCGGACCCGGTCCTGGAGCTGCTCGGACGACATCTCCGAGTCGTACAGCCGGGGGCCGAGCTGCTCGACCAGCGCCCGGTGGACCTTCTGGCGCAGCTCGGCCAGAGGGTCGGGCCGGGCCCGGTGGACCTGGCGCTGGTCGGGCTCGCGCGGGGCGCTCTGGGGCAGCACCCCGGCCGTCCGGGCCCGGGCGATCCGCTCGTGGAGCGAGGACATTGGGCGGCTCCTAGGATCTGGCGAACAGCGACCGGCGCTTCTGCCTGGTCCGGCCGTTCGTCGGCTCGCGCACCACCAGCTGGGCGGCGAGCCGGCGGATGGACTCGGCCACCGGCCCCTTGGGCTCCTCGAACATGATCGGACTGCCCTTGTTGACCGAGAGCGGGACCGACCGGGAGGACGGGATCTGCGTGTCGACCGGCGACCTCAGCAGCTTCTCCACGTCGGGCATGCGCAGGCCGACCTTGGAGTCGGCCCGGTTGACCACCACCCGGATGCGGGACTCGGGGAAGTGGAGCAGCTCCATGGTCTGCAGGGTCAGCCGGAGGTTCTTGATGCTGGGCACGTCCAGGGTGGCCAGCATGACCAGCCACTCGGACTCGTCGAAGGCGGCCAGCACGGGCTCGGAGAAGGCCGGCGGGGTGTCGATGACGACGTAGTCGAAGGCGCTGCGCAGCAGCTTGAGGATGGTGCCGATGGACCCTGGGTCGATGCTGTCGGCGATGGTCGGCTCGGTCGGGGCGACCAGGGTCCAGATGCCGGAGTCGTGGCGGGTCAGGAACGACTTCAGGGTCAGGGCGTCGAGCCCGGGGTTCTGGGCGGCGTCGTAGATGGTGTGGGTCGGGAACAGGTGCAGCATGATGGCGACGTCGCCGAAGTGGAGGTCGAGGTCGACCAGGGCGACGTCGGCGCCGCCCTGGGTGAGCGCGACGGCCAGGTTGGTCGAGAGGAAGGTCTTGCCGCAGCCCCCCTTGGAGCTGAAGACGGTGACGATCCTGCCCGGGTTGCGGCCCTCGCCGGAATCGGTGGGCGCGCCACCGCCGAGGCGGCCCCGCAGGGTCCGGGCGATCTCGATGGCCCGGGCGGCGGCGGCCCGGACAACCGCCTTCTCGCTGGCCGAGGAGAGCACGCCCTTGACCCCGACGTTCAGCGCCTGGCGGAGCAGCTCGCCCGACTCCTGCTGCCGGACGAGCAGGACCGACACGTCCGGCGTGCCCTGCTGCAGGGCGCCGGCCAGCGCCAGGGCGTCGCGGTCGGACAGGCTCGCCCCGAGGATGGCGGCGAGCACGTCCCGGCCCTCGGCGGCCACGGCCGCCATGGCCTCGTCGGGCCCGGCGGCCCGCACCACCCGCTCGGTCAGCCCCGAGAGGGCGTCCGCCAGCCAGGTGGCGTAGCCGTCATGCGGTTCGACGATGAGAACGGCCATCGCTATTCCAGTTCCTGGGGGATGTCGTTGGCGTCGCCGACGCCCCTGGAGCCCCGGTCGACCGGCTGGGCGTTCGGAGGCATCAGGGTGAGGTAGATCGAGCCCTGCTCGACCGCGTGCACCACGTACTTGACGTGCTTCTCCTTGATGGCCAGGGTCACGGCGGTCACGGTCGTGCTGCCCTTGCCCTGGTTGACGCGGCCGCCGCCCTGGGAGGCCGCGTTGGCGAGGGCGGTGGTCCCGACGGCCAGCACCGGGACGTTCTGGAGCAGGAGCTCGGTCTCCTCGCCCGCGTCGCCTCGCGGCCTCGTGACCAGCATGCTCACCCGGTCGCCGGGGGTCACGAACCCGGCCACCTGCCGCTGCAGGTCGAGCCCGATCGACAGTGCCTGGTAGTGCTCGGGGATGGGCAGCAGGCGCCGGCCGGCCACGTCGGCGGAACCTACCCAGCGCTTCAGCAGGAGCTGCTCGCCCTGGACGATGTCGACGGCGGCGAAGCGGCCCTTGAGCTGCTCGGGGGAGCGGACCGCCCCGGCGACGGCGCTCGACCTGGCCACCTCGCGTCGTTCGATCATGTCGCCGTTCTGGGCGTCCTCGCCGCTCGTCCCGGCCTTGATGGGCTCCTTGGCCACGAAGACCCAGACCGGCTGCTGGTCGGCGACGGCCCGGCGGTCGGCGCCGTTGACGTAGACGACCATGGCCACGGTCGCCACCAGGGCGAGCACGACCGCGATGAGGATTGCCAGGACTCTGCTCTGCATGTCGTGCCTCGCTTAGCAGCCGCCGGGTCCACCGGGGGCGGAGAGCTGCTCGATCCGCATGGACGCCCGTGCCGTGCCCGTCTCGAACGACGGCGGGCTGGGCAGGAACGGGATCACCAGGTCGAGGGGGAAGTCGAAGGTGACGGTCAGGGTGCCACCGACCACGTCGTCGGTGGTGAAGGTGCAGTTGGTGATGTCGCTGACACCGGCCCGGTTCCGCACGACGTCCCAGAACTGGAGCCCGCCGACGTCGTCCCAGTCGTCGACGCCGGTCACGGCGACCCGGGCCGCCTCACGGGCGGCGTTGGTCGCCTGGATGCGGGTGTTGAACGCGGTCCCGAACTGGATGAAGCCGAACAGCAGCAGGACCAGCAATGGGAGGAGCAACGCGAACTCGACCGCGGCCGCGCCGTCCTCTTGCCTGCTCCACGCCACCCGCGGCTACTCCGGAGCCGTGCAGGTGTCCGGCCGCGGACCGCTGGCCACGCAGTCGCCGACGACGCCGTACCGGTCCTTGACCATGTTGAACAGGGCGACGAAGCCACCGACCAGCAGCAGGGCGATGATGGCAACCATGAGCGCGTACTCGACCGCGGTCACACCTTGCTCGCGTGCATGCAGCTCGCCGAAGCGAGCCCGCACGTAGGCGAGCGTCACGGAGAAGTACGTCAGCACGAGGACCGGCCCCCTTAGGTCTCCCTACTGGTCAGTGCGCTGGACAGCGTGGACATGCTTGGAAGCCATGCCGGCGGGGGGCTCATCCGGCCTGCCCCGCCGGCATGACAAACCTGGCGGTTACTGACAGGCGCCCCCCGCCACCGTGGCCGGAGAGTTCACGCACGATGCCGTGTCTTTGAACGCGGTCTGCACGTTCTCGAACAGGAGGAAGAACCCGGCCACCATGAGCAGCGCGATGATCGCAACCATGAGCGCGTACTCGACCGCGGTCACACCGTCTTCACGCGTCCGCAGCTCGGCAAACCGGGCCCGGATGTAGTTGACCGTCGTGCTCAGCAGGAGCATTCGTCTGCACCTCCCTTCCCCCCGCAGGGGCCACCGGCGGCGCGGCGGCCCGACGACAATGTCCCGCTGTGCAAACGTTGGCCTGGTACCGGGATGACCCGTCCGATCGCGGGCGTGCCTCGCCAACGCATCGCAGGGGAACCTAGTCGGCCCAGGGCCCCCTGCCCATCGGTTCTCGTGCAGATCGGGCCTGCGCAGAATTGCGCACCCGTTCGAGGCCACTCAGCAGCCCATATCCTGGTACGCCAGCTCGGCGCAGTCGGCACCCTGGTCGAAGCGCTCCTGGACGGCGTTGTAGAGCGCGACGACGCCGACGACGAGCAGGAGGGCGATGATGGAGGCCATCAGGGCATACTCCACCGACGTGACGCCACGCTCCGACCGGCGGCTTCGCATCTTCATCCTCAACTAGATCGTGAGGATCGACAGCGGGGCGGACTGGACGGCGACGGGCAGGCGCCGTTGCCTCCGTGACGACGGGTCGTCCGGGTCGTCGGGCTCACCCGGGTCGATCCGGCCCGGGGCGGGCGGCGTGGACGGCCGTGCCGACAGCACCAGCGGCTCGAGGGCGTCGACCAGCTTGCCGGGCAGGCGGCCGAGGCCCGCCTGCTGCCGCAGCACGCCCAGCGCCTCCCGCTCTCCCATGGCCGGGCGGTGGGGCCGGGGCCGGGTCAGGGCGGCCCAGGTGTCCACGACGGCGAGGATCTGGGCCCCGAACGGCACCTGCCGGCCGCGCAGGCCGCGCGGGTAGCCGGAGCCGTCCAGGCGCTCGTGGTGGGCCCTGACGGCGGCGACGGGCAGGCCGACCCGGGCCAGCGGCTCCAGGATGTCGCCGGAGATGTCGGCGTGCCCCTGGAGCAGTTCGACCGCCGCCGGGTCCAGCGGGCCGCGCGCGGCCAGCAGGCTGGACGGCAGGGCCAGCATCCCGATGTCGAGGAACAGCCCGGCCAGCTCCATCCCCCTGACCCGCATGGGCGGCCAGCCGAGGGCGTCGGTCAGGTCCCGGGTGATCGAGGCGACCCGCCGCGAGTGACCCTCGCGACCCGGCCCGGCGGCCTCGGCGCTGCCGATCATGGTGCCGAGGATCACCTGGAGCGAGTGCGACAGCGAGTCCCTGGCCTGGCGGAGGTGCTCGCGCTCCTCGGCCCGGCTGACCCTGGCCACGGCCGTGTCGGTGCGCAGCAGGGCCTCCTCGGCGGCCGCGGTGACGGCGCGGAGCTGGACCAGGGGCGAGGCCGGCTCGGACCGGTCCAGCCCCCGGCCCGAACGGCGCCCCCGCATCGACGAGGTGACCCGTTCGACCAGATCGTCGCCGTTGCAGGGATAGGTGAGCAGGTCGGTGACGCCCAGGGCCAGGGCCGGGGTGACGTCGACCGAGGTGTCCCGGCTGGCCATGCCGAGGACCGGGACCGTGGTCGGGCCCTCACCCAGGCGGCCCAGCACCGGCGCCCAGCGCTCGACCTCGTCCAGGGGCACGACCACCAGGGCCGGCCACTGGGCGTCGACGCTCCGCATGGCCTCGACGTTCTCCTTGACCAGGGCGCAGGCAAGCCCGGCATGGGCCAGGGCATCTCTTGCCCAGGGCCCGATCCCTTCGGCGGCGTCGAGGACGAGCACGTGGGCCGGCACCGGAAGCTCCAAGATCGGCGCTGAACTGAACGGCATTCAGCGTGATGCTACGGCGTCCGCACTTGCGCCCCTATCGCCCCATCTGGTGAGCCGATCTACCTATTTCTGCGCAGACGCCGGGGAAGGCGTCGATACCTGGACACCCTGATGGCGAGAACTACCTAGGGGGCTCGACCAGACGGATCCGCATGGCCTCCCGCACCGCGTCCACCCGGTTGTTGACGTGGAGCTTGCGGTAGATGTTGCCGATGTGGGTGTTGACCGTCCGCTCGGAGATGACCAGCTGGCTGGCGATCTGCCGCGAGGTCAGGCCCTCGGCCAGCAGGGCCAGGATCTCCCGCTCCCGCCCGGTGAGCAGGTAGTAGATGTCGGCCGCGGCCTTGGTCTCGTCGGCGTAGCGGTTGAACTGGTGCAGCAGCTTGCGCGCCTGGACCGGGTCCAGGAACGAGCCGCCGGCCGCCACCGCCTTGACCGCCGAGCGGATGTCGTCCAGCGTCGCCGACTTGGGCAGGTACCCGGAGGCGCCGGCCTTGATGGCCTCGAAGATCGTCTCCTGGTCCTCGTGCACGGTCAGGACCACCACCCCGACCGAGGGGTGGTCCTGGCGGATCTGCTTGGTGGCGCTGATGCCGTCGCGGCGCGGCATGTCGACGTCCATCAGGACCACGTCGGGGAGCAGCTCGGTCACCCGGGCGATGGCCTCGTTGCCGTCGGCGGCCTCGCCGATGACCTCCACCCCCTCGGCGGCCTTGCACAGCAGCACCACGCCGTGCCTGGTCACCGAGTGGTCGTCGACCACCAGCACCTTGGTCGGCGACCCGTTCTCCTCATGACCTGCTTCGCTCACCTATGCCCCCTCGGCGGCCGGGGCCGGGACCTTGACCCAGAACACCGTACCCTGTTCGTCGGCCCGGCCGCCTACCTCGCCCTCGAGGACCTGGGCGTAGGCCTTGGCCAGGGTGAGGCCCAGCCCCGCTCCCGAGCCCCGCCGCTCCACCGGCTCGTCGGAGCGGGTGAAGGGCCGGAACAGCTGGCTGATGCGCTCGTTGGTGAGGCGCGAGCCGCCGTCGTGGACCTCCCAGCTGGTCCCCTCGGGCCCGGCGTCGACCGTGACCGTGACCATGCCGAGGCGCGGGCCGTAGGTGAGGCCGTTCTCGACCAGGGGCCGCAGGGCCAGCTTGACCAGCTCGGCGTCGCCGACGGCCTCGCTGTCGACGTCGCCGGCGAAGCGGACCCTGACCCCCTCGGTCCCGAGGTCGTCGACCAGGTTGAGGAGCACGTCCCGGGGCCGGAAGGGCCGGGCCAGGGCCTCGATCCCGCCGTTGACCCGGGCCAGCAGCAGGAAGTCCCTGACCAGGCCCTGGAGCCGGTCGGTCTGGGTCAGCACCAGGGAGAGGAACTGCTGGACGGTCTCGGTGTCGAGCTGGTCACCGCGTTGCAGGAGGGTGGAGACGAACCCACGGATGCAGGCCAGCGGCGTGTTGAGCTTGTGGGCGGCCAGCCCGAAGAGGTCGCGTCCGTCCTCCTCGAGCCCCAGCAGCGAAGGCGCCGTCGTCTGGCTCTGGGTCATAGGCTCGTCGTCCCCTCCCGGTCGGGCGGCCAAACTGATTGCGGACACAACCGGTCATCTACGTGGCCGATTCTCGTACAGACAGCAGTGTGCATGCCACCGTACCGACGATGAACCCCTCGGTATGACTACGACCAACGTAGCCAATCCGGACTATTCTTCGTCGGTCGCGTCAGGCGGTGGGGGGCGCGCCGAGCAGCAGCGGCTGGCTCGTCGGCTTCTCGCTGCCGTCGGGGCCGGGCTCCTCGGTGATGGCGAACGCCGTGCCCGGCTGGATCGGCACCTCGAACTCCAGCGTCTGGGTGCCCTGGCGCCGCAGGGGCACGAAGACGAGCGCCTTCTGGGCGTCGGCGATCTCGCCCCCGGGGACGCCCCAGAGCTCGTAGACGCGGTTCCGCTGCAGCGGGGGCAGGTTCTCGATCAGGAGCACGCCCCGGTCCTCGCGGCTGGAGGCGATCACCGCGGCCTGTGCCTCGGTCGTGCCCTCGGCGTTGTTCAGGGCCACCAGCGAGGCGGTGGGGTCGTTGGCCAGCCGGGTCGCCTCCTCCAGGGCGGCCACCCGGTTCCGGTAGGTGGCGTTCTGGTCGCGCAGGCTCACGTTCCACACCGACAGCCCCACCAGCAGCAGGATGGCGGCCGCGGCGGCCAGCCTGGGCAGCAGGCGCTGGACGCGCCCGCCGCGCCGGGCCCTCGCCGGGGCCGGCGCCTGGACCGGCGCCGGCGCTGGGGCCTGGGGGGCCGCCTCGGGGCGGACGGCATCGGAGCGGATCTCGCGCCGGATCCCGGCCCAGACGGTGTCGGGCGGGTCGGCCGGGGGCACGGCGTAGGCCAGCTCCCCCACCACCGCCTCCAGCTCGCGGACGTTCGCCTCGCAGATCGGGCAGCCGTCCAGGTGGCGCTGGAAGACGTGCTCGTCGTCCGGCTCCAGCGCTCCCGGC
>Ga0081455_10006821_pt1 | contig 12172 bp, 3 predicted proteins | sample TabmetS3T2R1_FD_70207 | JGI IMG/M metagenome (GOLD analysis project Ga0081455, IMG submission 70207) | Tabebuia heterophylla rhizosphere microbial communities from the University of Puerto Rico - S3T2R1 | ecosystem: Host-associated > Plants > Roots > Rhizosphere ... | reverse complement strand
ACATCACCCCGGATGGTCTCGTACGAGATCGGCGGGGCATCGGCGAGCGTCCGCAGCACCGAGTCGACCAGGTGCCGCTGCGACTCGTCGGCCTGCCGATGTGCGGCCGCGGCCTGGTCATCGGTCAAGTCGGCGTCGCCGGTCAGCTCGGTGTCGTCGCCTCGGCGGGCCGGCCACGCGGTCACCGCCTCCACGACGCATTTGCGCTGGAGTGCCTCGTCGACGGCCCACCGCATCGCCCGGCGCGATCCGTCGGAGCCGTCGATACCGACGACGATCACGCCATTCGAGGTCGTGTTGCTCATGTCTTCAGTGTGATCGCGCTTCGGGGAGATCACTTGGGTCCTTCGTCCCGCGCTGACAGTCGACGGACTGGGGTACGAGGCTCGTACGCGCCTACCGAGGGTCGGCAAGCCGCCGGGGCACACCCTCGTCCAAAGCTGCGGCCGGAGCCAGCCGGAGCTTGCCGTCGATGCAGCTGACACCGTCCGGCGTCACGACCACGGGGTTGATGTCGAGCTCGGCGACCTCCGGCACTTCGTCGGCCAGTCGAGCGACCGCCAGGATGACCCGTTCGAGCTCGGCGATGTCGCCCGGCGAGCTGCCGCGGAACCCGAGGAGCAGCGGCGCCACGCGGAGCGAGCGGACGGCTCGCGCGACATCATCCGCGGTGACCGGCGGGAGGAGGAAGACCCGGTCGTCCCACACGTCGGTGGCGATACCGCCGGCGGCGACCATGATCATCGGCCCGAACGTCGGGTCGCGGACCGCCCCGACCGCGACTTCGACTCCCCCGGCCACCTGCGGCTGCAGCAGTACGAGCGGCTCGTCGGATTCGAGGACAGTGGCGATCCGCCCGTACGCGGTGCGCACTTCGTCGACCGACCGCAGCCCGACGAGCACCAACCCCCGGTCGGTCCGATGCACGATGGTGGCGTCGGCGGCCTTGACCACGACCGGGAAGCCGATCCGGTCAGCGGCGGCGGCTGCCTCGTCCGCGCTGTGCACGATCTCGCCGATCGGTGCGTCGACGCCGTACGCGCCGAGCAGTTCGCTGGTCTCGGGCGGAGCGAGCCATCGTCCTTCGGGCGTGGCGGTCAGGATGTCTCGGACCAGACTCTGCGTCGCGCCGTCGAGGAGGGCTTCGACCGGTTGGCGGTCGCTGCGTGGAGCCTGTCGCCACGCGGCATAGCGGCTCGCATGCGCGAGGGCCGTGGCCGCGGACTCGGCCGACCGGTAGACCGGCACATCAGCCTGACCCAGCGCCGTCGGTGGTGCCGACTCACCGAGCAGTACGGCCACGACCGGGATGGCCGAGGATCCGGCCGCGCCGCGGGCGATCGCCGCCGTCACCGCGTCGGAGTCTCCGACTCTGGTCGCCGCGAAGACCACCAGCAGAGCGTCGACCTCATCACTGTCACGCAGTTCCCGGATGGCGGCGTCGTAACCCTCCGGCGTCGCCGCGGCGCCGAGATCGATCGGGTTCGAGGAGCCGGCCGCGCCGCCGAACCCGGCTCGTACCTCGGACGAGATCTCCGGAACGACCAGACCGGCGGCCTGCGCGGCGTCGGCCGCAAGGACTCCAACCCCACCGGCGTTTCCGACGATGCCCAGACGAGGTCCACCCGGCAGCGGCTGTTTCAGCAGGAGGTGCGCGACGTCGATGAGCTCCTCGGTGTCGTGGACCGCGATCACCCCGGCCTGCGCACACAGGGCGTCGACCGCGACGACGGGCGCCGCGGCCGCGGCCGTGTGGGACTGACCGGCGCGCTGGCCACTCGTCGATCGACCACCGACAGTCGCGAGGAGGGGCTTGCGCTCGGCGAACCGACGGGCCAGCCGAGCGAACTTGCGCGGGTTGCCGAACGACTCGAGATAGAGCGCGGCCGCCCGTACGCGAGGATCGTCGGTCCACGCCGCCAGCAGGTCGTTGCCCGACACGTCCGCCTTGTTGCCCAGCGACACGAAGCTGGCGACGCCGACATCGTTTCGGGTCGCCGCGTCGAGCAGCGCGATCCCCACTCCTCCGGACTGAGAGGCGATGGCGAGTCCTCCGGCGGGCGGGGTCAGCGCGGCGAAGGTCGCGTTCAGTCGGACGTTCGCGTCCGTGCTGAGCAAGCCCAGACAGTTCGGGCCGACGAGGCGCATGCCGTGGCGGCGGGCCACTCGCACCATTTCCTGCTGAGTGTGAGCGCCGTCCGCGCCCAGCTCGGCCAGGCCGGCCGTGATCACGATCGCGGACCGCGTACCGGCAGCGGCGGCCTCGGTGACGACCTGGAGCACCCGATCCGCCGGCACGGCGACGACCAGCAGATCAATCGGCTCCGGGAGCTGGTCGAAGGTCGCGTACGCCGGGACATCCCCGATGTCGGCGGCTTCCGGATGGATGGCGTACAACCGTCCGGCGTAGCCGCCGGCTCGAATGTTCTCCAGAATCTCGCGGCCGACCCCGCCCCGGCGGCGTCCGGCGCCGACGACGGCGACGCTACGGGGCGTAAGCAGCGGCTCCAGCGAGCGGGCTTCGGCGGCGCGCTCACGAGCATCAGCGGCGGCCACCGCCTGATCGGTCGCGGCCGTGCTCATCACAAGCGAGAGGACTTCCCGGTCGGTCCGCTGCGTCAGGTCGAATCCCGCGTCGCGGAAGACTTTGATCATCGGATGGTTGTCCACGAGCACCTCGGCGTCGAACGTCTCGATGCCACGCCGTCGTCCGACCGCCGCGAGGTGCTCGAGCAGGAGGGTGGCGACGCCCTTGCCCTGCATCCGATCGTCGACGAAGAAGGCCACTTCGGCAGCGGCCGGACCGACCCGCTCGTAGCCCGCCACCGCGACGATGTCGCCGTCGTACTCCGCGACCAACGCGACAGTGTCGTCGAGCGAGGCCGCGAGGAGATGGTCGACATAGCGGTCGCCGGACTTGCGGTCCAGGGCGAAGAAGCGCCGATAGACACTGGCGTCGGAGGCCCGCCGATGCAGTTCCCGGGTACGCGCGGCGTCCTCGGGTTCGAAGGCTCGGACGGTCGCGATGTCTCCGTCGGCCAGCAGTACGGCGACGTGAGGTACGTCAGGCGCAGGCATGGGACCCCCTCTGAGTGCGACCCGCTTGATATCAGCATGCCGCGAGGGCGGCCGTCCTGTCATGACGCCCACGCATGGAGCGACCGAGCACGGGTCGAGTGTCAGCCGACGGCGTCAGGGACGGTACGGCTCCGTGGCGTAGCGGGCCATGACTTCGAGAACCTCGGCTGGGACGAGCATGCCGTCAGGTCCCGGACGCAGGCCTTGCAGATCTCGGAAGTAGCCGAGGTAGCGCTCGGGGACGACCGTACACAGCAGGCTGGCTGGGGCCTCCGAGTCGGCGTTGCCGAAAGTGTGGGGTTGACCGATCGGTGCCGTGACGAGACTGCCCGCCGGGGCGAGGACCTCGTCGGTACCGCTGGTGAAACGGACGTTGCCGGTCGCAACGTAGAAGGTCTCGTCGTGTTCGCGATGGATGTGTTGGGTCTCCGTACGACCAGCGAGGCTAACTGCTCGGTTTCGAAAATAACTTTCAGAAGTTCGTACGTAACTATTGCTACTAGCTGTAACTAGCCCGTAACTTAAGGACTCGCATCACCGGAGGGCTTGGCTATGGCGATAGTTTCGTTACCTCTCGGAAAAACCTTCGTCCGCAAGGCGTGCTCACTCGGGTCCAGGGCGACGCCGGCTCTTCTCCTCGCGTCCGCCCACTGCGCCACATGGCGCGGCCACTGTCTAGGAGGAGCACGATGCGTGCTTCCAGATCCATCCCATTCCGGAGGACCCTGAGTCGCCGCCTCTTCCTCGGCACCACCGCCGTCGGCCGGGCCACCACACCCGAGGCCCACGGCGTTCTGCGGGCGCGTGATCCCCAAGTACCGACGCGGTCGGAGGATGCGTCATGAGGACCTGGAGAAAAATCGCGCTGCTGGCAGTGGCCCCCTGCATGGCGTTGGTGACCGGCCCGCTCGGCCTGGCGCCGGTGCAGGCGGCGGCGCCCGGCCAGGCGTCGACCGCGGCCAAGGCGGCCAACTCGACCGCGACCGCGGCCAAGACAACCGCAGCCAAGACGACCGCGGCCAAGCTGCCCGCGGTCCAGTCGGAGGCTGCTGAGTCGCAACTCTTCACGCTCGAGAACGTGCTCGTGTTCTCGAAGACCGCAGGCTTCCGGCACGGCTCGATCGCCGCCGGAATCGCCGCGATCGAGCAACTCGGCACCGATAACGGGTTCAACGTCGACGCCACCGAGGACGCCGCGCAGTTCACCGACGCGAACCTCGCGCAGTACGACGCCGTGGTGTTCCTCTCGACGACCGGCGACGTGCTCAACGAGACCCAGCAGGCCGCGTTCGAGCGGTACTTCCAGGCCGGCGGAGGCTTCGTCGGCATCCACGCCGCGGCCGACACGGAGTACACGTGGGGCTGGTACGGCGAGATGATCGGCGGCTACTTCCGCAACCATCCCCCGGGCACCCCGACGGCCTCGGTCGACATCACCGACCCCGACGAGCCGTCGACCACCGGGCTACCGACTCGCTGGACGCGCACGGACGAGTGGTACAACTACCAGTCGCCGGTCAACCCGGTCGTGGGTGGCGGCGGCGTCGACTTCAGCCCGCGCGCCAGCGGCGTCCACGTGCTCGCGACGGTCGACGAGTCGACCTATGACGAGCAGGACGGCAACGCCACCGACGACGACCACCCGATCTCCTGGTGCTCCGACTTCGACGGTGGCCGCATGTGGTACACCGGGATGGGCCACACGGACGCGTCGTTCAGCGAGCCGGACTACCGGCAGCACATCCTCGGCGGTCTCCGCACGGCGACGCGAGCCGTGCCGGCCGACTGCGGCGAGCCGCGGGAGGCCACGCCTGGTCCCGAAGACTTCGAGAAGATCACGATCGACGACGACACCCAGAACCCGTTCGAGCTCGACGTCGACGAGAGCGGGCGGGTGTTCTTCACCGAGCGCAACGGCGACGTGCGGATCTGGTCGCCGGAGACCCAGCAGACCGTCACGGCCGGCACGATCCCGGTCTACACCGGCCAGGAGAACGGCCTGATCGGCATGCAGCTCGCGCCGGACTTCGAGCAGAGCGGCTGGATCTATCTGGCGTACTCCGCTCTTCCGCAGTCCTCGCTCGAGCAACGCGTGTCGCGCTTCAAGGTCGTCGGCAACACGCTCGACATGAGCTCGGAACAGGTCATCCTCACCTGGACCCACCAGCGCGACGAGTGCTGCCACTCGTCCGGGTCGCTCTACTTCGGGCCGGACGGCAGCCTCTACGTATCCACCGGCGACAACACCAACCCGTTCGCCTCCGACGGCTTCGCGCCGATCGACGAGCGTCCGGGCCGGCAGGCGTGGGACGCTCAGCGCACGGCGGCGAACACCAACAACCTGAACGGCAAGTTCCTGCGGGTCGTGCCGATGGCCAACATTCCCCCCGGCACGCAGCCCGGCGTCGGCACGACGTACACGATCCCGAACGGCAACCTGTTCCCGACCGGCACGGCGCAGACCCGGCCCGAGATCTTCTCGATGGGCTTCCGCAACCCGTTCCGGTTCACCGTCGACCCCGAGACCGGCTGGCTGCTGATGGGCGACTACGGTCCGGACGCCGGCGCCACCGTGGCCGGTAAGGGCCCGCAGGGCAGCGTCGAGTTCAACGCGGTCACCAGCGCCGGCAACTACGGCTGGCCGTACTGTGTCCGCCAGAACACGCCGTACAACGACGCGGACTTCTCGACGACGCCGATCACCTACGGAGCGCTGTTCAACTGCGCGAACCCGGTCAACCAGTCCCCCAACAACACCGGCCTGACGAACCTTCCGACCGCCCGGCCGGCGACGATGTGGATGGGCTACTCCGAGCTCGACACGCGCTTCCCCGGCCTCGGCACCGGCGGCGCGCCGACCGGTGGCCCGCGCTACCACTACGACCCGAGCGGTCCGCCGAGCCAGTTCCCGGCGTACTACGACGACGAGTGGTTCATCGGCGAGTGGAACAACGGCTGGATCAAGCACGCCACGCTCAACGGAGCGGGCGACGCGACCGACGTGCGGCAGTTCCCGTACCTCGGTGCTGCCGGCTGCCAGCAGAACGCCGGCGCGAACGGGTGCTACAAGCGGCCGATGGACATGGACTTCGGTCCGGACGGCTCGCTGTACCTGATCGAGTGGGGTTCGGGCTTCGGCGGCAACAACGCCGACTCGGGCGTCTACCGGATCGACTACGTCGGCGCCGGCCGGCGTCCGGTCGCGCACGTCGCGGCCACGCCGACCAGCGGGCAGCCGCCGCTCGAGGTCACCTTCTCCAGCGAGGGCTCGATCGACCCCGACGGCACCTCGCTGACCTACGAGTGGAACTTCGGTGACGGCTCGGCGACCTCGAACGACGTCAACCCGGTCCACACCTACACGGCGGCCGGCACCTACACGGCGTCGCTGAAGGTGACCGACCAGTCCGGGCAGACCGGCACCGACAACATCGAGATCGTCGTCGGCAACACCGCGCCCGAGGTGACGATCAACTTCCCGGAGCACGGTCAGTTCGCCGAGTTCGGTGACGAGGTGCCGTACGAGATCACGGTCACCGACGCCGAGGACGGCAGCACCACCGCCGGGACGATCAACTGCGCCGACGTGACGCTCAACATCTCGCTCGGCCACGACCAGCACGCGCACGAGGTGTCAGAGCAGACCGGTTGCTCCGGAACGTTCGAGACCCTCAACGCGGGCGGCCACGGCGAGGGAGCCAACACGTTCACCGTGATCGAAGCCGTCTACACCGACAAGGCGCAGGCCAACGGCGCCGGCTCGATCACCGGTCGCGACGAGGCACTGCTGCGGCGCAAGCGTCAGCAGGCCGAGTTCTTCACGTCGACCGGCCGCGCGCCCGGCACCACCGGCGGCGGCGACCCAGGTGTGCAGACCGAGACCACCGCAGACACCGGTGGCGGACTGAACATCGGCTTCATCGAGAACGGCGACTACGTGTCGTACGACCCGATGAACCTCAAGGACATCACGAGTCTGCGGTTCCGTGTCGCCTCCGCGGGCGCCGGCGGGACGATCGAGATCCACGCCGACGCACCCGATGGGCCGCTCGTGGCGCAGACACCGACCATCGCGCCCACCGGCGGCTGGCAGACGTGGACCAACGTCGAGTTGCCGATGACCAGTCCGTTCGCCGGCACGCACGAGCTGTTCTTCGTGTTCCGGCACCCGACGGACCAGGGCGGGTTGATGAACCTCAACTGGATCCAGTTCCTCGGCAAGGGAGCTGCCACCACGGCCGCGCCCGAGGTGAGCGCGAGCGCCGATCCCACGACGGGTGAAGCGCCGCTGGCGGTCCAGTTCACCGCCGATGCGACCGATCCCGAGGGCGGCGCGCTGACGTACGCCTGGGACTTCGGCGTCGCTGGCACCGGTGACGACACGTCGACCGAGCAGAATCCGACGTACACCTACCAGCAGCCCGGGACCTACACGGCCAGCGTGACCGCAACCGACCCGGACGGTGGCGAGGCCACCGCCACGGTGGAGGTGCGCGTCACCGGTGCCGGCGGACAGTGCCCGACGGGCGTGCGCTCCGACGAGTTCGACGGTGACGCGCTCGACGCGAATCGATGGACGGTGATCAGGCCCGATTCCACCCGGCCACCCACGGTGTCCGGCGGCAACCTGAACTTCCCGATCGACAACGGCTCGCTCTACGGGCCGGGTACGAGCGCGCGCAACATCGTCGTGCAACCGCTTCCCGCGGGGGCCGTCGAGGTGACCGCGAAGATCACCACGGACCCGCTGACCGAGAACTACCACCAAGCGGGCCTGCGGGTGTACTCCGACGACGACAACTGGGCGTCGGTGCACATGATCAGCGCCGGAGGTACGCGCGACTTCGAGTTCATCTACGAGTCCAACGGCAACCCACGCAACGAGGCCGCGGACAAGCTGGGCGGCATCCCCGACCAGTCGCCGCTCACCTACTGGGTCCGGATCGTCTCCGACGGGCAGCAGCTCACCGCCTTCTACTCGTTCGACGGCACCGAGTTCCTCCCGGTCGGCAGGCCGGCGTCCCTGGCGACGTTCACCAACCCGCGGATCGGGCCGGTGGCGCTGTCCGACCAGGCACCGTCCTTCCCGGTGGCGCACTTCGACTGGATCCGGTTCAACCCGGACTCGGCGTCCGGTGGTGGCGGCAGTGGCGGCGGCTTCAGTGACGGGTTCGACGGTTCGAGCCTGGACAAGACCCGCTGGGACGCGATCGTCCGCGACGTTCCGAGCGAGTACACGGTCGCCGGCGGCCAGCTGACGATCACGACCTCGCCCGGGGACATCTACACTGGCGACACCAACCCGCCGCCGAACAACTTCATCCTCCAAGACGCCAGCCACGCTGAGTCTGACTGGACGATCGAGACGAAGTTGTCCGGCACGATCAACGGCGGCTACGGCCAGGGCGGTCTGATCGCCTACCAGGACGGCGACAACTACGTGAAGTTCGATCCGATCTCGGATGCGGGCAACACCCGGATCAACCGCATCGAGCTGCGGTCCGAGGTCGGCGGGGTCGTCGCGAACCCGCAGGACAACGTCGACGTCCCGGAAGGCACGACCGACTACTGGCTACGCCTGTCCAAGGCCGGCACCAGCTACACCGGCGAGTACTCGTTCGACGGCGTCAACTGGACGGCGTTCCCGGCCCCGGTCGAGAACCCGATGGCGTCACCCGACTTCGGGCTGTTCGCGTTCGGGCCGCAGGCCGAAGGCCAGGGTGACACCGTGTCGTTCGACCAGTTCCTGCTCAACGGTGAGCAGCCGGGCGAGTGTTCGTGCACGGGTTCCGGCGACGAGTTCGACGGCGCGAGCCTCGACACGACGCGCTGGAACAGCATCGTCCGCGAGGACGCGGCGCAGTACAACGTGTCCAACGGTGCGCTCAACGTCACCACGGTCAACGGCGACATCTACACCAACAGCGATCCGGCTCCGACGCGCAACTTCTTCCTGCAGACGCCTGACCATGCAGGCGAGGACTGGGTGATCGAGACCCGGGTCGACGCAGGTGAGTTGAGCGGTGGCTACGAGCAGGCCGGCTTGCTCGCGTACGTCGACGACGACACCTACGTCAAGTACGACGTCATCTCCGACGACCAACAGACGGTCCTGAACCGGATCGAGCTGCGCTCGGAGGTGACCGGTGCGATCCAGGAACCGCAGCCGCAGCTGACACCGCTGCCTGCGGGCACGGAGGTCGTGTCGCTGCGCCTCACGAAGGCCGGCAACATGTACAGCGGCGAGTACTCGTTCGACGGGACGACCTGGAACTCACTCGGCGCGGCCGTTCCGAACGACATGCCGACACCGAAGTTCGGTCTGTTCACGCTCGGCGTGAACAGCCCCGGCGGCACGGCCCACTTCGAGTACTTCTCGGTCGACGGCAGCACCGGCTGCCCGGACCAGGAGCCGCAGAACCGGGCGCCGGTGATCGACGCCGCGAGCGCCGACCCGACGATCGGGTTCGGGCCGCTCGAGGTCGGCTTCTCCGTCGAGGCGTCTGACCCGGACGAGGACGAGCTGACCTACAGCTGGGACTTCGACGGCGACGGTGTCGAGGACTCGACCGAACAGAACCCGACGCACACCTTCACCGATCCTGGTGAGTACGCACCGCGGGTGGAGGTGTCCGACGGCGAGCTCGACGTGGCGCGGACGTTCAACGTCCAGGTGCTGGAGCCCGACGACGCGGATGCCAACTTCCGCACGCTGGTGTTCTCGAAGACGGCTGGATTCCGTCACTCGTCGATCGACGAGGGCCATACGGCGCTCGAGCAGATGGGCGAGGAGCACGGCTTCCAGGTCGATCACACCGAGGACGCGACGGCGTTCCGGTCCGACCTGCTCTCGCACTACGACACGGTCGTGTTCCTGTCGACGACAGGCGACGTGCTCAACGAGACCCAGCAGGCCGCGTTCGAGGCGTACGTCCAAGGTGGCGGTGGTTACGCCGGCATCCACTCGGCGTCCGACACGGAGTACAGCTGGACGTGGTACGGCAAGCTGGTGGGCGGCTACTTCCGCAACCACCCGGCGAACCAGACCGCGACGGTGCATGTCGAGGACGACGCGCACCCGTCGGCTGCCGATCTGCCGAGAAGCTACGACCGGCTCGAGGAGTGGTACAACTTCAAGTCGCCCGACTTCGCCCAAGTCGGTGAGGCCGACTTCAGTCCGCGAGGCACCGGCAACATCCACATCCTCGCCACCGTCGACGAGTCGACCTACAACGAGGAGGACGGCAACACCACGGATGACGACCATCCGGTCACGTGGTGCCAGCGCTATGACGGCGGACGGTCGTGGTACACCGCGATGGGACACGTCGAGGAGTCCTACGTCGAGGCCGAGTTCCTGGCCCAGGTGTTGGGTGGCCTCGAAACCACCGCGGGCGTAGCAGTGTCGGCGACGTGTGGCGAGCGGACCAGCGGTCCGAGCGCGCCATCCGTTCAGGCATCGGCCGACCCGACGTCGGGCAAGGCGCCGCTGAAGGTGGACTTCAGGCCGACGGCAGTCGACCCGGACGGCGGGAAGCTGACCTACGACTGGCGGTTCGGCGACGGCACGAGCTCGACCGCACGCAACCCGAGCCACGTCTACTCCGCGGGCAGCTACACGGCGACGCTGTTCGTCACCGACGACGAGGGCGATGTCGGCACCGCTGCCGTGACCATCACGGTGGCCGCCGGCACGCCTCCGACGGTGATCGCCACCGCGGACCCGACCTCGGGCAACGCGCCGCTGCGGGTGCGGTTCGCGGCCACGGGCGACGACCCGAACGGACCGGAGAGTGCCCTGAAGTACGCCTGGGACTTCGGTGACGGCGGAACCGGGTCGGGCACGCGGCCAAGCCACCGCTACGTGGCACCGGGCGTCTACAACGCGACGGTCACGGTCACCGACGAGGAGGGTCTGACCGGATCCACGCAGGTCAAGGTCACAGTGAATCCGTAGCCCGTCCATGGCCTCCCGGCGGCCGCTCTTGCGGCTGCCGGGAGGCGTCGGGCGCCCTCCCACAGCGCACGCGCCGGACGGGTTGGGGCTGGACGATCTCTCGATCCTCGGCCCGATCTCGGTGCTCAAGTTGAAGTTCGCCCCCGACGTACGGAGGACCTCCGCTGGACCAGGGCGATGGCGCCTCTCCACCGATGACCTAGTGTGGCGTGTCGTGGTCGACTGGTTGAGACTCGAGTTGGACCTCCCCGCGGCGCTGCACATCTGCGCCCGGACGGCCCGGTAGTCCGGCGCGAGCGATGGCGAGCGACTACGCGCCGGCTCCGGTAGAGGACTTCCTCGACCCCGACCATCCGACGCTGTTTCCCCGGCTCACGCCAGAGCAGGTCGACTACCTGGCGGAGATCGGCACCCAGCTCACTTTCGCGCGGGGGGACATCGTGTTCGAGCACGGCCAGCGCGAGACCCCGCTCTACGTGGTCCAGAGCGGCGCCATCGACGTCATCGACCAGGCGCCGGAGGGTGATCGGTACTTCGCCCAGTGCCGGCCGGGAACGTTCGCCGCCGACATCTCGATGTTCACCGGCGAGCCGACCCTCGCCGCCGGGTTCGCGGCCGAGCCGACCTCGCTCGTGGCGCTGCCGCCGGAGGACGTACGCCGGGTCGTCGCCACCACGGCCGATCTCGGCGACCTGCTCCTGCGGACGATGGTCAGTCGCCGAGAGTGGCTACAGGGCCGCGGATTGGGTCAGCAGCGCTTGATCGGCTCACGATGGTCGGGTGAGTCGTTCGCCGTCAGGGAGCTCTTGGAGCGCAATCTCGTTCCCTTCACCTGGCACGATCTCGCCACCGACGCCGAGAGCCGAAGCCTGATCGAGGGGCTCGGCATCGGGGAGGCCGAGTGTCCAGTCCTAATCCGTTCCGACAGCGTCATCCGGCGGGCGACGATGACCTCGGTGGCCGATGAGCTCGCGCTACGAGCGCAGGTCGACGGCCAGAGCTTCGACGTGGTGGCGCTCGGCGGCGGTCCGGCCGGGCTCGCCACGGCGGTCTACGCCGCCTCCGAGGGGCTGAGCACGCTCGTGGTCGAGCGCTTCGCCCCGGGCGGTCAGGCGGGCGCGAGCGCGCGCATCGAGA
>Ga0081455_10006820_pt1 | contig 12176 bp, 8 predicted proteins | sample TabmetS3T2R1_FD_70207 | JGI IMG/M metagenome (GOLD analysis project Ga0081455, IMG submission 70207) | Tabebuia heterophylla rhizosphere microbial communities from the University of Puerto Rico - S3T2R1 | ecosystem: Host-associated > Plants > Roots > Rhizosphere ... | reverse complement strand
AATCTCAGTCGCGAGATGATCGGACACGCCGATGATTTCGACCTCTTTGTTGATCAATTCCGTGTACGGATAGATCGACATCGGCTCCGCCGTTAATCCAACAAGCGCCGCGCGGCCCAGCGCACCCAAACATTGGACCGCTTGTTGCATCGTCTTCGCCGATCCAATCAACTCCAGCGAAACCTCCACGCCGGTTCCGTTCGTCGCGTCCGCGATTTGTTCCACCGGATTTCCTTTGTTTGCGTTGATAGCGATAGCTCCAAGCGTTTTGGCTGCCGCGAGTTTGGCCGAATTGACCTCGACGACGTAGATTTGCCCGCAGTCAAACGCTCGCGCCAACTGCACCGCAGAAAATCCCAATCCACCGAAGCCAAAAATTGCAATCGACTCACCCGGCTTGATTCGTGCCTTGTTCAGCGCATGAAGTGCCGTCGCCGATGAACACATCATGATCGCGCCGGTCTCGAAGGAAATGCCATCGGGAATCACAAATGCATTGCTTCCCGGCACACTAATGAACTCCGCATACCCGCCGTCGCGATGTTTGCCGATCATTTGTACGGTGCGGCAAAACTGTTCCAGGCCCCGGATGCAGAATTCGCAGGCGCCGCAGTGTGCCAGATAATGTACGCAGACGCGATCGCCAGGCGCGACATGCTTGACGTCGCTCCCAACTTTTTCAATCCATCCCGCAATTTCGTGTCCGAGCGTTACCGGCAAACGGTCAATCCGGGAAATGCCCGCTCGATAACCTTCGTCGGAATGACAGATCCCGCACGCGCCAACCCGAATCAAAACGTCGGACACACCGATTTCCGGAACCGCAACTTCCGCTTCCTGCAGCGGCTTTCCGACGCGCGTGAGTCGCACCGCTCGCATGCATTCAACGAATGAGCGCGTCCAACTTTCTCAGATCGAGTTTGGCTTCGCGGTAATGCTTTCGAGTCAGTTCAAGCAGCGTGAACCCATCCTCGTACGCAGCAAAGGCGCCATTGGTTGGTTTATCCAAATAAATGAGTCCCCCTTCGACCACGAAGAATGTCATCATTGGTCCAGGTGAATCGTCCGTAATAACCAACGTGTGCGCTTCGCCAGCCGGCTCGTAGATGTAGGTCCCCGGCCTCGCGATCCAATCGTGCTCCAGGTAGCGCCAGTAACCGCGCATTGTGTAGCCGTGAACAGTGCCAACGTGGTAATGCGTTCCCACCATCGAACCAGGAAGACCTTTTAGAACAACACTGAATCCTCCGCTAGTGACATTGAAGCAACAGGGTTGGAACCAAACGCCTTTGGCGTATGGCACCCATAGACGATCGTCGTCGAGATCAGTGTTGGTGATGAAATGTTCGCGACTTCGCTGACTAGCATCCAGACCGTCCGTCTGACTATTGAAGGCAGTGATAGGCATACATCGATGTTTCAGTTAACAAAGCGACGCACTCAAGGTTAATCCAATCTAGCTCGCGCCTATTTCTTCTCCGCCGCGCCGGGAGCTGGAGAGGTTGCCGGGGCTGCAGGTAAATCGGAATTGAATATGTCAGTCCCGCATTTCCACTTTCCGTCCGGCTGTTTTTCCCAAACCTCGCAATACTTCCCGTGGTCCTTCGTGCCGTCCTTCATTGTCGTGTCGTATGTGCCCGTCAGGACCGCCAAGTCGCCGGACTTGGCTATTTCAACACGAGTCGTTTTCCAACTGATGTCGTTGGCGCTATCGAGAAGGCTTTTCCAACCCTTTCGAATCGCCTCCTTGGTAGTATCTGCCGGAGCGTTGGGAGGCATTACGATGGCATCGTCTGAATAGAAGGAGACGGTCTTATCAAGATCTTTAGTTGCGGCAGTCGCAGCCCATTGGGCGTCGAGATCGCGAAGAGACTGCTCGATGGCTTTGGTGTCAGCAGCTGAGACCCTGCCGACCAACGTAAACAAAACAACGGCGGAACAACCGGCAACTATCCATTTTGTCTTCATACTGCCGATCAAAACCGGCTCGGGACTTGCGGTCAATCGTAATTATTCCAGAATGACTTTGTTAGCGAACGCTGAAAACCAACGAAAGAACAAAAGCAAAAGTCTAACGTCTGCGCATTCGCTCGTAGCGATGCGCACATCTCACCCACGCCTACTACAACACCTATGGTAACGCCGACAGTCACTCCGACGCCGAGTGCCACACCCAGAGTGACACCCAGGCATCAGCCAACTCCGCATGCTCGCCCCACACCAGCACGGCACCCGTAGTTCGAGGACTGGGTCTAACTAATAACGCCCGTCGCATTCGATCAGCCTCGGCGTGCTGGCAGGCTGCGCTTTTACCGAATCGCGTACCTTCGCTCGGCCAATTTCACCAACGTAAACAACGCGTTGTTGATGGGCACAGGCACACCTAACTCAGAACCACGACGCGCGATATAACCGTTCAAGGCGTCGATCTCTGTCATGCGCTGGCGATTCAAATCCTGTGCAGTCGAAGAGAACGCGTCTGCCATTTGTGTCGCGATTTCCGTCGCTGCCGCAATCCCGGATTCGCGGTCGCACACGCCGGGCATCACCACAGCTGCCGCACGAGCCACCGCCAGCACTTCATCGACGACGCTCTCCATTAGCCTCTTTGCATTATCGTCTTGCATGATTTCGCCGTAACTGACACGGCCTAACGCGGAGATTGCGTTCAGTGCGCAATTGCAAAGTAGCTTCACCCATAGTTCGCCTTCGATATTGTCCGAGATTCGGCAGGAGATTCCTGCGCGATCGAAAACGTTTGCTATTTCCGTTGTTCTTTCCGATGGCGGCCCAATGATCAGATCACCACGCGCCAAATGCTTCACGCGGCCGGATTCGGGTACCGAAACTGCAACATAAACGACAGCAGGCAAGGAAAGGACGTTCGTTGCGGCATGAACACGCTCCGCATTATCCACACCGTTCTGCAGACAAACCACTATCGCATCCGGCCTAACGAATGGAGCCATTTGTGCCGCGGTTGTCGAGGTAGCGTTAGCCTTTACGCAAAACAAAATCAGCGAACAGTCGCGAACGGCGCTCATATCAGTTGTCGCGTCGCCTTCGATCCGGTGCTGGCCTTCCGACTTATCCAGAACAAGACCTTTCGACTTCACTGCGTCCACGAAATGCTTCCTCCCGATAAAAACGACAGGTGCGCCAGCGCGGGCTAAGGTCCCGCCAAAATACCCGCCAACGGCGCCGGCACCGACGATGGCGATTCGCGGCCAGTCTCGAACTTCACTCATCAGGTACTTTTTGGCAGTTCGAGTTCGCGCAAGTTATACTTGAAATACGCCTTCGGCTTGTCGCCTCTTGCGATAATCGCGTCGATGACGCGGGCGAACTCTTCTGTATGCCAATGTCTTCGCGTTTCCCACCATTCCTGTACACCGGGATAGGCGATCACATCGCTCATCGTTCTCTCAACCTCACCCCATAACGACGCGTTAAGGACGCCGTCGCGATGCGAGAAAAACATTGCCTGGAAATTTTTGAAGAAGCGATTGAGGAACGAGCTAAACCTGAGCTTCGATACCGCATCGAGATCGTCAAAACGCTGCACACCGCGAAGATAAATCGCGCAGAACTCGGCGTTGTCGTGAAAGGATCTGGTGAGATCGCCCCACTGCGCAGTGAGAGCGTTTACGACCGATTGATGACGTTCCTTGGTTTGGGCCCTGATTTGCAAAGCAAGATAAATCAGGGAGGGAATTCCGATACACACCGCTGCCAGTTGCCCAATCGCTGTCAGCATTTCCCAGTTCATCACTGCTGAGAAACCGTTGTGCGCGGCGCGATACCGAGCGCTTTTTCAATCGCCGGCGGGTCGTACACTTTGCCGCCTTTGATGACCGTCGTGATTTTATTGATGTCCTGGATGTTTTTTGTCGGGTCGCCATCCACGAGAATCATGTCGGCCAGTTTTCCCGGCGCAATGACACCGCGATCTTTGTCCACTCCCATCACCAAAGCAGGCGTCAACGTTGCCATGCGCAGAACTTCAGCCGGGGGAATACCTGCGCGTGTATAAAGTTCGAGCTCGTGATGGAGGGTGTAACCGGCGAGCGCGTCGGTTCCCGGGATAATCGTCACACCTGCGTCGTAAAGCGCCTTGAGTAGCCGCAACATTGCCGGGAACGCTTCGTGATAGGCCGCCTGTTTGTCTGGCGGGACTTCAAGCGCTCCGCTTAGCATTTCGCGCCGCACCTGCGGAGGAAAGCGAGGGACGATCTCTTCCAGTCCAGGCGTGATCGCGCTGGGATTTCCGCAAAACAGACCTTCGAAAGCGCTCATCGTCGGGTCGAGTACGATGTGATGCTGCCGGAGAAAATTGATGAAGTCACGCACCTCCGGTTTGTCCGGAGCAAGTTCGCCGGCGTGCTCGGCAACCTTGATAAAACGATCTCGATTCCGTGTCTCCTGCACTTCGGGGAACAGAAAATTGAGGACGATAAAATTGAGATGCTGAATTTCGTCTGCGCCACCTTCGACGAATTGGCGCGCTGACATGAACGCGGGCACGTGGCCGCTTACACGCAATCCGCGCGCATGCGCACGATCGGCGATGATGGGAACCAGCTCAGGTTTGACCGAAGAATAAATCTTGATTTGGGCGTAACCGTGGTCGGCATACCAATCGACGTCCTGAATCGCCTGCTCTGCTGTGTCGACCCGCATTTTGGTAGGACCCGCTAACTCTCCGGTGCCATCGATGATTCCCGCTTTCAGAACGCGGGGTCCGAGCTCAGTGCCGTTCTCAAAGCGGGCGACGCGTTCAAGAAAGCTATCGGTATCGTTCGCCATATCTCGCGCGCTGGTCACACCATTTGCGAGGTCGAGCGGGCCGTCGTGGCCACTAAAGTGCTGGTGATTGTCCCATAACCCCGGCATCAGAAAGCCACCCTTCGCATCAATGATCTCAGCGTTCGCGGATGGTTTAACATCAGTGTCCGGCCCGACACGGACAATCCGGTCGCCGCTGATCACAACACTAATTGCCGGCGTGACGCTCAGATCGCGTGGATCGAACAATCGGGCGTTGCGAATGACCAGCTCGGCTCTCGGAGTGTGCGAGAGCGCGCGAGCAATGCGCTCCGACCATGCGGCATCGGTTTTTTGTTGCACGTCGCGCAGCCGCGGGATTGCAGACTCCAATCCATCCGGCACGACCGAAAACCAGCCCGACACAGATGCGGCTGTGCCATTATGATCAAGCCAGATCGTTTGGGGTGAGAAGGCGAGACCGGTGATGCGGTATTCCGTGAATGCAGTATTGCCGGCACTTACTTTACCCGCTTTTTCAATCGTTGCCTCACCGGCGGGTAGCAGCGGCAGTTTGTGATTCGGTGCCCTCAACAGCGCGCGCGCAAGCACACCGAAAAATTCCGGCGGCGCATTCATCGGAAAATAGAAGGCTTCACCAGACATGGCTTGCTCGCCTTTTTCGCTCCGATTCTTCCAACTCGCCTGACCGTTTTTCATTTCGAAATGTTCTTCGACCGACGCCTTCATGTAATCGTTGCCGCGACCGTCGTAATCGACCGGCACACCGGAACTATCGAGCTTCCAAGTCGCAGTAATGTGATCGCCGCGACCGCGATCGTTGTACGAGTATTCTGCGCGAATCGTACCGTCAGGCTGAACTTCAACCGTCTGTGTACCAGCCGGGTTACCCTGAATCAGGATTTTGTCAGTGCGATGTTTTGCCGACAGCATCCCGCTTGTAGATCGAAATAATTGATAAGCGAGCAGACCAAGCGCAACAACAGCGATGCCAATAATAAACGTGGCAAATTTCCGCTTGCTCCAGTACGGAAGGACCTCGCTCGGCGTAACATCCGCCGTCCGTTTCAGCCCCTCCGGCGTCATTTCGTACGACCACGAGATGAACAGGGTGATCACGAAACCGATCGCCACCAGGACGACGAGAGCCGGCAAGATCCATTCAGGCGCATCCAGTGTCGGCAACAGAATCCACGCGAGTTCGATTAGCAGCCACGCGACGACCACATAGACGAGCGCAACCTTGTCAACATGGCGCCGCTTGAGCTCGGAGAAAAAAGACGCCCGGGGCTCGCTCATGATTTCACGCCAAATTACCTTCTCGACTCGAACCAGCAACCAACCGACAACTCATAGGTGACGATAATGTGGCGCCGCTTAAATTCGGAAAAGAACGAAGGCTTGTCGCTCATGAGGCTGCAGGCAACCCGAGTTTCGCGAGCAAAGTCTTGTAGCGTGGATCGTCGCGCAAGTTGTTCAGTAACGGATCAACTAGAAGGCCCAGCATGCCGGTGTCGTGATTATCAAATGCGATTTGTAGCCATTCGAAAGCTTTCTCCTTCTCTCCCCGCACGGCGTAAATCTGCGCGATTTGATAGTCCACTCCTTGGTTGTTGGCAATCAGGTCGGCCAACGCTGCATCCGCGGCAATTCGATCTCCGTGCGCATATTGCGCAAGCGCAATTTCGAAACGGCGGTAGCTCTCGTCGGGTTCCAATTGCGCTTCGCGTAATGCGGTTTGCTTATCCCCGCGTTGAATTGCAACTAGAACCTGCCAGCGACGGCTCGAGGCAGCGGTCGGCTGCAGTTCTGCTGCTTTGCGCGCGACCGCATCGGCTTCGTCAAGCTTGCCCTCATACCAAAGAATGCGAGCAAGGTTGTTATGCGCTGTGAAGGCAAGAGGATCCGATTCGACAGCTTGTCGACCTTGTTGTTCAGCCTCACCAAGTCTTCCAAGATAAACAACGACTCGCGCCAGCAAATCATTCGCGGTCGGATTCGAAGGAGCGAGCTCTTTGGCGCGCTTCAGTTCGCTCAACCCTTCAGCAAATCTCCATTCCGTAAAAAAGCGAACCCAACCGAGCGCTGCGTGCGCCTCGGCCAGTGCTGGCGCTATCGCGACCGCCTTCTCCGCGTCACTTCGCGCTTTTGGCCACTCAGTCTTACCAGTTCCGGTAAGATCGCCAATCAGAGTCGATGTTTCGGAACGTTCAGCGTAAGCCAGGGCGTAGTCAGGATCGAGGCGGATCGCCTCATCATAGTGAGCGACCGCTTTGCGATAATCCTCAAGGTTGCGCCGCTGGAAATAATAATGGCCCTGCAGATAGGCATTGTGGGCCCCTACACTTTTTGGATTTGCCGAAGAGCGCTCCTCCAAACCCAACAACGTCACCTTTAACGATTCAGCCACCGCCGCCGCGATTTCCGCTTGGACGGCGAAGATGTCTTTAAGTTCACGATCGAACGTTCGCGTCCATAGCTCAATTCCATCCGCGGCGTTGATCAGTTCGGCGACGATTCGCACCCGATCACCTTGTTTGCGTACAGTTCCCTCCAAGAGCGTAGCGACACCCAGCTTCTCGCCGATTGTCTTGGGCTCCTCCTTTCTCTCCTTAAAACGAAACGAAGAGCTGCGGCCGATCACTCTTAGCTCTCTGATTTGCGCAAGCGCTGCGATCAATTCTTCGGACAATCCATCCGAAAAATATTCGTCCTTCGGATCACCGCTTTCATTCAGCAACGGCAGTACCGCGATCGATTTCTCTGGTAGGGATCCCGCCGCGGCGGGAGGCCGTCCGCCTTCGGTCGCTGCACGAGAAGCGGTGTAACGTCCAAGAAAAAACAGTCCTAACGAGAGTGCGGCCGCGATCACCACTACCGCGATCCAAATCCCTCCGCGCGAATGTTGTCGTGCCGCATCTGCAACTTCGGTCCGCTTGATTCCTTCCGGAGTTAACTCGAATGCCCAGGCTATGACGAGCGCGATTGGAAACCCAATCGCAACTACCGCAATCACCAGACGCACGACCCAATTCGGAATCTCGAGGAAGGGAAAGACCTGCGTCGCGATTTGAATCAGCAGCCATGCGACGACGGCGTATGCGACCGCCACCTTGTACACATTGCGCCGCTTCAGTTCGACGAAGAAATTCCGTTCGCTCATTTCAACTGGTCGTCGGCCAGGCTCATCTGGCGCAACAATGCATCCCAGCGCGGGTCGTCGTGGAGATTCGATAGCAGTGTGTCTGCGCGCAGACTGGGCAAACCGGCGTCGCGCTGGCGACGCGCACGCTCCAACCACTCGAATGCTTTGTCCTTGTCACTCCGATACCCGTAAGCCTCGGCGATCTGATACGCACCGGTTTCGCTGAATTTTGCGATTAGCTCCGCAAGCGCCGCGTCGGACTCGGCAACGCGCTTTTGACCCCAGCGAGCGCAGCTCACGATGAGGAGCCGTGCCCAGTCGGCCGCATCTTTTTGCGCAGCGTTCGCGGCTTCTTCAAATTTTCCCGCCAAAAGATAGGTCACACCAATCCCGGCATGGGAGTAAGGCGCCAACGGATTCAATTCAATCATCCGCGCATATTCGGTCCGCGCTTCGTCCTGATGTCCCACCACCGACAGAGTGCCACCGAGAAACCCCCGAGCTTGCGCGTTCACCGGATCCAATGCCACCGCCCGCCGAAGGAGATCGACAGACTGGGTGCCTTCGCCGCGCGCGAGCGCAAGATTGCCCGCCCACGCGAGAAGCGCCGGATCTTGTGGGGCCAGAGCACGGGCCTTGCGCAATGTCTCCGCCGCACCGTTCCAATTGTAATCGAAATTTGTTTCGATCATTGCACGCGGAAGCAGCGCCTCCGGCAAGTCTGGTTCTAGAGCGAGTGCTCGTTCTACCGCCTCGCGCGCGGCTGCCAGATGAGCGTTGAATCCTTCCAATCCTCCCTTCGTGGAGAAGTTGCAATCCCAAACGTGCGTCTGCGCCAGCCCAGCCCACGCGAGCGCAAATTTGGGATCCAACTGCACCGCGCGTTCAAAAGCGGCCCGGGCTTGATCCGTTTCTTTTTCCGAGTGGCGATTGAGAAAAAAGCGGCCCTGCAAGTAGGATTCGTGCGCCTCGACGTTTTTCGTCCCACCTTTTTCCGCCGCGCGCACTTCCGCCTGAATCTCCGCCTTGGTCGTCGGATTGGCCGTGCCACCCGTTAGCTGTCCGCGCAATTGTTCGACGATAGTTTGAGCCAGCTCGGTTTGGACGGCGAAAACATCCTTCAAATTGCGCGTGTAGTTTTCGGACCAGGTCTCATCGCCCGACGCCGTGTTTGTCAGCCGAGCTGCGATACGCACAACGTCCCCCGCTTTGCGTACGCTTCCTTCGACCAGGTGGGCAACTCCAAGCTTTTGTCCGATCTCTTGCGCCGTGGCGTTCTTGCCTTTGAAAGAGAAAGCGGAAGTCCGCGCCGCCACTCGTAGGCCGGGAATTTTTTGCAGCACAGTGAGCAACTCCTCGCTGATGCCATCCGAGAAATATTCGCTCCCCTTGTCGTCGCTCAAATTGTCGAAGGCGAGCACCGCCACCGATTTCTCCGGCAATGCATTGACAGTAGCCGACGGGGCACCTGTGCTCATTAGGCGTGGACGAAGCAGCTGGAAGACGAAGAGCCCGGCTGCGAGAACCGCAACGGCGATGGTAATTCCAACAATCTTTCGTCCGGTACGCCTGGCAATCGACTCGTTAGGCAAGACATCCTCCTCGCGCTTGATTCCCTCCGGCGTGATCTCAAATGCCCAGGAAAAAACCAATGCGATCGGAAAACCCAGGATGATCACTGCGACAAACACCTTCATGATCCAGGGCGGTGCTTCAAAGGTCGGGAAGAGAATCGACGCCGCTTGAATCAGTAGCCAGGCGACGACCGCGTACGCGACCGCGACTTTGTAAACGTTGCGCCGCTTCAATTCGGCAAAGAATTTGATTGACTCGCGTCCCCGCTCGTCAACCCTCGCGGGCTTGCCCGTCGATGTCTCTCGGCTCCCGCCGGTTTCATTGTCGAACTTCATTATTTCCCGCCGGTAATCTTCTTCGCCAGCGCTTCGAAGCGCGGATCGGCGCGGAGATCGTCGAGCATTGGGTCAACCTTGACGACGAAAAGGTAATTTGTCTCGCCGCGTTGATACGCGCGCTCCAGTTGGTCGAGCGCCTCCCCTTTTTCGCCCAAGCCGAGATAAACAAGCGCCACTGCATACGGCGCCACGTAACGTGACTTCGCCAAGTCATTCAATCGCACGAGAACTTTTTGCGCTTCATCTTTTTGGCCACTGCGCGCGTAAACCTGGCCCAGCATGCCAAGTGAGTAAGGATCGCCGTTTAAGTCGAACGACCTTTGGAATTCAGAAATCGCATCAGTGAGATGTCCTTTGAATTGCAGCACCTCGCCGAGATAGTAGTGCGCCAGGAAAAATTGTAGATCGATTTCCAAAGTCTTACGCGCTTGCGCTTCCGCATCGTCGAATCGTCGTGCACAAAAATAAGTCCACGCGAAGTCGGCATTGATGATGAGCGAAAGCGGATCGAGCTCGAGGGCGCGTCTTCCTTCCGCGATTGCCGGATCAAAATGGCCAAGTGTAAGGTAACCGAGCATCAGCCAATGATGGGCAGTGGCGTAGTTAGGCTTTAATTGAATTGCGCGCTCAAGTTCGGAATTCCCTTGTTCGAGATGCAATTCAATTTGGTCGAGCAATCCTAAGGAAGCATGTGCCTCGGCTAACGAATCGTCGAGTTCGAGTGCTTGCTTCAGCGCGGCGCGTGCTGGAGGAATCGATTCCAGCGTGGACGCGTTCCCGTAGTTAGGAAGCAGCAGATACGAATCAGCCAGCCCGACATACGCCAGCGCATAATTTGGATCTTCCGCGACCGCTTGATTGAAGTATTCGATCGCTTTGCGAAGATCGACGCCGCTCCTTTTGTTCCAGAAAAACCTGCCTTTGAGATACAGTTCGTAAGCTTCGGGATTCGTCGTCGGCACTTTCGCGATCGAGGTTTGTTCCGAGCCGGTAAGTTTCGCCCGAAGTGTGTCGGCAATCGTTTTCGCGACATCACTTTCGACCCCGAAGATGTCGATCAGTTTACGATCATAAGTTTCGGCCCAGAGATGGGCATCGGTCATGGCGTTGATCAGCTGAACATTGACCCGGACTTGATCGCCAGCCTTCTGGACACTGCCTTCGAGAATGTTCGTGACACCGAGTCGCTTTGCGATCTCACGCAAATCTTCGGGCGCGCTCTGCAAATGTTGCGTCGATGTATGCGAGATCACCTTCAGGTCCGCAACCTTGGCGAGGCGCGTAAGAATTTCGTCTTGCACACCTTCCGTGAAATAAGCGTTGTCAGGATCGCGACTGAGATTTTCAAAAGGTAAGACGGCAATCGATTTTTCTGGAATTGTACCTGCTTCAGTGTGAGCCGCGCTGGCCGTATTTCCGGCGGTGTAGCGTCCGAGAAAAAATAATCCGATGGAAACCGCTGCGCCGATGACGACGACATAGATCCAAAGATATTTTTTCGGTTTCGCAGACGGCGGCATCGCGTCGGCTGCTTCGGTGCGTTGAATTCCTTCCGGCGTGATCTCGAACATCCAGGCAAGCACGAGCGCAACCGGTAAACCGAGGACGATAAGAAGAACAATTGACCGAATCACCCAGTTCGGAACATCGAAAACAGGGAACACCTGTGCGATTCCCTGCGACAGCGCCCAGCCAGCAACAAGATAGGCAATCGCGACTTTGTAAACGTTGCGTCGCTTTAGCTCGGCAAAGAAATTGCGGTTGCTCATTGGATGCGGTCAGGCCCCGAGCGTGTAGAAAACAAAAAACGATATATTCTGAATGAACATACCACCAACGCCTACCCATTGTAGCCAGCGCGGCCTTGCCCAACCCGCCAGCACCGCGCAAACGGCGAGCAACAATCCGAGCAGCTCTGCGCCGATCCAGTCGTTAGGCTTCCATCCCTGAAAGTTGTTGCGGTCGAGGTACGTTGCCAGCCCTCCCATCGCGGACAGGGCAAGGGTGGCAGAGAAAATAACGCGGCGCTGTCGCTCGAAGAAGGCTGACATGTCCAGGGGTCCGCTTTCGCTAACAGGCATTGCCACGAGTGAACAGCTAAAATAATTTGGGATCACCCAGCCAAGCTGAAGCAGCACTTCGCCAAGTGACCAATGCTTGAGATTCTGGAGATCCCAGAGACCGAGCCAGTTGATGATCACGCCGAGCGCGGCGTTAACCATCGACACTGTAAGCAGCGCGGAAAAGCGCACGCGGTCGCGAGCCAGCAGCAATTGCGACGCTCTCGAGAAAACATGTGTCAACGCGATAGCGAAGATAAAAGATACCAGGAC
>Ga0081455_10006819_pt1 | contig 12177 bp, 14 predicted proteins | sample TabmetS3T2R1_FD_70207 | JGI IMG/M metagenome (GOLD analysis project Ga0081455, IMG submission 70207) | Tabebuia heterophylla rhizosphere microbial communities from the University of Puerto Rico - S3T2R1 | ecosystem: Host-associated > Plants > Roots > Rhizosphere ... | reverse complement strand
CCCCCCCCATCCACGTCTTCCACTTTCATTTGCCGCTAAGACGTGGATGCCCGGGACAAGCCCGGGCATGACGGAGAAGAGAGAGGGCGCTTTGGCTTATTCCACCGCCGCGTACACCAGATCCCGCAGCAGGTTGCGGATATATTCGCGCTGGCCGGGGCCCTGCATCATGAACACCGTGAACAGGTCCTCGGCAGGATCGATGAAGAAGAACGTGCCGGCCATCCCGCTCCAGAAGAACTGACCGAGCGAGCCCGGGAACGGCGCAATGCCCCGGTGCGTGCGGACGGCGAAGCCGAGACCGAAACCATGGCCGGGCGCCATCAGCGGCGAGTCGACCTTCACGTCGGCGGTGAGATGATCAGATGCCATCAGCTCCAGCGTCTTGCGGCCGATGATCCTGTTGCCGTCGAGTGAGCCCTCATTGAGCAGCATCTGGCAGAACCGCGCATAATCCATCGTGGTCGAGACCAGCCCGCCACCGCCGGATTCCATCGCGGGCTTCTCCAGCATGTTGAAGAGCTGGACCTTGTCGCCATTCCAGGGATCGGTCGCGAACGGCTCGGCGAGACGGCCGGCATTCGCCTCCGGTGTATGGAACGCGGTCTCGGCCATCTGCAGCGGCGTCAGAATGCGTTCGGTCAGGAACGCGCCGAGCGATTTGCCGGAGACAACCTCGATGATGCGACCCAAAACGTCGGTCGAGCGGCTGTAATTCCATTCCGCGCCCGGCTGGCAGACCAGCGGCATGCCGGCGATCATGGCGGCGTGCTCGGCATTGGTGATCTTGCGGCTGCGCAGCCGCGACTGCTGATAAATCTGCTGCACCAGGCCGTTACCGGTGTGGTCGTAGGTCAAACCCGAAGTGTGCCGCAGCAGGTCCTGCACCGTCATCTGCCGCTTCACCGGCACGAGATCGAGCTTGCCGTCGTTCTCGACGCCGACCTTCTGCCCGGCAAACTCCGGAATGAATTTTGCGACGGGATCGCCGAGGATGAAGTGGCCGTCCTCGACCAGCATCATGATGCCGACCGAGACGATCGGCTTGGTCATCGAGAAGATGCGGAAGATGCTGTCATGGGCCATCGGCGTGCTGGCCGTCGGGCTCTGCCGCCCGATCGCGTCGAACCAGCCGATCTGGCCGCGCCGGGCCACCATGACCGTGGCGCCGGGGAGGGTGCCCTTGTCGACCTCGCGCTTGAAGGCATCCGACATCCGCTGCAACCGCGTCGTCGACAGCCCGATCGTTTCCGGCTTGGCATCGGGAAGAGAGGGGGTCTGGAGGGCGGGGGTCTGCCGGGCGGTGGCGGTCTGCGCGTTCATGATCTCTCCCGTTGCGCTTGTTGTTTATAAGAGACCAAGTCTGGAGCAGAAGGCGTGCTTTGGGTAGGGCGGAAAGCCGCTTCGCCCTTGCAATCGGGGCATGGCCTATGCTTGAAACGGCACGAACCGACGCACGCGCCGGTTCCCTGCAGGAGTGTAGCTCAATTGGTAGAGCACCGGTCTCCAAAACCGGGGGTCGCAGGTTCGAGCCCTGCCACTCCTGCCAGCTAAATCAAAGACTTAGCTAGATTTCGATAGTGGCCGGCGAGCCCGTTCGGACGCTCCTTGGCGAACGATCCGCGTTGCCCGCCCGCCTTTAACCGAGCGTCAGATTACACGACTCGAATGGCCGCTCGTTCGGCGGGCCGAGCCAGGTCGCCGGGGGCCGCGTGGGATTTGTCCAGGGATGGTAGACCAGCGGGGACATGGGCCGATTTTTCAACGCGCTTCGACCATGACCGATAATAGGCGACAGCCGTCATGATTGCGATGCCGGCGGTTCCAACCACCAATTGAGCGATAATCCCGTCAGAAGTCGTCTTCAGGACAAAATACCCGATGAACGAAAGGTAGATGCCGACGGCAAACACTTCGAGGGATTGCTGGCCGCACTTGATCAGCGGTTTCCAGATGGCAGCCTGGAGCCCAGCCGCATCGATCGGTATGAATCGCGCGCCCAGGATGATGACGATGGCGAGATGCAGGAAGCGATAGGGCGCCAGGTTTGTCTTGTCGTTCGGGTTGAAGGCTTCGAACAGAGCGCGCGGAAGCAGCCTCTCAACTTCCGGCAATAGCCCGGCCAGCGTCATGACGGCCGCAAACAGCAAATAGGCCAATCCGAGTACGAGGATTGCCCTGGAGCGCACCAGGAAATGCAGCGTGTTGGCGCCGCCCAGTGCCAGCCATGCGCCCAGCACGAAAAGAAGCTGCCACGCGAACGGGTTGAAATACCAAACCCCCGACGGATAGGAGGGTAGATTCCAGCCGAATTGCCGCGTGGCGAAATAGAGCAATATGGATCCCAGCATCACCCAGTTGCGGTGCCTGAGCATCAGCCAGAGCACCGGCGGAAAGGCGCCCATCAGGACGACGTAGAGCGGCAGCACGTCGAGGTTCAGCGGCTTGTACCGGAGCAACAGCCCCTGCGTGATAGTTTCGACCGGCGCGTTCAACAGCGGCGCGACGTTAAACCGATCGATCAAGTCGGGAGAACTAAACCCGTTTGAGAGGAAATGGACGGAAGCCAGATAGAACACGAACAGCAAAATGTGGGCGGCGTAGATTTGCCACACGCGCCGCAACAGCCTCGTTGTTCCAAAGATGAAGCCGCCCTCGAGCATTCGTCTGCCAAACACGAGCGCCGACGTGTAGCCGGAAATGAACACGAACAGATCGGCACCGTCGCTGAAGCCGTAGTTTCGGAACGAAAACCAGGCCAGTACGCTGGCGGGCACATGGCCGAGGAACATCAGCCAATTGGCGAGACCGCGGAACAGGTCCAGCCGCAAGTCCCGCTTCGAAGCTGGAAGTGCAAGCTCGACCTTCATTGCTCTCGGCCTACATCAGGCAAGCGACGCAGCGCTCCAATGCCTCTCAGTGCGGAAGCAGTTTCCGCCCCGAGAAATGATAGGGCGGCGGACCGGGGGCTCGTTGAGCCACGTCAAATCAAGGCCCGGTAACCGGTGCCGGTTGGATGATCGGCCCCAACAGGCCGGAGGGGGGCGCCACGGAGGCGGTCCGAGAAAAAGCGGAAGAAACGTCGCTCGACAGATAAATTAGTAGATAAATCAGTGATTTATCTGCTGCATCTGTCGCAGCCCCGGAACTAGCTGAAGAATGCGGTGAGGACCGCGAGATCCGATCGCGCCGGCGCCTCGCCGCGCAGATCGGCGTCGATCACCCGCCGGCATGCATCCACCGTGAAGGTATCGCCGAGGTCGTTTGCCGCGTCGAGAACGGTCCAGGCCGTCTCGCCCGCGGGCCTTTCCAGGTCTTGGCCTAACAATGCCATGGTCATATCGCCCCTGTGGAGCATCCAGACTAGCCGAGGGCCTTTAAAATCCGGATCGCTGCGCGATGAGCATTTGAGGCAAGGCGGGTACCCGGGATTAACCAATGGCATCCGGTCTGGCTTCCCCGCCGGCTGGGCCCCCGCGGCACCCCGTACCTTGACCTTTTGCCCGGCCGGCAGTAGATACCCGCCACCTGCTGCCGGCCCGCTAGACGCGGATATCCGGCGCGGCTTTGAATTCCCCCGAACAATCGAGCCCGCTTGGCGGCTCATCCTTCGAGAGAGGGCTGGGCGTAAGAAGGCTGTTCGGATTCGCTTTAAATCTCAATCGTCTCACGAAGGACGCGGTAACCAACGATGGCTTTCAGCCCGTTCAAATTCCTGCAGGAAGTGCGCTCGGAGACCGCCAAGGTCACCTGGCCGACCCGCCGCGAGACGACGATCACCACGATCATGGTGTTCGTGATGGTTGCATTGGCTTCGATCTTTTTCTTCATGTCGGATTTGATCATCCGCTACGTCGTCACTTTCCTGCTGGGCGTCCACTGATGAGCACCGGAATCCTTACGATGGACAAGCGCTGGTATATTGTTCACGCCTATTCGAATTTTGAGAAGAAGGTCGCGGAATCGATCCGCGAGCAGGCGAAGCAGCGCGGGCTCGAGGAATTATTCGACCAGATTCTGGTGCCGACCGAGAAGGTCACCGAGGTGCGCCGCGGTCGCAAGATCGACGCCGAGCGCAAGTTCTTCCCCGGCTACGTGCTGGTGAAGATGAAGCTGACCGACGAAGCATTTCATCTCATCAAGAACACGCCCAAGGTGACCGGCTTCCTCGGCGCCGAAAACAAGCCGATGCCGATCTCCGAGTCCGAGGCGATGCGGATCCTGCACCAGGTGCAGGAAGGCGTCGAACGTCCGAAGGCGTCGGTGTCGTTCGAAATCGGCGAGAATGTCCGCGTGGCCGATGGTCCGTTCGCGTCGTTCTCCGGCGTGGTTGAAGAAATTGACGAGGCGCGTTCGCGCGTGAAGGTCGCGGTGTCGATCTTCGGCCGCGCCACGCCCGTCGAACTGGAATTCGGTCAGGTCGAGAAGGTCTGATCGGATAAGCGCGGAGCGCGTCTCTGCGTGAATGAGGCCGTGGGAGGGAGAGGGCGGTCGCCAACCGCTCTTGAACCGAACCACGGAACCTGAACCAGCCGGCCCAGGCCGGCGCAACAGGAGTGATACATGGCAAAGAAAGTGACCGGATACCTGAAGCTTCAGGTCCCGGCCGGTGCGGCGAATCCTTCGCCCCCGATCGGTCCCGCGCTTGGTCAGCGCGGTCTCAACATCATGGAATTCTGCAAGGCGTTCAACGCGCAGACGCAGAAGGAAGAAAAGAACACCCCGATCCCGGTGATCATCACCATCTATGCGGACCGTTCCTTCACCTTCGAGATGAAGACGCCGCCGATGTCCCACTTCCTCAAGCAGGCCGCCAAGATCCAGTCCGGTTCGAAAGCTCCGGGCCGCGACAAGGCCGGCAAGGTGACGAAGGCGCAGGTGCGCGAGATCGCCGAGAAGAAGATGAAGGATCTCAATTGCGACACCATCGAATCGGCCATGAAGATGGTCGAGGGCTCCGCCCGTTCGATGGGTCTGGAAGTTGCGGGGTAACGGACCATGGCAATCGGAAAACGTTTGAAGAAGGTCCGTGAAGGCATCGACCGCGAGAAGCTCTATCCGCTCGCGGATGCCATCAAGATGGTCAAGGAACGCGCCACCTCGAAGTTCGACGAGACGATCGAGATCGCGATCAACCTCGGCGTCGACCCGCGTCACGCCGACCAGATGGTTCGCGGCGTCGTCAACCTGCCGAACGGCACCGGCCGCACGCTGCGTGTCGGCGTGTTCGCCCGTGGCGCCAAGGCGGAAGAAGCCAAGGCTGCGGGTGCTGACGTCGTCGGCGCCGAAGACCTGGTCGAGAAGGTGCAGGGCGGCAACATCGATTTCGATCGCTGTATCGCCACCCCCGACATGATGCCCCTGGTCGGTCGCCTCGGTAAGGTGCTCGGCCCGCGCGGCATGATGCCGAACCCGAAGATCGGTACCGTGACGATGGACGTCGCTACCGCCGTGAAGGGCGCCAAGGGCGGCTCGGTCGAATTCCGCGTCGAGAAGGCCGGTATCGTGCAGGCCGGCGTCGGCAAGGCGTCGTTCTCCGAAGAGAAGCTGGTGCAGAACGTGAAGGCACTCGCGGACGCGGTGTCGAAGGCGAAGCCCGCCGGCGCCAAGGGCACCTACATCCAGCGCGTGGCGGTCTCCTCCACCATGGGCCCGGGCGTCAAGGTCGAGCCGGGCACGCTGCTCGGCTAAGGCTTTGCCGTTGACGTGAATAATAAAGGGCGGAATCGGGCGGCCGATTCCGCCCTTTGCGTTTTGCGAGTGCTATTCGTTTTCGTCATGCCCGGCCTTGTGCCGGACATCCACGTCTTTCTTGACGGTGCCGGACAAAAGGCGTGGATGGCCGGGACAAGCCCGGCCATGACGGATCGATAGAAAAATGCCTGAGAAAGTCCTGATCTATTCGCGTTTTCCAAAAGCCCAGATGGAGCGTTTTGGCGAACGCTATGAATTGTTGAACGCAGCCGGCAAGGCGCCCAATGAGGTGTTCTCGGCCGATCAGCTCGCCGATATTCGCGCGCTGATCACGGCGGGCGGTACAGCGCTTCGCGGTGAAGCGATGGACATGATGCCGAAATTGAGCGCGATCGTCTGTTACGGCACCGGCTATGACGGGGTCGACCTCGCTGCGGCGGCGAAGCGCAAGATCGCGGTCGGTCACAGCCCGGGTGCCAATGCGGCGTCCGTCGCCGATATCGCGGTCACGCTGATGCTGGCAACCACACGGCGGCTGCTCGTGGCGGATGACTATGTGCGGGGCGGGAGTTGGGCGGCGGCAAAACCGTCACCGATGATGCGCCCGCAAGCCGGCATGCTCGGCCGGAAAATCGGCGTCTACGGCATGGGCGAGATCGGCCGCAAGATCGCGGCGCGGGTCGCCGCGTTCGAGACCGAGGTCGGCTATTTCAGCCGCAGCCGGCACGACGTGCCGTACCAGTATTTTTCAAGCCTCGAAGCGCTGGCCGAATGGTGCAGCGTCCTGATGATCGCGGTGCGGGCCGGGACGGATACCAACCACGCGGTCGACGCCAATATCCTGAAGAAGCTCGGCAAGGATGGCTACGTCATCAACATCTCGCGCGGCTCGGTGATCGACCAGCCCGCACTGGTCGCGGCGCTGACCGACCAGACCATCGCCGGCGCCGGCCTCGACGTGTACGCGAAGGAGCCGCATGCGCCGGATGCGCTGACGGCGCTGCCCAATGTGGTGCTGTCACCGCATATCGGCGGCCACACGCTGGAATCGCATGTGGCGATGCAGGATTGCGTACTCGCCAATCTCGAGGCGTTCTTCGCCGGCAAGCCGCTCGCTCACCCCGTGACGTCAAGCCTCGCCTGATCGTCCTCGCGGAGCGCGAGCTCTTTGAGGTAGGCGCAAAACATATCCGCCATAGCGTCGGCATAGGCCTCGATCTCGGCAGGGGTTCGAGGACTTTCCGAAAATTGCTTTCCCACCGCGCTGAGCGTCGTTGTGATCAGCTCACCCGCCAGTGCACGCGTCGCCTCCGAGGCTTCGGGCAGCGCTTCCTGCATGAAGAGCTGGACAGTGCGGCCTCCCGACGCCCTCGCTTCGTGCGCCTCCGGCGCATCGCGGTAGAGCGGGGCGGCGTCATTGAGTGCGATACGCACCGCGGCCTCATCGCATTCCGAGCGGATAAAGGCTTGAACCAGCGTACGCAGCCGTTCAAGCGGCGGTCTGCGGACGTCCTCAAGGATGCCGCGCAGCATCTCGGTCGTCTGGCGCCATTCGTCGCTTTGGAGGCGGAAGAGGATCGCCGCCTTGTTCGGGAAGTATTGATACAGCGATCCGATGCTGACGCCGGCCTTCTCGGCCACCCGCGCCGTGGTGAAGCGCTGCGCGCCTTCCTTCGCCAAAACCTGAACAGCAGCATCCAGGATCGCCGCAACGAGCTCGGTCGAGCGAGCCTGCTGGGGCCGTTTTCGCGAGGAAACTGAAGGGCTTCGACGATCGGTCATCAGGCGCGGCGGGAATGCGATTAGAAAACGCGAATGATTAGTCGTATTTCTGGACCGGCGCAAGGACGCGCTCACCCCCAGACCGGAGACCTGCATGACCACCCTGACCACCAGCCCGCTTGCGCTCCTGTTGGATCGCCTGTTCAACGAGGCCGATGCGGCCTCGGCGGAGACCGAGGCGGCCGTGGCCGATCTCTCGGACGAAGCCCGGTCGCGCCTGATGCGGAGCAAGACCGATTACCGCGACCTCTATGGGCGCTTGAAGGATGCGCCGCTCGCCATCTCGCGAGAGACTGGCGCGCTGCTCTACATGGTGGCGCGAAGCTCTCGCGCGCGGACGATCGTCGAGTTCGGGACCTCGTTCGGCATCTCGACCCTGCATCTCGCCGCGGCGCTGCGTGACAATGGTGGCGGCCGCCTGATCACCAGCGAGTTCGAGCCATCCAAGGTGGCGCGGGCCCGCGATAATTTGAGCTCCGGCGGTCTCATCGACCTCGTTGAGATCCGGGAAGGGGACGCCCTGCAGACACTCAGCGTCGATCTCCCCGATACGATCGACCTGCTGCTGCTCGACGGGGCCAAGGCGCTCTATCCGGAAATCCTGAGCTTGGTCGAGAGCCGCCTTCGGCCGGGCGCCTTAATCGTCGCCGACAATGCCGATGACAGTCCCGATTATCTGGCGCGTGTGCGCGCGTCGGCTGGCGGCTATCTGTCCACGCCTATCGGCGAGGACGTCGAGCTATCCATGAGGATCGGTTCCTGCTGACCGATCCGGCATTCAACTGCGGCGCGGCGCGTGCCGCAGCTTGTCGGGATTGCGGACGACATAGATCGCGGCGATTTTCTCGCCGTCGATCGCCATACTCAGGGTGAGATCAAGTTCGCCGTCCAGATAGAGAAGGGCGCCCACGGCACCATTGATGACAGCCGGCACGATGCGGACTTCCTGGCCGGCGGTCTTGCCGGCGAGGCCGACAAAGAAGCGCGCGACCTTGTCGGCGCCGATGATCGGCTTGAGTGCCGCGAATTTGCGGCCACCGCCATCGGTGATTGCAACGGCATCCTCCCGCAGCAATTCGGCCAACTGCCTGACGTCACCGCTGGCAACCGCGTCGCTGAAAGCCTGCAGGAGGCGCGCGTGACTGTCCGGCGTTGCCACAGGCGCCGGGCGATTGTCGCGCACGGCGCGGCGGGCCCGAGAGGCGAGTTGCCGGCAGGACGCCTCGGTGCGGTCGAGCATGGCAGCAACTTCGGAAAACGGCGTATCGAATACGTCGTGGAGCAGGAAGGCCGCGCGTTCCATCGGTGACAGCCGGTCGAGTGCCAGCAGCAGCGCAAAGGACAGGTCGTCCGCCAGTTCGGTGGCGGCATCGGCCGACAGACCCTCCGCATCGAACACCGGCTCGGGAAGCCACGGCCCGACATAGATCTCGCGCTGCGCCTGCGCGCTTTTCAGGCGGTCGAGACAGAGCCGCGTCACCACGGTGACGAGAAAAGCCTCCGGATTATGGATATCCTGTGCGCCGGTGAATCGCAGATAGGCGTCCTGCACGACGTCTTCGGCGTCGCTGCGGCTGCCGAGCATGCGATAGGCGAGCCCGAGCAGGCGCCCGCGATGGGGCGCCAGCGGATCGCTGTCATGCGGCCTGTTTGACGACGTCGACATTATGTCCACTCACGGTGACGCGCCGACATTCCTTGGCATAGCCGAGGCCTGCCTTCACCATCGGGAACATCCGGCCGAGTTGCAGCGCCATCGTCAGATCTATCACGCCTTTCTGGCCCCATTGGGCCCGGACGGCCTCGCGAAATTCGTCGTCATCGGTCGAGCGGCGCACCACCGCCTCGGCGAAGCGGAATCCGAGCATGGTGGCGTCATTCATCGCGCGCGGATCGCGGCGGAGCACCGCCTCGATCTGGTCCTTGGCCATGCCGGCCTCCAGCGCCATGTCGACGACGAGTTGGGTGCAGGGTCCGCAATCCTCCGCCAGCGCGCCGACGATCTTGGCGGCGAAGCTGGCATCGGCCGGGACCACCTCGCGGTGGGCGGCGGCCTTCATCAGCGGCGCGAACTTGAAGAGGGCGGCGGGGGATTCGTTCAGCATCATTTCGAGATAGCTGACGTCGTAACCATAGCGTTTGGCGAATGCACGCAAGCTGCGGCGGGCGATCCAACTACGCATGTTGTTCTCCTGGGTTGGGGAAGGCGGAATAGAGGGCGGCTGCGGCGGGCAGAACGATCGCGAGAAGGTCGAAGGTGGGGTAATGGGTGTAGCCGCCGACCAGGATCGCCACGTGGAGCAGGGCGTGAACGGCCAGGAAGCCGGCGCCCGCAACGGCCGCCGGCCAGTACCTTGGCCGCCATGCCCGCGCGGCCAGCGCAAGACCGGCGACGAGGAAGGCGGCGCCGATATCCTGGACGAAATGGGGGTTAAAGGGGCCGGTATCCGGCACCCCGGGCATGGTTCCATACCAGAACGGGCCGGCGACGAGCATAACCAGCCCGTTCAAGACCGTCGGGATCGCAAGAATCGCTGCCAAAAGACGCCGCATCGGGAACCTCCTGCGGCCAAGACGAGCCAGGCGGCCCCGGTGTGACAAAACCCGTCAAGAAATTTCCGGGATCAGACCTGAAATTTCTTCTCCGGTTGGCCGGCAAACTGGTGTGAATTTTGCTCTTGGCAAAAAGGGCGAGACCCGGTAAACAATGGCTTCCGGGCGTGCTGGCCATTGCTGGCACGTCCGTGCGCGCATTCCGAAAACCCGACACGGTAGGAGATCATTCCTTTCAGGACGTCCGCATGGATTGCTCGAAAGGAAGGAAACCTCATCGTTTCGTGGAATGCGGCAGGGGTCCTTCGGCTTGCCGAATGGCCTCGATCCTGTCCGAGACTGCAGGCGCCCGCGAAGAAACGCAAGTTCTTCAACGGCTTAATTTCACAGCCTGCATAGACGGGTGAAGACCGGATTTCGCTTTAACGCCGCCTCTCGCGGCGCCATGGCTGATTTGGTTCGAACCTCGACACCCCGCGCCATCTGGTTCGGGAGGGCAGGCTTTTCAAAATGTCGTCTGCCCGGCGTGTCCTAAAGACTGGTGTCTAGAGGTCAGGTTTTGGGCGAGACGATGGGTGCAACCCGGCGGTCTTGCTCTTGCGAAGGCCGCCAACCGGAGAGAGCTTGCTGTGGAAAGAGCGGCAAAAAAGGACGCGGTTGAGGCGCTGAACGGGGTCTTCAAGACCACGAGCGTCGCAGTCGTCGCCCACTATTCCGGCCTCACCGTGGCCCAGATGCAGAAGCTGCGCATGCAGATGAAGCAGGCGGGCGCGTCGGTGAAGGTCTCGAAAAACCGTCTCGCCAAAATTGCTCTTGAAGGCACTGACGTCGTTGCCATCGGTTCCCTGCTGAAGGGGCCGACCGTGATCGCCACTTCAAACGATCCGGTAGCGGCGCCGAAGGTTGCCATGGAATTCGCCAAGGCGAACGAAAAGTTCGTCATTCTCGGCGGTTCGATGGGTAAAACCGTCCTGGATGTGAACGGCGTGAAGGCACTGGCCTCGCTGCCGTCGCTGGACGAACTGCGCGGTAAACTTGTCGGCCTCCTGGTGGCGCCGGCAACCAAGATCGCTCAGCTCTCCACTGCGCCCGCGGCCAAGCTCGCGCGCGTCATTCAGGCTCATGCCTCAAAGGGCGAAGCGGCCTGACCCTTCGCTAATCTCAAACCTGGTTCGAAACCAAACGTTTAAGGAAATAGATCAATGGCTGACTTGCAGAAAATCGTCGACGACCTCTCGAGCCTCACCGTGCTCGAAGCCGCCGAACTCGCCAAGCTCCTCGAAGAAAAGTGGGGCGTTTCCGCCGCTGCCGCCGTCGCGGTTGCCGGCCCCGCCGCTGGCGGCGCTGCCGCTGCTCCGGCTGAAGAAAAGACCGACTTCACGGTCGTTCTCGCCGCTGCCGGCGACAAGAAGATCGAGGTCATCAAGGAAGTCCGCGCCATCACCGGCCTGGGCCTCAAGGAAGCCAAGGACCTCGTCGAAGGCGCTCCGAAGCCGCTGAAGGAAGGCGTGAACAAGGAAGAAGCCGACAAGATCAAGGCCCAGCTCGAAAAGGCTGGCGCGAAGGTCGAGCTGAAGTAACGCGAGTTACTTCGCAAGATCCCGGGCAAGCGTCAGCGAGACCCGGGATTGGTCTGTGCAAAGTTCGTGCGATGGGGTAACCCGGAACACGGTGTACACAAAAAAGTGTGGGGATTCGCGGGGTTAGCTCCTCGAATCTCCACGTTTCCGCCCCATATCGGAGCGGCAGCAGGAAAACGCGGTAGGCGGCGGGGGCAGCAGGGTTCCCGGCGTAAGCCGTTGGGAGACAGTCAGATTTCGGGCTTTCTCAGTCCGTGAAGTGATCAGTTGTGACGGGCGGGTGCAGTCATGCGCCCCGCGCGTCGTTTTGCGTTTTGAAGGTGTAAGGTGCGGGTTCAGGACTTAATTCCTGAAAGTGGGCTTTGTTCCTTTCGAGCGATTCGACATTCAACCCGGGGGCGATGGCAGTCGCGCTTCGGAAGGTTCGCCCACAAGGGCGACGAAAATGAGAGGCCACGATGGCGCAGCAGACATTCACCGGTCGCAAACGCGTTCGCAAGTTCTTCGGACACATCAAGGAAGTCGCCGAGATGCCGAACCTCATCGAGGTTCAGAAGGCGTCCTATGA
>Ga0081455_10006818_pt1 | contig 12178 bp, 12 predicted proteins | sample TabmetS3T2R1_FD_70207 | JGI IMG/M metagenome (GOLD analysis project Ga0081455, IMG submission 70207) | Tabebuia heterophylla rhizosphere microbial communities from the University of Puerto Rico - S3T2R1 | ecosystem: Host-associated > Plants > Roots > Rhizosphere ... | reverse complement strand
GGGAGCCCGAGCTCCAGGCGGTGATCACCCTGCGGCCGCGCGGCGGGCTGCCGATGGTCGCGAGGCGGCGCTGACTACCCGACGGCCGACGCGACGCCGGTGTCCCGGTCGCGGGTCAGCTCGAGGTACTCGGCGCGCTCGCGGAACGTCTCCTGCAGGTTCTGCGTGAGCCGCTCGACGAACTCGTCCCGGTACGTCGAGTCCACCGCCGACGCGACCGCGTAGTACAGCGCCGAGAACGACGCGACGCCGGCCGCCGTCCGCACCAGCTGCTTGGTGATCTCGAGCTGCTCGCCGAAGAACGGGACGGTGAACAGGACGTGACCGGGCGTCCCGATCCAGCTGATCCGGATCGCGGGCGTGACCAGCAGCGCCCCGAACACCATGAAGAACAGCCAGATCGCGAGGCCGACGAACAGGATCTGCAGCGCCTGCGCGATGAAGATCACCAGGCCCACGTTCACGCGCTGGCGACGGTTGAGCGGAACCTCGAGCGCGCTTCCCCGCTCCAGGTCCCGAACGCTCCCGGGCAGCCGCACGATCAGGAAGACCGCCGTGATGAACGCGAACAGGCCCGCGGCCGCGTAGAACGTGACGTCGCTCGCCTGGCCGAACAGCTGCCAGTACTCGTTGGTGAAGAACGTCACCAGCGAGAAGAACAGCAGGAGCGGCAGCGCCCGGACCAGCAGCGACAGCGAGGCCCCGAGCAGCTGCACGAACCGGGCGCCGGTCCACCGAAGGATCGAGATCACGCCGAACCCGACCACCAGCCAGATCAGTCCGAGCAGCGCGAGGTTCGCGAGCCCGGTCACCAGCGCGCTCCCGAGCTGGCCCCCGAACACCAGCGGAAGGACCACCGGGAGCACGACGAACGCCGCGAGCTCGGGGACGCCGAGCTTGCGCGGGATCGAGAGGAACGGCCGGCCGCGGACGACGTTCAGGATGCCGAACGCGCCCAGCAGCAGCGCCAGCCCGCCGATCACGGCCAGCACGTTCGCGCCCGGGCCCCACTCGAGGTTGATCGCCCCCAGGATCTCCAGGACGAACACGAGCGCCAGCAGCGGGATCGCGCGCGCGAACACGTCCTCGGTGGCCGAGTAGTCCTCGGACAGCAGCGGGAGGCCGGAGCGGCGGAAGTCGCGTTCGAGCTGCTGGATCCGGCGGTCGCGTTCGCGCGGGTCGGCCACGACGGCTATCGAACCCCCGCGCCATGGCTCTCGCAAGCGCCCTCAGCCGGTAGCCTGTCGTCGTGGGGTTCGCGAGCGCGCTGGTGATCTTCGCCCATCCCGACGACGCCGAGTTCATGTGCGGTGGCACCGTCGCGGCGTGGACGAACGAGGGGACCGACGTCCACTACTGCGTGGTCACCGACGGCTCGGCCGGCAACAACGAGCCGGGGGAGACCCGGGACTCGATCCGGCCGGTCCGCGAGGCCGAGCAGCGGGCGGCGGCGGAGGTCCTGGGCGTGAAGAGCGTGACGTTCCTCGGGTTCGTCGACGGCGAGCTCGAGGTGAACCTGGAGACGCGCAGGGCCGTCACCCGCGTCGTGCGCCGGATCCGCCCCGAGGTGATCGTCGCGCCCGACCCCTCGCGGCTGTGGTTCGCGAACCGCTACATCAACCACTGGGACCACAAGCAGGCCGGCCTGCTCGCGCTGTGCGCCGTGATGCCCGACGCGCCCAGCCGCCCCCAGTTCGCTGAGCTCCTGGACGAGGGCCTCGAGCCGTTCGAGATCCCGCACCTGTGGCTCTCCTCGGACGATGCCGATACCTACGTGGACATCACCAAGACGCTGGATACCAAGATCGCCTCGCTGCTGGCGCACGTCTCCCAGGGCGTCGCGGACTCGATGGACTGGGTCCGCGAGCGGGCCAAGCAGGAGGGCGAGAAGGCCGGCGTCGAGTACGCGGAGGGCTTCAAGACCTTCGACCTGCGCGACGAGGACGTGGACTGAGGATGGAAGAGCCGCTGGACGACGACGACGATCGCGAGGTCGTGCCGCTGGACGCCCAGGAGGCCGAGAACGTGCGCGCCGACATCGAGGACCTCGACGGCATGCGCAAGAGCTTCCAGGGCCAGGGCGTCAAGGGCGTCGTGATCGCGTGCGACCGCTGCCAGGAGAACCACTTCTACGAGTGGGAGCTGCTCCTGGAGAACCTCGAGCACATGCTGCAGACCGGCGAGTCCCAGATGCACGAGCCGGCGTTCGAGGTCAAGGAGGACGAGTACATCCAGTGGGACTACGGCAAGGGCTACATCGACGCCCTGGCCGACACCGGGCTCGAGCCCGACAATCGCGTCGAGGTCACGCGGTGCCCGTGGTGCCGGACGCCGGCCGAGGACCACTTCCAGTTCTGCCCTCGCTGCGGGCGCTCGTTCGCGCCGCTGCGGATCTACAAGGAGCTCGTCGACCGGGGGATCGACGAGCGCGACGTGCGGGCGATCCTGGTCCGCGCCGGGTTCGAGCCCTTCTCGTAGGGCTCAGCCCCTCGGCCTCTCCAGCACGCACTCCTCGGGCGTCTTGTCCTCCCGCATCCCCTTGAACGAGGGTGCGCGCATCTTCTTCGTGCTCTTGGTGATCTCCAGGTACTCGACCTCGCACACGAGCCTCGGCTCGACGAAGGTCGCCCCTTTCACCTTGGCGAGCTCGGGGTCGTCGATCGGCGGGGTGGGCCGCTTGAGCGGCTCGAGCGCACCCAGGACCCGGTCGAGCGTCTGCCGCGTGAACCCGGTGCCGACCTGCCCGATCCACAGCAGCTCGCCCTCGTCGTAGGCCCCGACCAGCAGCGCGCCGAAGGTCCCCGAGCGCCCGCCCTGCCCGGGCGTCCAGCCCAGGATCACGCAGTCCTGCGTGTTGGTGAGCTTGATCTTGCGCCAGTCGGGCGAGCGCCGGCCCGGCTGGTACCTCGACCCGGTCCGCTTGGCCACCACGCCCTCGAGCCCCAGCTTCCTCGCCACCTCGACGAAATCCGTGCCGTCTCCCTCGACGTGGGTGACGACCTGCAACCGGTGGTCCTGCTCGACGATCGTCTCGAGCAGCTCTCGGCGGTCCTCGAGCGCGAGCCCCGTCAGGTCGTTGCCGTCCAGCCACAGCAGGTCGAACGCGACGAGCGCCACCGGGATCTTGCCGGAGATCCGCTTGATCTCGCGCTCGTTGGTCAGGTTCATCCGCTGCTGCAGCGCCTCGAACGAGTTCTTCCCGTCCTCGTCGAACGCCACGATCTCGGCGTCCAGCACCGCGTTCACCTGGTCGACGAGCTCGTGCACCATGCGCAGCTCCGGGTACTTGTCGCTCACGTCGCGCGCGTTGCGGGTGACCAGGCGGGTCGCGTCGGTCGCCATCCCGGTGATCGAGCGGATCCCGTCGAACTTGGGCTCGAACCACCACTTCGGGTCGTCGAACGCCTTCCAGCCCCCCTCGGCCAGCATCGGCTGGAGGGCGGGCGGCGACGCGATCAGAGGCGCCTGCTGTGCGGAGGCCAGGAAGGCGAGCCAGTCGGTGCGCGTCTTGACGAAGTGGAACTCCAGGCCCGGGTACCGGCGGCCGTGCAGGACGAAGCTCACCTTCGAGTCCGTCCACTCGACCGGCTCGTAGGTCCCGTCGTCGAAGATCCGCACCTCGCCGGCGCCGTAGTGGCCCTCGGGGATCGAGCCCTCGAACGAGCCGTACTCGAGCGGGTGGTCCTCCGTGCGGACCGCCAGGCGCCGGTCGTTCCTCTGGGTCGGCAGGCCCCGGGGGACCGCCCAGGACGGCAGGGCCCCGTCGCGTTCGAGCCGGACGTCGTAGTGCAGGCGCGTCGCGCGATGCTTGTGGATCACGAACGAGTTGCCCTCACCGGTGGCCTCGCCGGGCGCCGGCTCGGTCGTCCCCTCGGGCCCGAACGTGCGCTTGCGAAGGTACTCGCCGAGCTGGGGGTCCCTCGACGCGGCGATGACCTCCTCGGAGGTGCGGCGCCCGGCCTGCTCGGAGCTCGCGAACGCCTTCTCGGAGGGCAGCCCGACCGCCTCGAGCGCCGGAGAGAGGTCCTGCGGCCGGGTCCGGACGGGCTCGAACAGGTCGCCCAGCTTCTCGAAGCGCTCCCACACGTTCTCGATCCGGAAGTCCTGCGGGGTGATGCCGGCGTCGATCTCCTCCCACGTCACGGGCGTCGAGACCGTCGCCATCGCCTCGGGCCGGATCGAGTACGCGGCCGAGATGTTGGCGCCGCTGCGGTTCATGTTGTGGTCGATGAAGACCTTGCCCGTTCGCTTGGAGATCTGCCACGCCATCGTCACGTGATCGCGGTCGGCGCGTTCGATCGTGTGCCCGAGCGTGCCGACGAAGTCGCGCACCTGGTCGTAGGACCAGCCGACCTCGACCGGCACGTAGATCTGGACGCCGGTCGCGCCCGAGGTCTTCGGGTACCCGGTGAGCCCCAGCGCGCCGAGCGCCGCGTGGACGTGGCGCGCCACGATCAAGACGTCCTCGAAGCTCGCGCCCATCGGGTCCAGGTCGAAGAACAGGTAGTCCGGCGACTCGATCGACGAGCAGCGCGAGTGCAGCGGGTGCATCTCGATCGCGCCCAGGTTGACGACGAACAGCAGCGTCGCGAGGTCCTGCACCATCATGTAGCCGATCACGCCGTCCTTGCTGTCGTCGCTCCGCACGGGGCAGCGCGCGATCCAGTCGGGCGTGTGCGAGGGCGCGGTCTTCTCATAGAAGTACGGCCCGGCCATGCCGTCGGGCATCCGCTTCATCGTGAGCGGCCGGTCGTGCAGGTGCGGCAGGATCAGCTCGGCGACGTTGTAGTAGAAGGCGATGAGGTCGCCCTTGGTGTAGCCCTCCTCGGGCCAGAACACCTTGTCGAGATTCGACAGGCGGAGCTCGCGCCCGTCGGCCTGCATCCACCAGGCGTCGCCCCGCTTCTCGGCCGGCAGCGGCTGGGGGAACGCGACCGTGAACGCGCGCCCGCCCGAGCTCTTCTTCCTGCGCGGCGGCATGCCGCCAGCGTAACGGTCAGGTCGTCCTCAGCACGCCGGGGCGCCGGCGACGATCGGGATCGCCACCTTCTCGGGGAAGAAGTGGGCCAGGTCGATCGGCACGCCCTGCAGGGCGCCGGTCGCCTCGACGTGGACACCGGATGCCGACATCGTCGGGGCGTCCGCCGTGCCGGTGATGCGCAGCTGGACGGTGTCGGTGAAGCCGGCACCGCCCGCCCCCGGGAGCGAGACCTCGCCGGAGATCTCCAGGGTCCCGTTGCCGCCGGCCATGTTCACCTCGGCCGGCTCCATCGTGATCTCGACGCCCTCGACGTCGAGCTTCCCGGGGTCGTAGGTCCACGTGCCCTCGACGCCGTCGCACGAGTACATCGTCGCGCCCGTCGGGTTGTCGACCGCGGACAGGTCCAGCTGCACGGCCCCGGTGAGTCCGCCGGCCGCGGTCTCACCCGTGGGCCCGGTGGCCGTGGGCCCGGTCTCGGTCGGGCCGGTGGGTGAGCTGCCGCCGCCCTGGACCTGTGTCTCCCCGCTCGAGCACGCGGCGAGGAGCACGATCGCGAAGGCAGGGGCGGCGGCGAGCAGGCGGCGACGCACGGCCGTTTCGTACTACCGGGAGCGCGAGCGGTCAAGCCGCCCGGGGATCTGTCGTCCCGGCCGACTAGAATCGCAGGCTCCTGCCGTCCACATACCGTCCACGGATCAAGGAGCGCGTATGCCACCCAGAGCGATGTGGAAGGGGGCCATCTCGTTCGGCCTCGTGACGATCCCGGTCGCCGTGTATCCGGCCACCGAGGAGAAGTCCCTGAAGTTCAACCAGCTCCACGACGAGGACATGGGGCGCATCCGCTACAAGCGGGTGTGCTCGGTCGACGGGGAGGAGGTCGACTTCGAGCACATCGTCAAGGGCTACGAGATCGAGAAGGACCGCTACGTCGTCCTTGAGGACGAGGACTTCGACGCGGTCCCGGTCGAGTCCAGCCGGGCGATCGACATCCAGCAGTTCGTCGACCTGGACGAGATCGACCCGATCCTGTTCAAGAAGTCCTACTACCTGATCCCGGACGAGACCGGCGCCAAGGCCTACGCGCTGCTCCGCCAGGCGCTGAGCGATGAGAACAAGGTCGGGATCGCCAAGGTGAGCTTCCGCGACAAGGAGCACCTGTCGGCGCTGCGGTTCAAGGACGACGTCTTCGTGCTCGAGACGATGTACTGGCCGGACGAGGTCCGGGCGGCCGAGTTCGACACCGTGCCCGCGGACGAGAAGGTTCGCGACAACGAGGTCGAGATGGCGCGGTCGCTGATCGACAGCCTCACCGAGCCGTGGAACCCCGAGGGCTTCAGGGACGACTACCGCGAGGCGCTGCTCGAGATCGTGGAGAAGAAGGCCGCGGGCGAGCCGATCGAGGCGCCGGCCGAGGAGGCGCCGGCGCGGGTCGTCGACCTGATGGAGGCGCTGAAGGCCTCGGTGGCGGCCGCCAAGGACAAGACGCCCTCGGCGGGCGGGGCGCGCCGCGGCGGGGCTAAGCGCTCCTCGGCCAAGAAGCCGGCCGCCAAGCGCGCGGCCGCGACCAAGAAGCCGGCGGCGCGTAAGAAGGCGTCCGGGGAATAGCGGATACGCGACGGCGAGCGGCGCTCGCGTAGGCTTTGGCCGAACCGGACCTGGGGGCGCCGTGAAGCTCGTCGTCGCGATCGTCAAACCGCACCGTCTCGACGAGGTGAAGGAGGCGTTGCAGGACCTCGGGGTCAACGGCCTGACCACCACCGACGTCGAGGGGTTCGGCCGCCAGCGCGGCCACACCGAGATCTACCGCGGCGCCGAGTACCAGGTGGACTTCGTCCCCAAGGTGAAGGTCGAGGTCCTGTGCGACGACGACCAGGTCGACGGGGTCGTGGACGCGCTCACCAAGGCGGCCCGGACCGGCAAGATCGGCGACGGCAAGATCTGGGTCACCGGCGTGGAGCAGGTCGTGCGGATCCGCACCGGCGAGATGGGCCCCGACGCCCTCTAGCGTGCCCGAACCGCCGCCCCCGGCCGGCACGAGCGAGCCGCCCGCTCCCATCGCCCGGATGCTCGAGGACCTGCGCGCGCTCGACCGCGCGTACGCGATCGGCCACCACGGCCGGTGGTCGGCCGGTCGTCGCGCCGAGATCGTCGACGGCTGCCTGCGGTTCCTGTTCGATCCGTCCGCGCCAGCGTCGGACGTCGCGTTGGTCGCCCTCGGCGGCTACGGACGCTCGGCGCTCTCGCCTGGCTCCGACGTCGACCTGCTGATCCTGCACGAGGGCCCGGGCGCCAGCGAGGTCGTGAGCCTCGCCGAACGCCTCCTGTACCCCCTGTGGGACGCCGGCCTGCGCGTCGGCCACGCCGTCCGAACGCCCGCCGAGTGCGCCGAGGCCGCCGAGAGCCTGGACGCGGCAACGGCGATGCTCGACGGCCGGCTGCTCTCGGGGGACGTGGGGCTCTGGGTTCGAGCACATGCCGGCGTGCTCGAGCCTGTCCGTCGCGACCCGCGCTCGTTCGCCGCCCGCCTGGCCGAGGACCGTGAGGCTCGGCGCGAGCGCTTCGGCTCGGTCTCGTCGCTGCTCGAGCCCGACGTGAAGGAGGGGGCCGGCGGGCTCCGCGACGTGCAGGCGCTCGGGTGGCTGCAGGTCGCGATCGGCTCGTCGCTGGAGAAGGCCGGCATCGTTCGGGCAGCCGAGCGCCGGGCCGTGGACGAGGCCGAGGAGTTCCTCGTGCGCGTTCGCAGCGCGCTGCACCTGGAGACCGGGCGGGGTTCGGACCGGCTGGTCCTGGAGCAGCAGCCGCCGGTCGCGGCCGGGATGGGGTTCGTGGACGAGCCCGGCCTGCCGGCGGTCGACGGGCTGATGCGATCGGTCTTCGAGCACGGCCGTCAGGTGGAGCACGTGGTCTCCTCCGCGTTCGACCGGTACCTGCGAGGCTCGTCGGCGGTGCCCGAGGTCGAGCCGACGCCGGCGGGGGTCCTGCGGGCGTTCGGATCGGTCGCGCGCGAACGCGGCGTGATGCCGGCGGCGGCCCTGGACGCGATGGCGGACGCGTCGATCCCCGACGGCGAGTGGGCGGACGACGTCCGGGACGCCTTCCTCGAGCTGATGCGGAGCGGGCCGGACGCGGCGGGGGCGCTCGAAACCCTCGACCGCATCGGGCTGCTCGAGCGGTACCTGCCGGCGTGGTCGGACGTCCGCTGCCGCCCGCAGCGCGACCCCTACCACCGGTCGTCGGTCGACGTGCATCTGCTCGACGCGTTCGCCGCCGCGGCGTCGTTGCTCGAGGATCCCGGCGACGAGCCCCTGGCCTCCGAGGCCGCCGCGGCCGTCGACGATCGCGACGCGGTGCTGCTGGGCGCGCTCCTGCACGACATCGGGAAGACGGGTGCGGGCGACCACGTGGCCGTGGGCGCGGACGTCGCGAACCGGACGCTCGACCGCATGGGGATCGACCAGCCGACGGCCGACCTCGTCCGGTTCCTGGTGTCCGAACACCTGCTTCTCTCCGACACCGCGACCCGACGCGACCTCGAGGACGAGGAGCTGGTGCACGCGCTCGCGGCGACGATCGGCGAGCCCGCACGCCTCGCGGCCCTGTCGCTCCTGACGATCGCCGACGCGCGCGCGACCGGCCCGCTCGCGTGGACGCCCTGGCGTGCCGCGCTCGTGCGCGAGCTGGTCACGAAGGTCTCGCGCGTGCTCGAGCGCGGCGACGTGGAACCGGGCGCGGCCGAACGGCTGGCCCGCCGCGCCGGGGAGATCCGCGCGGCCCTCGAGGGCGAGGACCCCGCCGAGGTCGAACGCTTCCTCCTGCGCATGCCGCGCGGCTATGTCTCGACCGTTCCCGTCGAGCGGGTCGCGGCGCACTTCGGGCTGGTCTCCCGGCCGATGGGCGCGCAGGAGGTGCGGACCGCCGCCTCGGAGGGTTCCCGGCCGGGGACCTACGAGCTCGCGGTGGCAGCCGCCGACCGTGCCGGGCTGCTGTCGATGATCGCGGGGGCGCTGACGCTCGCCGGCCTGTCGATCCTGACGGCGCAGGTGTTCACGACCGAGGACGGCGTCGCGGTCGACCTGTTCGAGGTCGAGGGCGCGTTCGAGGCCGATGTGGGGCAGGACCGGTGGCGCGAGGTCCGCGGGACGCTCCGGCGGGCGGTCGAGGGCCGCCTGTCGCTGGACCATCGCGTCCACGCCAAGCGCGCGCACTACCCGGGCCCGCGCCAGGACGTGCCGGTGCGGGTCACGATCGACAACGACGCATCGGACTTCTTCACGGTCGTCGAGGTCGGGGCGCCCGACCGGCTGGGCCTGCTGTTCGACGTGACCCGCGCGCTCGCCGAGCTGCAGCTGGACGTGCACCTCGCGAAGGTGGCCACCTACGGCGTTCGGGTGGTGGACGCGTTCTACGTTCGGGACGCGCTCGGCCGGCGGGTCGAGGACCCCAGCCAGATCGCCGAGATCGAGCAGGCGCTGCGTTCGAGCCTCGGCGCGGGCGAGCCCGCCTAGGAGGCTTCCGCGTCCGTCACGGGCGGACGGGCGTCCACCATCTCGCGCAGGCGGTCGGCCATCCGGGTGCTGGCGCCCTCGTCCTCGTGCTTGAAGTACGCGTAGACGTCCTGGCCGGACTCGAGCGCCGAGCCGATGCGCCCGGCCCACCCCTGCAGCTCCTGGTCGGTGTACTCGGTCTTGCGGAGCCGCAGGAACCCGAACGGCTCCCACGACAGGTCGTCCGGCCCCGGGTCCTTCTCGTCGGTCTCGGCCACGCACCAGGCGACGCCCTGCTCGAGCAGGAGGTCCCGCGCCTGCACCCACGACGGGTGACGGAACTCCATCGCCGCCCTGGGTGTGGGCGGCAGGTACCCGACGAACGCCTCGATCAGCGAGCGGTCGTACGGCAGCGTGGGCGGGCACTGGTACAGGACCGTCCCGAGGCGCTCGCCCAGGATCCGGCCGAGCTCGAGGAAGTCGCGCACGTCCTCGTCCACGTCGGCCAGGCGTTTCCAGTGCGTGATGCGCTGGTTGGCCTTCAGGGTGAACCGGAAGGCCTCCGGCGTCTCGGCCCTCCAGGTCTCGAGCGACTTCTGGGTGGGGTAGCGACGGAACGTGTAGTTGATCTCGACCGAGGGGAACCGGCTCGCGTAGTACGAGAGCATCTCCCGGTTCTTCAGCCCCTCCGGGTAGAACACGCCGTGCTTCCACTGGTCGTAGGAGAACCCGGAGGTGCCGAGGTAGAGCGTGCCGGTCATCTGACAGGATTCTGGCATGGTCACGCCCGAGAGCCGCGGGACGATCGTCACCCCCGCCGGGGAGGTCGGGTCGACCCGGATCGAGCCGAAGGGGGCCGTGGCCACGTTGGTCGTGGCCCACGGGGCCGGCGCCGGGATGGACCATCCGTTCCTGGCGGGCTTCTGCCGAGCGATGGGCGAGGCCGGCGTGGCGACGCTCCGGTTCAACTTCCTCTACGTGGAGCGGGGCCGGCGTTCGCCCGACCCCGAACGCGTCCTGCGCGAGACCTGGCTGGCGGCGTTCGAGGACGCGACCGGTCGAGCGGGGAAGCGCCCCGTGTTCGCCGGGGGGAAGTCGCTGGGTGGGCGGATCGCGTCGATGTGCGTGGCCGACGGGATGCCGGCGGCCGGGCTGGTGTTCCTCGGCTACCCGCTGCACCCGCCGGGCAAGCCCGACCGGCTCCGCGCCGAGCACCTCGCGCGGATCACGGTGCCGATGCTGTTCCTGCAGGGCACGCGGGACCCGTTCGCGCGGCCGGACCTGCTGGCCGGCGTGCTGAAGACGCTCGGCGACCGCGCGACGCTGGTGCCGATCGAGGGCGGCGACCACTCGTTCCGGGTTCGCGGCGAGAAGGCCGACGACCGGACCATCGGCGCGGCGCTCGCGGCCGAGGCGGCGCCGTTCGTGCGTCGCGTCGCGCAGGGACGCTGATGCCGAGGCGGAACCGGCGCGCCGAGGAGGTCTCGGCCCCGTCGCGGATGCCGCGGTCGGCCGCGCCGCCGTGGGCCGAGTTCCCGGGGTTCGACGTCCGCCGGGTCACGAGCGACAAGCCCTACCGGTGTCCGGGGTGCGACCTGGAGGTCCGGCCCGGCACGTGGCACCTCGTCGTCGTGCCGCAGGACGATCCGGATGCGCGCCGGCACTGGCACGAGCGTTGCTGGCAGATCGAGCTCAACCGTTCGCGCGGCCGGCCGGCCCGCCCGTAGCCGCCGGTATCATCGCCGTCGTGCCGGCGACACGCATCCGAGCCTCGATGCGCCATCAGCCGCCGCACTGGATCGGCCGCGTGGGCGCGGCGGAGATCCGCAGCCGCACGCGCGAGGGATGCCTGGCCGGGATCCGGCGCGCCGCGGGGGACGATGGGCTGCTGTGGGTCGAGGTCGCCCCCGATCTGGTCGGGGTCGCCGAGGCCTCCGAGATCTTGGGTTGGGACCCGCGACGCGTCTCGACCTACGTCCGGCGGGGCGCGTTCCCCGAGCCCGTGGCCTCGCTCGCGTCGGGCCGTGTGTGGCGGCGTGAGGACGTCGAGGCGTTCGGGCGCGACCGCGCGAAGCGCAAGGGCCGCAGGATCGCGCGATGACCGAACGCATCCTGTACCTCGTCCGCCACGGCGAGTCCGACTTCGACTCCACGGACTTCGTGCAGGGTCCGCGCGGGCCGCAGTGGGATCCCCCGCTCAGCGAGCGGGGCCGCGAGCAGGCCCATCACCTGGCCGACCGGCTGCGTTCGATGCCGGCCCCCGGGGCGGTCCTCAGCTCGACGCTCCGCCGGGCGCGGGAGACGGTCGCGGCGTACGCCGGTCCCGAGGGCATCGAGGTCGGGTTCGACGACGACCTGGCCGAGGCGTTCCTCGGGGACTGGGAGGGCAAGCGCTTCGAGGAGATCCTGGCGGCCGACGAGGAGATGCTCCACCGGATCCGCAACCAGGAGCCGATCTGGCGCCACGCCCCGAGCGTGGAGGAGCTCGGGGCGTTCCGCACCCGCGTTCGGGACGCGGTGGAGCGGGCGCTCGCGGAACACCGGGACGGCAACCTCGTCATCGTGTGCCACGGCGCGGTGATCAACGCCTACGTCGCGCCGCTGGTCGGCGTCGACCACGAGATGTTCTTCGTGCCCGAGAACGCCTCGCTGAACTCGGTCGTGGTTGACGGCGACAGCCGTCGCGTCCGGTTCCTCAACGACGCGCTGCACC
>Ga0081455_10006817_pt1 | contig 12179 bp, 9 predicted proteins | sample TabmetS3T2R1_FD_70207 | JGI IMG/M metagenome (GOLD analysis project Ga0081455, IMG submission 70207) | Tabebuia heterophylla rhizosphere microbial communities from the University of Puerto Rico - S3T2R1 | ecosystem: Host-associated > Plants > Roots > Rhizosphere ... | reverse complement strand
CTTGCCGGTGCCGTTCGGGCCAACGACACCGATCTTGGCGCCGGGATAGAACGACAAGGTGATGTTGTCAAGCACGACCTTGTCACCGAGCGCCTTGCGGACGTTGTGCATCGTGTAAATGAACTCAGGCATGGAGACGGGGAACCTTCACTTGTAAGCCGGGAACCTTGCGAAGCGCCAGATTGGGCGGGCGCTCCTTGAAGCTGCGAGCGTCGGCAAGCGCGCGAGCAGCTCAATAGCTTGCGGCGCTCAAGTATGCCAGCCACAGGAGGAGCGGTGACGCACCACCGGCGGCCACCGTGGGGGCGGGCCAGCCTGACGTGGTGCGTCACCTGTGGGCACGGGTCCGCCTCGCGGAACGGATCCGGCCCACCGCCTGAGTCCCCTCAGTCCGACCTGACACCGGCCCCCGAAGAACCGGCACGGACTGCCTCAGGCGGCCTGTGCGGCTTGGGCGGCCCGCTCCTCCAGGCTCGGCCCGGCCACCTCCAGCTCGTCGTCCGGGGGCGCCGCATCCGGCTCTCGAGCGTCGTTAGAACTAAGTCGCGGCCGGCGACGGAATGTCGACGTCCCACGGCTCAGATCATGTCCGACCGTGTCAGCCTCCAGGACCAGCCGCTCGTGGGTCTGACCGTCCTTCTCCCACACGCTGGTTCGCAGCCTGCCGACAACGATCACTGGATCCCCCTTACGGATGCTCGCGGCTACCTGCTCGGCGAGTAGACGGAAACAACTCACCTCAATCCAGGTTGTGTTGCCGTCCGCCCAACCGCTCTTGGTTCGAACGCGCGGTGTGCAAGCCATCCTGAAAGCCGAGACGGTTCCGTTGCCACGGACCTCCACCTCGGATCCGGCGTAGCCCGTGATATGTAAAAGTGCCTCCATCGGCTCGTCCTTTCGCTTCGGCGACAAATGCGGCTTCGCCATGAAGCATGGGGACGGGACGCTGGATCGTGCGGTCACCGCGAGATCTGTGGACGACGCTTGGGGTGCCTTTTCGCTTGTGGACACACCTCGCGTAGCGGAGCGCAACGACACCTGGGCCAATCTCCGACCGCTGCGGGAGTTTGAAGCCTCCACCACGCGATCAGGTGTCGGAAGTCCGCATTGGTCGGAAATTTGAGCGATTGGGCAAGCAGCAGCCCAACGGCCCTAGCCTCGAGCGCGCTCGAGCGCTGACCGAGCGTTTTCATACCGGTTCTGCTCGGCTTTCACCGGGTCGATGACAAGCTCACCCGTCACGTTCGCGATCGCCGCGCGCAGTGATTGCCGCCCTTTTGCCATACGTCGCCGAGCGCCAAACTCGACACCGATTCTGGCCAGGCCGGCCAACAGCAGACCAGCCAGCACACCGCCGACAACCAACACCGTTGGGGCCGGAAGCCCCCACCACCGCACGTCGGGAAGCGGAGGAAGCTGCAAGTACGCCAGTAGGAAGGACAATCCGAGCCAGCCCAGACCGCCGACCACTGCCGCCACCAAAAGCCATTGCAGTACCCGAACCAGTTGCCACCAGCGCCGGTGCTTGGCCAGATCAAGATCGGTGGTCGCGATGGCACGGTCGACGCGATCTGGCAACACATCCTCCGCTGAGCGAGCCGCATACTTGATCTTGTCTGCCCAGCCACGAGTGAGACCCAGAGCCGCCTGGTCGGCGAGGGCTCGCACCGCCGTATCCACCCGGGCTTTCTGAACGCCGGACGTCTCCGGCAACGATGTCCGCCCAACCCGAGCTGGATCGATCTCTTTGCGGCGCCGGCCAACGCCAAGCCGATCCAGGTGAAGCCTGCGTAATGGGTCGGGCTTGAATTTCGCCACCCAAGCCAGGACAGGCCAGCCGGTCGCCAGGCCGCCCCGGAACCGCCACGCTTTGCCGACGGCCTCGGTCACCACGGGCACGCCCGCCGCAATCGCGACCTGTGTCGTCAGCTGGTTGATGCTGGATTGGGAGAGCGAGGACACCTTGGTGATACCAGATGCCTCGCTGAGGTTGGCCGCAGCGACCGAGACGTCAGCCGCCAGCCGAAGCGCGGCTGCCTGTTTTTCGGCGACCTGCTTTGCCAGTACTTCGCGGAGCCCTTCGATGCCTTCTCCTGTCACGGCTGAGACCGCCCTCACCGGCACCTTGGCCAGGCCCTCTGAGGTCAATAGGCGCCGCAGGTCTTTCAGACACTGTTCCCGCTGGCTCGCCGAGAGCGTGTCGACTTGGTTCAAGATGATCATCATCACATCGGAGTGCTGGGCCAGCGGCTTCAGATAACGATCATGGATCGCGGCGTCGGCATACTTTTGCGGGTCGACCACCCAGACCAGCATGTCCACCAGCTGCACCAGCCGATCGACCTCCATCCGATGATCGACTTCGGTGGAGTCATGATCAGGAAGGTCCAGCAGTACGAGACCATCGAGCGCCGCAGTCGTCTCGGGATCGGCCTCCAGCGCATGGCGGCGTGGGATCTGTAGCCAGTCCAGCAGATCCTCAGCCGATTCCTGGCCCCAGCTGCAGGCCATGGCATGCGCGGTGGTTGGGCGGCGTACTCCGACGGCTGCCAACGTCGTGCTCGACAAGGCATTGAAGATGCTCGACTTGCCCGATCCGGTAGCCCCAGCGAGAGCCACCACAGTGGCACTTCCGGATATCGCCAGCCGCCGGTCGGCTTGATCAACGACGCGCCGAGCGTCAGCTAGCGCATCGGAATCGACACGACCATCGCACAGCTCCACGGCTTCGCTGAGCGCGTGAAGATGGTCAACAAGGCGTACCCCGACATCCTTCCGGCTGAGCAGCCCTAAACCCCGACTAGCCACTATCGCAGCTCCTCTCGAGGTTCGTCGAGGAGCTCCACATCGACGATGTCTCCACCGTCGGAGGCTTGCTCTGAAGGCACCTGCGTCACGGTCGGCGGATCGAGGGCCAGGCGCCGCTCTCCCGGCAGCAGCGCGGCTTCCTGCGGCGCCGTACTCGCGGGCAGACCGCCCGTGCGGGCCAACTCCACCGCACGAGCCACCCCACGCAGCCTTGCCGAGTGGTCGGACTCCAGGCCAAGACCGTCCAAGATCATGTGGTAGCGCACCAGCTCGTCAGCCAGCAGGGTTTGAACCCGAGCATCAAGATCATCCTTGGCCGTTTGGGCAAGCCGGCGAATCGCCTGGTCGCCGAAGACGGCCTCCAAGACTCGCTGCGCCAGCACCGCGGTGCCTCCAGCGACGCCGATCTCAGCCCCGACCAGCCCGCCGGTATGCGCGAACACGACGATCATCAACGCCACGCCGACGCCGTTGACACCAAGTGCGTAGAACCGAGCCCTGGACCGCTTGGTCATGCCCTCATCGGCCACCAGGTCCAGCACGGCGCCCTGCCAATCGCGAATGGCACGTCCGGCCTTTCGGTCGAAGTCAGGCGAGGACCGCGACAGATCCAGGTCCGAACGCTCGATCAGGGCACGGCCGGCGGCGTTGGCCTGCCAGGACGCCTCAGCGCGCTCCGCCGCGGCCGCGGCCTCCTCGCGTAGCAGGGATTCCAGACCCGACTCGACCGCGATCTTGAGATTCCCAGCACCGGGCGGCTCGCCGCGGAGCGCGGCCATCAATCGATCTCGCAGCCAGCTGACCTTCTGCTCGAGCGCCCGGAAGAACTCCCCCGTGCCGACGAATTCGTGCCAACGTGCAAGCACCTCCCCGCGCAGCAGGGTGCCATCGGTGGTCTGCACCGAAACAGTACGAACCGCTTCCGCATAGGACTGGTCGACCTCTGCCCGCAGCTGTTCGATCACCTCGAGCTGCTCATCGACCGACCGAGCAAGCTCCGGCGTCTTCGCGGCCAGCGCGGCAATCGCGCCATCAAGGGTCTGGTGCACCACTTTGGCTCGGCTAGCCTGGTCCGCCGCTAGCGCCGCCAACCACCCCCTGATCGGCTGGACCGCACTCGAAGGAAGCAGACCTTCTGGGTCCACGGTCGTCTCCGGCACTGCAAACAGTGGCGAGTCAGCCAGACCACGTTCGCTCATGAGCTGGCCGAGGTGCGGCGGCACCTCTGTCATAGCGCGAGGTGGCACCCGGTCCAGAACGACGGCAACTGCAGCGCTTCGGTTCGCAGCGGCTCGCAGGAAATCCCAGGGCACCGCATCGGCATAACGGGCGGCCGAAGTGACGAAGAGCCAGAGGTCTGCTGCTGCGAGCAGCTGAGTAGCGAGCTGCCGGTTCTCCACCACCACTGAGTCGATGTCAGGTGCGTCGAGAATTGCCAGGCCCGGTGGAATGGAGTCCTCGACCACCAGCTGCAAAGATCTTGCCTCCTTTGACGCACCCGTGGAACGGGCGAGTCCAGGAAGGATTCGATCATCAGTGAACCACTCACCATCGCTGCTGTGATGCACCAGCACCGGCGCTCGCGTCGTCGGGCGGATTACACCGGGAGCACTGACCTCTCGACCGACAAGAGAGTTCACCAGCGTTGACTTGCCAGCACCGGTCGAGCCTCCGACCACAGCAAGCAGCGGCGCATCGATGGTCGCCAACCGAGGCATCACGTAGTCGTCGAGTTGACGGACGATCTCCTGGGCGACCTTGTGCTGCTCCTCGGCTCCAGGCAACGGTAGGGGCAGAGTTGCTTGCGCCAAAGCGGAGCGCAGCTCAATGAGCGCAGATTCCAGCGGCGTCAGCTGACGGCCGACCATCCGTTCCTACTCTCCGGGCGGTTTCCAGGCGGGATCAACCTCAGAGTATTGAATAGCCGTCTGCCCTACCGGCACCGAAGCCGCAGTCGGCACACTTTGCGGCAGCCCGCTCGGCGCCGGGAAGGCGCTCGGCGCCGGATAGTTGCCGCCAAGACCCGCCGGGCCCGGATAGCTGGGCGGTGGGTACGCAGTCAGGGCACTCCTACGCCGACGCCGAAGCGAAGGATATGCTGCTCGTCCCTCGGGGTGGATGATCGCCTTTCCGCGGAGTTTTCTGATCTTGGCCAGCAGTTGCTTCTCCCGGACCCGACCTGTCTGGTCGACAATCCCTCGGGTGAGAGCATCCCGCAGGTAGGCGAGCTCTGTGATGGCACGCTGCATCCGGATCGTCGCAATGAACGTTTCGGGACCGGCGAACACCGCGTGCCAGAGGGCCCGAAAGCGGGTGCGCAGCCTGGACATCGCCTTCGGGTCTTCTTCTGGCAGCCAGCCCGGCCGGACGTAATCAACAAGGCGCTCCCGAATCAGCCGACCCTCGCGGAACAGCTGGCGGACCACGAAGATGATCATCCCAATCACGAGCGGCAGCGCCACTGCTAGATAGATGAAGAGCAGACTGCTGCCCTGCATCAGGGTCGCGGTGGTGTTGAACGCCATGTGGAGAAACACCGCAACGCCATACCCAGCGAGTGGTGCGACGACCCTGACGATCTTGCTCTTGGAGCGCAGCGCGATAGCGAGGCCGACGCCGATCATTGCGGTGAACAGCGGATGGCCGAAGCAGGTGATCACGCCGCGCATGACGAAGAGGCTCTGAAGTGCTTCCAGTGGAGGCACCTGGCCGAAGGTGCGCGCGGCGTACCGGTAGACGCGACCGTAGTAGAGGATGTTCTCGGTGAAGGCAAAAGCCGCGCCGGAGAGGCCGGCCAGCACGATTCCGCTGAGCCTGCTGACCCACTGGTAGCGCATCAAGATCGCTAGCCAGAAGAGCACCGTAGCCTTGGATGCCTCCTCGACGAACGGAGCGACGTAGATCGCGGCTCGGGCTGCGGTCGCCGGATCGCCATCGCCGATGATGCTGAGATGCCCGGCTGCCCAAGTGTTGACCTGCGCCGAGATGTAGGTCGCGACGCACGCGCCCCAACCGAAGGTCATCAGCCAGACCCAGAACCGTTGCGGTCGGAAACGGTCCGCCCACAAGAAGAGCAAGGAGAGCGGGATCGCTGTGATGGCGGCGTACTTCGCCGCGATCGGTATCGCTTCGGTACCCAGCCCGGGTAGCGTGCCACCCGGGACTTCGCGGTCAGGTACTACCTGTCGGTAGAGCAGCACCAGCATGGTGACGTACACCAAGATCATAAAGACGGTGAGCCAGAAGAGCTTGTTCTTCAGCAATCTCTTCGGCAGTGGCTCGCTGAGATCGGGGTCCTGGGGGATCCCATTCCGGCGCAGCGCGCGGCCCAGACCGTCGCGCGAGCTGCGGCGCGGCGCCAGAGCCTTGACCGACATGGCACCAAGGATAGGTGGGAAGGTCGCTTCGCCGGTCCGGCAGCGCCTCCGCCCGATGACACGCTGAAAGCCGGCACTTAAGAGCAGTCACTTAGCGAAATAGGAAATGAAGGGTTCGACGTGCCTCAAGAACTCGCTTGGCCGCGCTTCGTGGCCGTCGTGGTTGGAATTCATCGAGGCGAAGGTTGCATGGGGGATTCGGCGGCTCAGCTCTGCTATGCGCTTCTGTTGAAGGTGGCTATGTTCCGCCCCGAGTACGAGTGTGCTGGCCTGTATTTGGCTCGCGCGTTCCCACCAACCCGGCGGCGGGGCATTCCGCCAGCGATGCACGGCAATGAGCGCTCTCCAGTCGTAGCTGGCACCCGGATCGGGCTTTCGTGGGATCGGCTTCGGCGGTATAGCGGGATCTGGCGGTGGCATCTCCTCCAGGACGAGGAGCCGGATCAGTTCAGGTCGGGTCGCGGCCAGCTCGTACGCCGTGATGGCGCCCATTGAGTGCCCGATGACGATTGCCGCGAGAATGCCCGCCTGCTCCATGAACCGTGCGACGTCATCCCCCATCAGCTCAAAGGAGTAGTCCCGCGTCCACTCGCTGCCGCCGTGCCCGCGGGCGTCGGGCGCGATGATCCGGAAGTGGTCCCCCAGCACGGGCGCGACGTTTCGCCAGCTCTGACTTGATGAGGTCAGCCCGTGCAGCAGTAGAACAACTGCACCGTCTGGCCGGCCCCACTCCCGGTAGTTCAGCGTTGGCCCCCCGGGCAGCCTCACGGTCGCCATGCCCGAAGGCTATCGGCCGCAGCCGGGCCTTATGCGTCGAGATGGACCAGACGGGACCACTGTTCAGCCCAGCTGCTGTACGGGGCTGAACAGACCCAGATCGGACGACCTCGCTCTTCGTTGTCGGCACCGGCATCGTTGTTGATCATCGCCGCCACCTGGCAATCGGCGAAGTCTGCGCCTGGATCGGCAATCCCGATGACAATCACCGGGCGTGCGCCGTCGGCTGGTGGGCCCCAAGCTCCGAAGGCATTGTGACCGCTGAACACCGGTCTTCCGAGGCCGTACCACTCGAGCGCGCCTGCCTCCCCGTAATTGCGGGTGAACACGACAGCCGTATCCCGCTCGTCGGCCGGCAGCGACTCCACGGTGCCCCGCACGGTGTCGACGAACTCCGGCCAACCGATCGTTTCGAGCTGGTCGGAGTCGAGGGCGGGATAGAAGGAGGACGCGTACGCGCGGACCGGCAGCACCGGAACGAAGGCGGGCCAGGCGACAGCGGCCGACACGGCCAGCACTACACCAGCTGCAATGAGCCGCCGAGCCGACCAGCGTGCTGCCAGTGCCGTACAGCCTGCTGCCACTAACGGGACGATGGCTCCCGCCAGGTAGTAGCCCTTTCCTCCGGCGACCACAAAGACGACCGTTGCCACCAAAAAGGCGATGCCGATTGGTCTCAGCTTCGCCCAGGCAGACTCACGCAACAGCCGGACCAGGCCGTAGATCCAGACGACAGTAATCAGCGGGGAGAACATCACCAAGGCCTGCCCGAGCAGGCCCAACCGGCCGGTTACGCCGCCGAACTCCTCGGCAATGTCGGCACCGAGCGCAAACATCGGCCAGCCGTTCCTCAGCTGCCACACAAGGTTCGGAAGCCACAACAACGCCGCGATTAGGCCGCCGAGCCAGGGGTACGCCGTGCGCAGTTGACCGCGGCAGGCAGGCACGAGCACCACGCCCACGAGTAGAGCGAACAGCAGCACGACCACCGCGGTCTTGTTGTTCAGGCCCAACCCGGCCAGGACGCCGGCAAGGAGCCAGAGCCGCGGCCGGTCATCTTGGAGGGCGTACCCGACAACCAGGAGCACCGCGGTCCAGGCGAGTGTGTCGAACGTGGCGGTGCTGAGACGGTGACCGAGCGTCATGATGACAACTGAGGCGGCCACCGTGCTGGCAGTCAGCAGTTGGGCGGCCCGGCCGCCATCCAGCAGGCGTGCGAAAGCGGCTGCGCAAACCACGAGCAAAGCCATCGCGAGGATGCTTGGCAGACGGAGGACCAGCAGACTCTGTGGTGCCAGCTCTGTAGCGAGCCGCGCCAGCAACGGCGCAAATATCGGCTGGTCGGGATAGCCCCAGGCGAGCCGCTGGCCGGCGGCGACGAAGTAGAGTTCGTCGCGGTGCGGTCCGTAACGGTTGACCATGATCAACTGGAGGGCGACAAGCATGGCCACGACCGCCCCGACCTCCAGCACTGCGAATCTCGGTCGCTCGGCGCGCTGCATCATACGATTTTTTCAGAGCTGCTCGCGCAATGCTTGATTGCTCTGCGCTGCTCCCAGATGGGAGGTGCATGCGTTAGCCGTCTAAAGACGAGATACGTGGGGTCGAATGGCCGAGCAGACGCTCGTTTCCCGTCTCAAGACGGTAGGCGTGGGTGCAAAGGTGCATCCGTTTAGGTTCGCGCCTCGATCAGCACCTCGGCAATGGTGCGATGCGAGGGCCAGATGTGGCCCTCATGGAACCTGACAAGATCCCAAACCGCGACCTGCAGTACGCGACCCAGCGTCCAGCCGGCTGCGCGCGATCGGTCTAATCCCAGAACCTCCGTCATGAGGTCGAACCTTCGCAGCAGGGCCCGCGCAACGTCGCCCGTCGCTACGAGATCGTCCCAACGGTTCCATAAAGCCGGCAACAGCTCGAATCCGGAGTCACCAGCCAGTGGCTTCGGATCGATCGCTTTCCATTGCTGATCCCCGTCGAGCGTGGAAAGTGTGTTGAAGTAGTGCAGATCCCAATGCAGCAAGCGATTATCGATCCGATCGGTGAGCAAGTCCCGGAACCGATCTGCGCAGTTGATCAAGAGTCGATGCTCGTCGGGATCCTCAGCAAGCTCAATTGCCTCAGGTGTGCCAGCTAGGGTAGCCGCTCCGACGTCCTTCAAGTGGCGCAGGCTCGCTGGGGCGGGCAGCGAATTGAGTTGCACCAACAGCTCCGCGATGATCTGCGCCGCAGCAAGATCGTCTTCCACGGCGTACAAGTCACGCGAGGCATCGAGCCGCTCAAGCAGCATCGCTCCGGAATTGGGATCATGCTCCAACAGCTGAACCGCACCGCGCCCCGCCCAGGCCTGCAGCGCCTCGGGCTCTCCGCCGGTCTCGTCGTCGACCGGTTGGAGCTTGAGGACAGCTTCGGAGCCATCGCGCCGCACTACCGGGATGATCAAGGCAACCGCACCCGCCGAGACCTCGCCATCCTTCGTCAACTGCCATCGATCCATATAGACAGCAGCCATAGCCGGCAGCCCGGCGATCCAAAGACGACCGGCCTCGCCTGAGTATTTTTCGTGCAACTCGGCCAGTTCGGCAGGCACGACGATTTCAGTTTCGCTCAACACCGCTCTTAATGCGCCGAAGATCATTGGCGGTCCGAAGCACGGGGGCGCGATCCAGCGTCTGCTCAAGATCACGAACAGTTGTCCGGACTCGGAAGGTCGTGCTCTGCCCTGCCGTCAGGGTGACCAGAGCATCGTCGACAGTGGCGTCCGCGGCTGATCGATCAGCAAGCAATGTGACATCCCGAGCAAGCGAGCGAGCAGTGACCTTAACCGCATATCCGTTTCCGGTCTCCGTGACCGCAACGTCGACCGGATTCGGATCCAACGCCAGTTCGATGTCCTCCACGAACGTGTGCACCCGGGTCAGCGTGTCGATGCGCGCTACCACGACCTCGGCACTCACGTCCGCGGGTGTGGAGAGCTCGGTGGGGAGGGCGACCTGGGCAGTGGCTCTTGGCTCGACACTGACGGCGACTGTTGCCTTGGCGAGCTCCAGACCGCCAAGATCTTGACGGCTCAGCTCGAGTTCACCTCGCCAGAGTTCGTCAGTGTCATTGATGATCACCGCCGAGACGACGCCCTCCTCGATGGCGAATACCACATTGCGTGGCGCGAACGCGCGACGCAAGGCGTACCACAGCGGCTTGGGCCGCTGCTCGAAGTCGATCGCCGCCCACGAAGTGACTGGCCAGCAGTCGTTGAGCTGCCACACGATCGCGCCAGCCGTCCGCGGCCACCACCGCCGATAGTGATCGATTGCGTACGTGACAGCCCGTGCCTGGTTGAGCTGGGTAGCCCAATGCCAATCCGCGAAGTCGTTCGGGACGCCGAGATGCGCCGCGAGACCACGGTCAAGCTTGCCGTTCCCATCGTCGGCCTTTTGGTGCAGCAGGAAATTCCCGTCGTTCTTGGGATCGCTCGTGTTAACCAACGCGCCACCGTCGACGGCGTGCACCCAGTCCACCAGCGTGCGCCACGCGGGCGGCGCCTGAAATCCGAACTCGGAGCAAAGTCTCGGAATCTCGCTTCGGTAGGCCCGGTAGTCGACGTGGTTCCAGACCTCCCACTGGTGATGCGTGCCATAGTCCGGGTCGTTGGGATGGATGGGTTCGCCAGCCAAACGTGGCGAGGACGGGCTGTTGTCGCTGTACGGGCGGGTGGGATCCAGCTCGGCCACGATGTTGGGAAAGAGCTCGTAGGCATAGCTGGCTCCCCAGGTGCGACCGCTCAGCTGGTCCTGCCAGTTCCAGTCCGCCTGGCCCCAGAGATTCTCGTTGCCGCCGTTGTACAGCACCAAGGACGGATGGGGCATCAGCCGAACGACGTTTTCGCGTGCCTCAGCTTCGATCTCCTCCCAGAATGGGGACTCCTCCGGATAGGCCGCGCAGGCCAGCAGGAAGTCCTGCCAGACCAGCAGACCCCTTTCGTCGCATGCCCGATAGAAGTCATCACTCTCGAAGATGCCGCCACCCCAGACGCGAATCAGGTTGACGTTGGCGGCCACAGCTTGGTCGAGTCGGCCTCCGAGTCGTTGCGCGGTGATCCGGGTCAGGAAGTGATCATCAGGGATCCAGTTGACACCTTTCACGAACATAGGCTGGCCGTTGATCGAAAAGGTGAACGCGGAACCGATCTCGTCGCGAGCGGTGTCCAGCTCGACAGTACGGAAACCAATCCGCCGCCGCCATCTGTCGAGTTCTTGAGCGTCTGTCGCGAGCGTGAGGGTGAGATCAGCCATCGGCTGCTCGCCGTAACCGGCCGGCCACCAAACTGGCGCATCGGGGACATCAATCACGAGCATCACACTTTCGGCGCCACCGGCCACTGCACGCTGGACTTGGTGGCCCAAGATCTCGGCCGTCAGCGTCAGTGGCGCGTCCGCGAGGCGCTCGAGGTCGATCCGGAGCTCGACTCGGCCGGTGCCGGAGGCATCGACAGTTACCAACGGCATCACCCGAGCCAGCCGTGCAACGCTCCAGCGCTCCAGCCGAACGGGCCTCCACAGACCGGCGGTACGGAGATCAGGTCCCCAATCCCAACCGAAGCTGCAGGCCATCTTGCGAATGAAGTTGTACGGCGCCGGATAGGGCCTCGGGAGATCCCCGAGCCGCTGCTGCTCGGCCTCGGCGTACGCGGTCGCTGAATGAAGATCAACTTCGAGGTCGATTGGCTGGAAGCCGTATGCACACAACCCGGAACCTCGGCGGGATGACTCCCCGGCATGAATCCTGAACGGTCGCCGCCAATGGCTCGGACGGTCCAGCCCGCGCGCAAGTCCGTGCACAGCATCTGAAGTTTCGGCCAGGATCAGGCCAGCCCGCCCGCCTGCTGCAGCTCCTCCTGCAGGTCGTGCAGTTCGATCTCCTCGTGCAGCTTCGGCACATCTGCGAGGAGCCGTTTGGTGTATTCGTGCTGCGGGTTGAAGATCACTTCGTCGGTCGTACCCTGCTCCACCATCACGCCGTTCTCCATCACCAGCACCCGGTCTGCGAGATAGCAGGCCTGGCCGATGTCGTGAGTGATGAAAAGCACCGTCATTCCGAGTTGATCACGCAGGTCCTTGAGGACGTTGAGAACGTTGACGCGAAGCGATGCGTCGAGCATGGAAGTCGCCTCGTCGGCAATCAGCAGCTCCGGTTGCATCATGAGCGCCCTCGCGATCA
>Ga0081455_10006816_pt1 | contig 12179 bp, 9 predicted proteins | sample TabmetS3T2R1_FD_70207 | JGI IMG/M metagenome (GOLD analysis project Ga0081455, IMG submission 70207) | Tabebuia heterophylla rhizosphere microbial communities from the University of Puerto Rico - S3T2R1 | ecosystem: Host-associated > Plants > Roots > Rhizosphere ... | reverse complement strand
GGGCCGGCGGCCACCGGGACCGCCGCGGCCGCCGCCACCGCGGGCCGGCCGGCTAGCCAGCCGGCCGCGGTGAGCAGCGCGAGGGTGAGCACGAGGGCAAGGCGCTTCATCCCGGACAACCCCTTACGACGACGCGATCAGCAGGTGCGCGCGGTAGCCCTCGCCGAACGAGGCCGTCGCCGTACCGTTGTAGTCGGTGATCAGCACATTCCCCTGCCCGCAGCCCCAGGGGTTCCAGGTCCACGCGGCGTAGCCGATGCCGTGCTGGTCCAGCCAGGTCATCAGCGAGTCGATGTACTCGTGCGCACAGGTGTTCTGGCCGATCTCGCCCGCCATCACCGGCACCTTCGCCGCGACCGGGGCGATCTGCCGGTCCCAGCACGACTCGGTCACGCAGGCGTTGAAGTTGTACGAGTGCCAGGACGCGACCAGGTTGCCGGTCGGGTCGGTCGGCGCGAACGCCAGCCACTGGGTGAGGTCGTTGGTCCAGGTGAGCCCGGCCGACATGATCACGTTGGTGGCACCGGTCGCGCGTACGGCGTTGACCAACTCCTGCATGCCGGCCACCGGGTAGGTGATCCCGGTGCAGGTACCGCCGTCGCGCAGGCACCGCCACGACGCGGTCGCGTCGGAGAAGTTGTTCGCCGCGTCCGGGAACGGCTCGTTGAACAGGTCGAAGATCACCGCGTTGTTGCCCTTGAAGGCGTTCGCCACCTGGGTCCAGAACGTCGGCGTGAACTGCCGGCTCGGCATCGGCTTCTGGCAGGTCGCGTTGACGTCCGTACACGCCGAGACGTTGCCGGTGTACTGGCCGTGCGTCCAGTGCAGGTCCAGGATCGGGTGGATGCCGTTGGCGACCAGCAGGGTGACGTAGTCCTTCACCGCCTGCTGGTACGGGGTGCCGCTGGGCGTACCGGACAGGCCGAGCCAGCAGTCCTCGTTCAGCGGGATGCGCACCGCGCGGATGTGCCAGGCGCGCATGGCGTTCACGCTCGCCTGGTCCGGCGTCGGGCTGTCCCACATGCCCTTGTTCTGCACGCAGGCGAACTCGGCGCTGGCCCGGTTGACGCCGAGCATCCGGAACGGCTGGTTGTCCGCGGTGAGCAACTGGTTGCCGGACACGTGCAGCGCCTTCGCGGCGCCGGTGCCCGCGGGCGGTGGCGGAGGCGGCGGTGGGGGTGGCGGCGGGGGCGGCGGGATGCTGCCGTCGCAGGGCGCGCCGTTCACCGTGAAGCTGGTCGGCTTGGCGTTGCTGCCGGTGTAGGAGAACTGCGCCCCGGCGTTGACGCTGCCCTTGGCGGGCAGGCTCGCGTTCCAGTTCTCGTTGGCGACGGTGATCTGGGCGCCGGTCTGCGACCAGACGCCGTTCCAGCCGTTCTGTAGATGCTGGTTACCGGCGTAGGAGTACGTCAGCGTCCAGCCGTTGACCGCGGTCGTACCCAGGTTGTTGATCGTGACGCTCGCGGTGAACCCGGTGCCCCAGTCGTTGGTCGTGTAGTCCATCCGGCACTGGAACGCCACGGCGGCACTCGCCACACCGCCCGCCCCGGACAGCGCAACCACCGACAGGACACCACTGGCGGCGGACAGCACGGCAAGCCCGCGCCTGATCGCAGATTTCTCCAACATCGCCAACCTCTCAGCCCGGGGCGACTGCACGGTCATCGTGGGAGCGCTCCCACGGTCATGAATGCACTGTCACGCCCAGATGTCGGCGGTGTCAACAGAAGTCCATGTGAACGCTAACAATCGCCCGATCGGGGGCGGGAGCGTCATTACTGTGGGCGACGATCTTGCCTGTTGATCACTACTTAGCGTAGCGTTTGCCTTCCCCGCAGCGACTACGGCGGCGCGAACATGAACCCTGACTGGCACTGGACCGACCTGCTGGAGGCCGCGCCCGACGCGATCGTGGGCGTCGACGCGCACGGCGACATCGTGCTCGTGAACAGCCAGACCGAACGGCTGTTCGGCTACGCGCGGGCCGACCTGCTCGGCCAGCAGGTCGAGATGCTGGTGCCGGAGGCGTTCCGGGAGATACACCCGGGGCTGCGCGCCAGCTACATGGCCGAGCCGCAGCCGCGGTCCATGGCGGCCGGGATCGAGCTGGCCGGCCGGCGCGCCGACGGCACCGAGTTCCCGGCCGAAATCAGCCTGTCCGCGGTCCGCTCGGACACCGGGCGGCTCCTGGTCGCCGCCGCGATCCGGGACGTCACCGCGCGCAAGCGGGCCGAGGCGAAGTTCCGCGGGCTGCTGGAAGCGGCGCCGGACGCCATCGTCGGGGTGGCCGCCGACGGCCGCATCGCCCTGGTCAACGCGCAGGCCGACCGGCTGTTCGGCTACCAGCGCGGCGAACTGGTCGGCAAGCCGCTGGAGATCCTGGTCCCGCACGGGGCCCGGCTGCACCACCCCGAGCACCGCAACCGGTACTTCGCCAATCCCCAGCAGCGACCCATGGGCGCCGGCATGCAACTGGCCGCGCGGCGTGCCGACGGCACCGAATTCCCGGCCGAGATCAGCCTGTCGGCGCTGGAGACCGAGGACGGGCTGCTGGTCTCCGCCGCGGTGCGCGACGTGACCGACCGGATCGAGGCGCAGGCCGAGCGGGAACGGCTGCGCGGGCAGGCCGAGCGCGAACGGCTGGAGGCGCAACTGCACCAGGCGCAGCGGCTGGAGAGCCTGGGCCAACTCGCCGGGGGCGTCGCGCACGACTTCAACAACCTGCTCGGCGCGATCCTCAACTACGCCGCGTTCATCGAGGAGAAGGTGACCGCCGCGGCGGCCGGCCCGGGCGGCGAGGAATGGCAGACCGTCTGCGCCGACATCGAGCAGATCCGGCGGGCGGGCGAGCGGGCCACTAAGCTCACCCACCAACTACTCGCCTTCGGCCGGCGCGAGATCGCCCAACCGCTGGTCCTCAACCTCAACGACATCGTCACCGACATCGAGCAACTGCTGCACCGCACCCTCGGCGAACACATCGAACTGGACACCGACCTCGCACCCGACCTGCACCCGGTCCTCGCCGACCCCGGCCAGCTGGAGCAGGTCCTGGTCAACCTCGCGGTCAACGCCCGCGACGCCATGCCCTCCGGCGGCACCCTGTCCATCGACACCGCCAACCTCGAGGTGGACGACGACTACGCCGGCCGGCACCAGGGCATGAAGATCGGCCCGTACGTCCGGCTGCGGATCAGCGACACCGGGGCGGGCATCCCCCGGGACGTCATGGACCGGGTGTTCGAGCCCTTCTTCACCACCAAGCCGAAGGGCGAGGGCACCGGCCTCGGGCTGGCCACCGTGTACGGCATCATCACCCAGGCCGACGGCATCGTGCAGATCTACAGCGAACCCGGGCACGGCACGACCGTGACCGCGCTACTGCCGGCGACCGATCAGGCGGCCATCCCGCTGGCGCCGCCCGCCACGCCCGGCGCCACCACCAGCGGTGGCGAAACCGTCCTCCTGGTCGAGGACGAGGAGGCGATCCGCGAGGTCACCGGCCGCATCCTGCGGCGCAACGGCTACCAGGTACTCACCGCCTCCAGCGGCATGCAGGCCATCGAGATCGCCCGCCGCCAGACCGTACCGATCCACCTCCTGGTCACCGACGTGATCATGCCCCAGATGCTCGGCAAGGAGGTCGCCGAGCGCCTCGCCGCGATCCGCCCCGGCATCCGGGTCCTCTACATGTCCGGCTACGCCCACCCCGTACTCACCTCCCAGGGCACCCTCGACCCCGGGGTCGTCCTCATCGACAAACCCTTCACCGAGGCCGGCCTCATCGCCAAGGTCCAGCAGGTCCTGGAGACCCCCGGCTGATTGCTAGTGGTCGAATGGCGGTTGCTGGCCGGGGGTGGCCACCAGGAACGAATTCGACTCGACCGGGCCGAACCGGGGGCCGCGGACGGGCGTGGCCACCAGCACCCGGGGGCCGTCATCGTCGTGGTTGAAGACCAGCACCTGGGTGTTGAAGGCGCCGTCCCTGCCCACGACCAGCTGGCCCGGCAGCTGCGTGCCGCCGACCGACCAGGCCAGCTTGATGATCGCGCCGGCCGGGAAGCCGTGCCCGCTCGCCTGCACGACCAGCCCGGGAGGTCCGGTGGTCGGGTCGACCAGCAGCTCGGGCTGCCGGACCAGCACCCGTACGCTCGCCTTGTTGTCGGCGGCCGTGGTGTCCGGTCCGGTCGTGGTGAGCGTCGCGGTGATCCGGGCGTCGACCTTGGTCCCGGGCCGCACCACGAACCGTATGGTCCGCTGCTGGCCCGGCTGCAACGTGCCGAGATCGCAGGCGGCACCGGCCCGGCAGGGCGCTCCCCCGGCGGGTCCCAGGATCGCGGGCGCCGGTACGGCGTTGGCCAGGGCGGCCGGCAGCTCCGTGGTCAGCCGGATGCCCGCCATCGGGATGTTGCCGCTGTTGCGCACCGTGTAGGTCACCAGGATCGGATCCCCGCCGACGTACGCGATGGCCGGGGTGACCGAGCCGGCCACCGACAGCGAGCCGACCGGCACCGTCTTGGGCACGATCTTCAGGGTGGTGGTCACGACCACGGGCGGGTTGTCCCCGTCGTTCACCGTCAGCGTCAGCGTGTAGTCGCCGGGCGTCGGGCAGGTGATCGTGGTGACCAGGGCGGTCGGGTCGGTGAACGCGCAGGGCGCTGGCCCCGCCGGGTCGCCACCCGTGGTCTCCCCGCCTGTCGTCTCGCCGCCGGTCGTCTCGCCACCCGTGGTCTCGCCGCCGGTCGTCTCGCCACCCGTGGTCTCGCCGCCGGTCGTTTCCCCGCCCGTCGTCTCGCCGCCGGTGGTCTCGCCCGCCGGGGGTTCCGAGCCGGGCGGCGGGCTGACCGACCAGATGGTCACCAGCTCCGGGCTGTCCGGGTCGGTGACCGTACCGGTCAGCTCGACCGGGATCTCGGCCGTCCCGGTGTACGGGCCGCCGGCGCTGACTGCGGGTGGCACGTTCGTCACCGTCACCGTGGTGCCGACGGTGACCGGTGCCGCCGCGCCGTCGTTGGCCGTCAGCGTCAGCGTGTACGTCCCCGGCGAGTCACAGCTCACGGTCGTACTCAGCGCGGCAGCGTCGCCAATCGTGCAACTGGCCTCGGCGTCCACGCCCTCCCCGGCCCGGATCGCCCACTGCGTGGTGACGTTCCCGCTGTCCGGGTCGCTGACCGTGCCGCTGACCGGGATCTGGTTGTCCTGCAACCCCGAGTACGGCCCGCCGGGATCGACCGACGGCGGTACGTCGATGACGAACGTCCGGCACTCGGACACGCTGCCCGGACCACCGGCGTCGCGGCCGTTGGCGGTGACACAGACGCTGTGCTGCTGCCCGGAGGCGAGCCCGGTCAGGGAACTGTGCCAGAAGGCGGTCACCGGACCCGGTAGCGGCAGGAAGTGCTGGGCACCGCCGCTGTCGCTGGAGAAGGCCTGATCCACCGGCACCGTAGGGCCACCATCAACCGAGATGCCGACCGAGTCCAACTGGCTGTCCATCAGGTGCTGGAGAAGATCCTGCAGCGGCCCCAGCCGCCTCCCGTCATTGGGATTCTCCGGCGCCACACACTGACCGCCGGTCCGATCGGCGATCTCCTGCAGGCTGCCGCCACAGCTCGCGTCCCGACCCACCGCGAAGGTGTAGAAGTGGACGTTCCCCGGCACTCCGCCCAGCGCCGCCGAGACATCACCCGGATCACTGACCACACCCCGCGACATCAGCGCCACGATCGTGGACGGCTGCGCCGCGAAGCCGGCCTCGCTGACCGACTGCCGGATCGCATCCCCAAGATTGGTCGGCCTGCCGGGGCGCCCATCGCCCACGAACAGCCGGGTGAAATCAGAGAACAGGCTGGCCGGGAAACCATCCGAACCACCCTGCTGCTGGTTCGACACGGCCGAGTTCAACGCCACCATGGCGTCGGTACCGCTGCGGTCGCTGGTCCTGGTGTTCAGCCCGGTGATGAACTGGAGGTTGCGGGCCGGCCCGACGTCGGCCATGGTGGCCGAGGTGCCGTAGCCGATGACACCCACCTTGCTGATCGAGTTGGCCAGGACCGCGGTGGAGTTGAGCTGGTTGGCGTACCGCTTCTCGCACACCAGGATCGAGTCCGCGTCGCTACAGATCCTGCTGGCCCCACCATGCGAGGCGTCATCGGACTCGTTCGACATGTCCAGCGCGTAGATCAGGGCGGTGGTCGGCGTCCCGCCACCCGAGCCCAGCGTGGCCCGGCCGTTGACGATCACCGTTCCCGGCGGGATCGCCTGCCCCTCGGTCGGGCCGTCGACGGTCACCGAGATGCTGGTGCCGCCCGGCAGCCGGGCACCGGCGGCCGACGCCGGCGACCCCGACAGCAGCGGGTAGCTCAACGTCGCGCCCACCAACGCCAGCACAGTCCCGAACACCACAGACCTGCGCGGCCGCGCCCCGGCGTACCAGCGGCTCTCCGGTTGGCCGGACGGTGTCACCATCGGATCTCATTCCCCCACATGCGTCCCCACCAGAGCCGCCACGCACCCACGACCCCGCCATAGAGAACGCACCTTGACAGAACCCGCTGAAACCGCCCTGGATTTGCGCTGGAACCGGCTGGAGCCGGCAGGCCGGACCTACCGGCGCGGCGCCGCCTCCGGGTAGAGCAGGAGGATGAGGCCGGTCCCGATGGCGCCGCCGGCAAGCTGAGCGAGTACGTACGCGGCGAGCGAGGCGGGGGCGATGCCGGCGAAGGTGCCGGTGAAGACCCGGCCGAGGGTCACGGCGGGGTTGGCGAAGCTGGTGGAGCTGGTGAACCAGTAGGCGGCGCCGATGTAGGCGCCGACCGCGGGCGCGGCCAGTGCACCGCGGTGGGTACGCGCCAGGGCGAAGACGACGGCGACCAGGCCGGCGGTGGCGACGACCTCACCGAGCAGGTGGCCGCCGGTGACCCGGTGCGTGCCGGACAGGTGCTGGCCGGTGCCGAACATGGCGTTGGCCAGCAGCGCGCCGCCGATGCCGCCGGTGCACTGCGCGAGGAGGTAACCGGGGATCTCGCCGGCGGGCAGCCCGGTGCCGGCGCGGCGGCCGAGGTACCAGTCGGCGAGGGTCACCACGGGGTTGAGGTGCGCGCCGGACACCGGCCCGAAGGCCAGGATGAGCGCGGCGAGGCCGAACGCGGTGGCAGTGCTGTTCTCCAGCAACTGCAGGCCGATGTCGCCGGGTGAGAGCTGCTGGGCGGCGATACCGGAGCCGACCACCACGGTGACCAGCAGGCCGGTGCCGAGGAATTCGGCCAGCAGCCGCCTGCCACGGGACGTCACGGGCGACATCTTGACCGGCGCAAGATAGCTCAGTCAACATTGAGTCGATGTTTACTGAGCGAACGTGGTCGTTGCAGCGCCGTGCCGCGGTGCACGCGGCGCTGGCCGATCCGTCCCGGCTGCGGATCGCGGACACCCTGCGGATGGGCGATGCCGCGCCGTCGGAGCTGGCCGAGCTGCTGGGCATGCCGTCGAACCTGCTGGCCCACCACCTGAACGCGCTGGAGCAGGCCGGCGTGGTGAGCCGCCACCGCTCGGACGGCGACCGACGGCGTACGTATCTGCGGCTGGTGCCGTCGACGCTGGAGGCGGTCTCGGCACGGCAACCGCGGAAGGTCCGCCGGGTGCTGTTCGTCTGTACGGCCAACTCGGCCCGGTCGCCCCTGGCGGTGGCGCTGTGGCGCCGGGCCAGCCGCGTCCCGGCCGCCTCCGCCGGCACCCACCCGGCCGAGCGGGTCGCCCCGGGCGCGGTGGCGGCCGCGCGCCGCCACGGCCTCCCACTGCCCGCGGCCCGCCCCCGCCAGCTGGACCGGGTCCGTGCCGCGGGGGACCTCGTCGTCGCGGTCTGCGACCTGGCGCACGAGGAGTTGCGCGCCGCCGGCGGCCTGCACTGGTCGGTGGCCGACCCGGTGGCCGCCGGCACCGCCGCCGCCTTCGACCGGGCCGTGGCCGACCTGACCGTACGGGTCGGCTCGCTGGCACCGCTGGTCCGCCGGGCCGCCGCATGACCGGGCGTACTCCCCCGGCCGTACTGTTCCTGTGCGTCCACAACGCCGGCCGCTCCCAGATGGCGCTGGGATTCTTCGAGCACCACGCGGCCGGCCGCGCGGTCGCCTGGTCCGGCGGGTCCGAACCCGGCGACCAGGTGAACCCGGTCGCCGTCGAGGCGATGCGCGAGCGCGGCATCGACATCTCCCGGGCGTACCCCAAGCCCTGGACCGACGAGATCGTCCGCGCCGCCGACGTGGTCATCACCATGGGATGCGGCGACGCGTGCCCGTTCTACCCCGGCAGGCGGTACGAGGAGTGGCCGCTGGACGACCCGGCCGGTCAGGACCTGGCGGCGGTACGCCCGATCCGCGACGAGATCGAGGCGCGGGTGCTGGCGCTGCTGGCCGAACTGGGCGCCGGCTAGGGCCTGCCGGGCGCGGCGACCGCGGTGACCAGGCGCGCCAGGGTGTCCACCGCGCCGGGGACGAGCCGGTAGTACGCCCACTTGCCGCGCTGCTCGCGCTCCAGCAGCCCGGCGTCGACCAGCGTCTTCATGTGGTGCGACACCGTCGGCTGGGACAGCGCGACCGGCGCGGTGAGGTCGCAGATGCAGGCCTCGCCGCTCGGCTGGGCGGCGACCAGTGACAGCAGCCGCAGCCGGGTCGGCTCGGCGATCGCCTTCAGCAGGGCCGCCAGCCGCTGCGCGCTGTCCTGGTCGAGACCGGCGCCGGCCTCGGGCGTACAGCAGGCGGCCGCCCACTCCTCGGTGAGCAACGGCAGTGGCGCGCCAGTCGGCATGGGTGCCAGCATGCCACGTCGTATTGACATCTGTCGATGCGTCATGTCAGGGTGGCCACACATTGACGACTATCTATGAGAGGTGGGGGCAATGACCGAGACCAGCGAGGCGACCCGGGAGCAGGTCCGGGCCCGGTACGCCGCGGCGGCGACCGCGGTCAGCACCGGTCAGGGCTGCGGCTGCGGCACCGAGCCAGCCGCGGCTGCGCAGGCGTGCTGCGGCCCGGCGGACTCCGCTGGTTGCTGCGGCGGGACCGGCGTCACCGTGGAGGAGGGCTTCGGCGCCGGGCTGTATTCGGAGCGGGAGCAGGCCGAGTTGCCGGCCGAGGCGGTGGCGGCGAGCCTGGGCTGCGGCAACCCGCTGGCCGTCGCCGACCTGCGCCCGGGCGAGACCGTCCTCGACCTCGGCTCGGGCGGCGGCATCGACGTCCTGCTGTCGGCCCGGCGCGTCGGCCCAGACGGATTCGCGTACGGCGTCGACATGACCGACGAGATGCTCGACCTCGCCCGGGCCAACGCGGGCAGGGCCGGCGCGGCGAACGTGGAGTTCGTCAAGGGCACCATCGAGGACGTACCGCTGCCGGACGCCTCGGTCGACGTGATCATCTCCAACTGCGTGATCAACCTGTCGGTCGACAAGCCCGCCGTCCTGACCGAGATGTTCCGCCTGCTCCGCCCCGGCGGCCGCATCGGCATCAGCGACGTGGTGGCCGAGGACCACCTCACGCCCGCGCAGCGCGCCCACCGCGGCAGCTACGTCGGCTGCATCGCCGGTGCCCTGTCCCGTACCGAATACCTCGACGGCCTCACCGCCGCCGGCTTCACCGACCCCTCGGTGACCTACACCCACCAGGCAGCCGACGGCATGCACTCGGCCATCATCCGCGCCACCAAACCCACCACCCCGTAGCGCCGAACCCGGCGCTGACCGCGGGGGTTATGCCCTGCGCCCCACCCCGGCGTAGTTGCTCAGGCGTTCCGGGTGCGCCCCGACGTCGTCGGGGTGGTCGGGACGCCACTGCGTCATCCACACCACGCCCGGATCGACCAGTTCCAGGCCGGCGAAGAACCGCGTGATGTGCGCCCGGTCCCGTAACGTGACCGGCGTGGTGGTCTTCTTGGTCAGCCTGGCCGCTTCGTCCATCTCGTCGGGCCGGGTGTCCGCGGTCACGTGGCTGATGACCACGTAGCTGCCCGGGCACAGCGCCCGGCGCAGCGTGGCCAGGATCGCCTCCGGGTCGTCGTCGTCCGGGATCGCCGGCAGGATCGAGGTCAGGATCAACCCGACCGGTTCGCTGAAGTCCAGCAGCGCCCGGGTTTCCGGGTGGTCGAGGATGGCGTCGGGGTGGCGCAGGTCCTCCTGGATCGCCGTGGCGAGCTTGTTGGTCCGCAGGATCAGTTCGCTGTGCGCGACCGCAACGGGATCGACGTCCACGTACACCACCCGGGATTCGGGGGCGATCGCCTGGGCAACCTCATGGACATAGCCGACGGTGGGCAGCCCGGATCCGATATCGAGGAACTGCCGGACCCCCTCGCCGATCATGAACCGCAGGGCTCGGTGCAGGAACGCCCGGTTGGCCTGCGAAATCAGCTTCGCGTCGGGCATCGCAGCGAGAAACTCCCGGGCGAACTCCCGGTCGACAGCAAAGTTGTGCGCTCCGCCCAACACGTAGTCATAGACCCGCGCCACACTCGGTACGTCCAGGTCCAGCCCCTCAGGCACCCAGTCCGGCCGGGTCACCACGCCCGGCCACCCGTCCCGGCACAAACAGCCGCCGCCACCAACACATCGCCTCCACGCCTACGCCCGCCATCGATAGGGCCGAAGGCTACGCGCTGCGCCACCGACCGGATCAACCCACCTGAGCTCAGGGACCAGGGCTGGCCCCGGTGATTCACGAAGCGCGGTGTCGATGTTTCGTCGATCTTGAGCTGGGGTGGCTGGCTGGGGCCTGAATGGCCACTACCCTCCTGCAGCACGCTATTGGCGGCAGGGCTGCTGCCAGAATGATCCCGTGCTCGCTTCGATCATGCCCGGGCTGCGTGAGATCCGTACGCCGCTGGCCGTCGGTTATTCCTGGATGCTGGTCGTGTATCTGGGGTTCGCGTACCGCCTGCCGCAGCCCGACCGCGCGACCGGTCCGCTCGCCGACATATACCGCGTCGGTCGCCTTGTCAGCCCGGTCGGGATTGCCGTCGCCGCGAGCGTGGTGGCCTATCTGGTCGGCGTCGTCGCCCTATCGATGACCTCAGAGCTGACCAAGGTCGTACTGAAATGGCGGGACCTCGCACCATCGTGGCTCACCAAACACCTACCACGCAAGTCTCCGCAGGATCAGATCCAGACGGCGTTCGACGATATCGCCATCGACCGCCTGGCAGACCGCGTACGCGATGACGCGGAATTCCGCTCCACACTCGTCCAGCATGGCCTGGAAGTCGGCCGCCTCACCGGAGCTGAGATCGACGAGCACCGCCTCGACGAGATCCTGCGGAAGGACTCGGCCGTACGCCGTGACGCGATCGAAGAGGCACGGGACGACGCGTGGCAGTTCGGCGAGGTGAACGACATCCTCCCGCTGATGGTTCAGCGGATCCGCGGCCAGGACAGCAATTTCGCCACCGAATACGACCGACTGACCGCCGAGGCGGAGTTCCGTGCGGGTATGGCCTGGCCGCTGCTCGTGCTGCTCGCCGTGCTCGCCGTGCGGTCATCGCTCTGGTGGCTGTGCGGGCTGCCGACGGTGCTACTGCTGATCTCCTCGGCGAGCGTCGCGTCACTCCAGGCCACGCTGCTACTGAGCACGATCGTGGCGGCCCGGCGCTACGAAGAACCCGCCATGCAAGTGCTGGACAGCGTCCCCGCGGAACAACTGCTGGACCGCACGGCGTCGACGGCATACTGGACGTCCTCGGCGGCCAGGGTGGTGACCGCGTTGGCCATCAGCCCGGACAACATGACGATTGCCGGCGGCACCGACGACGGCTACCTCCTGCTCTGGGACGCGGTCACCGGTGACCTGCGGCATTCGTTCTCCGCCCATCGCGACGAGATCTCGGCGGTCGCGTTCTCGCCGGACGGCAATCACCTGGTGATCGCTGGCCAGGACAATGGCACGTACGTTTGGGATCGCGCGTCCAGCGAGCGAGCACGGGTGTTGGATCAGAAGGAGCCAATACGGTACCTCGCCTTCAACCCGAACACTTCCCTGCTGGTCGGAGTTGGCTATCGCAGCGTCGCATACTGGGACATCGTCAAGGGGACACGAGTCCAACGCCGAACATTTTCCAATTCGACGATATTTACCTCGAGCCTGGCCCGCGACGGGACACTGACTATTGGATTCACCGACGACTCGGTCAGCGTCATACGG
>Ga0081455_10006815_pt1 | contig 12180 bp, 8 predicted proteins | sample TabmetS3T2R1_FD_70207 | JGI IMG/M metagenome (GOLD analysis project Ga0081455, IMG submission 70207) | Tabebuia heterophylla rhizosphere microbial communities from the University of Puerto Rico - S3T2R1 | ecosystem: Host-associated > Plants > Roots > Rhizosphere ... | reverse complement strand
GGGGAAACGTGCAAGGGGAGTGAGCTAACTGTCGATCTTTGCGTAGGGTGGGCAGAGTGCCTAGAGTATGGACAGAGGGTTAAGAAAACGGGGGGATACTGTTGGTCAACCCCCTCACAGTGAGAACCCAGCCCTCCTATGCAGGTGCTGTGCCGAGATACTCACATGCCTTTGGCCTCCAGAAAGACTTTTAAGGCGTGGCGGAGGACCATGTCACGATTGGTATGCTAGCCTGTCTCCGTTTCCAGCTTATCGAGGTAGCGATCAAGTCGTTGGAGCAGCGAAACGGATAGACGAAGGTTCACCACAGTAGAGTCTTCGCCTTTGGGCCGCCCGACGCGACGTGGCATAGCCGTACTCCTCTGGGTAAAGCCCTCCAGGGCAGGAGTAGATCATAGGAATGATTTTTGTAGTAGAAAATAGCAAAACACCGTCTGCATCGAGACCAATTCGAGAGAGGAGTGCGCGAGTTGCTCAGACGGCAGGGGGCTCCGAGGTCAAGGCATGCACAGGCGCCAGGGCTGCAAATCGTGACATCCGCGTCTTGGCTCGTGGGCGCTCCTCCAGCCAGGCGACAATCCGATCGATATTGATCGAGGCGGCGGTGGCCACGTGCTGGAAGTGTGTTTTCTCCAGGCCACGGTAGCGTGTGCGCCGCAGGCCAAAGGCCCGCACCCCCTGGGACAGGGTGCCTTCGACCCCCGCTCGGCGCTTATAGTGCTGCTGACCCTCGTCACTGCTATACCAGGCCCGGGCCGTCTGGAGTGCCTCGTACTGGGCTTGGGGTGGCAACCGGAGACGGCGGCCCTGCTGCTGCGATTGGGTACAGAACGGGCGCGCGGGGCAGGGACGACATTGCTGCGGGCTGAAGGAAACGATAATGTAGGGATGGCCATCACGCGCCACCAACTCGTGCCAACTGTGCGAGGTGGTGCCCTGCGGACACACCACGGTCTGGTGCTGCCAATCCACGGCGAAGTGCTCGACCGTATAGGCGCCTTCCACGTGCGTCTGCCAGCCTTGGATAGGACGCGTGGGGCCGCGCAGCGTGATCCCATGCGCTTGCTGACTCGTGAGGAGCAACTCGGCATCGATATAGGCCCCATCGACCAGATGCTCCGTGGGCGCGAGGTCTTTGTCCACGAGGGCCTGATGAATCACCTCGGTACAACTGGCTTCGTGGACGGCCGCCGAGGTCGTGTGCACATGCGTCAACAGATGCGGGTGAGTAGGCGCACACGATTCGCTGACGTGCACCATGTAGCCAGTCCAGGATATGCCATGTTTGTGGCGGTAGCGCGCGTCCACATCGTAGGGCGATTCAATCCCTTCAGCCGCGCGTGGTAAGTCCCGGTTCTCCTTGAAGCGCACGCGGCGCGCAGGGGAGAGCTCCCCAGGGCTGGCCTCTGGTAGGTGCTCATAATGGGGCTCCAGGCGTTATTGGCGGAAAATTTACGGTAAGCATTCCTGTGAGCCTTCTGTAACCGTAAATCTCCTGCCATATGCGGGTCGGAAACCTGCACTGCAGGTCAGCCGAGGAATCGTCGCACTGAGGTTCGGCTGATACCCAATTGCCTGGCAATGGCCGACTTACTGAAGCCTTCGGCGTGGAGTTGCCGTACCTCATCGGCCCGGTGGGCCACTGTCGGCGACCGCCCATGCCGTTGGCCCCTTCGGCGTGCTTCCGCTATCCCGGCCTTGACGCGCTCTCGAAGAATACCTCGCTCAAACTCCGCAAAGACCGCCAGCATCCCGGCCATCGCGCGCCCCGTTGACGTGGTGAGATCCAACGCCTCGTTCAGGGAGATAAAACCCACGCCGAGCTCATGAAGCTCTTGGAGTGTGGCCACCAGATCGGCCAAGGAGCGTCCCCAGCGATCCAAGCGCCACACGACAATCGCATCGATGTCGCGCCGCCGCGCCGCCCGCATCAGCTCCTCACGCTGCCGCCGCTCGCCTGCCCCAGAACCCACGTCTTCAACCGTCGTGACGATTGATCCACCTCGCTGTCTGGCGTACGCTAGCATGGCATCGCGCTGGAGGGCCAACGTCTGCTGATCATGGGTCGAGATGCGAGCATAGAGCCCCATTTTCATCGTGTCGGCAGCCCTGGCCACAAACCCACTCCGAAATGCCCAAACGAACCGCTTGATATGTAAGCTGTTGCTCACGTCGTTTGTGTCTGGCCATAAACTATAGTTTATGGCCAGACTGGTGCAAGTCCAACTTGCCCTCAGAGGAGTGCATGCGATGGTGACGCCGAGCATGACGACCCAGTATGAGACGAACAGGTATGAGAGCCACCGGACCCCGTCTCTCCTCCTCCCCGAAGACCCGAGTCAGGACGAACTGGCGCAGTACTGGACGCTGTCAGCCCGTGACCAGGCAGAAGCCATGCGGTGTCGCACGGATGCGACGCGCCGCCGCTTTGCCGTCCAGTTGTGTACCCTGCGGGCCTACGGGCGCTTTCTGCCTGAGGCAACCCCAGCACCTGTCGCCATTACCAATTATCTCGCCCGGCAGTTGGATATCCCTCTCATCCTCTTTGGCGAAGTCCCCGGCCGCTTCGCCACCGAGACGGAGCATCTGCAGCGTATCCGGACGTATCTCGGCTGGCGGTCCTTTGATGACGAGAGCCGGCTCCGCCTGACGAGCTGGATCAATCAGCGGGCCACCGATGATCTGTTGCCGAGTGTCTTGGTGGCGCGGGCCGAAGACATCCTGCGGGCCTGGCAGATTGTTGCACCCGCGCGCTCGACCCTCGAAGAACTCGTGGCGTCGGTGACTGCTCACGTGCAGGATGATGTGTACACGCGTATTACCATCGGCTTGAGGCCCGAGATCCTCCAAGCGATGGACGCCCTGCTCCAGGTCCCGCCTGGTGCCCGCCGATCTCTGCTGTTTCAGCTGAAGGAATATCCTGCCGAGGCGAGCTATGCGGTCATCCTGCGCTATATTGAGCACTATCACTTCCTGCGGGAACTCGGCGTGGGCACCATTGACCTTGGCGGCATCAGTCTCCCGATGATTCGCTATTGCGCCGATCAAGCCAAACGCTACGATGTCCATACCTTACGTCGCTTTCCTGAGACCAAACGCTATGGGCTGACCGCCTGTTTTCTCGTGGAGATCCACAAGACCATTCTCGATCACATTGTGGCCCTGCACGATCAGTTGCTCACCAAGAAAATGCGCGAGGCGAGAAATGCCTTTGAAAAGCGCTATCGTCAGCTCCGGCGGCAGTCCAGGCGCGGCTTAGCCAAGCTGATTACCACCGGCGAAACCTTGCTCGATCCCGAACGGCCCCCTGAGACAACGCTCGCGGAGCTGCTGTACGAACTCGATGCGCCGACCCTCCGTGAAGCGGTCACGACGTGTGCGGGCGCGGTACTCCGGCCTGCGGCGGTATTTCCCCACGTTCTTCGCCTTACCCTTCCACAGTGAGCCAGGGAGTGGCGCCATCGCTACGGGACTCGACCTCGTCCGACAGCTCGATACCGGGGCCCTCCAGACGCTACCCACGCATACCCCGACAGCTTTTGTCCCAGGAAGGTTTCGGGCCGCGTTGCACCACACGGACTCGACCTTGGATCGTCGCACCTGGGAACTGGGGCTGGCCGTGGCCGTCCGCGATGGCCTCCGCTCCGGCGACGTCTACCTCCCGGAGAGTCGACGTCATGTGTCCTTTGCGAACTTGATCTATGACCCGACACGTTGGACGCAGGAGCGCGACTTGGCCTATACCGAACTTGCTCTCCCGCAGGAGTCCGACGACTTTGTCTCTCGTCTGCAACAGGAATTCGATGCGGTGGCCCAGCGGGCTGCATGCGGCTTCCCCACCAATGATTTTGCCACGATTCAACGCGACCGGCTCCACCTGAACCGGCGCGATGCCCTCGAACTCCCACCCCGAATTCTCCATCTGCGCCGCACCATCGAAGGGGCGCTGCCCCGTATGCGCATCGAGGACCTGTTGACGCAGGTCAATACGTGGTGTGATTTTACCCGGGTGTTTCGCCGGCCAGACGAACGGGCGTCTCGTATCCCCAATTTCTATACGACCCTCCTGGCGACCCTGATCGCGCACGGGACGAATCTGGGCATTGCCACGATGGCGCAGAGCGTCGAAGGCATCACGGCAGACATGCTTCAGGATATGTCCCAAGGGTGCCTGCGCGAGGATATTCTCAACGCGGCCAATACGATCCTGGTCAACTATCACCATCACTTACCGCTCAGCACCGTGTGGGGTGATGGGACCGTGTCATCGTCCGATGGCCAACGCTTCGGGCTCCAGGCCAGCTCCCTCCTGGGCTCGCTCTATCCACGCTACTTCGGCTATTACGATCAGGCACTGACCGTCTACACCCATATCTCGGACCAGCATAGTGTGTTTCACACCCAAGTGATTGCCTGCTCCGTCCGCGAAGCGATCTACGTCCTTGACGGGTTGCTCAACAATGCGACGGTCCTCCGACCGCAGGAACATTTTGTGGACCAGCATGGCTTCACAGATCAACTCTTTGGCCTCTGTCATCTCTTGGGGTTTACCTTAATGCCTCGGCTCAACGTGAGCAAGCAAACACTGTACAAGTTAGACCGCACCAAGTCCTATGGCCCACTCGATGATGTCATCACGAGCACGGTGGACACGACGCTCATCCGCGAACAGTGGGATCAACTCGTGCGGGTGGCGGCCTCCCTGCGCAATCGGACCGCCCCGGCCCATATCATCTTAACGCGCCTGGCCAGTAGTGCGTCCTCTGATCGCCTCGCCAAAGCCCTGACCGCCTTAGGGCAAGCCCTCAAGACGCTGTACCTCTTGCGGTATATCCAGGATGAACCGCTCCGGAGCCGGATGCAACTCCAGCTCAATCGGGGGGAAGGTCGCCACCAACTGGCCCGGCGCCTCTTTTTTGCCAATCAAGGGGCGTTTCAGACGGGGGATTATGAGGAAATTATGAACAAGGCGACGGGTCTCAGTCTGCTGTCGAATGCGGTTCTGGTGTGGAATACCGTCCACATGACGCGGATCATTCAGCAACTCCGAGCCACTGGGGAAACGATTCTCGATGAGGAACTCAGCCGGATTTCGCCTTTAGCGTTTGCCCATGTGATCCCGAACGGGACGTATTTCACCCAGCGCAAGCCGCTGACGCCTGAGGAGGCCCACACGGAGGCACTCTCGCCTCTCGATATAGCGATGCTGTGAGACTCTGAGCAGCTATGACAGACGGTCCGGGCACCTTACCGTACATTTTCCGGCAATTGCTGTTCCGTTTGCAATCGCACAGGCCCGGTTGGCACGACGTGCTCGATGATCACCTGATGGTCCTCCACCACAATCCGATTGACGACTAACTGTAACACCTTCTGCTGGACCGTGAAAGACGGCTCCTCCATGGCCTCCCAGATACTCGTGCAAAAAGCTTCGACGCCTTCGAGGAGCCGGAGTTCTGCGGTCCGCTCGGTCCGTTGTTGCTCGATTTCCCGCACCCGTTCCCGCAGCATCCGTCCGTGGTCGTCAATCCGGCGACGTCGCTCCGCCAGTTCGGTCAGGTCAATCACTTCAGCCTGATAGGCATCAATGAGCCGCGTCACTTCCCGGTCCAGGGTGGCGAGCTTGCGCTCCAGGCGTCCGCACTCCTGGTCCGCGCGGACATCCACCGCGGGGTCCCCACGCCCCTGCTCATATTGGGTCCGCAACACGACTGGGTCAGACAGCAACGCCTTCACATGCTCCCAGACGCTTGCCTCTATCAGTGCTGCACTGAGGCTGCGGCCTGTGCATGCCCCCGGCGCATACCGCGGATAGCGCCGGGCGCAAATATAGCGGCCGCCCTGGGCACTCCACGTGCCCACCATGCGCCGGCCACAGCGCCCACAGACCATCAGACTCCGCAACAAATACAGATGCTGCGTGTTGTGGCGCTGCGCGCGCTCGCGATTTCGGGCTAGTTGCCCTTGCGCTCGGTCCCAGGTCTCGGGATCGATGAGCGCGGGCACGCGGACCGGGATCCATTCGCTCTGGGGGCGCCGCGTGCGGCCCTGGCCATTACCGCGCTGGCGATCTTTGAGCCCCCGCCGCCCATATGGGCGCCGGACATCCCCTGGTTGAGTACGATTGTAGTAGGCTTCCCCTTTGTAGAGAGAGTCGCGGAGAATCTCGATGACACTGCTTTGTGCCCACCGGCCGTGCTTGGACTTGCGGGGTGGGATCCCTTGCAGCGTGAGACGTCGATGAATGGCATAGGAACTCAGCTGCTCCTCCACACACCAGCGATAGAGCTGCCGGACCACCTCGGCTTCCGTCTCGTTCACTCTGAGGTGCTGTGGCGTCGTGGTCGTCTTGTGGACATAGGTGTAGCCATAGGGCGGATTGCCCCAGTTGACCCGGCCTTGGCGGGCCGCAAAGAGCTGCCCGCGGCGGGTGCGTTCGTGGATCAAGGCCCGCTCGTATTCCGCAAAGACGCCTTGCATCTGGAGCAGCATCTGTTCTTCCGGGCTTGCGCCTAGGCTCTGCTGCACGAAGACGACCTCACACCCACAGCGGGTCAACTCCTCGACTAAGACCACCTGATAGGCATAGCGGCGGGCGAGACGATCAGGGGCCGTGACCAGCACGACCTCAAAGGCGCCTTCGGCCGCAAGATCGCGCAACCGCTCCAGGGCAGGCCGATCGAGGCGTGTACCACTGACCCCGTCATCGATGAAGACATTGCCCGGCAGGATCTCATAACGGACCTCCGGTAGAAAATGGACAATTTTTAGCGGTAGGCGTCTGACACCTCAACCTAACTCCTCTAGCAGCACCTTGGCCTCCTGGAGGTCATCGGTATCAAACCCCTCGGTGAACCAGCCGTAGATGGGCGCCAGCAGCTCGTGCGCTGCGGCATGCTTGCCCTGGCGCTGCCACAGGCGTGCGAGGCTTATCGCGGCACGCAGCTCCCAGGACTTCGCCTGCTGGCGCCGGGCAATGTCGAGCGCCTGACCAAAACAGGCTTCTGCCTCCGTGTCATGCTCTGCAGAGCGCACCAGCAGTATCTCGCCCTTGAGCCGATACAGCTCGGCGTCCCAGCGGCACTCCCCTTTGTCGTTTGCCAGCGCGAGTGCCTCGGTCAGTAAGGTGAGCCCTGCCTCTGGCTGCCCGACCTGGGCCGACGCCTTGGCCAGCAGGGCCAGACCATACGGCTGAAACACCGCTGCTCCCGTGGTGCGCCAGGCCGCCAGACCCTGTTGCATCTGCGCCATGCCCTCCTCCACGTGCCCCTGTCCTCCCCCAGGCTCCGCCTCCTGCTCGGCGAGCGCGCACCCCCGAAAGATCTGCCCCAGCGCTGGGTAGACCCCAAATCCCTGCTCGGCCGCGAGGTCTATGAGTGCCTCTGCCCGCTCCTGGGTCAGGTGCCACTCGCGGCGGAACTGATGGACCCAGGCAGCAAAGAACAGGGCTTGTGCCAGGCTGACGGGGTGCGCCAGCTCCCGGGCCAGCGTGAACGCCTCATGGCTGCGCTGCAGGGCCTGGTCTGGATAACCCAGATACCACAGGGTCACGCCAGCATAGGCGCGGCAGATCACCCCGGGGTCCTGCCCGTAGCGGAAGGCATGGGCATGGTGCTGCTGGCGGTCGTAGAGGGCGATGCCCTGCTCGAAATGGGCCTGGGCAGCGACGAACTCGCCCAGATAGTTCAAGGTGTTCCCGAGGGCATAATGCGCCTCCAGGAGGAGTGCCGGGTCGCCAACCTGCTGGGCCAGGGTGAGGAGCTGCTCCCCCATCTCCCGCGCTGTCCGTAACTCCACCCGGTGCAGATAAAAGTACCACAAGCCCCACATGACCTGGAAGAGCTGCGGCGTCTCACCCACCTGCTGGCAGAGCTCACGCGCCCGGGTGTAGGCGTGTAACACCTCCGGGCTCGCCTGGCCCTTAGTGACAATCAACGCCGGGCCCAGAGTGGTCTGCACGACCAACTCCTGTTGCGCACGCTCGGGGGTGTCTGGCAGGGCGGCGAGGACCTCCAGCCCTTTCGTGAGGTGTGCGACCGCTTCCAGATTGGCCGAGCGCTGAATGGCACGCTGCCCCGCTTGCTGCCAGTAAGGAAGCGCCTGCGCTGCGAGCCCGGCCTCGGTATAGTGATGGGCCAGCAGCTCGGGCTGCATCTCGCAGATCTCGGGAAAGCACCCCTCCAACGCCTGCGCAATGCGCTGATGGTAGTGCTGACGGGTGCTCCGCAGCAAGGACTGATAGGCCGTGTCCTGGATCAGGGCATGTTTGAAGAGGTAGGCCGCCTGCGGCGGCACCCCCCGCTGATACAGGAACTCTGCCTCCACCAACTGCTGGAGTCCGCGTTGCACGGTGCCCTCCTCCCAGGGGGAGACTGCCTGGAGCAGGGCATACGAAAACTCCCGCCCCAGCGTGGCCCCGAGTTGCGCGATACCCTTCACCGTTTCCAAGCGATCCAGCCGTGCCATCAGCGAGTCGTGCAGCGTGGCGGGAATGGCCAGCGGTGGCAGGGGCCCGGTCAGCGCATAGCGGTCCTCCCGCTCCTGGAGCAGGCCGGATTCCAGGACCATTTTGGTCAGCTCTTCGATAAAGAGCGGCACCCCATCGGTCTTGGCCACGATCTGCTCGACCACCTCGGGGGGCAGGGCCTTCCCATGGGCGACTTGGCGGATCACCTCAGTGGCCTGGGTGCGGGACAACCGATGGACCGTGACCTGGGTGCAGTGGGCGCGCCCGGTCCAGGGCGGGGGGAAGTCGGGCCGAAAGGTGCACAGTGCCAGGATGCGGGCAGTGGGTCCTTGATCAACCAGCAAGCTGAGCAACTCCAGTGTGGAGGGATCGACCCAGTGCAGGTCTTCCATCACCAAGAGCACAGGCTGCTGGGCCGCAATGCGCAGAAGGATGGTCAGCAGGGCGTGCAGCGTGTGCTGCTTCTGCTGCTCGGGAGCGAGGGTCAGGGGGGCATAGTCGGCCGGCAGGGGGAGGGAGAGCAGGGTAGTAAAGAGGGGGAGGGCCTCTGCGAGCGGGAGGCCATACTGCACCAAAAACCCCTCGAGCTTGCGTAGCTTCTGCTGCGGCGGCTCCTCCCGCTCGAAGCCCAGCGCCACCCGCTCCAGCAGGTCGATCCAGGGATACAAAGCGGTATGTTGGTAATAGGGCGAACACTGGCACGGCGTCAGCCACGCCTGCGGCTCAGCGGCGACCTGCTCCTTCAGCACCTGCACGAGGCGCGATTTGCCGATGCCCGCTTCGCCGCTGAGCAGTACCACTTGCCCGAGGCCGTCCTTGACCTGTGCCCAGCGCTCCCGCAAGAGCCCGATTTCCTGCTCCCGGCCCACGAGGGGGGTCCACCCGGTGCTGCCGGCCGCTTCCAGGCGACTGCGGGCCATGCTCTCATAGAGCACCCGATAGACCGCGAACGGCTGCGCCTGGCCTTTGAGGAGCGGAGTGCCCAACGGCTGGCAAGCAAAGAAGCCACCCAGGAGCTGAAAGGTCGCGGCACTAATCACCAGGGTATTGGGCGCCGCCAGCCCTTGCAAGCGGGCCGCCAGGTTGGGGGTCTCCCCGAGCGCCAACTGTTCCTGGCGGGTGCCGCCACCCACCTCCCCCACCACGACCAGCCCCGTGTGGATCCCCAAGCGGACGGCGAGGTGTACCCCTCGCTCCTGCGCCAGGCGGATATTGAGTTGCCCCAGGGCCTCCACCATCCCCAGTCCGGCCCGCACCGCCCGCTGCGCATCATCTTCATGCGCCCGGGGGTACCCGAAGTAGACGAGCAGACCATCGCCGAGGTACTGCGCGATATGCCCCTCAAAGCGGGCGATCACCTTGGCACACGTGTCTTGATAGGCCTGCACCACCACGCGCAGCTCTTCCGGGTCGAGCTGACTGGCGAGCACGGTTGAATCCACCAGATCACAAAACAGCACGGTGAGCTGACGGCGTTCGGCCTCTGGGTGATGACGTTCGGGAGCGGGGGACTCTCCTGGCAGGGGGTGCACGTCCTCCTGGAGCGCTGGTGGGATTCCTGCCTCCCCCACCCAGACGAGCACGGCGTCCTGCTCGTCAACGGCGAGACGTTGGGCGGTAATAAGCTCGGCTTTCAGGTCCTCAAGCACGTCGTCGTCCAGATCGAACTGGCGTTTGAGCGCCCGATAGGTCACGCGACCTCGCTGGCGCAGGAGCGCAATCGCTTGATCCACCACACTATAAAAGTTCATGGCGATCCTTTCTGCACGCGTCCCCTCTGACGTGTAGTGCCGGCCTCGGGTGCTTTCAGACGCTGGACATAGTTCCACGCGGTCCCATATCCAATGCCCAACTGTTTGCTGATGTGACTGATGGAGGTTCCCTGCGCATACAGCCGGGCAATACGTGTCTGTAGCGGTCGTGCGAGCGGTGCGCGCGATATCCGTTTCCCCTGGGCTTTGGCGCGCGCCATCCCGGCTTTGACGCGTTCACTCATCAGGGCACGTTCAAACTGGGCCAACGAGGCCATCACCGTGAAGATCAATTCCCCCTGCGGCGTGGTGGTGTCGACGTGCTCCTGGTAGGAAATAAAATCAACGCCCAAGCGGTGGAATTCGTGCAGGGCATTGACCAAGGCGGGCGTGGAACGCGCAAACCGGTCGTAGCGCCAGACCAAGACCACGTCGAGTTGCCGTCGGCGCGCTGCGGCGAGCAAGGCTTGGTATTGCGGGCGATCCTCGCGGGTACCACTGGCATAGTCGACGTATTCGCCCACCACGACAAACGCCCGCCGGGCGGCATAGTCCCGGAGTCCCAGCAACTGCGTCTCGGGGTCCTGGCCTTTGTCGACCGTTGATACCCGGGCATAGATCGCCACGCGCTTCTGCGTTACCATAGCAGTCCCATCAATTAGGGAGTCCTTTGTGACGCCCTATTGTGCCATGAAAAAGGCCTTGATTTCCATGGCCTCCATGCACCCACCACCAGACACCCTTTTTGATAACCGATGGGGCACACTATGCCGGGGACCTTTCTGACCGCCAAAGAGCGCGAACGACTTGCGTGTTTTCCGGATGATATTCCCAACTGGGACCTGATAACCTACTTCACCCTCACCGAGCAGGATCGTACTTTTATCACGTCTCACCGTAGCGATACTCACCGCTTGGGCGTTGCCCTTCAGCTGTGTACAATGCGCTATCTAGGCTTTTGCCCGACAGCGCTGCATGAAGCGCCGATGGGAACCGTCTCGCATCTGGCCGGACAGTTAGACATCAACCCGAGTGTGCTTGCAGACTATGGCACGCGCCAGATGACCCGAAGTGCCCACTTTCAAGCCGTATTGGATTATGTGCAATTTCGTCGCATACAAGCCGCCGATCAGGCGCAGCTTCTGACATGGGTGACCGAGCGCGCCCTCGAACACGACAAACCAACCCTGCTGTTTCAGATGGCCTGTGAGCATCTTAAACAACAGCAGATCTTGCGCCCTGGCGTCACGGTGGTCGAACGCCTCGTAGTCAGTGCTCGTACCCAGGCTCATCACGAGTCTTTACGCCGTCTCCAACCCTTATTGACCCCGGAGCGCATCGCCTTACTGGATCAGTTGCTGATCCCCGAGCAGGACAAAGGCAGAACACAACTGTACAGGCTGAGGCAGCATGCCATGTCCAACACGCCTGCGGCCTTGTTGGATGCGCTGGAGAAGTTCACCCTGCTCCAGCAGTGGGGCGTGGATCAGTGGGATATGTCCATGCTCAATTCCAACCGCCAGAAGTTGCTTGCGCGCCTGGGGCGAAAATACACTGTGCAAGCCCTGCGGCGCATGGGACCGGAGCGCCGCTATCCCATTGTCCTCTCGCTGCTCAAGCAGACGCTCATGGATTTGACTGACGAAAGCATTGATATTTTTGACGTCTGCATGGCGTCTCGGCACAAAAAGGCCAGGAAAGCCTTGGAAGACTATCAAAAAGAAATAGCCGAAACCACGGAAACACACAGCCAGTTGTTGCAGGCCATTGGCGATGTCGTCCTCGATGAGACGGTCACCGATGAGCGTCTCCGCCAGGCCATCTATCAACACATTCCGCGCGACACCCTCCAAGCGGCTGTGCAGGCAGCCCGCACGCTGAGACGGCCCAACGGCCATCTCGACTTCCTCGATGATCATTACAGCTATATCCGCCAGTTTGCGCCGCAGTTTCTGAGCACAC
>Ga0081455_10006814_pt1 | contig 12180 bp, 9 predicted proteins | sample TabmetS3T2R1_FD_70207 | JGI IMG/M metagenome (GOLD analysis project Ga0081455, IMG submission 70207) | Tabebuia heterophylla rhizosphere microbial communities from the University of Puerto Rico - S3T2R1 | ecosystem: Host-associated > Plants > Roots > Rhizosphere ... | reverse complement strand
GGCGCGCAACAGCGATTCGATCATGGCGGCGGTGCTGCCCTTGCCATTGGTTCCGGTCAGCTGGATAACCGGATAGGCCCGTTGCGGGTCCCCGAGCAGCTCGGTTAGTGCACGGATCCGGCCGAGGCTTGGTGCTGGGCGATGTTCGGGCCATCTGCCGGTGAGCTCGGCGACGATCTCGGCGTGGGTTTGTTCGGCAGGCATGACGCCCAAAGTCTAGGGCGGAGCCGCCCGGCTAGAACTTTGCAGGCGCCCCGAGCCCGCTAGGCTGGCACGCTGACTCGATGACGAGCGACAGAATGCGTGTGCCCACCCTATTGAGGTTCCTTAGGATGCAAGATCATGACCACTTCAGCTGAGCCCCGAACAGACGCGCCAACCCGTACGGGCGCGGGTGTACCGGAGAAGGCCGTGCTGGAAGGTCTGGAGGACAAGTGGATCGCACGCTGGAAGGCCGACGACACCTACGCGTTTGTTCGGCCCGCCAGCCGCGGGGAGGTGTACAGCATCGACACTCCCCCGCCTACCGTGTCGGGATCCCTGCATGTCGGCCACGTCTTCTCATACACCCACACCGATCTGATTGCGCGTTTTCAGCGGATGCGCGGCAAGCACGTCTTCTATCCGATCGGCTGGGACGACAACGGGCTGCCGACAGAGCGGCGCGTTCAGAACTTCTATGGCGTGCGCTGCGATCCGAGCGTGCCGTACGACCCCAACTTCACGCCGCCGGACAAGCCAGACCCGAAGCACGCGTTGCGCATCAGTCGGCCCAACTTCGTTGGGCTCTGCCATGCGCTGACCCATGTGGACGAAAGGGCGTTCGAGGACCTGTGGCGGCGCGTCGGGCTCAGCGTGGACTGGTCAAGCCTCTACACCACCATCGCCGATGACTCGATCGTGGTGGCCCAGAAGGCATTCCTGCGAAACGTCGCACGCGGGGAGGCGTACCTCTCCGAGGCCCCGACTCTGTGGGACGTGACCTTCCAGACTGCCGTCGCCCAGGCCGAACTGGACGCCCGCGATTACCCAGGCGCATTTCATCGGGTGGCATTCCATGGCACAGGAGGTCCGGTGTATATCGAGACCACCCGGCCCGAGCTCATCGCCGCGTGCGTGGCCTTGATCGCCCATCCCGATGACGAGCGCTACCGACCCCTGTTTGGCAGCACGGTGCGCAGCCCTCTCTATGGAGCAGAGCTGCCAGTCCTGGCCCACCCCGCCGCAGAGCCGGACAAGGGCACCGGTATCGCGATGTGCTGCACCTTCGGTGATCTGACTGATGTCACATGGTGGCGCGAGCTCCAACTCCCGGCCCGAGTGATCATCGGTCGCGACGGACGGGTTCTGCGCGACCGGCCGGAGTGGATTGCCGACGACACTCCCTGGGACGCAATTGCCGGCAAAACGATCATCTCTGCCCGGGAGGCAGTGGTGGTTGAGCTGGAGACGTCCGGTGATCTTGATGGTGAGCCGACGCCGACGCTGCGCAAGGCCAACTTCTATGAGAAGGGTGACAAGCCGCTGGAGATCGTGTCGACGCGCCAGTGGTACATCCGCAACGGCGGCCGCGACGAGGATCTCAAGCGCGTGATGTTGGAACGTGGCGCGGAGCTGGAATGGATACCGCCGCACATGAAGTACCGCTACGACAACTGGGTGAGTGGCCTGAATGGGGACTGGTTGATCTCGCGGCAGCGGTTCTTCGGGGTTCCGTTTCCGGTCTGGTATGCCCTGGACTCCGACGGCGAGCCTGACTACGCGCACCCCATCCTGGCGGACGAGGACAGGCTGCCGGTGGATCCGAGTTCCGACCTCCCAGCTGGCTTCAGCGAGGCCGACCGAGGCCGGCCGGGCGGTTTCATTGCCGATCCTGACGTTATGGATACCTGGGCTACGTCTTCGCTGACACCTCAGATTGCGTGCGGATGGGAGCGCGACCCGGAATTGTTCGGCCTCACGTTTCCGATGGACCTCAACACGCACGCTCACGAGATCATCAGGACCTGGCTGTTCTCCCGTGTGGTGCGGGCTCATTTCGAGAACCATTCCCTGCCGTGGGTGCGTTCAGTGATCAGCGGCTTTGTGGTGGATCCCGATCGCAAGAAGATGAGCAAGTCCCGCGGCAACGTAGTGGTGCCGACCGAGGTGCTGGAACGCTACGGTTCCGACGCCGTACGCTGGCGGGCCGCAAAGATCCGGCCTGGGCTGGACTCTCCCTTTGATCAGCGTGAGATGAAGGTTGGGCGCCGGCTCGCGTTGAAGATCTTGAATGCGAGCAAGTTTGTCCTGGGAGCCGGGGTGGTGACCGACCCGACCGTCATCACCGAACCGGCCGACTTGTCGCAGCTCGCCCAGCTCACCGCGTTGATCAGCGAGGCCACCAAGTCGTTCGAGGCGTACGACTACACCGGCGCTTTGGAGAGTACAGAACAGTTCTTCTGGCAGTTCTGCGACGACTACCTGGAGCTGGTCAAGGAGCGGGCCTACGGCCCGGCGGAAGACTCAGGCGCCATATCGGCCCGGGCCACCCTGACGCTCACCTTGGACATCATGTTGCGGCTCTTCGCACCGATCATGCCCTACGTCACCGAGGAGGTGTGGTCATGGTGGAAAGACGGTTCGATTCACCGGGCCCGCTGGCCCGTCATCGAGGAGGTAATCGTCGGTGCGGATCCGGCCCTGCTGCGTGACGTATCCGCCACGCTGGTTCAGATTCGCGGCGCGAAGTCCCAAGCCAACGTCTCGATGAAGACCGAGATCAGCCTCGCCAAGTTCTACGGCACGGCCGGTGCTCTGGCGCACCTGCAGGCCGTCGAGAAGGACCTGCGAGCAGTCGGGCGCATTGCCGGCGAGATCATCTGGGTCGAGGCTGATGGGCCGATCTCGGTAGATGTGACGCTGGTAACTGCGGCCTGATCCTCCGCGACTCAGCCCTGTGAAGAAGCCGGGGCTCTGCTCTGTGAAGAAACCGAGCACTTGCAACCAGTGACTGGCCCGTTTTGAGGTTGCAAGCGACCGGTTTCGACAGGAGGCCGGTGGCTAGTGACCGGTTTCCACAGGAGGTACCGAGGGCTATCCACAGGTGCGCAGGAGGCCGGACGATCCTGGTGGGTTATCCGGATGCTTCCGGCGTGACCGTCCACGAAACGCCGCGCTCTCCCGTACGAGGTTGGCTGCGAAGCAGGGAATGGGAACGCATCACACGCGGCGTGTACGCCGCGGCGCTGAGCCGTACCCAGTTCGAGGAGCTCGCGGCGTGGCAGCTGGCCCTGCCGAAGACCGCGGCCTTCTCGCATTTGACGGCCGCACGGCTCCGGGGCTGGTGGCTGCCGGCCACGATTCCTCATCCGGTATTCGCCGCCATGCTCGACGCGGATCCGCGTCCGCGGCGGCCGGGTTTGATGGTGTGTCGGCATACTCAGCCATTCGCGATGAACCTTGTGAACGGGCTCCGCATCACGACGGCGGCAGAGACTATCCTCGCCGCCGCCCGCGACCTCGGCGTACTCGATCTAGTCGTCCTCGGCGACTCGGCGTTGCGACTGCGACAGTGCACCCTGACCGATCTCGAGATCACCGCTCGACAGCGACGGCGCGGCGCGCCACTCATGCGACGGATTATTCCGCTGCTGGATGCGCGGAGCGAATCACCTTGGGAGTCGATCATGCGAGTGCTGCACCAGGCGGCTGGGATTCCGGTGACCCCGCAACAGGAAATCTTCGACAAATGGGGCCGCTTCATCGCCCGCGTCGATCTACGGATCGACGGGACTCGGCGGATCCACGAGTACGACGGCGCGACGCATCGTGACGGTGACGTCCATGAGCACGACCTGGAACGCGACCGCGCCCTGCTTGCCGACCGTTGGGAGCGGCACGGTTACACATCGAGGCACCTGCGGCGAGACGGGGCTGCCATCATCGCCGACGCCGACCGCCTGCTCGGACGGGCCTGGAGCTCACATCGGCTCGCTGCGTGGCAGAGCCTGCTCGACCACTCGCTCGTCGGACGGGCCGGCAGAGCCCGCGCCTACCGCCAGTGGCGGCGAGCCATGACCGAAACCGGGCAGCTGCATCAGGGAGATGGCAGCAGCCTGAGTGGTAAGTGACCAGTTACGCGAGGGGGCGGCAGGGGTCAGGCGAGGGATGCTGCGACTAGCTGCTCCTCCGCGTTGGGCGGGCCCGGTTCAGGCGCTCTTCTCCCGGCGCTCGCGCTTGGCGAGCTTCTCGCGTGGTACCAGAGTCGGGAGCACCGAGTCCCGAACGACTTCCGCAGTAATGATCACCTGCGCGATGTCATCCCGGCTGGGCACGTCGTACATGACATTGAGCAGTACCTCTTCGAGGATCGCTCGCAAGCCACGAGCGCCCGTGCCACGAAGTAGTGCAAGATCAGCAATCGCCTCGACCGCGTCCGGAGTGAACTCGAGTTCGACTCCGTCGAGCTCGAACAACTTGCGGAATTGCTTGACGAGCGCATTACGCGGCTCCACCAGGATGCGGATAAGCGAGTCGCGATCGAGAGGGCTGACCGAAGAGATCATTGGCAGCCGCCCGATGAACTCCGGAATCAAACCGAACTTGATCAAATCTTCTGGTCGCACGTCGTGGAAGGGGTCATCGGATTCCGGCCGACGCGTGGCGCTGTCGTTGTTGAAGCCCAGAGGCCGTCTGCCAACCCGCTGGGCGATGATGTGGTCGAGGCCGGCGAACGCGCCGCCGACGATGAACAAGACGTTGGTCGTGTCGATCTGAATGAAGTCCTGGTGCGGATGCTTTCGGCCGCCCTGCGGTGGAACCGATGCCGATGTTCCCTCCAAGATCTTCAGCAGAGCCTGCTGCACGCCCTCGCCGGAGACGTCACGGGTGATCGAAGGGTTCTCGCTCTTCCGGGCGATCTTGTCGACCTCATCGATGTAGATGATCCCGGTCTCTGCCTTCTTGACGTCGAAGTCGGCCGCCTGAATGAGCTTGAGCAGAATGTTCTCGACATCCTCGCCAACGTAACCGGCCTCAGTAAGCGCGGTCGCATCCGCAATCGCAAACGGCACGTTCAGCATCTTCGCCAGAGTCTGGGCAAGGTAGGTCTTGCCACAGCCGGTCGGTCCGATGAGCAAGATGTTGGACTTTGCGAGTTCGACGCCGTCGTCGTCTGCGCGGCGGGCGGGATTGGCGGCCTCGGCCTGAACTCGCTTGTAGTGGTTATAGACAGCAACGGCCAGAGCTTTCTTCGCGTTGCTCTGGCCGATCACATAGCTATCGAGGAAGTTGCGGATCTGATGCGGCTTGGGTAGCTCATCGAGCATGCCAACTTCTGCGCCCTCGGAGAATTCCTCCTCGATGATCTCGTTGCAGAGATCGATGCACTCATCGCAGATATAGACGCCCGGACCAGCGATCAGCTTCTTGACTTGCTTCTGGCTCTTCCCGCAGAAAGAACACTTCAACAAGTCGCCGCTCTCTCCGATGCGCGCCACACCGCCTCCTCTCCGACGCCCGATCGTGTGGCTCGTGCCCCACCCTAGCCTGACCACTCCGTGAAGTGGAGGACATTTCGTCCAGCTGGCGGGTGGACGATGCCTCTAAACCGGAACAGCCTTTAGCGAGGTCAAGACCTCATCGATGATGCCGTAGTCGAGTGCCTGCTCTGCCGTTAGGTACTTGTCCCGCTCGATATCCCGACTGACCTCTTCTGTTGACTTGCCGGTGTCCTCAGCGAGCATCTGCTCCATCAGCGCCCGGATCCGCAGGATCTCCTTCGCCTGGATCTCGATGTCGGAGGATTGCCCGTAGCCGCCTTCCGTCGCCGGCTGGTGAATCAGGATCCGGCTGTTCGGCAGCGCCAGCCGCTTGCCTTTGGTACCCGCCGCCAAGATCACCGCTGCGGCCGAGGCCGCCTGTCCGAGACACACCGTCCGTACGTCCGGCTTGATGTATCGCATCGTGTCGTAGATCGCGGTAAGAGCGGTGAAGGATCCGCCAGGTGAGTTGATGTAGATCTCAATATCGCGTTCAGCATCCATCTGCTGTAGGCAGAGCAACTGAGCCATCACCGCATTGGCGATGTCGTCCGAGATCGGGGTGCCCAGGAAGATGATGCGGTCTTCGAAGAGCTTGGTGTAGGGGTCGATCCGGCGCATGCCGTACGACGTCCGCTCTTCCCACTGCGGGATGTAATAGTCCATCGTCGGGGAGAAAGGCTGGCCGACCGCGAAGGGCGAACCAAAGCTGCTGGTCATCTCGGTTCGCTCCTTCACTGGTTCGGCGCCTGAGGCGATGGGATCTGAGCGGCTGCCACGTAGACGTGATCAATGAAGCCGTACGCCAGAGCTTGCTCCGCGGTGAACCACCGGTCTCGGTCGGAGTCCGTCTCGATCTGGTCGAGTGTCTGACCGGTGTGCTCGGCAATCAGCTTCTGCATGGTCGACTTGATATGCAGCGACTGTTCGGCCTGGATGCGGATGTCACTTGCGGTACCGCCAAGACCACCTGAGGGCTGATGCATCATGATCCGGCTGTGCGGCAGGGCGTACCGCTTGCCTTTGGTGCCAGCGCACAGCAGGAACTGGCCCATCGACGCAGCCAATCCGATTGCAACAGTCGCCACGTCATTGGAGATCCACCTCATCGTGTCGTAGATCGCCATTCCGGAGTCGACAGATCCGCCGGGTGAGTTGATGTAGAGATAGACGTCTTTGTGGGGATCCTCGGCGTTGAGCAACAACATCTGGGCGCAGATCGCGTTGGCGTTCTCGTCCTTGACTTCGGAACCAAGGAAGATGATGCGGTTCTGCAGCAAGGCTTGGTAGACGTTGTCGTCGAGTCCAAAGCCGTTGCGGCTGCCGGCGGCGTTGTAGTCGTGAGGGCCCTGTGCCTGCCACGGCTGATTGAAGCTGCCGAAGATGGGAGATCGGGGAGTCGCGTTCACGTTGATGAACCTACCCCGGAGCGTCTTGGGAGTCTCGGGGAAATCACTCGTGTTCGCTGTGGGCGCAGAGGGCGAGTCGCGAGCGCCGGGCGAGTCTCACTTGTACCGGGAGAACGCGAAAATGGTCAGGCCCGGCTGGATTTCCAACCAGGTCTGACCATCCCGCGCCTCGGCCCATCCCCCGAGCGTCGCCCCCCAAATCCGCCTGAGCCTTCGGCCATGGGCGGTTAGCCCAGCGGGCCGATCGAGGCCCAGTGCAGTCAAGCCTGCGATCAAGCCGCTCTCACGACTGTAAGCGAGATTCTCAAGGTTATCTAGAGCATTTACCGATGAATCGTAGTAATTGGGTGAGTTTACAATGAAATTCGCTAAATGATCTTGGCCGTATGGAGGCTGATCATGCAGTCATGAGGTGCGCCACTGTCAGGTGCTTGTGAGCAAAATTCCGACCAGTGCGGAGATTTTGACGTCGCCCGGCTACACGGCATGTCAACTTTTCGACCAAGGCTGCAATATTTGTCAGGCGGTCGGCTCCTCGACCTTCTCGTCCACCGGCTGCTCGGCCGCCTCACCCGCATCGTCGACCAGCCCGGCCTCAGAGTCTGCGTAGCTGCCGTCATCCCGGAGCTTCGCGAGTTCGATCACTGAACCGTCTGAGTCGGTCACGGTCGCCGACTCCACGATCATGGCCAGCGCTTTGCCTCGGCGGATCTCGAGCATGTACTCCTCAATGTGGTGCGGGTGCTCGTTGAGGTGATCGGCAACTTGCTGGGGCGGAACCCCATCGGCCTGAGCCTTACGAATGATGTGTTGGGTGAAGTCATTCTGATCAACATCAACTGAGCGCTCTTCGGCAACTTTGTCCAAGATGATCTGCGCCTTGAGAGCCTGCGTGGACCGCTGCTCGAGGTCGACCCAGAACTCGTCCTCGGTCTGATCCTCGCCAATATCGGCGAGGTATCGCTCGACGGTGAGTCCTGCCTGGGCGAGCTGCTCGGTGATCTGATTCCGACGAGCGTCGATCTCGGAGTTGAGCAAGTGCTCCGGTACCTCGATATCAACCTGTCCGACCAGAGTTTCCAGCACTGCGTCGCGGGCCTGGCTGGCCTGCTCGAGTCGGGCTATCCGGGTGAGGCGATCTTGGATGCTCGCGCGAAGCTCCTCGATCGTGTCAAATTCCGACGCTTCCTGGGCGAACTCATCGTCGGCGTCGGGCAGCTCGGATGCCTGCACCTTCGTGACAGTGACCTCAATATCGGCTTCCTCATCCTTCAGCGGACCGCTCACCAGCGTGGAAGCGAAGGTGGCCGACTCGCCGGCCGACAACCCGGTGACAGCCTCGTCGAGCCCGTCGAGCATCTGCCCCGAGCCAATGGTGTGCTCTACGTCGCTGGCAGTAGCGTCGGCCAGCGGCTCGCCGTCTCGGCTGGCAACCAGATTGATCGTGACGACGTCGCCATCGGCCGCGGGACGCTCCACCGTCTCCCTGGACCCGAAGCGGTTGCGCAGCACGTCAATCTGCTCATCGACCAGCGTGTCCGGCACATCCAGCGCGTCAACCTCGGCCTCCAGGCTGGCGAAGTCAGGGAGCTCGAACTCGGGGCGTACGTCGACCTCCGCCGTGAACTCGATGATGTCACCGTCCTCGAGCTTGGTGACCTCGACATCAGGCTGGGCCAGGGGTGACAGATTGTTCTCGGTGACGGCCGCCCCATAGAAGCTCTGCCATGAGTCGTTGAATGCCTCCTGGATGATGACGCCGCGTCCGAAGCGCTGGTCGATCACCACCGGAGGGACCTTGCCGCGCCGGAACCCCGGGATGTTCACTGATTTGGCGACTTCGGCGTACGCCTTATCCATGCTGGGCTTGAGATCCGCGAACGGCACCTCAACGGTGATCTTGACCCGAGTAGGGCTCAACTGCTCGACGGTGCTTGGCACGTGCTAACTCCTGTGATCGCGGCACGGACGGAAGTCGAACCGCCCGGGGATGGCTCACGCTGAGCCGCGGCAATCCTACGGTGCAGGCTGAGCCCGGCCCAAACCTCCGTAGCCGGGCAGTACCCGCAAGATGCCTTGTCAGAGTGCAGCGAGCTCAGGCAACTGGATTGGTCGGCGTAGTCGCGTGCCCTACACTCGTCGCGGACGTTCGGCCCAGGCCGGGCGGCCGGGGCGTAGCGTAGCGGCTAGCGCGTCTGCTTTGGGAGCAGAAGATCGCAGGTTCGAGTCCTGTCGCCCCGACTCCGTGGATATCGCGAATGCCCCTGGTGTTCAAGATCATCACGGAAACGCGGGTGTAGCTCAATGGCAGAGCCCCAGCCTTCCAAGCTGGTCATGCGAGTTCGATTCTCGTCACCCGCTCCAAGCGACGTCCCTAGCCAGGGCGGTATTCGCCATGCCGCCGTGCGCCTTCACCAGAGTGCATTGGGCCCGGGCCATAACGTGGGCCCTTAGTTTCTGGGCCATCGACCGGCCGTCTGAGCCCCAGCTTCCCAGTTGGTCATGCGAGCTCGATTCTCGTCACAAGCTCCACAGGGTCGTGCCGGAGCTACGCGACGGCCGGGTCGAGGCGATCCGGGCGATTCGCGCGGCCCGATCCAGTGCCGTCAAAGCCCGAAGTCAGGCCAAGAATCAAATCAAGTCCCTGATCGTCACCGGCCCGGCACAGCTGCGCGAGCAGTGGCGGCACCTGCCCACCCTGAAGCTGATTGCGGCCTGCGCCCGACTCCGCCCAGGACATCAACTCGGCGGGGCCGAACACGCCACCAACACCGCGCTGCGCCGACTGGCCCGTCGCCATCAACAGCTCTCAGAGGAGATCGCCGAAGCCGACCAAGACCTTCATCAACTCGGACACCACGTCGCCCCTGCATTGCTTGGCCTTCCCGGCGTTGCACCTGAAGTCGCCGGCCAGGTGCTCATCAGCGCCGGCGACGGATCAAGTCTGAAGCCGTTTCCGCGCACCTCTGGGGCGCCGCGCCGATCCCCGCCAGCAGCGGACGCACCGCTGGCTGGGACATCGACTTTGAGCGACCAGAGCCGGGACGTCCGAGATGAAGGTCAAGCGCTGCTTGTGGCGAGATTTCTTCGATCGCCACGACGCAAGGTTGATCACGACCGTCATGTGCGCATGGGACACCAACTGGATGCGTTCGGTCCATCCCGCGGTGATGGGGCGCTACGAGCCGAACGCACCTCCCTGCTTTCACTCGGAGACGAGGAGTGCCGGTTCGCAGTGCTCGAGACCGACGATCCGCTCGCCGGCTACACCGACAAAGTCGAGCAGCGATTCGTCGACAAACCAGAATCCGGTTGACGTCGACGCTGCTCCCCAACGCACGGGCAGCGACAAACTGACTCGACCAGAACCGGTCACGGCACGGCTAGCGCGGCTATACGGATCTTGGACAACATCCAGGAATTCCAGGCGGCATGTCGGGCGCATAAAAAAGGACAATAAGACCGGCGATAGTGACCGCGTACGCGGCAAAAAAAAAGGCCAGATGGTCGGCCGTCCATCCCACGCTGCGGGCGTACTCGGTGAACGCCGCTGGATGATCATTAAGTGGTCCGTCGGGACGTAAAGCGCGGCGATCGACAAGGCGAGGAAGCCTATGGTCAGCAGGATTGCGGAGAGTACGAGCGCCTCGCGTTCAACTGGTTGCTCGGGGTTCGTGATCACACTTCTTCAACCGCACGCTCCAGCTCGAGTACGCAAGCAGGTCGGCGCCGAACTGCGCCTGGGTGTTCGTGATGGCAGGCCGCATGCCAGCCCCAGGCTCCCCGTGCCAGCATGTCGCCGCGACTTCCAGCTCGTCGCGGGTGCATGACGCTATTCAGCGGAACTGGACGTGGGGATCGTCCTACGTCCCACTGAGGTGACAGCAGGCGCGCACAGACTGCGCCGATCCTAGATTCGAATCACAGGCGGCCTGATGGGGCCGCCGTCAGCCTCAGTCAGGGCCCACTTATCTACATGTAAACCCCGATATGCCGGCCGGCGGTGCCAGTGACTGGCATCTCTGGCAGCCGCCAGCGTGGCTGGGCGTAGGCGATGCCTGACGACGCCTGTCGAGCCAGTGCTGAGAGAGCTGAATCTGTTTCCCGGAGGAGGGAATCGCCAAGCTCGACCAAGCAACCGCCGCATCACGGGCAATGTCGAGCTCCATGAATTTCTTGGCGCGATCAAGAGAGCGCCGGCTGTGATCAGCGAGGCACAACGCCTCCGCTGCTCCGACCTGGCGCATTCAGCTCCTTTGGCGTACCTACTTCGGTCGCTGCCTTGGTGCCCGCCGGCTCGTCTTCGGCCGGCTCAAACCGGCGCAGCACAAAGCCACCGACAAAAATCAGCAGCCACAGCCACTTCGCCAGGTTCGGCCAGACCAGCGCGACCGGGATCGACAGTAGAAACACCACCGGAGTCCGCAGGATCCGCAGCAGCACAAAGTGGCGCACCGCCGGCGACACTCCGGGCAGGGCCAGCTCCCGAATCCGAATCGCATACAGCCACACCACAGCCTCGGCCAAACCGACCGCGGCCAGACTGGCCGCATAGAAGACCGTCGCCGGCACCTGGTCACCGGCCGCGCTCAGCAGGGCGGCCGGGTAGGGCACAAAGGCGATCGTGCCGAGAAACAACAAATTGAGCAGTACGAGGGGGCGGTCCACGCCCTTGATGTGTCGGAACAAACCATGGTGGGCGAGCCAAAACAATCCGACGACTGCGAAACTGAAGGCAAACCCGCCCATCTGGGGAATGGCATGGCGGAGCTCGCGGCCCGATTGCAGATGCGGGACATCGGGCACGCGCAGGTCGACGATCAGCAGGGTGACGGCGATAGCGAAGACGGCATCGCTGAAAAACAGGATGCGGTCGTACTCAATCTCCCCGCCTCTGGCCAGGACCGACCAGCGCTTGGAAGCGGCCGCCATGGGCGGAGTGTACCCGCCGGGCCGGGCGCCTCAGCTCCGACCGACTCGGTCGACATGGACGTGCGAGAGAGAACCGCGAGTACGAACTAAGCAACAATTGTGGCGCAGATCGGCAACCGCCACTGGACGATCCTGGAAGCTTCGGCGTTCCGGCGTAGCGATGGACGACCATATGACGCGCCTCGGGAGGAAGAGGTCGCTACCGCTTGGAGCAAATCGAACAGCAACCGCAGCCCGGGCCCTTTTCGGGCCCTAAGCCAGAGCCAATGACGGTGCCTCGCGGTGCCGGCAGGTCAAACCGGCGGGCGCATCCGAGA
>Ga0081455_10006813_pt1 | contig 12181 bp, 11 predicted proteins | sample TabmetS3T2R1_FD_70207 | JGI IMG/M metagenome (GOLD analysis project Ga0081455, IMG submission 70207) | Tabebuia heterophylla rhizosphere microbial communities from the University of Puerto Rico - S3T2R1 | ecosystem: Host-associated > Plants > Roots > Rhizosphere ... | reverse complement strand
TAATCTCCTAGGCAGTGGAACATTTCTTCTTTTTGGCGTGATCGCGCGACGTGGTGCAGCTGCTGGACTCGGTGGTGATCCAGTGCCGCAGGCTCTAGTGATCACCGGCATGGTCGTGGCGTTTTCTGCGACAGCGCTGGGGATCGCGATTCTGCTCCGGTTCCTTGAGGAAACTGGCGAGGCGTCTCTGCGCGAGCCACCGGAGATCAAAGCAAAAGATTCGGATCGCTGATGGCAGTTCTCCCGCTGGCGCTCGCCCTGCCGGTAGCGGGCATTCTGTTGATTGCTCTCGCCGGAGGGCGCCACGCACGAGCCGTCGCGCTGGGTTCGCTCGTCTTAGGCGGTGGTGTTACAGCCATAATTACGGCAGAACTATGGTCAGCGGGAGAGCCGCTGACCTATCTATCGGGTGCTTGGGCGCCCCCGCTTGGAATCACGCTTCGCGCTGACGGTCTCTCCGCCGTTATGATGGTGGTGACGATCCTGGTTATGCTGGCCGCAGCTTTCTACGCGCCCAGCGAGTATGGTGTGGCGCCCGGCGGAAGCGAAAACCGCGTTTCATATTCGTTCTGGATTCTGCTCCTCGGCCTCTGGGGGGCAATGAACGCGGTCTTGCTTGGGAACGATCTTTTCAACCTCTACGTCGCCCTCGAACTGCTCACCTTCGCCGGTGTGCCGCTCGTTTGCCTGAGCGGAAGTCCCGCGACGTTAGTGGCCGCGCTGCGTTACCTGCTCTTCGCTCTGCTTGGCTCGGTGATGTATCTGCTTGGGGCGGTGCTGATCTATGCGGGCTATGGAACTCTCGATCTCGGCTTGCTAGCCGGAAAACTCCGGCCCGAGCTTGGCTCGTGGCTGCCACTCGCTCTTATGACGGTGGGGTTGGCGGCCAAAACCGCCATCTTTCCACTGCATATCTGGCTACCGCCTGCTCACTCGGGAGCGCCGCCCGCGGCGAGCGCGCTGCTCTCGGCGCTGGTCGTCAAAGGGTCGTTTTTTCTCGTGGTTCGTCTCTGGTTCGATTTGGCGCCGGCCCTGCTTGGCCAGATCGCCGGACAAATTCTCGGCGCAATGGGGGCCGGTGCCATTGTCATCGGCGGGGCTGTCGCATTGGGACAAGCACGTTTGAAGCTGCTCATCGCCTACTCCACAGTGGCGCAGATCGGCTATCTCTTTCTGATCTTTCCACTAGCAAGAGAGAGCCAGGCCCTCGCAGGCGGAATTCTTCAGGCGATGTCGCATGCATTTGCCAAGGCGGCCATGTTCATGGCCGCAGGACTTATATATGCGGTGCTTGGACATGATCGCATCGCCGAGCTCGGAGGGGTCGCACGGGCGATTCCCATGACCATCTTCGCATTCGCACTCGGTGGGGTGTCCCTGATCGGGTTGCCGCCAAGCGGCGGCTTTCTGGCGAAATGGCTGCTGCTCGAGGCGGCGGTCGCAACCGGTCAATGGTGGTGGGCGATCGTGATGCTAGCCGGAGGCCTCTTCACAAGCGGCTATATGTTCATCGTGCTGTCGCACGCCGTTGCGCCGTCGAGCGAGCCTCTCAAGCTCCGCGTCGCTGTGCCGAGATATCAGGAAGCAGCGGCGCTGGCGTTGGCGCTGACGTCGCTGTTGCTGGGTCTCGTCGCATTCGGCCCTATCGATGTCCTCCAGGCCGGCCGGCCGGAATCAATAATGGTTGGGCCGCGATGATCGGGGAAAGTACATTGCTGGCCAGCGCCTTCGTCGTGCCGCTCGGCATGCTCCTGGCCTGCCTCTGGCCGCGGGTGCTGAACCGGATGCCTTCTCTGCTGGCGTTCGCCCCGATCCCGGCGTTGGCCGCGGTGTTGCTTGTCGCCTCTGATTCCTCGCTCGCAATAGGTTCGACACGCCTCCATTTAGCTTTCGTCCTGGACCGTCCTGGAGCCATGCTGCTGGGCGTTTCGGCGCTGTTGTGGATCGCATCTGGTGCTTACGCTGCGCTGTATCTGCAGGGCCGGCCCAACCGTGGGCGATTCGTGGTGTGCTGGTTGATGACGCTGACAGGCTGCGTCGGTGTATTTCTGGCCGCCGACATGGTGGGCTTCTATTTCCTTCTCGCGCTGCTCACGCTCGGCGCCTGCGGTCTCGTCATCTACCATGAAACGCCGGGCGCATGGCGCGCCGGCGCGATCTATATCGGGCTCGCCCTGCTGGCCGAAAGCCTCCTGCTAATGGCCTTCGTGCTATTGGCCGCGCAAATCCCGGGCGATAGCCTGTTGATCCGCGACGCCGCGGCAGCGCTGCCGACCTCGCCCCAGCGTGATCTGATACTTGCCCTGTTGATAACTGGCCTGGGCATGAAGGCCGGCATCGTACCATTTCACTTCTGGATGCCGCTGGCATATTCGGCGGCACCGACGCCAGCTTCCGCCGTGTTGAGCGGTGCAGCCGTCAAGGCAAGCATCCTTGGAATGATCCGGTTTTTACCACTCGAAACCGCTCTGCCCGACTGGGGCACGGCACTCGCAGCCGCGGGACTTTTTGCCGCGCTCTACGGCGTCGTGATTGGAATCACACAGCGCAATCCCAGGGTCGTGCTGGCGTATTCAAGCGTGAGCCAGATGGGATTCATCATCGCGATCATCGGCATGGGAATGCTCGCAGGCGACGGCCGCGCCGCACTGGCAGCCGCCTTCTATGCCGCGCATCATGTCCTGGTGAAAGGAGCGCTGTTCCTGTCCGTAGGCGTGATCGCGGCAACCGGCAACCGACGGCTATGGCTGATGCTGCTGCCCGGGGCAATCATTGCGGTCGGCCTCGGCGGACTCCCGCTCACGGGCGGCGCATTGGCGAAATTCGTTGCCGACGAGCTGCTGGGAGACGGCCCCGCCAGCACGATTGCAACGCTGTCCGCAGTTGGCACGACGCTATTGATGTTGCAGTTCTTGCGCAGCCTTGCGAAGTCGGCATCGCAAGACCCGCAAGCGACAGCAGCCGCAGGACTTGTCTGGCCGTGGCTGGCGACCGCGGTGGTTTCGCTCGTCGTGCCGTGGACGTTGTATTTGACGGTCCCGGCCGGAACGCTGCCTGACCCGCTTTCTCCTGCCGTGCTATGGAAAGCGCTTTGGCCCGTTCTGCTCGGTGCCGCACTGGCAGTTGCGCTATGGCGTTGGTGGCGTTCGTTGCCTCGCATTCCCAAGGGAGATATTATTGTAGCACTGGACGGCGGAATGCGGATGGCTGCCACGTGGGGAACGGCACTGGGACGAATGGACAGCGTTCTTCGTCAGTGGCCGACGGCCGGCGTGTCGTTGCTTATGGTGGCCATCGCGCTAGGTGCAGCGGTATTCGCGCAGTAAGATGGCGAGCAGCGGCGTGACGGGAACTACACCCACCGCCAGCCACAGCAGCGACGTCCCTATGCCACCACGCCTTCAGCAGTTCCTGATTGCGGTTCCCGTGAGTACGCTATCATGCGGATTAGTTGCGCCCGACGACGACACACCGCGCGCGGCTTCACTTTCCCAGTTCATCTTCGCAATCACTCGTCTGGTTCCGTTTTCATCAACTCGTTTGGTATCCGCAACTAAACCAAGGCAACCTTTCCTGTTGGAAGATCATATACGGCCCCGACCACGCGGAGCTTCTTCTTGGCCACCATCTCCGCCAGGATCGGGGTTGCCTCTTCCAGCCGCTTCACATTATGGCGTACATTCGCGACAACTGCCCGCTGCTCAAGATCCGAACCGGCTTGTTTCATTTCCCCTTCGATACCCGGTTTCATGGCCCGCACCAGATCCGCGATGTGCCCGGGCAGATCGTTGCCTTTCTGAAGTGCCGCGACGGTGGCATTGACCGCACCACAACTGCTGTGGCCGAGCACCATGATCAACTTGGTGCCAAGCACTGCAGCGCCAAACTCCAAACTCGCAAGCCCCTCGATCGTTACGAAATTGCCCGCAACGCGAACAACAAACAGATCTCCCGGCCCTTGATCAAAAGCGAGTTCGGGCGCGACCCGAGAATCTGCGCAGCTTAAAATCGCTGCAAAGGGAGCCTGACCAAGCGCTCGGCTCGCGCGTCCGGCAGAGAAATCCCGTTCGCGCGGCTGGTTCGCCACGTAACGCTCGTTGCCCTCGGTCATTAGTTTCAACGCTGCTTCCGGCGTGTCGGCGGCCGACACGGGCTGAGCTTGAGCGACACTCCCGATGAGAGGAGCCGTTGCGAGTGCAGCACCGCCTAGTAACAGCGACCGGCGACTGGGGCCTGCTTGCGAACATGAAGCGCACATTAGGATTTCTCCTCCCCTGCTTTCATTAATCCCCTTTGCCTCTCTCCATTTTTCTCCGCGCTTTCTGAAACCGCATGCTTTACCGTCGCCCGCCCATCAGACGCAGCAGCATCATGAAAAGGTTGATGAAGTTGAGGTAGAGCGAAAGCGCGCCCATCACGGCCTTGCGGCCCGCAGAGGTGGCGTCATCGCCGCGATCGTACATCCCCTTGATCCGCTGCGTATCGTAGGCCGTAAGGCCCGCAAAGACGCCGACACCGATGATGGAAATGATCCAGTCCAACTCGCTCGATCTCAGGAACAGATTGACGAGGCTCGCGATAATGATGCCGACCAGGCCCATGAACAGGAAAGTTCCGAATCCCGACAGGTTTCGCTGGGTGGTGTAGCCCCAGATGCTGAGCGCACCGAAGGCTGCCGCCGAGATAAAGAACACCCGCGTGATCGAGGATTGCGTGTAGATGTGAAAAATGGTCGACAATGAAACCCCGACCAGGGTCGCATAGAGGAAGAACAATCCTCGCGCCACTTCCACTGACAGCGTGTTGATGCGTGCGCTGATAAAAAACACCAGCCCCAGCGGTGCCAGTATGAGCACCCACATCAGCGGACTCTGAAGTAGTTCAGGGCCGGTGAACTGATAGGTGAAAAACGCGACAACGCCCGTGAGACCAACACCCGCGGCCATGTAGTTATACACGCGCAGCATGTAAGCGCGCAGGCCGGCGTCTATCGCAATGGCACTGTCGGCGGGAAGACCAGGTGCGCCTGCATTTCGATCGTAATCTGACACGGTCTTGCTCCTCCCTAGTCCCGACGACTCGCCGGCGCGCTTCTTACCGAAGCCATAAGCTTAGTCTGCCGATCCATCGAATTTCTGTTGTTGCTGACGAAGCCGAATATTTCGCTCGTCCTCCCTCGCGGCAACGCGTTCGTGTGCGGCCGCCGTCGGCTATGGATGCTATGCGACCATTGCGGACTGGGGTTCTTGGCAGAAGCATCGCCCGCGGCCGCGGTACGGACATCGTAAATGACAGCATCGGTGACCATTTTCAGACTGCGCTCAATGGAAGCACCGGGTTTCGCAGTAGCGGCGAACGCCGCGAATATGACCACCGTCCCTACACTTGCTACCGCAGTGAGGCGCTTCATGACCCTTTCTCTAACCTTATCACCGGGGCTCCTTTCCGTCATGGCCTTTGACTGATCGGGCACCAGTAAGATCAGCCTGGCTCGCCGCACAGACGATGTTCCGCGAGCGTGCGCTACTGCCGCACCGCGCGACATCAGATGATCACCTTAGTGAAGACCGGAAATACCCCGAAAGACAGTGCTGCCGCCTTTCTTTCTCTACCTTGCTCTTGCTGGAGCCGACTTGAAATTCGAAATGCCCAAGTCTTCGTGGTCGGTTTTGCGCAAGGACGTGCAGACAACGGCAAGCTGGCCGTTTCCATTGGCGTATTGCTGTTGGGACTTTGCAGTTACGGCCATCCAATGAGGCCAAATTCGCCCCTGTGCCACTCCGTTGTGCGATTGAAGAAATCGAGAAAGTCATCGGGGATACCGGCAACGCGCGCGGGGTCAATGGAGCTCCCAGATCGACGCCTCGGTGAACAGGCCGCCCTCGGCAAAACCGATGTCGTAGATCAAGACTACCCCGAAGAGAAAACTGACCAAGCCCGCCGCCATGCGGAGCCGCCAATTGAATTTCGGCAGATTGATTGCCGTGAATGTAAACGGCGCCGACAGGATCAACGTGATCAGCATCATTCCGACGATAGTCCCGAGCCCGAACAGCAGCAGATACCCGAGTGCGCCCATCGGTTCGCGGATGATAGATAGGATCATCAGGGCGACTGCGGCCGACCCTGCCAGGCCGTGCACGAGACCGACCACGAAGGGTCGCAGCCAGCCATAGAACGCGATTCTACCGAGTGCGCTGCGGTCGATCCGCGCCAGCGGCGAGTGCTCGTCGGCGTGCCCGTGAGCGCCGGGGCCGTGACCATGCAGGTGCCGGTGCAAGTAGTCGCCGTGCGCATGGAGGTGATCGTGGACGTCGAGCTCTTGTGCGCCAGGAACGCCCGCATGCACATGAGCCGGGCGGGCCGCGCGGCTCATGCCTGTCAAGGTGAGAACGCCGAGCAGGACGAGCATGATGCCGACGGCAAATTCCATCGACATGCCGAGCCGCGGCGGGATGACGACCCCGAACACGATGATTGCCGCACCGACTGCCATGACCGTGACGGTGTGCCCGACGCCCCAAGCGGCGCCAATCAGCGCCGCACCAGCCAAGCTGCGCTCGCGACTGACGATTGTCGCAATGGCGAGCACGTGGTCGGCGTCGGTTGCATGCCGCATCCCGAGGAATAAGCCGAGAAACAGGAAGGACGCAACGTTCAGGGTGGCTTCGGTCATTGCGCACGTTTCAAGATGGCATCGAAGCCAAGGCACTTTCGCGCGGATAACCCAAGACGATAGGTCCATCCGCGACGGCTGGTCCATCAGGGCAATTCCGATGGAAGACCGGGGGAGAACCCTGATTGACACTTCCAGTTGTGGGGCACCTACTATCGGGTAATTGTCGTTGAACGGAGATTCTGACGACCGTTCCGTGGAACCGACAGCCAGCTCAATCGTGCTCTTGCTTTTCCCAAAGTAAAGCAAGCAAGCAGGGCCGGAGGATTGCATGCAGCTCACTCCGAGAGAGTTCGACAAGCTCCTCGTCTACATGATGGCAGATGTCGCGCTAAAGCGAAGAGCCAAGGGCCTCAAGCTCAATTATCCCGAAGCCGTCGCTGTCATATCGGCGGTCGCTCTTGATGGCGCGCGCGCCGGGAAAACAATCGAAGACGTAACCAAGGAGGCGCGTACCGTCCTGACCAAGGCTGATGTGATGGATGGCGTCGCCGATCTTATTCCGATGGTTCAGATCGAGGCGGTGTTCACCGACGGCAGCCGCCTGGTTACGGTGCACACGCCCGTCCAGTGAGTGCCTGACAGGAGGCTAGCATGGCTGGACCAAAAGTGGGCCCCGCTATCGCCGCAAATGTCGACCCGGCGACAGAGGACGTGCCGGTCGGCGGTTACGTATGCAGTTCAGCGGCGATCACATTCGATGCCGATCGTCCTGTCACGACGCTTAAGGTGCGCAATGCGGGTGACCGCCCGATACAGGTCGGATCTCACTTTCATTTTTTCGAAGTCAATCCTGCGCTGGAATTCGATCGCGCAGCGGCCTTCGGGCTGCGCCTGAACATCCCGTCATCGACCGCAACACGGTTCGAGCCCGGTGACGAACGCGAGGTTCAACTCGTTCCCTACGGCGGCAAGCGGGCCGTCTATGGTTTCAACAATCTCGTCGATGGTCCAACTGCAGGCCAGGACGCCGCCACAGTCAAATCCAGGGCGGTGGCGCAGGCAGCGAAGCGGGGTTTCCGCTCGATATAGGACGTGAGGTCGCGTCCAAAGGCAAATCTTGAACGAGGGTCAGTATGCCTACCATGTCTCGGAAAGAATATGTCGGCCTCTTCGGTCCGACGACGGGTGATCGCATCCGATTGGGCGATACCGGCTTGTTCGTCGAGATTGAGCGCGATTTGCGCGGTGGCTACGGCGACGAGCTGGTCTTCGGTGGCGGCAAGAGCATGCGTGAAGGCATGGGCATGGACAATCAGGTGACGCGGGCGGGCGGTGCTCCTGACCTCGTGATCACCAACGTGACCGTTATCGACGCCGTGCTGGGCGTAGTGAAAGCGGATGTGGGGATCAGGGACGGCCGCATCAGTGCGATCGGCAAGGCCGGTAATCCGCAGACGATGGATCGCGTTACACCTGGGCTGGAGATTGGCCTTACCACCGATGCCATCTCGGGCTCACATCTGATCCTGACGGCCGCCGGGATCGATACACACATTCACTTCATCTCTCCGCAGCAGGCGCAGGCGGCGCTCTCAAACGGCACCACGACGTTGATCGGTGGCGGTACCGGTCCTTCGGACGGCTCCAACGCGACGACGGTCACGTCGGGTCCCGGAAACATCAGCATGATGTTGCGCGCGTTCGAAAACTGGCCGCTCAACGTCGGCATTCTCGGCAAGGGGCACGGACACGGCAAAGCGGCTCTGGTTGAACAGATCGAGGCGGGCGCGGTCGGCGTGAAATGTCACGAAGACTGGGGCACCACCCCGGCAGTGCTTCGGTCCGCGCTGTCAGTCGCAGACGAGACGGACACTCAAGTGTGCATCCATACCGACACGCTGAACGAATCCGGCTTCGTCGACGATTCAATCGCGGCGTTTGAGGGGCGGACGGTCCATTCGTTTCATACCGAAGGATCCGGCGGCGGCCACGCGCCGGACATCATCAAGATCGCAGGCCTTCCCAACGTCTTGCCTTCCTCGACAAATCCCACCCTCCCCTACGGCATCAATTCGCAGGCGGAACTCTATGACATGATCATGGTGTGTCACCACCTCAGCCCCGACATCCCGTCGGATGTTGCGTTCACCGAGAGCCGCATCCGCGCTGAAACCATCGCCGCGGAAAACGTCCTGCAGGATCTCGGCGTAATCTCGATGTTCTCAAGCGATTCGCAGGCCATGGGACGCATCGGGGAATGCTGGCTGCGTTGCATCCAGACCGCCGATGCGATGAAGACCGGGCGCGGCAAGCTCCCGGAGGACGCGCCCGGCAACGATAATTTCCGGGTGCTGCGCTACGTGGCGAAGATCACCATCAACCCGGCGATCACGCATGGCATTGCCGACGTGCTGGGCTCGGTCGAGGTCGGCAAGATCGCCGACCTCGTCCTGTGGGAGCCGGCGTTCTTCGGCGCCAAGCCAAAGCTTGTCATCAAGAACGGCTTTATCAGCTGGGCGGTGATGGGCGATCCAAACGCGTCGCTGCCGACACCGCAGCCCACCTACTATCGGCCCATGTTCGGCGCCTACGGTGATGCGTTGGCAGCCAACTGCATCACGTTCGTCTCCGGCGTCGCTCACGCTGCGGGGATCAAGGAGCGGCTGGGGCTTCGCCGGCAGGTGATGCCGGTGCGAAACGTGCGCAAGATCGGCAAGCGCGATATGGTCCGAAATACCGGGACTCCGAAAATTGAAGTAAGTCCGGAGACTTTCGCCGTGACCGTCGACGGCAAGCACGCGACCGTGCAGCCCTTGACGACGATCTCGTTGAACCAGACGTACTTCTTCAGTTGAGGAGCGTACCGTGATCCTCATCAAGACTATTCTTGGCAACATCGTCGACCCCGAATGGGCCGAGCGCTTGTCTGCCGCGGACACGGACTTACTGGAGATCGACCAGTGGGAAGCGCAGAAGAGCCGCTTCCGCAAGACGACTGCAAAGGGCGTGGAGATCGCAGTTTCAATCGACCGCGGCATCCACATCCGCGATGGAGACGTCCTGCTCTGGGATGCCAAAGCGCGCGCGGCGCTTGTCGCGAGAATCGAGCTGCGTGACGTGATGATCGTGCATCTCGACGATCTATCGAGCCTTGTGCCCGACGTGGCAATGCGCACATGCGTTGAACTGGGCCACGCGATGGGTAATCAGCATTGGCCTGCTTTAGTGAAGGACAAGCTCGTCTATGTCCCGCTCACCGTCGATCGCAAAGTGATGGCGTCAGTCATGAATACGCACCGCTTTGAAGGAATCCGCTACGAATTCGTACCCGGCCGAGAGGTCATTCCTTACCTCGCTCCGCATGAATCGCGCCGGCTTTTCGGTGGCGCGGAGGGGCCGGTACATTCGCACACGCATGAGAGCTATGCCGGCGTCGAGGCCGAGACGGGACGCGTGTACGGACGTCCACCGACGTACGTCCACGCCCATCCGGGCGCCGCCGCTGAGGGGCCAACATCGCCGGCAACGGCCGGTTCTGCGCATGATCATCGAGAATGATGGCGTCGATGCGTCGAGCAGCCCCGCATTACTCTCGCGGATGCTTCAGTTTGGCGACTCGATGTTTCCCATTGGGGCGTTCGCGTTTTCTTGCGGCTTGGAATCCGCCATTCAGGAAGGTGTCGTCACCAACACGGCGACGCTTCGAGCGTTCGCGCGCACCTCGTTAGAGCAGGCGGCGCGCGGTGACTGCATCGCACTGATCGCCGCGCATCGCGCGGCAACGGCCGGCGACATCGATACCCTCACCCAGATCGATGCGCAGGTATATGCGCGCAAGCTTTCAGACGAAGGGCGGACAATGTCAGTTCGCATGGGCAAGAAGTTCACGGAGATGGGTGTGGAGGTTGTGGGCGCGCCGCTGCTGCGCACCTGGCATGAGTGCATTAAAAAGTCCGTTACCCCCGGTTGCTACCCGATAGCCCTGGCTATCAATTTTTCGGTACTGGATCTGCCCGCCAGCCAGGCGTTTGTCGTGCACCAGTATGGCGTTGCGACAACGATCCTCGGGGCGGCCTTACGATTGATGAAAGTCAGCCACATCGAAACGCAGAAGATTCTCTTCGAGCTTACCGGGCAAACGGAAGGGATATACGCGACCGCCGCGGCGGCGCGGCTGTCGGACATGGCGGGCTTTGCTCCGTTGACGGAAATTCTGACGGCGATCCACACCAGGGCCCATGTGCGCCTGTTCATGAGCTGACGTTGAAGGGAGCTTCGGATGTCGAAGAATATCACGCGCATCGGCATCGGCGGACCGGTCGGATCAGGCAAGACCGCGATCGTGGAAGCCATTACACCGCGCTTGCTCGACCTCGGCATCAACGTGCTTATCATCACCAATGACGTGGTGACGACCGAAGACGCCAAGCACGTTCAGCGTACGCTCAAGGGTGTTCTGCTCCAGGAACGTATTCTCGGAGTGGAGACAGGTGCCTGCCCTCATACTGCGGTCCGCGAAGACCCAAGCATGAACCTCGCAGCGGTCGAGGATATGGAACGGCGTTTTCCGGATAGCGACGTCGTGCTGATCGAAAGCGGGGGCGATAATCTGACGCTGACCTTTTCGCCGGCGCTGGTGGACTACTTCATTTATGTAATCGACGTCGCCGCGGGCGATAAGATCCCCCGCAAGAACGGACCCGGGATCACGTATTCCGACATCCTGGTGATCAACAAAACAGATCTTGCCCCCCATGTCGGGGCCAGCCTTGACGTGATGAAGCAGGATTCGCGGGTGATGCGCGGCAGCAAGCCGTTCCTGTTCACGAACTGCAAGACGGGGGAAGGCATTCCGGAGTTGGTCGCGCTGATCGAGCGGGAGTTTCTGTTCGATATCAATCCGCGTGCGCGGCGCTCGGCATGATACCGGCGGCCTTCCCTCCCTGGACACGCGCCGAAGCGCTCGGCGCATCGATGTCGGAATTCGCCTCGTTCCAGGATGAACCGCCGCAGATGAGCAGCGGCACTGTGGGCAAGACGGGTTTCCTCCGTCTGGGTTTCGAACACCGCTCTGGCAAAACGATCCTGGCAAACCTGGAACGCCGCGCTCCCTACATGGTGCAGCGCGCGTTGCATTGCGACGAACAAATGCCAGGTTTGGCCTACGTGTTCCTGATCACCACCACGGGCTGCCTGCTGCAGGGAGACAGGCTCGCTCTCGACGTCACCCTTGGTCCGCGCGCGCAGGCACACCTCACCTCGCAGTCGGCCACCAAGATTCACGGGATGGACGCCAATTACGCGGCGCAAATCCAGACGATTACGCTTGCCGATGAGGCATATCTGGAATTTCTTCCCGATCCCGTGATCCCGCACCGGCACTCCCGGTTTCTCAGTGACACACAGATCTCCGTCGCCCCGTCGGCAACGCTGCTTTTCTCGGAAATCATTCAGCCGGGCCGCAAGCACCATCATCCGGATGAGTGCTTCGGAGTGAGCGTTCTGTCGATATCAACATCAGCTGTGCGGCCCGATGGTCGTTCGTTGTTCGCAGAGAAGCTG
>Ga0081455_10006812_pt1 | contig 12182 bp, 11 predicted proteins | sample TabmetS3T2R1_FD_70207 | JGI IMG/M metagenome (GOLD analysis project Ga0081455, IMG submission 70207) | Tabebuia heterophylla rhizosphere microbial communities from the University of Puerto Rico - S3T2R1 | ecosystem: Host-associated > Plants > Roots > Rhizosphere ... | reverse complement strand
CGGCCGGCTCGGCGCCGCTGCGCGACCCGCGCGGCATCTCGCGCACGCGCGCACGCGCGCCCGCGACGTGCTCGGGCCGGGTGCCGCAGCAGCCGCCGATGATCTGCGCGCCCTCGCGCCGCCAGGTCGTGGCGAGCTCGCCGTAGGCGTCGCCGTCGACCGTCTTGTCGAAGCTCCAGCCGTCGTCGGTGTAGTAGCCGAGGTTGGGGTACACGCCGAGCGGCATGTCGGTGAAGTCGCGCAGCCACGGGAGCATCCCGGGGACGTGGTCGGGCGGCAGGCAGTTGATGAGCAACGCGCGCACGCCGAGGTCGTCGAGCCGCCGGGCGGCGCGCCCGAACTCGTCGCCCTCCGGCCCGCCCCAGTGCTGGCCGAAGACGCCGCAGACGCCGTGGCGGCAGCGGCGGAAGCTGGTCCATACGGGCACGCCGGTGGCCACGAGCGCCTCGATGGCGCCGACGGTCAGGCCGTTGCGGATGAGGGTGATCGTCTCGAGGAGGATGAGGTCGGGCGGGTTGTCCTCGAATGCGCGCGGCAGCAGCTCGATGAACTCGCGCCGCGCGGGCCCGTCGATATCGCCGTTGACGCTGAACGCGAGCGCCACCTCGTCGGTGCGGCCGGCCTGCGCGATCGCTTCCCGGCCGACCTCGATGCCGCGGCGCGCGACGTCCATCCAGTGCAGCGGCGCAAGGTGCCCGGTGCGGCCGTTCTGCATCTCCGACGTCAGGCCCCACGTGTTCGTGGAGATGACGTCGCAGCCGATGTCGACGTAGGTCCGGTGCACGTCGCGGACCACGTCGGGGGAGTGGACCAGGGCCCACGTGCCCCACAACGCCTCGTCGCGGCCTCGCTCGGCGTCGGGGAGGCGCCGGCCGAGCTCGGTGGCGATGCCGCCGTCGAGGATCACGCAGCGCTCGGCGGCGATGTGTTCCTCCACGCGGCGATACGCCGCCTGTACGCGCGCCCCCTCCTCCAACACGCTCATGTCCGGCATTCTCAGGCTGCCGAACCCGCCCGTCGCCTCCCGCGGGGGAGGTATGTCCCTGTCCGAAGGGAGGGGTCCTTGGCCTTGCCTCTAAAATAGAGGCATGCTCATCGACCTCCTCACCGACCGCTCGATCGACGATGCCGGCGCGCTTTTCGCCGAACAGACGCGGTTTCGCAGCCCCTTCGCCGACTACGACGGCAGGGAGGACGTCGTCCATCTCGTGGGCCACATCCGGCGGGTGCTGGCCGACGCGCGCACCGTCCGCCAGTTCAGCGACGCCGACACCACGGTCAGCGTGTTCGAGGCGCGGGTGGGCGGGCACGAGGTGCAGGGCGTTCTGGTCGAGGAACGCGACGCCGCCGGGCGCCTGGCGGACACGATGCTCACCGTCCGCCCATACGCGGGGCTGCGTGCGGCGATGAGCGCGATGCAGGCGCTGCTCGACGAGTCGCCGCTGCCGAGCCGGTGAGTGCCGTGCCGCCCACCCGCCGCCCGATCATGGCGCTCTTCGACCTCGCCGGGAGGCGGTGGACGCTGCGCGTGCTCTGGGAGCTCTCCCAGGCCGGCGAGCCACTGACCTTCCGCGTGCTGCGAGAGCGCTGCGGCGAGATCTCGTCGAGCGTCCTGACCAGGCGGATCGCGGAGCTGCGCGACGCGCGGCTGGTCGAGCGCGCCGACGACGGCTACGCGCTCAGTGACCTCGGGCGCTCGCTGGTCGCCGCCATGCGGCCGCTGCTGGACTGGTCGCGAGCGTGGGCGCGGGAGCTCGAGGAGCGCGCTCAGTAACCCTCGACGGGAGCGACGTCCTCCGGCCGCACGCCGATGCGTTTCGCCGCGGTCGCCGTGGTGCTGCCGATCGGCGCGAACTCGCCGATCGCCCCGAGCCCGACGCGCGGCATGTTGCCGTAGATCGCCTCGTACTCGCCCGCGCGCACCCGGTAGGTCTCGTGCCAGATCCCGACAGCGGGCGAGTTGCGCACGCGCTTGTTGAACCGCTTCCAGGCGGGCAGATGCTCGGCGTCGGGGCGCCGCGCGTAGCGCTCGAGGTGGTCGAACGAGCGCCAGTACTGCACGAGGGCGGGCCCGCCGGCGAACAGGCCCTGCGAATAGCCGAGGAAGCCCGATTCCGGGTTCGCCTCGAGCTCCTTGACCATCGGCCGCATCGCCGTGAATACCGGGAACCACTTGTCCGGCCGCCACGGCTGGTTGATGCGCATACCGATGAGGAACACGACGAAGTCGCCGTCGATCTTCGCCACGTGGCGGCCTGGGAACACCGTCATCGCACTGCCCCTTCGCGTAGGAGTCGCCGCAGGATCTTTCCGGACGGCAGTTTCGGGATCTGCTCGACGACCTCCACGGCGCGGACGCGCTTGTGCGGGGCGACCCGCTCGGCGACCCACGCCATGAGCTCGTCGGCGTCGAGGCCGTTGCGCGCCACTACGAAGGCCTTCGGAACCTCGCCGGCGGCGTCGTCGGGGATGCCGACCACGGCCGCGTCCGCGACCGACGGATGTCCGCAGAGCACGCCCTCGAGCTCGGCCGGGGCCACCTGGTAGCCCTTGACCTTGATGAGCTCCTTGAGCCGATCGGTGATGCGCACCACGCCGTCGTCGCTGACCGTCGCGACGTCGCCGGTGTGCAGCCAGCCGTCGGCGTCGATCGTCGCGGCCGTGGCGTCCGGGCGGCCGCGGTAGCCGCGCATGAGCTGCGGGCCGCGGATCAGCAGCTCGCCCTCCGCGTCGGCGCCGACGTCCGCGCCGGTCTCCGCGTCGAGCACGCGGGCCTCGGTCCCCGGCATGAGGCGACCGACCGTCCCGCACACGATCCGTTCGGGGGCGTCCATGTCGGGCACCGCGATCGTCGCTGTCGCCTCGGTCATGCCGTAGCCCTGGCCGAAGACGCAGCGGAGCCGCTGGGCGCAGAGCGCCTCGGTCTGGTCGTCGAGCGGCGCGGCGCCGCAGCCCATCCAGCGCAGCGACGAGAGGTCGAACTCGCCGACCAGCGGGTGGCGCGCGAGGGCCTGGGCGATCGGCGGCGCGACGATCGTCGTGGTCACGCGGTGGTTCTGGATCGCGCGTAGGAACGCCTCGAGGTCGAAGCGCGGCATCGTGATCACCGTCGCGCCCTGCCGCAGCGCGTGTGCCACGACCACGACGAGCCCCATGCAGTGGTACATGGGCGCGACGGCGAGCGCCACGTCGTCCGGGCCGAGCACGAGCATCTGCTCCATCTGGGCGAGGTTGGCGGCGATGCAGCGATGCGTGAGCTCGACGCCCTTCGGCAGCCCCGTCGTCCCGCTCGAGTACGGCAGCAGCGCGACGTCGTCCGGCGCGATCGCCGGCGCGGGCGGCTCGCCGTCGGCGGCGAGGTCGCCGTAGCCGATGACGGTGTCGACGCCCGCGGCGTGCGCCCCCGCGCGGGCCCGCTCGGCGAACGGCGGGATCGTCACGACGATGCGCGCGCCCGCGTCGCGCAGCTGGTGCGCGAGCTCGCCGGACGTGTAGAGCGGGTTGACGGTGGTGGTCGTCCCGCCGGCCATCGCGACGCCGAGCACGGTCGCCGCGAACTCTGGAAGGTTCGGGCTGTAGATCGCGAGCGTGTCGCCCGGACCGAAGCCGCGGGCGGCGAGCCCGGCCGCCGTGCGCCGCGCGGCGGCGGCGAGCTCGGCGTAGGTCAGCGCGTGCCCGTCGCTCGCGTCGACCAGCGCGGGCTGGTCCGGGTGGGCATCGGCGTTGCGCAGGACCTCGGTGGCGAGGTCGCGGGCCGGAAGCTCCGGCGCCCGGTACGGGCTGGAGATGACCGCGGGCGCGGCCGTAACGATCGGTTGCAAGGTGTGCCCCCCTTGGTTCCCTCGATCGTCTCAACCGTACGATACGATTCGGACTATGTCAAGCGTGCGGCTCGGCCCGACCTCATACGTGGTGCTCGGCAGCATCGCCGTGCGCGGACCGTCGACGTCGTATGACCTCAAGCGCTTCGTCGAGGTCACGCTGGGCCACTTCTGGTCCTTCCCGCATTCGCAGCTCTACGCGGAGCCGGACCGGCTGGCACGCGCCGGCCTGCTCACCGAGGAGCGCGAGGAGGGCGGGCGGCGCCGGCGGACCTACGCGATCACGCCCGAGGGCCGCGAGGCGGTCGAGGCTTGGCTCCGGGAGCCGGCGCCCGGCGGCAGCGAGATCCGGGACCTCGGCCTGCTGAAGCTGTTCTTCAGCGAGCTCGCCGACGACGAGGTGTTCGAGGCGATCGTCCACGAGCAGATCGCCGTGCACCGCAACATGCTCGACCGCTACGAGTGGCTCTGGCGCCGCTACGGCGACCGCCCGGAGTATGAGCGCCGGACGATGCCGCTCACGGCGGGCCTGGCGATGGAGCGCGCGCTGCTGGAGTTCTGGGAGGGGCTCGTCGCTCAGCCGTCGCGGCGCAGCGAGAGCCGCAGGTAGCGCGAGGTCGCTTCCGCGCGGTTGGCCGCGTTCATCTTGCGCAGGATGTTCTTGACGTGGAACTTGACCGTGCCCTCGGAGAGCACGAGCGAGCGGGCGATATCCGCGTTCGTCTCGCCGCGGACGAGGTGCTCGAGCACGTCGAGCTCGCGGGGGGTGAGCAGGTCGCGCAGCGCGGAGCGCGCCGGGGGGCGCTCGGCCTCGGCGCCGTCGGCGGGCTGGCGGTCGCGGGCGAGGTCGATGGCGCCGTCCGACAGCTCCGCCGTGCGGGCGTCGGCCCACGTCGCGATGCGGCGCAATTCCTGGCGCTCGACGCGCAGGCGGCGGCGCAGCACCGCGCGCTCGTAGACCTCGCTGAACCCCTCCGCGAAGCGGGCGAGCGCGTCGCGGTCAAGCGCGCGTAGCTCGGCGCCGGAGCGGTCGCCATGCAGGAACCCCGCGACGCGCCCCTCCATGATCACCGGGGCGGCCACATAGCGCTCCCAGCGCATCACGTCCCAGTTGGCCTGCCGCGTCGCCGGGTCGCCCTCGGCGGCGGTCACGATCGCGGCGCGGCGGCGGCGCAGCAGCTCGCCTTCGATCAGCGGATAGGCGATCTGGGCCGGCGCCGCGCGCAGCCGGGCGAGCGTCTGCTCGGCGCTCTTCGCGTCGCCCTCCCAGTGCAGCGCCTCGCCGAGCAGCCAGCCGTCCTCGACGCGGCTGAGCAGCACGCGGTCGAGCTCGATGGCGGCGGCCGCCTCCGCGGGCGCGCGCTCGATGATCTCGCTGACCGGTCCGGCGTCGTTGAGGCGGGCGACGGCCGCGCGCACGCGCTCGAGCACCTTCAGGCGCGCGACCGCTTCGCGCGCGAGCTCCTCGCGCAGCGCGAGCAGCTCGGGCTTCTCGCGGACCTCGTCGAGCGCGTCGTATGCCGCAACGACGTCGTCCACATCGCCGGCGAGCGCCTGCTCGACGCGTGCGCGCAGGTCGTCCGTCATGGCGCGTGCCGGACCTCGAGCAGGTAGGCGACCATGACGTCCTGCTCGCCGACGCGCAGGTGGTACGCGTCGCTGAGCTCCTCGACGCGCCCGATCTGCGCCCTGCGCTCCTCCTGGTCGGCCGGGAAGGTGAACAGCGTGTAGTCGACCGGGTGGGCGACGAAGCCCTTGGCCGCGAGCATCTCGATGGTCCGCTCCTGCGACAGGATCGACAGCTGGACGACGTAGGCGACGCCCTCGGGCGCCAGCGCCTCGGGCAGCTTGGCGATGAGCTGGTCGACGAGGTTGCGTCCCCAATAGTCGGGCACGCGGTGGCTCGAGAGCCCTTCGAAGGGGTCGGTCGGCCGCTGGAAGAGGCTGGCGACGATGACCTCGTAGCGCTCCTCGGGCACCCACGGGAAGAGGTCGACGGTCTCGGCGGTGACGCGGTCGGCAACGTCGTTGCGGAAGGCGTTGGCGAGCGTGTTGGCGACGGCGCGGTCGTCGATGTCGAGGGCGCGCACGTGTGCCGCGCCGTTGAGCGCGAGCTGCACGGCGAGGATCCCGGTGCCGCAGCCCATGTCCAGGCAGCGCTGGTGGGCGCCGATGCCCTCGCGGAACACGTAGCGCCAGGCCATGTAGCTGGCCTCGCTGGGCGCCGCGACGCCCGGCTCGACGCTGAGGTCGGGGAACGGCATCGGATAGAGCGGACGCCGGCGGCGGTCGGTCCAAGCGGGCTCGCGCCGGGCTGGCTGCTGCGTGGTGGTGCCGTTGGCGTTGAGCGCGGCCTCCTCGGTGGGGCGCAGGTGGCCCGGCCGCGTGCCCGTAAGCCGCTGCGCGGCGGCGGCGATGTGCTCGGGCCGCACGCCGCAGCACCCGCCGATGATCTGCGCGCCCTCCTCGCGCCAGCGCAGCGCCATCTCCGCGTACTCCTCGCCGCCGACGCCGGGGGCGAAGCGCCAGCCGCGATCGGAGTAGTAGCCGAGGTTCGGGTAGACGCCGAGCGGCAGGTCGGTGAAGTCGCGCAGGTAGGAGACCATCCCCTCGACGTGGTCGGGCGGGATGCAGTTGATGAGCAGCGCCGCGACACCCATCTCCTCGAAGCGCCGCGCCGCGCGGCCGAACGCGTCGCCTTCGGGCCCGCCCCAGTGCTGGCCGTAGATGCCACACAGCCCGTGGCGGCAGCGCCGGAACGACAGCCAGAGCGGCAGGCCGGTGGCGAGCAGGCCCTCGATCGCCGCCTCGAGCGACGGCGTCAGCAGCGACAGCGTCTCGAGCAGCACCAGGTCGGGCGGCTCGGGTTCGTCGGCGAACATGCGCGCCAGCAGCCGAACGGTCTCGGCGCCCTCCTCGGAGTCGACGTCGCCGTTGAGCGAGAACGCGACGGCGATCTCGCCGTCGGAGCCGTGCTCGTGCACCGCTTGGCGCGCCAGGCGCAGGCCGCGGCGGCCGACGTCCATCCAGTGCACCGGCTGGTCGCGCTCGGCCCAGACGCGCGGCCCGTTCGTCGCGAGCGCTGAGGCCAGGCCCCACGTGTTCGTCGAGATGACGTCGCACCCGGCATCGAGGTACTGGCCGTGGACGCGGAGCACGGCGTCGGGGTTCTCGATGAGCGCGCGCGTGCCCCAGAGCTGCTCGTCGAGCGCGGTCCGCGTGCCGGCCGCCTCCGGCAGCTCGGTGCCCAGGCCGCCGTCGAGGACCACGCAGCGCTGCGCCGCGATGGCTTCGCCGACGCGGTGATAAGCGCTGACCCTCTCCTGCGAACTTGTCAGGTACCTGAAGATACCCCTGGGCGAGGCAGATCAGGGCCGTGCGAGCGGAGGCGGCGCCGCCCTGAGGCGCTCCAGCGCCTCGGCTCCGACCATCGACAGCCCGAGCGCGCGGCCCAGCTCGAAGAGCGTCTGCCACGCGTCGACCGCGTGCTCGGCGTCGAGCACGAGCAGGTAGCGGTCGTGCGCCTCGCGCAGGAGCAGCACCAGCCCGCCGGACCACCAGCTCTCGCTCACGCCCGCGATCGGGAGCTCCGGCAGCCCGGCGTCGCTGAGCAGGCGCTCGGCGCGCGGGCCGACGAGCGTCAGCGCGCTCGCCGTGTCCAGCCGGTCGGTCCAGCCGAGCACGGCTCCGGTGACGATCGCCTTGCGCGCGGTCCGGGCCCAGCGGGCAGCGGCGCTCCACGACCCCACGACGATCGCGTGGTCGGGGGCGATACGGCAACACCACGCGCCTGCCACGTGAGCCGCGTGGCCGGGCGACGGGACGGGGCCGTGGAGCGTTTCGCCGAGGAAGTGGCTGAGCCACGGCTCGGGCCCGGTCAGCTCGACGGTGTCGAGATCGGACCGGACGGCGAGTCCGACGCGCTTGACGCAGACGGCGAGCTCGCCCGCTGTCGACCCGAAGTGGCCCGCGACGGGATGGCCGTCGCGGAGCACCATCACTCCGCCTGCACGGCGGACGTGGTCTGCGATCGTGAGCGAAGCGAACTCACCGCGGGTCGCGGTCATCGCTGCTGGACGCTAGACCCGGCCTCGCGCGCCCGCGCCTACCTGCGGGTAGGTCTTGCCCTCCCCTTCGGGAGGGGATCGGGCTGGCGCGTGATACGTCCGGCCTCGCGCTTAGCGTCCTGGCGCCGTGGAGCGCCGTCTCGACATCCCACCCGCCCCGATCGATCGCGTCCGTGCGCTCGAGCGCGCCTTGGGGGTCAGCTTCCCGGTGGCGCAGGTCCTGGTCCGCCGCGGGCTGGGCGACGAGGCTGCCGCGCGCGCGTGGCTGGAGGCGGCAGAACACCACGATCCCGCTCGCTTCGACGGCATCGATCGAGCAGTGAGCGCGGTCCTCGCGCACGTCGAAAAGGGGTCGCGGATCACGGTCCACGGCGACTACGACGTCGACGGGGTGTGCTCGACGGCGATCCTCGTCCGTACGCTGCGGACCCTCGGCGCCGACGTCGACTGGTACCTGCCCAGCCGCACTGAGGACGGCTACGGCCTGAGCGCCGCGACGGTCGAGCGCCTGGCGGCGCGCGGCACGCGGCTTCTGCTCACGGCGGACTGCGCGATCACCGCGGTCGACGAGGTCGCGCTCGCGCGCGAGCTGGGCATGGACGTGGTGGTCACCGATCACCACAGCCCGCGGGCGGATGGCTCGCTGCCGGACGCGCCGATCGTGCACCCGGCCATCTGCGGCTATCCGTGTCCAGATCTCTGCGCCACCGGCGTCGCCTACAAGCTCGCCGCCGCGCTGCTGGCGGCGGCGGGCCACGATCCCGCGGGCGCCGACATCGACCTCGACCTCGTCGCCATGGCGACGGTTGCCGACTGCGTGCCGCTGCACGGCGAGAACCGCCGGCTCGTGCGCGCGGGGCTCGGCGTCCTCGCCGCTTCGAGGCGCCCTGGCGTGCGCGCGCTGCTGCGCGTCGCCCGCGTCGATCCCGGCGCGCTCGACGCGCGGGCGATCGGCTTCCGGCTGGCGCCGCGGATCAACGCGGCCGGGCGCCTCTACCGCGCCGACGCGGGCCTCGAGCTGATGCTCACCGACGACGCGGAGCGCGCCGCGGCGATCGCCGACGAGCTCGATCGCGCGAACGCCGAGCGCCGCCTCACCGAGACGCGGATCCTGTTCGAGGCCGACGCGCAGGTCCGCGAGGCGGGCGACCTGCCCGCCTACGTGCTCGCCGCCGACGGCTGGCACCCAGGCGTCATCGGCATCGTCGCGTCGCGGATCGTGGAGCGCTACCACCGGCCATGCGTGATGGTCGCGCTCGACGGCGACGAGGGCACCGGCTCGGGGCGCTCGATCCCCGCCTTCGACCTGCTCGGTGGGCTTGACGCCGCCGCCGCGCACCTGCTGCGCCACGGCGGTCACCGCGCCGCGCCGGTCACCGCGCCGCGCCGGACCGCGCCGGACCGCGCCGGCGGAACGCACCCGCCACCCGCCGGAGAAAACACCCACGCCATGCACTACACCGACCGACCACTGGACGCACCGGCACGTCGAAGGCCATCAGCCGGGCCAGCGACGGGAGTTGGCTGCTCACCGCCGACCGGACGACGTCCAGCCACAGGAACGTGGCCAGCGGGGCCTCGGTGCGGGTGCGGAACCACATGGAGCGCTGGTCCGGCGCGTCCGTCGAGCAGAAGATCTTCCCGTCGGAGCCGGCGGTGTTCCACAGCCGGCCCATCTCCAGGACGAGGGTGCGGATGCCGGCCTGGCCGAGCCGGAGGGCGGCTACGGCGCCCCCGTAGCCCGAACCGACCACGACGGCGGGCGCGTTGTCGACCGCGGCCGCCTCCTCGGCGGCCTGCGCGGAGGTGAGACCGATGCGGGTGAGACCGGCCGCGGCGGCCGTCTGGAGGGCCATCATGCCCAGTATGTGACGTCTCGTCAGCTGACGCTGCATCAGTTTTGCTGTCATGCGCGCAGCATCGGCGGATTATCCGCTTCCGCCTAGGCCCTGTCGTCAAATTCCCGCCGCGATGCAGTCGGGAACTTGACGACAGGGCCTCTAGAGCAGCGTCTTCAACTTCTCCGCCAAAAGATCCCAGCGCCACTTCTCCTCGACCCACTCCCGTCCCCGCTCCCCCATGCGGCGCCGCAGTTCCGCGTCGCCGAGCAGGACGGTGATCCGGTCGGCGGCCTCCTCGGGGTTGCCGCCTCGCACCACCCAGCCGGTCTGGCCGTCGAGCACGGCGTCCGGGGCGCCGCCGGAGTCGCCCGCGACGACCGGCAGCCCGGTCGCCGAGGCCTCCAGGTAGACGATGCCGAGCCCCTCGACGTCGAGCCCGCCCCGGCGGGTGCGGCACGGCATCGCGAAGACGTCGCCGGCGCCGTAGTGCGCGGGCAGCTCCGACCAGGGCACGGCGCCCGTGAAGCGCACGGAACCGGCCACACCGGTCTCGTGCGCCAGCCTGCGCAGGTCCTTCTCGTACGGGCCGCCGCCGACGATCAGCAGCACCGCCTCCGGCTCGGCGGCCAGGATGCGGGGCAGGGCGCGGATGAGGGTGTCCTGCCCCTTGCGCGGCACCAGCCGGGACACGCACACGACCACCGGCCGGTCCGTCAGCCCGAGCCGCGCCCGGACCGCGTCGCCGCCCGACGCCGGGTGGAAGGTCTTCTCGTCGACGCCCGGCGGCAGCTGCACCATCCGCCCGGCCGCCCGCGGCGTCAGCGCGGTGGCGATCCGGGAGCGCGTGTACTCGCCGAGATAGGTGATCGTGTCCGTCGACTCCCCGATCCGGCGCAGCAGTTGGCGCGCGGCGGGCAGCTGCGCCCAGCCGGCCTCGTGCCCGTGGGTGGTGGCCACCAGCCGCTCGGCGCCCGCCCTGCGCAGCGCCGGCGCCATCAGCCCGAGCGGCGCCGCCGCCCCGAACCACACCGAGGTGCACCCGTGCTCCCGCAGCAGTCCGACGGCCGTACGCGTGGCCGCCGGGGTGGGCAGCAGCATCGTCGTACGGTCGCGTACGACGGTGAAGGGCTGCTCGGCGTCGAAGGCCGCCGTGGCCTGTACGCCCTCCCGGCCGCGCTTCCAGGTGGAGGCGTACACGACGAGCCGCTCGGGGTCGAGCCGCAGCGCCATGTTGTGCAGGAACGCCTGGATGCCGCCCGGGCGGGGCGGGAAGTCGTTCGTCACGATCAGGGTCTTGTGCATCGCCGCCGACCCTACCCAACCGGCGCTCACAGCTCGTCACGGCCACGTTTATGGCACGCTCACAGCCGGGCAGGACATCATGTTCTCCTCAAGGGTGGAGCGCGGCTCCCGGAGAAGGACACGGACGGACGGGGGCCTCGGTGGAGATGGCGGCGGCGAGGCGGTCCCTGGCGGGGCTGCTGGGGACCTGGGGCCTGACCAGGCTGTTGCTGCTGCTCTTCGTCTTCAAGGTGTTCGTCTTCCCGGGCCCGGACGTCACCACCGACGTCTCCGTGTTCTACCAGGGCTGGTACGAGACGCTGCGCCACGGCGCCTTCCCGCAGACCGACGTCACCTGGCAGTACCCGCCCGCGGCCGCCCTGGCGATCCTCTCGCCCGCGCTGCTGGGCTTCCTGTCGTACGCGAAGGCCTTCTTCGTCCTCGCCTTCCTGGCCGATCTCGTCGTCCTTTTCCTGCTGCTGTACGCGGGCCTGCGCCCCGGCAAGACGCTGCGCGGCGCCTGGGTGTGGGTGGTGGGCGTCCCGCTGCTCGGCCCGACCGTCTACGCCCGCTACGACGTGATGGTCACCGCGGTCGCCGTCGCCGGGCTGCTGGCGGGCGCCCGGCGTCCCCGCCTGATGGGCGCCCTGCTGGCCTTCGGGGCGATGCTGAAGGTGTGGCCGGCGCTGCTGCTGGTCGGCGCCCGCAGGCGCGGCGCATGGGCGTGGGCGGCGGCGACCGCGCTCGCGATCGCGGCGCTGTTCGCGCTGACCATGCCGGGCTCGCTCGCCTTCCTGACCTTCCAGCGCAACCGCGGCACCGAGGTGGAGTCCCTGGGCTCCCTCGTCTTCCACGTCGCCCGGCACTTCGGCTGGAACGGCCAGGTGCTGCTGAACTACGGCTCGGTGGAGTTCCTGGGCCCCTACGTCACCCTGGTCAGCTCGGCCGCGCTGTTCCTGACCGGGATCGCCTTCGGCTGGCTGCTGCTGTGGCGGCTGATGGCGACGCGGTTCCTGCCGAACACGCTCGCCGACGCGGCCTTCGTGGCGGTGCTGATGTTCACGGCCACGAGCCGGGTGATCAGCCCGCAGTACATGGTCTGGCTGGTCGGGACGGCGGCCGTGTGCCTGTGCTTCCGCGCCAGCCGTATGCGGCTGCCGGTGTGGCTGGTC
>Ga0081455_10006811_pt1 | contig 12182 bp, 9 predicted proteins | sample TabmetS3T2R1_FD_70207 | JGI IMG/M metagenome (GOLD analysis project Ga0081455, IMG submission 70207) | Tabebuia heterophylla rhizosphere microbial communities from the University of Puerto Rico - S3T2R1 | ecosystem: Host-associated > Plants > Roots > Rhizosphere ... | reverse complement strand
GAGGCGGCACCGCGCGAAGATTCATGAGGTTGCCGCGGGCGTCCATGGCCAGGTTGACCATTCCCGACACCTCGACGGGAGGATCGGTCGGCGCGAGGACCGTCGTCGTGCCGCTCACTATCAGGGTTCTCCCGGCACCCAGCGGAACCAGGAAACGCGGGCTCTGCCTGTACCAGAACCACCAGGGGTGAGGCTGCGCATGCGCGAGCTCTCGATAATTCTTCGTGGATGGGATGTGCGTGCCGCGGTACTTCAGGTATTCGTATTGCCGGTCCCACCAGAAGGCATCGTCCGCGGGCTCGTCGGAATAGCCGAAGGAACTGATGAGCTCTCGGGCCCGATTCTCGAGGACATCCGGGCTCTTCGGGAACGGAGCCAGTCCGTCGTCCTTCGCGAACAGGGACATCAACGAGACGGCGACGACGAGGATGAAAACGGCCAGCAGGCCGCCGAGATCGGACATGGTCATTTCTCCGAAGATGCCGGAAAGAGAACACCTCACCCTGAAGAGCCGCGCAACGGGCGGCGTCTCGAAGGGTGAGGCCCCGCCATGCTTTCAGCCAAGGGGGAGGTCAATGACCACCAAGCAAATACACGTCGCCGTTCTGATGGGCGGCTGGTCGTCGGAGCGGGAGGTTTCGCTTCGCTCGGGCGCGGCCTGCGCCGATGCGCTGGAAAAGCAGGGCTACCGCGCGACCCGGCTTGATGTCGGCCGCGACGTGGCCGCCCGGCTTGCCGAGATCCAACCCGACGTGTGCTTCAACGCGCTGCATGGCCGCTACGGCGAGGACGGCTGCATCCAGGGCGTGCTTGAGATGATGGGCATCCCCTACACCCATTCGGGCGTGCTCGCCTCATCGCTCGCCATGCACAAGGAGCGCGCCAAGGCTGTGCTCGCCGCGGCCGGCGTGCCGGTCGCTGAAAGCGTGGTTCTGTCGCGGACCGAGGCCGCCAAGGCCCATGCCATGAAGCCCCCTTACGTGATCAAGCCGCCCACCGAGGGGTCGAGCGTCGGCGTGTTCATCGTGCGCGAGGACCGGCGCCACCCCCCGCAGGAACTGATGAGCGCCGAATGGACCCTTGGCGAGGAGGTCATGGTCGAGCGCTATATCGCCGGCCGGGAGCTGACTTGCGCCGTCATGGGCGAAGAGGCGCTGGGGGTGATCGAAATCCGCCCCGCCGAGGGGCTCGCCTTCTACGATTATGACGCGAAATACGCCCCTGGCGGCTCAATTCACGTCCTTCCGGCGCCGCTTAAACCAAATGTTTACCAATTGGTACAGAAGCTGTCCCTAGCGGCTCATAGGGCACTGGGCTGCCGTGGGGTCAGTCGCTCCGACTTCCGCTACGACGACCGGCCAGAGGGCACGGGGGAATTGATCTGCCTTGAGGTCAACACCCAGCCCGGCATGACGGGGACGTCGCTTGTGCCCGAGCTTGCTGCCTATAGCGGCCGCTCGTTCGGCGAGCTGGTGCGCTGGATCGTGGAGGATGCGTCGTGCAATCGCTGAACCCCGTGAGGGGGAAGGGCAGGAGACGGGGATCGCAAGATGCCCTTCTCGCGCGCGGCGTCGCCGTTCCGCGCGGGCGCTCGCGCCGTTTGCCGGCGCTCAGCGGCATGCGCTCCATCATCAGGCGAAGCCCTGAGGCGATCCGGCTCGGCCGGCTCGGCCCCGATCGCGCCAGAGGCAAATGGCTCGTGTTCTGCGTGCTCTTTCTCGCCACCGCCGTCGCCTATGGCGCCTGGATCGGCGGCCAGACCTCGAAACTCATCGGCCTGTTCACTGGCGGCGTGGAGCATCTCGCCGTCGCCGCGGGCTTCGGCGTGAAGCGAGTCACCGTCGAAGGCCAGCTGCACGCGACCGATGCCGACATCACCGCCGCCCTCAATGCCGGCCCCGATACCATGATGCTCGGCTTCGATACCGATGCAGCCAAGGCGCGGCTCGAAGCCGTGCCGTGGATCAGGCATGCGCAGGTCATGCGCTTCCTGCCCTCGACGCTCCAGGTCGTGGTCGAGGAGCGCACTCCCTATGCCGTCTGGCAGAAGGACGGCCGGACCTATGTCATCGACAACGAGGGTGTCGTGCTCGCGCCTGCTCTCCGGGACGCCTATCCCGACCTTCCCCTCGTCGTGGGCGAGGGCGCGGGCAAGACCGCGTCCCAGCTTTACGATGAGCTCGCTGCCTACCCGGAGCTGAGGGAGAAGCTGATTGCGGCGATCAGGGTCGGCGACCGGCGCTGGACGCTGAAGCTCGCCTCGGGGCTCGAGATCATGCTGCCTGACGACAACATCCCGGAAGCGCTCGCCTCGCTGACCAAGCTCGAGCGGAAGCGGGGCGTGCTCGGGAAAAACATCGCCGCTGTCGATCTGCGCCTGCTCGATCGCGTCACGGTGCGTTTGCGCGAGACCGCGTCAGCCGCACCGGCCGATGAGGCCGCGCAACAGGAGGTGCCGACATCGAGCACCAAGGCCACGCGGACCAAAGGAAAGACTTGAGACGAGGGGGCTTGAGGGCAGGGGGATGGGTTATACGACCACGATCAGGAGCAAACGGCAGCGCATCGTGACCGCGCTTGACGTCGGCACGAGCAAGATCTGCTGCCTGATCGCCAAGACCTCGCCTGCCCCCGATTGGTTCGAGGGCAAGGGCGAGGCGGTGCAATTCGAGGTGCTGGGTTTCGACCATACCCGCGCTGAGGGCCTCAAGGCCGGCATGATCGCCAATTTGGACAGCGCCGAGGCGTGCATTCGCGCGGCGGTAGACGCGGCCGAGCGCATGGCCGGCGTCACCGTCGAGGACGTGCATGTGAGCGTTACGTGCGGGCGGCTCCGGAGCGAGAGCTTCTCGGCGAGCGTGGCGCTGCCGTCGGGCGCCGTGCGCGAGGACGATATCCTGCGCCTGCTCGCCGGCGGGCGCCAATATGCCGGCCGCGACAAGCGAAGCGTGCTCCATGCGCTGCCGACCACCTACCATATCGACGGGAACAGCGGGATCAGCGAGCCGCAGGGCATGTGCGGCGAGAGGCTGTCGGTCGACCTCCACGCCGTCACCGCCGACGAGGTGGCGATGCGCAACGTCATGCTCTGCGTCGAGCGCTGCCACCTCGGCGTCTCGAGCCTGGTTGCCGCGCCCTATGCGAGCGCGCTGTCGGTGATCACTCCCGACGAGGCGAGATTCGGCGTGGCCTGCGTCGATTTCGGCGCCGGCACCACTACGCTCTCGGTGTTCGCCGACGGGCACTTCATCCACGCCGACGGCATCGCCCTTGGCGGCAACGCCATCACCACTGACATCGCCCGCACGCTTGGCGCTCCCATCGAGCACGCCGAGCGGCTCAAGACCCTGCACGGCAGCGCCTTCGCCACGCTCTCCGATGAGCGGGAGATCATCACCTATCCCGCCATGACCGGCACACCGCAGCCGAGCCTGAACCAAATCACCAAGGCGCAGCTTGCCTTTATCATTCGCCCGCGTGTCGAGGAGATCCTCGATTTGATGCGCCGCCGTCTTGCGGCGAGCGGCTTGGCGGCCGAAGTCACGCAGCATCTCGTTCTGACCGGCGGCGGGAGTCAACTCACGGGGCTGCCCGAGCTTGCCGCCAACATGTTTGGACGGCCGGCGCGGCTAGGCCGACCCCGCTCGTTGAGCGGGCTGCCGGCCGTGGCGGCAGCGCCGGATTTCGCCGCCTCGATCGGTCTCCTTCTGCAATGGGAGCGCGGCGACGACCGGCTTTCCGGACGTGCCGAGCAGCGGTTCTTGCGTACAGGCACAGGCTATTTCGCCAAGGTGGGCGAGTGGATCAGGGACAATTTCTAGTCGGACGAGGGGCTCCTTAAAGCGCGCGTCGCGGGGAAGCGCTGGACGGAGCAAAGCAAGGGCAATCGCTAAGGATCGGGATGACCGCCATGACCATCAATCTCAGAGTTCCAGATTTGACCGAACTCAAACCGCGCATCACCGTTTTCGGTGTCGGCGGCGCCGGCGGCAACGCCGTTAACAACATGATCGAATGCGGTCTCAAGGGCGTCGAGTTCGTCGTCGCCAATACCGACGCGCAAGCCTTGGCGAGCTCGAGCTGCGAGCGGCGCATTCAAATGGGGGCCAACGTCACCGAAGGCCTTGGCGCGGGCTCGAAGCCGGAAGTAGGTGCCGCGGCGGCAGAGGAGGCCATGGCCGACATCAAGGCGCATCTCGTCGGCTGCCACATGGTGTTCATCACCGCGGGCATGGGCGGCGGCACCGGCACCGGTGCGGCCTCGGTGATCGCGCGCGCCTCGCGCGAGGAAGGCATCCTCACCGTCGGCGTCGTCACCAAGCCGTTTCAGTTCGAGGGCACGCGACGGCTCCGCGCCGCCGAAGTCGGCATCGATGAGTTGCAGAAATATGTCGACACGCTGCTGATCATCCCCAACCAGAATCTGTTCCGCGTCGCCAACGAGAAGACCACCTTCACCGACGCCTTCGCCATGGCCGACGATGTGTTGCGTGCCGGCGTCTCCTGCATCACCGATCTGATGGTGAAGGAGGGGCTGATCAATCTCGACTTCGCCGATGTCCGCACCATCATGGCCGGCATGGGCAAGGCGATGATGGGCACGGGTGAGTCGAGCGGCGACCGCCGCGCCATCGAAGCGGCCGAGGCCGCCATCTCCAATCCGCTGCTCGACGATGTGTGCATGAAGGGGGCGAGCGGCCTGCTCGTCTCCATCACCGGCGGCAACGACCTCACCCTTTACGAGGTCGATGAGGCGGCAAGCCGCGTCAGGGCGGAAGCCGATCCCGACGCCAACATTATCGTCGGCGCGACCTTCGACGACGAGCTCGACGGCTCGATCAGAGTGTCGGTCGTGGCGACCGGCATTGGCCTCGCCGGCACCCATGCGGCACGTCCTGCCATGGAGGCGCCGAAGCCTGCCGTCCTGCAGGAGAGGGGCAGATTGACCGAGCGGCTTGCCGGCCTAGCCGCGCTTCCCGGAGGTCCGCTCGATCTCGACGAGCCGAGCCTCGATCTCGCTCCAAGCGAAGTGGTGACGGAGCCGTCCGTGTGGCGCGGCCCTGGCAACGTCGTGATCGAGAAACGTCCCGCGCAGTTGACCGGCATGAGCTTCGCGCAAGCCGGCTCTCAGTCCAAGCCTGCCGCGCCGGCACAGCCGCGGCCGTTCCAGCCGGCGCCTCCTGCTTCCATCCGGCGTCCCGTGCGGCGCATGCCGAGCGTGGAAGAGCTGCCGGTCACGGCGCAGAATGAGATCAAGGCGCAGTCCGGCCAGACGCCCGCGCATGGCCTCGCCGCGCAGAAGAAGAAGATTGGCTTCCTCGAGCGGCTGGCGAATGTCGGCCGCCACCGCAAGGAGCCCGACGCCGAGATGCCGGCTAAACTCGAGCCGGAATTCGGCCAGCCGAAGGTTGCGCCGATGCCCGAGATGCCGAGGCCACAGCCACAAGCCCAGCCTCAGCCGCAAGCCCAGAGGGAGGCAAGACCTCTCGCTCAGGCGGCAGCTCAGAGGGGCATCAGGATCGAACGGCCGCGTGGCGAGGCGGCGGCGCCCGTGCCAAAACGGATCGAAGCACAGGCTCGCACGCCGATCGTCGAAGTCGCGTCGGCTCAGGCCGAATCACCTGTCGACGACGACCTGGAGATTCCAGCGTTTCTTCGCCGCCGGGCGAACTGAAGGCGAGGAGAACACACAACAAAAGCACGCATTAGATCGCCGCCGAACACTAAAAACACATATAGAACAATGCGTTACGATGTCACGTCGGTGGTAATAGAGTGAAATAAACGGTGATTTGTCGGTCCTCCGCGTGAGCGTTAAGGTTCTCCATAGATTGATCGGCAGGACCAAAAAGGCACATACGCCGGGGGCGGCTCAAAGTGCCAGGGAAGGCCGGTCAGTTGGGGGGCTCGGGGGTCTCTCCTCGAGCTAAGTAGGGAACTCAAAGAACGGCGCGGGGGCCGACGGGGGCCATGAGGGGATTCATAGGGGCGCGGCAGACTACGCTTGCCAGCGAAATTTCACTCACAGGCACGGGTGTACATAGCGGAGCGCCGGTTTCCATCGCGCTCTGTCCGGCAGACGGGGACACCGGCCTACGTTTCCTTCTATCCAACGGTCATGCTGACGGCACCGAGATCGCTGCGGACCAGCGCTGGGTGACGGGTGTGACGTTGTGCACCGTCCTCGGCGACGGCAATGGCGCCTCCGTTGCGACCGTCGAGCACCTGCTCGCCGCTCTGCGCGGTCTTGGCGTCGACAACGCCCTGATCGAGATCGACAGCTCGGAAGTGCCGATCATGGACGGCAGCGCCGCGCGCTTCGTCGAGGCCATCGACGAGGTCGGCCTCGCCGAGCTCGAGACGCCCCGCCGCTACCTCAAGGTCCTGAAGAAGATCGCCGTGGAAGACGGCGGCGCCTATGGCGAGCTCACGCCGCATAACGGCTTCCACCTCGACGTCGAGATCGATTTCGACACCAAGCTGATCGGGACCCAGAGAATCGAGATCGACGTGAATCCGGGCTCCTTCCGCCGCGAGCTCGCTCGCGCCCGCACCTTCGGCTTCATGAAGGACGTGGAGCGCCTGTGGGCCGCCGGGCTTGCGCTCGGTGCCTCGCTCGAGAACACCGTGGCGATTGGCGACGACCGCATCATCAATCGCGAGGGCTTGCGCTTCTCCGACGAGTTCGTGCGCCATAAGGCGCTCGACGCCGTCGGCGACCTCGCGCTCGCCGGCGCGCCCATGCTCGGCGCCTTCCGCTCCCGTCGTGGCGGTCACCGGCTGAACGCGCTGGTGCTCAAGGCCCTGTTTGCCGATGCCGACGCTTGGACCATGATCGAAGCCCCGCGTTATCGCGAGGTTCGTCATGCCGAGCTCAGCCACCGTCTTGCGGCGGCGAATTTCGCCGCTGAGCGGAGCTGATCGGCCCTTCGCGCTCATTGGCGGTAGCCCTGCTGACGTGATTTGCGCGTTTCGCGCCGCGAAGGGTCTTTTGCTCGAACGCTTGTTTCCCGGCCGCAACGGGCAAAAAATCACCATAATCCGCTAGTTGGTTGGCTTCCGGCTGCACTAGCCTTGCCTGCCGCTCGATTTCGCGCGGGCGAGCGCAAAAGCGCGCTAGGGGGACGGGTCTTGAGGGGTGGAATGTCAGGTCCGGCCGAGCCGCTCGGAGCGCACAGGCGCCGCGGGACGGCCCCTCATCGCTTGCCGCGCCGGGCTTTGACCCAGCTCGGCCTTGCCCTCTTCGTGAGCCTCCTCGCCGGTTGCGGTTCGCTCTGGGGCAAGAAGGAGATCGCCGAGAACAACGACCCGCCCGACATCATCTACGGCAAGGCCGACAAGATGATCAACAAGGGCGACTTCGAGGAGGCCGCCAAGGAATACGAAGAAGTCGACATCAATCACCCTTATTCGCAAGAGGCGCGCAGGGCGATCGTCATGGCGGCCTACGCTTACTACAAGGCCGGCAAATATGACGAGGCGGTTTCGGCCGCCGACCGCTATCTCACGCTCCACCCCGGCACCGCCGAATCCGACCTCGCCCAGAACATCATCGGCATGTCCTATTACGTCCAGGTGCTCGATCCGAAGCGCGATCAGACCTACGCCCGCAAGGCGCTCAATGCCTATGACCAGCTGCTCCAGCGCTACCCCAACTCGCGCTACGCCGCCGAGGCGCAGAACCGGGTGCGCATCCTGCGCGATCTGCTGGCGGCGAGCGAGATGACGGTCGGCCGCTATTATCTCCGCCACAACAACTATCTCGCCGCCATCAACCGCTTCCGCTTGGTGGTCACCGACTATCAGACCACCGAGCAGGTGGAAGAGGCCTTGCTGCGCTTGACCGAGGCCTATATGGCGTTAGGCATCGTCAACGAGGCCGAAACCGCGGCCGCCGTGCTCGGCCACAACTTCCCGGACAGCAAATGGTACGGCCACGCCTACAGTCTCTTGCAGAAATACGGCGCTCAGCCGCAGGAGCACGAGGGGTCGTGGATCACGCAGACCTGGCGGGGCAACGGCAAACCCGCCTGATCGTCGCGCCATGCTAGCCGCGCTCTCGATCCGCGACATCGTCCTGATCGACAAGCTCGATCTCGAATTCGGCCAAGGCCTGTCGGTGCTGACCGGAGAGACCGGCGCCGGCAAGTCGATCCTGCTCGACGCCTTCTCGCTTGCCATCGGCGGGAGGGGCGACGCCGCGCTGGTACGGCGCGGCGCGGTACAAGGCCAGGTCACGGCGAGCTTCGATCTCGCGCCCAGCCACGCCGTGTTCCAGCTCCTCGCGGCGAACGGGCTCGAAGCTCAGGACTCTCTGATCTTACGCCGCGTGCAAGGTGCCGACGGCAGGAGCCGCGCCTTCATCAACGACATCAGTGTCAGCGTTCAGCTCTTGCGCCAGGTCGGCCAGGCCCTCGTCGAGATCCACGGCCAGCACGACGAGCGCGCCCTGATCGACCCGAGTGGCCACCGCGACCTGGTCGACGCTTTCGGCGGTTTGACGGCTGACGCTGCGCGCGTGGCCGAAGCCTACGCGGCGTGGCAGGAGGCAGAGGCGGAGCGCGCGCGACACGAAAGCGGGATCGCAGCGTCGCGCGCCAATGCGGATTATCTCGCTCACGCGCTGGAAGAGCTTCGCCAACTCGATCCGGAGCAAGGCGAGGAGGAAGCACTCGCCGCGCGGCGTCAATTGATGATGAACGCCGAGAAGATCGCGGCCGAGCTCAACGAGGCGCTCGATGTCCTACAAGGCGAGGGCACCTCCGGCGCCCGCCTTGCCGCAAGCCTTCGCCGCATCGAGCGCCAGGCGGCCGTCGCCGGACCCGTGCTCGCACTCGTCGCCGAGGCGCTCGAGCGCGTGCTCTTCGAGACCAACACCGCGCGCGCGCGAATCGAGGAGGCGCTCGCCCTGACCTCGTTCGAGCCGAAGGAGCTTGAGCGCGCCGAGGAGCGGCTGTTCGCGCTGAGGGCGCTCGCCCGCAAGCACAAGGTCTTGGTCGACGACCTGCCGTCCCTGATGGGGCGTCTCGAAGCGGAGCTGGGTGCGCTCGATCACAGCGAGACGCGAGGCGCCGAGCTTGCCCGTGCTGCCGACGCCGCGCGCAAGGTCTACGAGACGCTTGCCCTCGGCTTGAGCAAGGCGCGAAGCGAGGCGGCGAAGCGCCTCGACAAGGAGGTCATGCACGAGCTCGCCCCTCTCAAGCTCGACAAGGCGAGTTTCATCACCCATATCGAAACGGTAGACCTCACCGAGGGCGGCCCGAGCGGCATCGATCGCATCGCCTTCTTCGTCAGGACCAACCCGGGCACTGAGCCGGGCCCCTTGATGAGGGTCGCCTCGGGCGGCGAGCTCGCAAGGGTCATCCTGGCGCTGAAAGTCGTGCTTGCAGCGCGCGGCTCAGCCCCGACGCTGGTGTTCGACGAGGCCGATAGCGGTGTCGGCGGAGCGACCGCGGCGGCCGTCGGCGAGCGCCTGGCCAAGCTCGCCGCGCGCGTCCAGGTCCTCGCCGTGACCCACGCCCCCCAGGTGGCTGCCCTGGCCGTGGGCCACCTCCTGATCGCCAAGGAGCCCGTGCGAGGCCCTGACGGAGAGGCCATGGCGACGCGTGTCGCCGTGCTCGAGGGCGCCCACCGGCGGGAGGAGATCGCGCGCATGCTCGCCGGCCAGACCATCACCGATGAGGCGCGCGCCGCGGCCGACCGGCTGATGAGCCGCTCCGCATAGTGAGAGTATGAGCAAGGGCAAGAGCAAGACGACAAAGAAGGTCAGAGGCGCCTCGTCGGTGGACGCGAAACCTGTCGGTGCCCTCGACGAGACGGAGTCGGCTGCGGAACTCGCACACCTCGCCGCCGAGATCGCCCATCACGATGAGCTCTATTACCGCAGGGACGAGCCCGAGATCTCCGATGCGGACTATGACCGCCTGCGCGCGCGGAACGATGCGATCGAAGCGCGCTTCCCGCATCTTGTCCGGGAGGACAGCCCGTCGTTGCGGGTGGGAGCCGCCCCGGTCGCGGCCTTCGGCAAGATCACGCACCGCGTGCCCATGCTCTCGCTCGGCAATGTGTTCGACGAGGAGGGGTTAAGCGACTTTCTCGACCGCATCAGGCGCTTCCTCGGCTTGGAGTCGATCGATGGGTTGGCCTTCACGGCCGAGCCCAAGATCGACGGGCTCTCCATCACCCTTCGTTACGAGAAGGGAAGGCTCGTCCAGGGCGCCACGCGTGGCGACGGTTATGAAGGCGAGAACGTCACCGCCAATGTCCGCACCATCGGCGACGTGCCGAAATCGGTCTCGGCAAAAGACTTTCCGCCTGCCTTCGAGGTGCGCGGCGAGATCTACATGCGCCATGCCGACTTCGAGAAACTCAATAGCGAGCAGGCGAAGCAGGGGCTCAAGGTCTTCGCCAATCCGCGCAATGCGGCGGCGGGCTTCGTCCGCCAGCTCGATCCTTCCGTCACCGCCAGGCGGCCGTTGCGCTTCTTTGCCTATGGCTGGGGCGACGTCGACCGCTTGCCGGCCGACACGCAATGGGGCGTGTACGAGGCGCTTAGCGGCTGGGGCTTCCCTGTCAACCCCTTGATGCGGCTCACCAATAGCGTCGCGGAAATGCTTGAGACCTATCGCGAGATCGAGGAACGCCGCGCGGGGCTCGGCTACGACATCGACGGCGTCGTCTACAAGATCAATCGCTTCGACCTCCAGCAGCGCTTGGGCTTTGTCTCGCGCTCGCCGCGCTACGCCATCGCCCACAAATTTCCCGCCGAGAAGGCGACCACGATCCTGCGCGACATCGACATCCAGGTCGGCCGCACCGGCGCGCTGACTCCGGTCGCCAAGCTCGATCCGGTCACCGTCGGCGGCGTCGTGGTGCAGAACGCGACGCTACATAACGAGGACGAGATCGCGCGCAAGGACGTGCGCATCGGCGACACGGTCATCGTGCAGCGGGCCGGCGACGTCATCCCGCAGATTCTCGGCGTGGTTCAGGAGAAGCGCCCTAGGGGCGCGAAACGATTCGCCTTTCCCGATGTGTGCCCCGCCTGCGGCAGCCACGCCTCGCGCGAGATCAACCCCAACACCGGCAAGGAGGACGCGGTCAGGCGCTGCACCGGCGGACTGATCTGCCCGGCGCAGCGGGTCGAGCGGCTCAAGCATTTCGTCTCGCGCAACGCCCTCGACATCGAAGGCCTCGGCGAGAAGCACATCAAGGCGTTCTACGATGACGGACTGATCCAGTCTCCGCCCGATATCTTCACGCTGGAAAGACGCGACAAGCGCGCGTCCTCAAAGCTTGCCGAGCGGGAAGGATGGGGCGAGACCTCCGCCAAGAAACTGTTCGACGCCATCGAAGCGCGCCGCAATATCAGGCTCGACCGCTTCATTTATGCGCTCGGCATTCGCCATGTCGGTGAGACCACGGCACGGCTGTTGGCGCGGAACTATGGGTCTGCCGAGGCCTTCCTCGAGGCCATGGAAGAGGCCGCGGCCGATCGCGAGGGCGAGGCCTTCACCGCGCTCGACAATATCGAGGGCATCGGCCCTGCCGTCGCCGCCGCCATCGCCGACTTCTTCGCTGAGGCGCATAACGTCGAAGTCGTCGAAGAGCTGTTGAAGGAAGTCACGCCTGCGCCTTTGGAGAAGATCGACCATGGCTCGCCGATCTCCGGCAAGACGGTGGTCTTCACCGGCACGCTCGAGAAGATGACCCGCTCTGAGGCAAAGGCCCGCGCCGAGCGTCTCGGCGCCAAGGTGGCGGGCTCGGTCTCCAAGAACACCGACTATGTGGTCGCTGGCCCCGGCGCCGGTTCGAAGCTCAAGAATGCCAAGGACTTGGGCGTGGCGGTCCTCACCGAGGAGCAATGGCTGAAGCTGCTCGATTGACACGAAAACAAGAAAACACTAGATTCGTGTCATGAAGAACGTCACCATCAGCTTGAACGAAACTGTGGCCCGCTGGGCGAGGGTCAAGGCTGCCGAGCAGGACAAGAGCTTGTCGCGCTTCTTGGCCGATTTACTCGAAGCGCGGATGAAACAGGAGTCCGACTATGAGGCCGCACGTAAGCGCTTTGCGTCGGTAAAACCCGTCAGGCTGAGAGAGCCCGGGGAAAAGCTGCCTTCGCGTGACGAACTATATGACCGTAAGATTTTTCGCCGATAGCAACGTTCTCATCTATGCGC
>Ga0081455_10006809_pt1 | contig 12183 bp, 12 predicted proteins | sample TabmetS3T2R1_FD_70207 | JGI IMG/M metagenome (GOLD analysis project Ga0081455, IMG submission 70207) | Tabebuia heterophylla rhizosphere microbial communities from the University of Puerto Rico - S3T2R1 | ecosystem: Host-associated > Plants > Roots > Rhizosphere ... | reverse complement strand
TGCAATCTGTTATGCAACTGCGATCGCCATCGACCGCTCGTTGCGGGCTAAGACGGATGCCGCGCGCAAAAGCGCACACGAGCGCGCTTCGCTGCTCACACCCGTCGCCAAGGCTTTTTCAACCGATATCGGCACGGAAGTCGCTTCGCTCGGCATCCAGGTGCACGGCGGCATGGGGTACGTCGAGGAAACTGGCGCATCGCAACACTATAGGGACGCCCGTATTGCGGCGATTTACGAAGGCACCAACGGAATCCAGGCCCTCGACCTGGTGACGCGAAAAGTGCCGCTCGAAGGGGGCAATACCGTCGAGCTCTATATCGAGGAGCTGCGGCGTACGGTGACATCAATTCGATCGAGCAACGCACCGGGCTTCGGCCAGGCGGCGGCCCGGCTTGGTGATGCGGTGGACAGTCTTGAACGCGCGACGCGGTGGTTGATTGCGCAGAAATCCTCCGATGCCGCGCTAGCCGGCGCGACGCCCTACCTGCGGCTCTTTGGCAGCGCCGCGGGGGGCTGCATGCTGGCCGAGGATGCGCTGGCTTCGCTTCGTGCCGGCGACGGCGCCGGGCGTACCGCGCTGGCGCGGTTTTTCGCCGAGAATATCGCGATCCAGGCAAGCAGCCTGGAGCGTACCGTCACCGAAAGCGCAGACAGCATCAATGGCGCGCAGGCAGCGCTCGCAGAGTAACGACGAGGAGCAATCAGTCAGATGTCACTGAAGGGAAAGACTCTCTTCATCACCGGTGGCTCACGTGGAATCGGCCTCGCGATCGGGCTGAAAGCCGCGGCGGATGGCGCCAACATCGCCATCGCCGCAAAGACTGTCGAGCCGCATCCAAAGCTTGAAGGCACGATACATACCGCTGCAGCCGAAATAGCCAAGGCCGGCGGACGAGCGCTGCCACTGGCTGTCGATGTTCGCGACGATGCGGCCGTTCAAGCCGCGCTCGACGAGGTTGCGGCCAAATTCGGCGGCATCGATATCGTGGTGAACAACGCAAGCGCAATCCAGCTCACGCCGACCACTGCAACCGACATGCGGCGCTACGACCTGATGCAACAGATCAACGCGCGCGGCAGTTTCATGGTCTCCAAATTTGCCATTCCATATCTCATGCGTGCGGCGAACCCGCACATACTCATGTTGTCTCCTCCCCTCGACATGGCGGAAAAGTGGTTCGCACCGCATACCGCGTACTCGATGGCAAAGTTCGGCATGAGCCTCGTTGTTCTCGGGCTTGCAGGCGAGCTGCGCGGGAAAATCGCCGTCAATGCTTTGTGGCCGCGCACCACGATCGCAACCGCGGCGATCAGGAACCTGCTTGGCGGCGACGCGATGATGCTGCGCTCGCGCAAGCCTGCAATCCTCGCCGAGGCCGCCTGTCGCGTCTTTCAGAAACCCAAGGCTTTTACGGGGAACTTCCTGATTGACGACACATTCCTCGCCAGCGAAGGCATCCGTGATTTTGATCAATACCGCGTCGACCCAAGCCAGCCGTTGCAGGTGGACTTCTTCGTGCCAGACACTATTCCACCGCCGAATGGCGTCAGTCTGGACGCAAAATCGCGTTAGGCACTTCCACGAACGCTTGTGAGTGTTTAAGTCTAGACGATGTCTACCCTTCTCCTCAGTCACCGGGCCTGCCTGAACCATCTAACGCCCGCCGGTCATCCGGAGCGCCCGGACCGTTTGCGCGCGATCGAACAGGTATTGGAAGACGAAAAGTTTCAGGCTCTGGCGCGCGTCGAAGCTCCGCGCGGACCTGTCGAGATCATCACCTTGTGTCATCCGATGGAGTACGTCGAAGCCATTCGCGACGCTTCACCGGCTGAGGGTCTGGTACGGCTTGATGCCGATACGGCGATGTCGCCCGGTAGCTACGAGGCGGCACTGCGCGCTGTCGGCGGCGCCCAGCTGGCGGTCGACGAGGTCGTTGCCGGCAAGGCCGCGAATGCCTTTGTTGCTACCCGTCCTCCGGGACACCACACCGAGACGGCGCGGCCGATGGGCTTCTGTCTTTTCAACAATGCCGCGATCGCGGCGCGCTATGCGCAGCAGACACACGGTCTCGAACGCGCCGCCATCGTCGACTTTGACGTGCATCATGGCAACGGGTCGCAGGATATTTTCTGGTCGGACAAGAGCGTGATGTACTGCTCGACCCACGAGATGCCGCTTTACCCGGGCACGGGCGCGGTCGGCGAGCGCGGTGAATTCAACACCATCGTCAATGCGCCTCTCTCCGCGGGCGACGGCGGCGACGCTTTCCGCGAAGCTTTCGAAACGGCAATTCTGCCGCGCCTGCGCGAATTCAAGCCCGACATTCTGATCATTTCAGCGGGCTTTGATGCGCACACCCGCGATCCGCTCGCAAATCTGAATCTTGTCGAAGCAGACTATTCATGGGTCACCAAAAAGTTGATGGAGATTGCCGACGCCAGCGCCAAGGGGCGTGTGGTTTCCCTGCTTGAAGGCGGTTACGACTTGCAGGGACTATCACGGTCCGTCGCCGCCCACGTGACAGCGCTGATGCACGGCTAGAGAATAAGCGCTATCTTGCAATCCGTCCTGGTGCGCACGAATCGCCGGATCCAGACATGGCCGAGAACAATAATGCCGATGTGAAGAAAATGCCCTTCGAACGGGCGATCGAAGAGTTGGAATCGATCGTCAAGCGCCTGGAAGAAGGCAAGGTCCCGCTCGAGGAGTCGGTTGCGATCTACGAGCGCGGCGAGGCTTTGAAAGCACGATGCGACGAATTGCTTCGTCAGGCGGAAGCGCGGGTAGACAGGATTACCCTTGATGCCAACGGCAGACCTACGGGCAGCACGCCGTTGGACGTCGACTGATAACAGCACCATTTGACGGGGATTTCCGAGTAAGGCGCGGAAACAAGAAAGCCATTGGTGGAATTGCCCGCAATGGCAATTTTGGTGTAAGCCACTGGCCCGGTCGGTCCTGCGTCACCAGCGCGGACCTGTTGTTTTTCGAGTTCGTTGGAGTCGTTCGTGACCGAGAATTCCAAGACCCCCCTGCTCGACCGCATCTCGCTGCCGCGGGACGTGAAGAACCTGTCGCTCGACCAGCTCAAGCAGCTGGCGAATGAGTTGCGTTATGAGACCATCGATGCCGTCGCCAAAACCGGCGGGCATCTCGGCGCGGGTCTCGGAGTCATCGAGCTTACGGTCGCCTTGCATTCCATATTTGATACCCCGGCTGACAGATTAATCTGGGACGTCGGGCACCAGAGTTATCCGCACAAGATCTTGACGGGCCGCCGCGACCGCATTCGAACGCTGCGCCAGGGTGGTGGATTGTCAGGCTTCACCAAGCGTGCCGAGAGCGAGTACGACCCGTTTGGCGCCGCCCATTCATCCACATCCATCTCCGCGGCGCTGGGCATGGCGGTCGCGCGCGACCTCGAGGGCAGGAAACACAACGTCGTCGCAGTTATCGGCGATGGGGCAATGTCGGCAGGCATGGCCTACGAAGCAATGAATAATGCCGGTGCCCGAAGTGAACGATTGATCGTTATTCTCAATGACAATGATATGTCGATCGCACCGCCAGTCGGCGCCATGTCGGCATATCTCGCGCGGCTGATCTCCGGCAAGACCTACCGGACGTTGAGGGACATCGGGAAGCAATTGGCCCGCCATCTTCCGAAGTTTTTCGAGGAAAAAGCCGGGCGGGCCGAAGAATTCGCGCGCGGGTTTTGGACCGGTGGCACCCTGTTCGAGGAGCTGGGCTTCTATTACGTCGGCCCGATCGACGGGCACAACCTCGACCACCTGCTTCCCGTCTTGCGCAACGTGCGCGACGCTGAAGCAGGCCCGATTCTCGTCCACGTGGTCACCCAGAAGGGAAAGGGTTACACGCCGGCCGAAACATCCGCTGACAAATATCACGGCGTAGTGAAATTCGATGTCGCGACCGGGACTCAGGCAAAGTCCAAGGCCAGTGCTCCGCAGTATACAAAGGTGTTTGCCGAGAGCTTGATCAAAGAGGCGCGCAAGGACGACAAGATCGTCGCCATTACGGCGGCAATGCCATCCGGCACCGGTCTCGACCTGTTCGAAAAAGAATTTCCCCACCGCTGCTTCGACGTGGGCATTGCCGAACAACACGCCGTAACTTTCGCCGGCGGTCTGGCTGCGGAAGGATACAAGCCGTTTGCTGCGATCTACTCCACGTTCTTGCAACGGGCCTATGATCAGGTCGTGCACGATATTGCCATCCAGCGCTTGCCGGTCCGCTTCGCAATCGATCGCGCGGGTCTGGTGGGCGCGGACGGGCCAACCCATGCCGGCGCTTTCGACGTCACTTATCTTGGCTGTCTTCCCGGATTCGTCCTGATGGCAGCAGCGGATGAGGCAGACCTGGTGCACATGGTGGCAACGGCAGCCGCAATCGACGATCGTCCAAGCGTTGTGCGATACCCCCGCGGCGAAGGACTTGGGGTGCCGATGCCGGCGGAAGGCTCACCCCTCGAGATCGGCAAGGGCCGCATCGTGCAGGAGGGCGACAAGGTGGCGCTATTGTCGTACGGTGCCCGGCTTGGCGAGTGCCTGACGGCAGCCAGGCAGCTCAAGGCGCTTGGTCTGTCGACTACGGTCGCTGACGCAAGGTTCGCCAAACCTCTCGATGTCGAACTTGTTTCGCGTCTGGTGCGCGAACATGAAGTGCTGATTACGATCGAGGAAGGCGCGGTCGGCGGCTTCGGCGCGTACGTCCTGCAAACCTTGGCCGAGCAAGGAGCGCTTGATCAGGGCCTTCGCGTTCGCTGCATGGTTCTTCCCGATCAGTTCATCGATCAGGACACGCCGGGCGCAATGTATGCGGCGGCAGGCCTCGACGCCCGCGCCATAGTTGCAAAGGTGTTTGAAGCTTTGGGAAAAGATGCCGGCGCCGAGACCGTCAAGCTGGCTTGAAGTCGTTATAGTCTTCTCTTGCGGGGTACTTTCTTTCCTTTTCTGCGCGCCTCCGAGAGACCGATCGCTATGGCTTGCTTGCGGCTCTTGACCTTCCTGCCGCTCCGCCCGCTTTTGAGCGTGCCTCTCTTGCGTTTCCGCATTGCGCGCTCCACGTCTTTCGAAGCGCCTCTTGAATATCTACGTGCCATACTGCTTCTCCTCAGAACGACAATAACGGCAGCCGTTGCAAGTGCTAGCGGCGCCACGCAGATAACCGTCGTGCGCGGAACATTGTTCCCGCGAGACGCTTATGCAACGCGTCGGAGAATTGATCTTTGAGCACGCGACAACGCGCCGATCGCCTGCTGGTCGAGCGCGGTCTGTTTGACAGCCGCGCCAAGGCACAGGCCGCTATTGCGGCAGGCCTCGTCACTGCCGACGAACGGATTGTACGCAAGCCTTCGGAAGAGATCCCGGTCGACGCGGCGTTACGGGCCGGCGCAGCACATCCATATGTCTCGCGGGGCGGTGTCAAGCTGGCGGCGGCGCTGGATCATTTTCGGTTTGAGCCTAGAGATCGCGTTTGTCTTGATGTCGGTGCCTCGACCGGTGGATTTACCCAGGTGCTTCTCGATCGCGGCGCGCGGCGTGTTTACTCGATCGATGTCGGTCATGGGCAGATGCATGAGTCCTTGCGCGCAAGGCCGGAAATTACGTCGATCGAAGACACCGATATCCGTTCGCTCTCGCCTGCCCGGCTCGACGAAGCACCGGAACTTGTTACCGTCGACGTCAGCTTCATTTCTCTCAAACTGGCGCTGCCGCCGGCGATTGCGCTCGCCAAAATTCCCGCAAAGCTTGTTGCGCTGATCAAGCCCCAATTCGAAGCCGGCGCCCGCGCCGCGAAGAAGGGCGTCGTGCGCGATAAAGCCGTGCACGCCAGTGTTTGCGATGACATTGCCGGTTTTGTTGTCGGGCTCGACTGGCGGGTGCTCGGGATCATTCCCTCGCCCATCCAAGGTGGTGACGGCAATGCCGAGTTCCTGCTGGGGGCCGTGCGTGACTGAGCACCTCAATATCGTTCGCCTTGGTCATCGCGGAGACGGCGTCGCCGACACGCCCGAAGGTCCAGTCTACGTGCCGTTTACGCTGCCCGGCGAGACCGTCACGGTCGAACGGGTCGCCGGCCACCCGGACCGCCGGCATCTGTTGCATGTCGACAAGCAGAGCCATGAACGCAGCACGCCCGTTTGCAAACATTTCGGTGTCTGCGGCGGCTGCTCGCTGCAACACTGGTCGCTTGCAGAATATCACCTATGGAAACGCTCGCTCGTGGTCGAGGCCCTGGCGCAGGCAGGTGTGGTCGCTCCGGTCGACGACCTCATTGACGCTCATGGTGCGGGCCGCCGCCGCGCCGTGCTGCATGCCCGGCGCGGCAATCGCGACGTTCTGGAAGTTGGCTTCACGGCTCCGCGCGCTCATCACGTGGTGGCGATCGACGCCTGCCCCATTTTGGCGCCTGGTCTCGGCGGCGCCATTCGGGCGGCATGGGCGATTGCCGAAACATTGAAGACGGCCCGCAAGCCGCTGGATATCCAGACGACTGCAACGGATTCCGGCCTCGACGTCGACCTGCGCGGCTCCGGCGCGCTCGAGGCCGACCGGCTGGCGACGCTTGCGCGTGTCGCCGAAGCCCACGACCTTGCCCGTCTCACCCGCCATGGCGAACTCGTGGCACAGCGAACCCAGCCGCTTTTGCAGATTGGCCGATCCCGTGTCCCATTGCCGCCCGGTTCGTTCCTGCAGGCAACCGCCGAAGGTGAAGCAACGCTGGCGCGTCTGGTGGCTGGCCACACCGGGACAGCAAAACGTGTTGTCGACCTTTTTGCCGGGATCGGGACTTTTGCGTTACGTCTCGCCGAGCGCGCGCGCATCACCGCAGCGGATAGCGATGCAGATGTCATAAAGGCGTTGGAGCGTGCGGCAGGGAGCACAGCCGGGCTTAAGCCGATCGATGCGCATGTGCGCGACCTCTTCCGGCGTCCATTCGTAGCGAGTGAATTGAAGGTATTCGACGCCCTTGTGTTCGATCCACCGCGCCAGGGCGCGATGGCGCAGGCACGCGAGCTTGCCAAAAGCACGGTCCCGGTTGTCGTTGCAGTATCGTGCGATGCGGCGACTTTTGCTCGTGACGCAAAAACTCTGATTGACGGCGGTTACAAACTCGATCGCGTCACCCCGGTCGATCAGTTCCGTTATTCGCATCACGTGGAGATCGTCGCAAAGTTTCAGAAGTGACGCTCACGTCCTGGCGCTCTACTGATAGTCGATGCCGCCGCCCCAGCGCTCCTGCCACAACCTTTCGCCGATTGTGCACGAAACGCGACGGGCTTTTGACGCAGCGGGAACTATTCGGGCTTCCGGCTGTCGGCCGGCAATCTCGAGGATGAGTTTCGTGCGCGTTGCTTCGATGAACTTTTCCCGCTCGCGAATTGGAATGACAAAAGAACCAGGCCCGCCAATGACGCATTCCTCGAAGTAAACGTCGAGCTCCTCGAGATCCATCGTCCCGGCGTAGGGTCGCTTGAGCATGATCGGCAGGCCATTGATCGTGATGCCGGCAGCCAACACCTCATCCCGGGTCGACGCGACCAGCGGGCCGGCATTATTGGCGCCGTCGCCGGATACGTCGATCACGCGGCGCAGGCCTTTATACCCGCTGTCATCGAACAGCGGCTGGGCAAAGCGAAGCGCGCCCGAGATGGAGGTGCGCGAGGCGCGCCGGTATGGCGCGCGCGCGATCTCGGCGGCGACCGCATCGGCAGCCTCCGGCCCGTCGATCAATCGCCATGGCATCACGATCTTCTGGTCGAATACGCCGGCCCATTCAAAATAAGTGATCGCTATCTTGCCATGAGCTCCCTGGCGCAACGCCTGCAGGAACTCTTTTGAGGTGAGCGCGAGAACGTAGCCCTCTCGTTGCAGCGCCTGCTCGTCAGGGTCCATGGAGTAGGACACATCGACAGCGATGACGAGCTCCACGTCGACAGGGATTGCGCTTGGGCGCATATCCGCGAAATGCCGCGTGGTCGGGGCGGCCGGTCCCGCGAGCCCGAGAGTCAGGGCGGCGATGGCCACCGCGATGGTCAGATTGCGCGAACCTGTGCCCATAGCCGAATGCTGGCATGTCGCACAGGCGAAAAAAAGGCCTCGGACTCTGTTTTGGTTGTTTTTCGAATCATGAGCGCTTTCGAATTTCGATCAGTTTTCAATCGGCTCGGTCGATACGATCTCGATGTCGAAGCCGCCAAGGCCCACGTAGGTTCGCTTGCTGGAGGTCAACAGCCTGATCGAAGATATCCCCAGATCCTTGAGGATCTGCGCACCGAGCCCGATTTCCCGCCACTGCTTCGAACGTGCGACATCGGCACCGGTGTCGCCTTCGTGCGGAATTTCTGCGACCGGCACGCCGGCCGTGCCGTCGCGCAGGAACACGATCACACCGCGGCCGGTTGCTTTGAAGCGTCTAAGCGCAGCGCGGATCGGCTTTGCGCCGCCAAACACATCGCCGATGACATCGGCCCGATGCAGCCGCGCCAGCACGTCCTTGCCATCAGCGATATCGCCGTAGACAAAGGCCATGTGATGAACACGGTCGAAGGGCGTTACATAGGCATAGCCCTTGAGCGTGCCGATTTCCGAAGCGACATGAAATTCGCCGACCCGCTCCACCAGCTTGTCGCGGCTCTGTCGATAGGCAATCAGCTCGGCGATTGAAACCTGCATCAGCCCGTGCTTTTTCGCGAAGGCGGCGACTTCTGGGCCGCGCATCACCGAGCCGTTGTCGTTCATCAGCTCGGCCAGCACGCCGACCGGCGGCAACGACGCGAGGCGGCACAGGTCGACACAGGCTTCGGTGTGCCCGGAGCGCATCAGCACGCCACCCTCGCGCGCGACGAGCGGGAACACGTGGCCGGGGCGCACGAAATCCGAAGGGCCGCTGTTGTTGTTGGCGAGCGCCCGCACGGTGTTGCAACGCTCCTCGGCTGAAATGCCGGTGGTCAGTCCATGGCGCACATCAACCGAGACCGTGAACGCGGTGCCGAGTGGCGCCTCGTTTTCGGCCACCATCGGCTCAAGATGCAGGCGGCGCGCCTGCTCGGCGCCAAGCGGGGCGCAGACAATGCCTGATGTGTTGCGGATGATGAAGGCCATTTTTTCGGGCGTGCAGTGCGCAGCCGCGACGAACAGGTCGCCTTCATTCTCCCGGTCGTCATCGTCCGTCACGACTACGATCTCGCCCTTGGCGAAGGCGTTGATCGCGGCTTCGACGCGTTGATAACTGTCGCGCACGGCTCTACCTCAAAGGCGGCGTCACGCGCCCGGCTTGAATGGCCATGGCGCTCCTTCGCCAACCTGGCCACGATGCATCAGATAGTGGTCGGCGAGCACGCACGCCACCATGGCCTCACCGATCGGCACGGCGCGAATGCCGACGCAGGGATCGTGACGGCCCTTTGTCACCACGTCGGTGTCTTGGCCATAGCGATCCACGGTCTTGCGCGGGGTCAGAATCGAGGAGGTCGGCTTGACCGCAAAGCGGGCGACGATGGCCTGCCCGGAGGAGATGCCTCCGAGTATGCCGCCGGCATGATTAGACAGAAACAGCGGCTTGCCGTCGTTGCCCATGCGCATCTCGTCGGCATTTTCGATGCCGCTCATGGCCGCTGTGGCGAAGCCATCGCCAATCTCGACGCCCTTGACGGCATTGATGCCCATCAGCGCGGCGGCAAGGTCGCCGTCGAGCTTCGCATAGACAGGCGCGCCCAGCCCGGCCGGAACGCCTTCGGCGACCACCTCGATCACGGCGCCACAGGAGGACCCTGCCTTGCGCACACCATCGAGATACTCTTCGAAAAATTTGGCCTGCTTGGCATCGGGACAAAAGAACGGATTTTTTTCGATCTCGTTCCAGTCCCACCGTGCACGATCGATCTTATGCGGGCCCATTTGCACCAATGCGCCGCGGACACTCAGACCGGGCACGATCTTGCGGGCTATTGCGCCGGCGGCGACCCGCGCGGCCGTCTCGCGTGCAGAAGCGCGCCCTCCGCCGCGATAATCATGGATGCCGTATTTCACGTCATAGGTGTAACCGGCATGGCCTGGCCGGTATTTATCCTTGATGTCGGAATAATCCCTGGAACGCTGATCGAGGTTTTCGATCAGAAGCATGACCGGCGTGCCGGTCGTAACCTGCATGCCCGTTTTTTCATCGATGAAAACACCCGACATGATTTTCACCGCGTCCGGTTCCTGCCGCTGGGTCGTGAAGCGGGACTGCCCGGGCCGCCTGCGGTCCAATTCGCGCTGGATGTCTTCCCGGGAGAGAGGAATGCGCGGCGGACAGCCATCCACCACGCAGCCAATTGCCGGCCCATGGCTTTCGCCAAAGCTCGTAAACCGGAAGAGATGACCGAAAGTGTTGAACGACATGACGATTCCGCGCCCGTCGGTTTTCGTAATGCACGCTCCGCCGCCGGTCAATTAAACGGCAAGCAAGGGTGGGAATTTGCAATTTGCGCTTCACCCTGGCTTGCGGATTCACCCTTAACGCGGTCCGCGCTGAATGGACATTCACATCGCTGAACGAAAATTAATGACAAGCTGAATATCCGTTAAGCTATGGAAAAATAAGGCTTTTTTCCATTTTGCTCATTGCGGAGCCAATTAGCATCCGCTATTTAGAGGATGTTGGTTTGGGGGAACGCCTCGAGTTCAGAATCTCACTGCCGGACAAAAAGGCTCCCGCCATACGAGTGGATCCATTCAGAGGACAAACACATGCGCAAGATCACTGCTATTGCTGTCGCGCTTGGCTTTCTCACCTCAGTGAGCCTGCCAGCGTACGCGACAACCCCAGTCAGCGGCATCGTCAAGAGCGATGAGCTGTCCGCCGCCAAGAAGAAGAAAGGGCAAAAGGAAAAGGCCAAGAAGGACGATATGAAGAAGGGCGAGCTCGGCACGACCGACCTCTCGGCTAAGAAGGCTAAGAAGAAGAGCGCGACGAAGAAGAAGAACGCCGAGATTCACTATCGCATCGCAGCCTGAACCTGATTTCAAGCGCGGCATCCGCGCATCCAGCGAACGGCCGGACAAAAGTCCGGCCGTTTTGCTTTCCTTCATCGACGGTTACGCGAAACGCGTCAGGCAATCGCCCTCGAACACGTAAACGACGCCCTGCGCAATATCGATGAGCGGCGCAGCAGCCGGCTTGGCAATGCCGAGATAGGCGACAAGCCCACGCGCGGTGCCGCCGTGTGCAACCGCTACAGTGTCACGCGTAAGGCCGTCATACCATTCGCCCATTCGCCGCGAGACGGACTCGTAGCTTTCTCCGCCCGGCGGCATAAAGTGCCACTTGTCGTGTTCCCGGGTAGCAATGCGCTGGGGATCGCGGTTGCGCAATTCCGCGATCGTGAAACCTTCCCATTCTCCGAAGGAGATTTCGGCCATGCGCGGGTCTGTGCGGAACCCGTCCGGAGGCAAGCCGAGCGGGGGCCGCACCAACGCCATGGTTTCGCAGGCGCGGCCAAGCGGGCTCGACACACAGTCGAAATCCGCCGGATGTCGCCCGATCTGGGCGAACAGATCGCGCAGAATATTTCCACAGTGATTGGCTTGCGCGCGGCCGCGAGCGTTAAGCGGCACGTCGTGACGACCTTGCAGGCGACCGGCGACGTTCCAATCGGTTTCACCGTGCCGGATGTAGTAGACCGTCGGCGGCGGCATTGCCGCTAGCTGTCCTTCCCAAGTGTAATATCCGGCGCGTCGGGATTCTTTATTCCTACAATATGATATCCCGCATCCACGTGATGGATTTCGCCAGTCACGCCGCTCGACATGTCGGAAAGGAAATAGACGCCGGCCTTACCGACGTCCTCCAAGGTCAGGTTGCGCCGCAGTGGCGTGTTATATTCGTTCCATTTCAGAATGTAGCGAAAATCGCCGATCCCCGCCGCAGCGAGCGTTTTCAACGGCCCGGCAGATATCGCATTGACTCGTATGTTCTTGACCCCAAGATCCGCAGCGAGGTATCGCACCGAGCACTCGAGCGCCGCTTTGGCAAGCCCCATCACGTTATAGTGCGGCATCCATTTTTCGGCGCCATAATAGCTCATCGTCAGCATGGATCCGCCGTTGATCATCAATTTTTCGGCGCGTTGGGCGAGGGCAGTGAACGAGTAGCAGCTCACGACCATGGTC
>Ga0081455_10006808_pt1 | contig 12185 bp, 11 predicted proteins | sample TabmetS3T2R1_FD_70207 | JGI IMG/M metagenome (GOLD analysis project Ga0081455, IMG submission 70207) | Tabebuia heterophylla rhizosphere microbial communities from the University of Puerto Rico - S3T2R1 | ecosystem: Host-associated > Plants > Roots > Rhizosphere ... | reverse complement strand
CGCCTCATGGACCGGCGCGCCGGCGCCGCGCAGCCGCGCTACCTCCTTGCGGTGGATCCCGGTGAGCAGGCTGACGCGGCTGTCGGTCTGCTCCTTGCCTTCCAGCGCGAAGTCGTGCTCGGCGACATTGACAAAGAGCTCGCGCAACAACTGCGCCAGGGCGGGAAACGTCATGCCGCTGCGGATGCAAAGCCGCACCAGCGGACGCAGCAGCCGCGCCAGCGGCGCGTGCAGCTTCTCCGCGGCGTTCGACTGCTGCGAGGCCGGCGTCGATTTCCCCGATTTGGCATTCATGACGAAGTTTTTACCGGTGCAGGACGTGGGACACAATCCCACTTTTTTGTCGATCGGGATTGACGTGGGTATTTTTCCCACATATTGGGGAGTCGTTAACCACGGGGAAATCGACGCATGTCTCGCCTTTCGGACCGAGTTTCCGCCTCCACACACGCCCTGACCGAACGCGATGGCAGCGCGGCCGTCGCGCCGATGCTGCCGGCCCTGCTTCGCGGCGTGATCTTTCTCGCCGGACTGGCGGCGCCGTTCGTCGTCGCCCTGCTCGCCCGCTGACGGCCTCGACCCGTGCGCGACGGCGGATCAACAACGATGACCAATTCCATGCGTTTTGACTTGTGGCTGGCAGACGCGTGCCGGACGGCGGACGTCTCCTATGACGACTTCATCCTGACGATCGCGACCGGCGGCTATCCCTGCCTGCCGGGCACCACGCCAGGCTCTCCCCGCACTTTCGGCGAAACCGACCTGCTCGCGCTCTACGTCTATGGCCGGTTGCTTGCCTTCGGTTTCGACGCCTTGCGCGCCGGCGAATATGCAAGCCGCGTGCATTGCGCGCTGAGCTTGAACACGGACGCGACCACTGTCGCGATCGTCCTGACGCGGCACGAAGGCAAGCGCGTGGTGGTCGAGCGCGAAACGCCAGCATCGCCGGCGCGGCGCGAGCAAATCGAATTCGACATCGCAGCGATCAGGAAATTCCTGAACCGGCGGATCGAACGCCACTGCGAAGCGCAAACCGAAACTCAATGAGCTGCCCATGATCCCGTCGCTCCATTCCGCCCGGCGCCCGTCGGTGCTTCACATCTTCAAGGTCTACTACCCCGATCTGTTCGGCGGCACGCTTACGGTGATCCGCGACATCTGCGCGGGCCTGAAGGACATGTTCTCGGCCGGCGTCCTGGTGTGCTCCAAGAGCGGCGGCAAAAGCCGGATCGTCGTCAACGACGTCGCGGTCGAGCGCGTGCGCTCGTTCGGAGACGTGCTGTCGCTGCCGGCCGCGCCGACCTATCCGTTGCGGTTGTGGCGCCGGATCGCCGAGCACGACCTGCTGGCGCTCCATGCGCCCTTCCCGCTCGCCGACCTCGTGTTCGCGCTGGGACTTGGCCGTAACCGGCCGCTGGTCGTGCACTGGCATGCGGATATCGTCTCGCACGCCGCCTTGCGACCCTTCATCGAGCCATTGATGCGGCGGACGCTGCGGCGGGCCGAGGCGATCATCGTCTCGGATGCCGTGCTGATCCAGAACACGCCGCTGCTGCGGGAGTTTGCCGACAAGTGCCATACCGTTCCGTTCGGCATCGACGTTGCCAAATATGACCGGTCGGCGCGGCTTGACCGTGTCAACGCGCGCGGACGGCTGGTGCTGGCCTGCGGCCGTCTCGTTCCCTACAAGGGCTTTGACGTGCTGGTCCGCGCCGCCTTCGGCCAGTCGTTCGAAGTCTGGATCGTCGGCGAAGGCCGCGAACGCGAGCGGCTCGAGCAATTGATCGAGAATCTCGGGCTCCAGGATCGCGTCCGCCTGCTCGGCTCCGTCTCCGAAAGCGAGCGCGTCAAGCTGATGGGCATCGCCGACGTGTTCGTGATGCCGTCGGTGACCAATGCCGAAACGTTCGGGCTGGTGCAACTCGAGGCGATGGCGGCGGGACGCCCGGTCGTCAACACTTCGCTCGACACCGGCGTTCCGCAGGTCGCGCGCCACGGCATCGAGGCCATCACTGTTCCTCCGGGTGATCCGGAAAAGCTTGCGGACGCAATCAACACCCTGATCGCCGATCCGGAACGGCGCCGGCGCATGGGCGACGCCGCGCGCCAGCGCGCCGCGACCAAATACTCCGCCGCCGCCTTCTGCAAGGGAATCGAGACAATCTATCGCGAAGCCGCAGCCGCAACAGCCCCAGCGGCGCGGGTCTCGCGACCCGCCGCGATCGGATGGCGCCCCGCCATCCAGATCGCGGCGGCGCTCGCCTGGTCGGACATGCGTCACCGCTATGTCCGCTCGCTGCTCGGCCCGTTCTGGATGTCGATCCAGATGGCGATCATGGTGGCGGTACTGGGCTCGGTGATCGGCCATCTCTCCAATGCCAGCGCGGTCTCCCGCCTGCCGATGCTCGCGCTCAGCCTGACGGCATGGACCTTTCTCAACAGCGTGGTGCTGGATGCCACCACCGCACTGCAGAACTCGGCGAGCCTGATCAAGGACCGCGCGCTGCCCCCGGTCGTCTTTCTTCTGCAATGCGTATTTCGGCAAGCCCTGTTCGCGCTCCACAATGCCTGCGTGCCGCTGATCCTCTGGCTCGTCCTGGTGCCGAAGGAGTTCGGCGGCGCGATCGCGGCGCTGCCGGGGCTCGCCCTTTTCGTGGTTTGCACACTCGGCCTCAGCCTCGTGCTCGGCGCGATGGCGACGCGGTACCGCGACCTCAAGCCGATCATCGAATCGGGACTGATGCTGGCTTTCCTGTCGTCGCCGATCATCTGGTCGCCGGAAATGCTCAATCACGGCTCCGCCGTGATGCAGCTCAATCCGCTGACGCATTTGTTCGCGATCTGGCGTGAACCGCTCGCGACCGGCCATGTCGCCATGCCGAGCGTCTCCTACGTGCTCGCGATCCTTTCCGTGCTGGCGGTCGCGAGCGTCGTCACCATCGCGCGCCTGCGCAAAGCCGCATTCTGGATCTGACGCATGGCCAGCATCATCCTCCGCGACGTCTGCCTCGACTATCCGCTGTATGGCGCCTACGACTTTTCGCTGAAACGCCGCCTGCTCGGTCGGTTGGCCGGCGCTGCAGCCCCGACGCCGACGATCCGCGCGATCGACAACGTCTCGATCGAGGCTTCCGCCGGCGCGCGCATCGGCCTCGCCGGCCCCAACGGCTCCGGCAAATCGACGCTGCTGCGGCTGATCGCCGGCGTCTATCCGGCCACCAGCGGCCATGTCGGGATCACCGGCAACATCGTGCCGCTGCTCGGGCTGAACGCCGGCGTCAATATGGACTTCGTCGCGGCCGACAATATCAGCCTGCTGCTTCGGATCAGCGGCCGGAAACCGACGCCTTCGATCATCGACGAGATCTGGGCGTTCACGGAGCTGGAGGAACGCATGCAGCGGCTGCCGCTGCGGATGTTTTCCTCGGGCATGCTGATGCGCGTGCTGTTTGCAACCGCCACCGCGTTTCCGGCCGACATCCTCCTGCTCGACGAGTGGCTCAGCGTGGTCGACGAGAATTTTTCGGCGAAGGCCGAGCAGCGGCTGCTCAACCTGGTTTCGCAGGCCGCCATCGTGATCATCGCGTCCCATGATCACGACCTGTTGGGCCGGACCTGCACCAGCATCGTCCATCTCGACCGTGGCCGGGTCGTCAACACGGTCTATCCCGAGACCCACTCCGCCTATCCCTTTGAATTGCGAGAGAAGCGAGCATGAAGAAGATACTGGTCGTCAGCGAATCGCTGGGCGAGCCCAACCACAAGCGCGGCATCTTTCATTTCACCCGGGAATTGATCCGATCGCTCGCCGGGGAAGGCCACGAGCTGACGCTCGTCGTCGAAACCACGCGCCGCTATCGCAAACTGCGCCGGCGGCAGCGGCAGTCGCGGCTACTCCCTTCGGATTCGCGCCTGATCGAGTTGCTCGCCCTCTATCGCTTCCTCGATGAAACCGACATGAACGAATCGATGACGCGCAGCCCCCTGCGTCGCACGATCGACTGGTTCAGGCACCGTATCAGCATGTCGACCTCATGGGAGTTCGGCCTGTGCTTCCTGCGCGCCATCGGCGCCCTGCCGCTGCGCACCAAGCTGATCGAGAACAAGTCCGGCGGCTTTGAATATATCCCGACAGATCTCCGTCATCTCGAGCTGTTCCGGCACTTTCTGCTCGAGCCCGGATTCTACAGCTATCAGGACACTTCCGCGCTGATCCGATTGCCGGCGCCGCGGATCGATGCGCGCGACTATGACATCATCCTGATCGACACGCCGACGCGGGTGGCCATCGAGCGACGGCCCAACGCCAGGGTGGTCTGCGTGGTCCACGATCTGCTGCCGTTGACCGACCTCAAGCTCAGCGATGTCGCGACGCGGCTGTTCCTGTCCCGCCTCTTCACCAGCCTGCAGCAGGCCGACGAGCTGGCATTCGTGTCGAACTACAGCAAGAACCGCTTCAGGGACCTGCTGCCGCAATTTGCCCATCTGCCGGCGCGGGTGGTTTATCCGCGCACCCGATTCGATGCGTCCGATGCACCGGCTGTAGCGACTGCCGCTGCACATCCCGCGCGGCCGAGCTTCGTCGTCATCGTCTCGGCGGAGCCGCGCAAGAACATCAATGCGGTAATCCGCGCGTTCAAGAAAATGCCGCAGGCCGACCTCGTCGTGATCGGTTACGTTGGCGGCGCAAGCCGGATGCGCAACCTGCCGCAAAACATCCGCTTCGCAGGCTACGTCGATGAGCATGAAAAAGCGGCACTCATCGCAGAGGCGCACGGTCTGATCATGCCGAGCTTCGCCGAAGGTTTCGGCGTGCCGATCATCGAGGCGCTGGCGGCCAACACGCCGGTGCTGTGTTCCGACATCCCGGTGTTTCGCGAGGTCGCGGGAGAACTGGCCGATTATTTCGACCCGTTCTCGACCGAAGCGATCTGCGCTTCCGTCACGCGGGTGCTGGCACGGCAGGAGGAGTGGCGCAGCAAGATCCGCGCCCGGCGCGAGGAGCTGGCCGAGCGGTTCGGCTATCACACCCAGGCCCGCGATTTCCTCACCTTGCAGGCCACCAGCGAAAGCCTGGTGTCGGTCCCGCAGACCGTCCCCAACGTGGCGCTGCTGGACGGCCTCGCCGCGCACGGCACGTAAACGCTCCGGGATCACAGCCCATGACGGTCGAATCCGACGCTATGCTCGCTCCCGCCAGACTTTCGCCTTGGCTCGATCGGTTCCACATTTGGCGCCGGTCGGCCACCTGGCTGCTCGCAGCCGACATCGCGGCGGTGCTGCTCGCGGCGTCGCTGCCATGGTCGACCTCGGCGACATCGATCCTGGTCGTACTCTGGCTGATCGTCGTCGCGCCGACCATCGATTGGGAAGCCTTCGCGCAGGATCTGGCCGATCCGGCGCGCCTCTGGCCGATCGCACTCGTGGCGCTCGCCGTACTCGGCACCCTGTGGACAGACGGTGCATGGGCGGTGCGCCTGCATGGGATCAAGTCGGTGGCGAAGCTGCTGCTGATCCCGTTCCTTCTCTACCACTTCCAGCGCAGCCAACGCGGCTCCTGGGTTTTGATCGGCTTCCTCGCCTCGTGCACGCTGTTGATGATCCTCTCCTGGATCGTGCTGTTCATCCCCGGCCTGAAGCCCGCGAACACGCTCTCCGCCGGCATCCCCGTCAAGAACTATATCGACCAGAGCCAGGAGTTTGCGCTCTGCGCCTTCGCGCTGGCGCTGCCGGCGCTGATCGCGTGGCGCTGGGAAAAATGGCGGCTGGCGGCCGGTTGTCTCGCATTGATGCTTACCTTCATCGCCAACATGCTATTCGCAGCGCTGGCGCGGACCGCGCTGATCTACATGGCGGTTCTGCTGGTCTTGTTCGCCGTGCGCTATCTCAGCCGGCGGCCGATGTTGGCGTTGCTGGCGGGCGTGGCCGTCGCCGGCGCACTGGTCTGGACCAGCTCTCCCCATCTGCGCCAGCGCATCGCCGACATCGGCGTCGAATATCAGGCGCGCGACATCAGCGGGATCGCGTCGACGGCGCAGCGGCTCACCTACTGGCGCAAGTCGATCAAGTTCATTGCCGAAGCCCCGCTGTTCGGCCACGGCACCGGCTCGATCAAGGCGCAGTTCGAGCGTGATGCGGCCGGGCAGACCGGGCTGGAGGCTGAAATCGTCAACAACCCGCACAATCAGACGCTAGCCGTCGCGGTGCAGTGGGGCCTCCTCGGCGTCATGCTGCTCTACGCAATGTGGCTCAGCCATCTCGTCATGTTCACCGGGCGGACGCTCGCCGCCTGGATCGGACTGGTCGTCGTCGTGCAGAATGTCGTCAGCTCGCTGCTGAATTCGCACCTGTTCGACTTCCACGAAGGCTGGCTGTACGTGCTTGGTATCGGCGTGGCCGGCGGCATGTCGCTGCGCGCGGCAAAGCGCCGCGCCGAGCCCGGATCGACGGCGATGCTGCCGACCCGCAGAAGCTTCTAAGGGCGGTTACCTAAAGCGGAACCGGCACGCGGCTGCATAGGTATAATTTTTTGGGACCTGATGTCGGCTCACATGGAGTTCAGTCGTCCTTGTGGCAGAGACTGAGCTAACCTGACCAAATCCCGTGAGAAACCCCGCTCAGTACCGGAGAATATAACGTCATGTCCCAAGGCAATACCGTTCGTTTGCATCGTGTCTTCGCGACCAAGCCGGAGAAGGTTTTTCGGGCCTTCCTTGATGCGGAAGCCCTGGCCAAGTGGCTGCCGCCCTACGGCTTCACCTGCAAGGTCCACCATTTTGAGGGAAAAGTCGGCGGCACATTCAAAATGTCGTTCAACAATTTCACCACGAACACGGGCCATTCGTTCGGCGGCGAATATCTGGAGATCGTGCCCAACGAGCGCATCCGCTACACCGATCGTTTCGACGACCCCAATCTGCCTGGTGTCATTGAGGTCACCGTGACCCTGAAGGAGGTTTCGGTCGGAACCGAAGTCAACATCGAACAGGCAAACTTGCCGACGGTGATTCCGGTCGAGGCCTGCTACCTCGGCTGGCAACAGTCGCTCGCCCAGCTCGCGCTGGTCGTGGAGCCGAATATTCCGGGATAGTGACGGGTTGAGAAGAGGCACCACGCCGTGGTGCCTCTTTCCTCCAGTGCCCGATGCTCTAGTGTCCGACCTCGCCGGTGATGATGTCGCCGAACACTTCCCACGCCTCGCCGTTGAACTTCATCAACTGCATCTGCTCGATCGGAAAGAAGTCGTTGGCCGACGTGTTGATCTTGATGCCGGGCAGCAGCACGTCGCTGGTGACGTCCTTGAGGCTCGCGGCCTGTTTCATCACGTTCTCGCGGGTGAGGTTGTCGCCGCACTGCTTCAACACCTGGACCATGGTCTGCGCCGTGGCATAGCCGTAGATATTATTGGCGTTGGTCTTGTCGCCGTCGGGGAAGTATTTGTCCATGAAGGCGAGCCAGGCCTTGATGCCCGGATCGTCCTTCCACAGCGGATCGGTCGGGTCCTTCAGATAGGCGGTTGAAATGATGCCCTTCGAATTGTCGAGGCCGGCAGGCTTGAGCACCGCCGCGACCGAGGTCGAGACGTTGCCGAGGAAATAGACCGGCTTCCAGCCGAGTTCCGCGACCTTGCGGATCGCCTGCGCCGCGCCCTTCGGCGCCGCCCAGGTCATCATGATGTCGGCGCCGGAATCCTTCAGCGCGACGATCTGCGAATCGATGGTGGGATCGGAAACCTCGTAGGATTTGTCGGCGATGATCATGTTGGCCTTGGCGCCGAGGCCGTCACGCAGACCCTTCATCTGGTCCTTGCCGGCATCGTCGTTCTGCCAGAGCGCCGCGATCTTGCCGTTCGGGAAATTCTTCAGGATGTAGGCGGCGTAGATGCGGCCCTCGCTCTGATAGTTCGGCTGCCAGCCCATCGTCCACGGAAAATTCTGCGGATCACCCCATTTGGTCGCCCCCGTCGCGACAAAGAGTTGCGGGACCTTCTTGGCGTTCATGTATTTCTGGATTGCGGAATTCGACTGCGTGCCGAGCGGCTGGAAGATCAGCAGCACCTCGTCGCTTTCGACCAGCTTGCGCGCCTGCTCGACCGCCTTCGGCGGACTGAAGGCGTCGTCATAGCTGATGAAATTGATCTTGCGGCCATTGATGCCGCCCTCGGCGTTGATCTTGTTGAAATAGGCCGCCTGCGCCTTGCCGATCGTGCCATAGGCCGACGCCGGGCCGCTATAGGGCATGATGTTCCCGATCTTGATTTCGGTATCGCTGGCGCCGGGATCGTATTTCTTCTGTGCTTGCGCCGTGGCGGCGATCATGGCTGCGGCGGCGAACGCCGTCAGGGCAACAAGATTTCGTACACGAACCGGCATCGTTTTCTCCCCGTCGTTTCTTGTTCTGATCAGGTCTTATTTTGACGAAGTCTCGCAAGCTGCTTCAACGCTTGCAAGCATGTGCTTATTCCGCATGACGAAACGGGATTGTTGGAGGGCGCCAATTGTGGTTGATGCACCCTGGCGTGATTGCAAGGCCCAGAGGTTGGACAGGTTGAAACCGAACACACGAATTGGTCCGCGGCATCCAAAACTCGCGGCCGGCGGCTTCCGCTTCGCGCGCTGGCTGGCGGCGAGAACGATGGGCGCTGCCGGATTTCACCAGCTCGGCTCCGATTTCGCCGATGCGCGGATCGCACATGTTCGCGGAAAACTTGCACGGGGCGAAACCGTCTATCTCGCGGGCCTCGGCGCGCCCGGCACGCATAATTCAGGGCTGGCGCTGGTCGAGGTGACGCAGGCGAACGGGCCGCGCCTGATCGTCAACAACGAGGAAGAGCGTTTTTCCGGCAACAAGCACACGACAGAATATCCAAAACTGTCGATCGACGCCGTTGTGGCCACGCTGCGGAACATGGGCCGCGACATCGGCGACATCGATGCCTGGCTTACGAGTTGGGACTACCCGACGCTCGCCGGCACGCTGGCGCGCTCGGTGCTCGAGGAACTGCCTCAGAGCATAAAGCTCGTGCGCACCACCGAGGCCGCCGGCTTCGACGGCCGCCGCCTCGACCAGATGACGCGGACGCCAAAGATCCTCGCCCGCCAGCTCGGGTTGGCCGAGCGCGTGCCGCTGATCTGCCTGCCGCATCACGACAACCATGCCTGGTTTTCCTACGCCGCCTCGCCGTTCGCCGATAACGACAAACCGACTGCGATCGCGGTGCTCGACGGCACCGGCGATCTGGGCTCGATCTCACTCTACGTCGTCGAGAACGGTGCGATGCGCCGGCTCTACTGCAACGACAGCATGTTCGATTCACTCGGCGCGTTTTACAGCGTGATCTCGTCGACCCAGGGCGGCTGGACCTGGTTGTCCTGCGAGGGCCGCTACATGGGCGCTGCCGCCTGGGGCGATATGGACCGCGCCAGCAATCCGTATTATGCGCGCTTGCGTGATGTTCTGCATTTCGGTGCGAACGGCGAGGTCCAACTCAATCGCGCGCTGGCGAACTGGTACTGCGACCCCTTCGATCATCCGTACAAGCAAGCGCTCACCGAGATCATCGGCGAACCACTGAGGCCCGACCAACTCTGGAATCCCGATGCGGTGCTGCGCGTCGAGGACATCCACCATCGTCCCGATACAAAAGACCGTCTCGATAAGGCGGCCGCCACGCAACTGGTGTTCGAGGACGCCATGATCCATGTCGTGGATTATTTGTTGCGCGAGACAGGCGCCGACCGGCTGGTGCTGACCGGCGGCGTCGCCCTGAACGCGGTCGGCAATATGCGGCTGCTCGAACATTTCAGTGAAGCGTGGTTCGCGCGCGCGCAGCAGCGCGACGCGCGGCTGCATCTGTGGGTGCCGCCGGTGCCCGGCGATCCCGGCGTCACCATCGGCGCCGCCTGGCTGTTCGCCCATCTGGCGGGCGCACCGCGCGGGGCGCCGATGACGCATGCTTTCTATTGCGGCACGCCGCCTTCGCGCGACGACATTGCCGGCGCCATCGAAGCCGACGACGTCGCCTCGCAACGGATCGGCGATATCTCGACGCCCGAAGGCCGCGACGCGATCGCCGACCTGATGGCATTCATGGTCGCGCAGAACGGCGTGATTGCGTTGTATCAGGGCGCGGCCGAAACCGGGCCCCGCGCGCTCGGCCATCGCTCGATCCTCGCCAACCCCTGCGACCCGGATGCGCGCGAGCGGCTGAACGAGCGCGTCAAGTACCGCGAGGCCATTCGGCCGCTGGCGCCGATGGCGACGCTGGAGGCGGCGCAGGAATATTTCGAACTGCTGCCCGGCGCCTCGGATGGCGACTACAACGCCTACAATTACATGGTGCTGACGGCGCATTCGAAGCCGCATGCGCGGGAAAAAATTCCGGCCGTCATTCACGCCGATGGCACCGGCCGCATCCAGATCGTGCGCGCCGAGGACGATCCCCTCACCCACGCCTATCTGAAGGCGCTCGGCCGCCATATCGGCGTCGAGTTGTCGGTCAACACGTCCTTCAATGTCGCAGGTCCCATCGCCCAGACCCCGCAGCAGGCGATCGATACGCTGCGGCGTTCCAAGGGGCTCGATGTGGTGATACTGGTCGCCGGCGACGGCACCGTGCAGGCGGCGTGGCATGGCGGCGAGCGTGACAGTGGAAGGTTCACAAACTGGCTTGCCGACTGGAAGAAGACATCGGCTTCCAGTCAGCCTTAAGCGATAGATCGGGTGATCCGCCCGATTCAGAGATTGACGCGTTCGCTGGTAACCGCCTTGCGTTCCGCCATGTTGAACCGGCCGCTATAGATCGGGCGCTCACCGGTCGTCGGACCGGGATACTGGACGATGAAAATCTCCCCGCCGGTTTCGGTGCGGAATTCGCCCTCAAAGTGCGGGTCGGGATGGAACAGCACCGTTCCCGGACCATACAGCGTTCCGTCGATTGAAAACTCGCCCTTCAGGATGTGCCAGACCTGCGCGAAGCCATGATAGTGCTCGGGGTGATAGGCGCCGGGCTCAAGCCGCAGGATTCCGGCGTTCGGTTCGGTCGTACGTTCCGGTCGCGGATGGAAAAGCATTTTGCCGGTCTCGCCCGGCCAGCGGATCGTCTCCCATTCGACGTCGTCGAAATGGCGCGTCTCGTATGGCCTGTGGTCCTTGCGCGACGCTTCGCGCGCGGTCGTCAACTCCGCATTGGCGGCCGCGGTGTCGGGAATCTCCTTGCTCGTAACAGCACTCATTTCGCTCTCCCTTTTGCCGTTTTCTCTGGTTTGCCTTTCCTGCCTGCAATGTTGCTCCACCACTCGACCGCGATGGCCGACTGATTTTCGATTGATGTGACCATCAGCAGGCGCGCGCTGCCGGGCCCGCGCGCCCACGCCATATGCGGCACGTCCGAGCGCAGATGAATGGAATCGCCGCGCTCCAGCGCGATGGTCTCGTCGCCCACCTGAAATTCGACACTGCCGTCGAGGACAAAGCACATTTCTTCGCCGGGATGCGCGACCAGCGTCGGCTTGCGCGGCTTTGCCGACAATTCGAGCAGGAACGTTTCCAGCCGTTGCTCGCCGACCCCCGAGGCGAGCTTGCGCCAGGCATAATTTGCCTCAGCGTCCTTCGATGGAACGGCATCGCTTGACCGCACCACGCGAAACGCGCGCGTCCGGTCCTCTCCTTCAATGTCGGCAAACAATTCGGCCGGCGGCAACTGAAGGACGCCGGCAATTTCCAGGAGATTGCCGATCGAACACGCAATGAGTCCACGCTCGATCCGCGAGAGAAATGTCACGGACAGCCCGACCATTCCGGCGAGTTCATCGAGCGTCAATCCGCGCGCCGAACGGGCCCTGCGAATGACGGCTCCAATCCCGGCAAGGCGCGCCGCCTCGCGGGCGCGCCGGCCAGCTTCTGCCGAAACCACGCCATTCTCCCATTTGCTTATAAGGCAAATCGTATTGCCATATAGGCAAATGTCAAGCTGGCGCGCGCTCGAAAAACTTCAGCACGCGGCCGTCGATCAACAGCAGCGCGCTGCCGATCACCAGCGCGCCTGCGATTTCACGCGGCGAAATCTGCTCGCCGAGCACGAGCGCGCCGAGCAGGATGGCCGTAACCGGCACCAGCAACGTCACCAGCATGACGTTGGTGGCGCCGGAGCGCCGCAAAATCTGGAAGAACACGATATAGGCCAG
>Ga0081455_10006807_pt1 | contig 12186 bp, 12 predicted proteins | sample TabmetS3T2R1_FD_70207 | JGI IMG/M metagenome (GOLD analysis project Ga0081455, IMG submission 70207) | Tabebuia heterophylla rhizosphere microbial communities from the University of Puerto Rico - S3T2R1 | ecosystem: Host-associated > Plants > Roots > Rhizosphere ... | reverse complement strand
GGGCGGATCGGGCTCGGGCATCAACCTGTCCACGCTTCGCTCGTCCAAGGAGCGGGTCAACGGCGGCGGGACGGCCAGCGGCCCGGTCTCGTTCATGCGCGGTGCCGACGCCTCGGCCGGCACGATCAAGTCCGGCGGCAAGACCCGGCGCGCGGCCAAGATGGTCATCCTCAACGCCGACCACCCGGACGTGCGCGACTTCATCTGGTGTAAGGCGCACGAGGAGCGCAAGGCGCGCGCGCTGCGAGACGCCGGGTTCGACATGGACCTGGACGGCGCGGACAGCTACTCGATCCAGTACCAGAACGCCAACAACTCGGTGCGCGTCTCCGACGAGTTCATGCGGGCGTACGAGCAGGACCAGGACTGGAAGCTGAAGTCCGTCACCACGAGCGAGACCGTCGAGACCGTTCGGGCTCGCGAGATCACGCGAGAGGTCGCGCAGGCAGCGTGGGAGTGCGCCGACCCCGGCATGCAGTACGACACCACGATCAACGAGTGGCACACGTGCCCGGCCTCGGGGCGCATCAACGCCTCGAACCCGTGCTCCGAGTACATGCACCTGGACAACAGCGCGTGCAACCTCGCGTCGTTGAACCTGATGAAGTTCATCGACGACGAGGGCACGTTCGACGTGAAGTCGTTCCGCAAGGCCGTCGAGATCGTGTTCACGGCCCAGGAGATCATCGTCGGGCCGGCCGACTACCCGACCGAGAAGATCGCCGAGAACGCGCGGGCGTACCGGCAGCTGGGGCTCGGCTACGCGAACCTCGGCGCCCTGCTGATGGCCCGCGGGCTGCCCTACGACTCCGACGGCGGGCGGGCGTGGGCCGGCGCGATCACCGCGCTCATGACCGGGCAGGCCTACCGGACCAGCGCCCGGATCGCCGAGGCCATCGGGCCGTTCGACGGGTACGCGCCCAACGCCGACGCGATGCTCCGCGTGATGCGCAAGCACCGCGCCGCGTCCGACAACATCGACGGCGAGCTGGTGCCCGAGGCGCTCCTGTCGGCGGCCAAGCAGTCGTGGGACGACGCGATCGCGTTCGGGGCCAGGCACGGGTACCGCAACGCGCAGGCCACGGTGCTCGCGCCCACCGGGACGATCGGCCTGATGATGGACTGCGACACCACCGGCATCGAGCCCGAGCTCGCGCTCGTCAAGACCAAGAAGCTGGTCGGCGGCGGGACGATGCAGTTCGTCAACCAGACCGTTCCGCGCGCGCTGCAGCGGCTCGGCTACGACCAGGCCCAGGTCGGCGACATCGTCGCCTACATCGCCGAGCACAACTCGGTGGCGGAGTCCCCGCACCTGAAGGAGGAGCACGCGTCCGTGTTCGACACGGCGATGGGCGGCGAGGCGATCCACTACATGGGTCACGTGCGGATGATGGCCGCGGCCCAGCCGTTCATCTCCGGCGCGATCAGCAAGACCGTGAACATGCCCGAGCACGTCACGGTCGAGGAGGTCGAGCAGCTGTTCGTCGAGTCGTGGAGGCTCGGCCTGAAGGCCGTCGCGATCTACCGCGACAACTGCAAGGTCGCCCAGCCGATGTCGGCGGACAAGAAGAAGGCCGCCACGGCGCCCGAGCCGGCCGACCTGGCCCGGCCCGAGCGCAAGCGGCTGCCCTCGCTGCGGCCGAGCACCACGCGCTCGTTCCAGGTGGGCGACGCCGAGGGCTACATCACGGCCGGCATGTACCCCGACGACGGCCTGGGCGAGATCTTCCTGAAGACCTCCAAGCAGGGCTCGACGCTCTCGGGCGTGATGGACGCGTTCGCGATCGCGGTCTCGATCGGCCTGCAGTACGGGGTCCCGCTCGAGTCGTTCGTGTCGAAGTTCATCAACATGAAGTTCGAGCCGAGCGGGATGACCAACGACCCGGACATCCGGTTCGCGACGTCGCTGGTGGACTACGTGTTCCGCCGGCTGGCGCTGGACCACCTGCCGCTGCAGCAGCGCGAGGCGCTCGGGATCCGCTCGATCGACGAGCGCAAGCAGACGGCCGCGGCCGAGGCGGCCGAGAAGCTCGGCACGACGGTCGAGGAGGTCGTGGCATCGGTCAAGGCCGAGCCCACGTCGGTCCAGGTCCCGGTCGTCGAGACCTCGGTCGTCTCGCAGGCACAGGCCGCCGACGCGCCGCTCTGCTACACGTGCGGCTCGAAGATGCTGCCGGCGGGCTCCTGCTACGTCTGCCCGTCCTGCGGCTCGACCAGCGGCTGCTCGTAGGGCCCACCGGTCCGGCCGAACGGACGCGCGCTCCCGTGCGCGTCCGTTCGGCTAGGCTCGCGGCGATGGCGCATCGGCTCACCGGGATCCACCACATCCAGCTCGCGATGCCGGTCGGGGAGGAGGACGCCGGCCGCCGGTTCTACGGCGACATCCTCGGCCTGACGGAGATCCCCAAGCCGAGCGAGCTCGCGCCGCGAGGCGGCATCTGGTTCCGCTCGGGCGAGCTCGAGGTGCACCTCGGCGTCGAGCGCGCGGACTTCCGACCGGCGACCAAGGCCCATCCCGCGTTCCTGGTGGACGGCCTGGACGAGCTCCGCGAGCAGCTCGAGGAGGCCGGGTACCGGATCGACGAGGACGTGCAGCTCGAGGGCTTCCGGCGGTTCCACGTGCGGGACCCGTTCGGCAACCGGCTCGAGCTCGTCGAACCCGCGTGACCGAGCTCCCGTTCAAGCGCCTGGACCCCGACGCGTCCCTGCCCGAGCAGGCCCACCCGGGCGACGCGGGGCTCGACCTGCGTTCGGTGATGGACGTCGAGGTGAAGCCGGGGGAGCGGGTCATGGTTCGGACCGGCCTGGCAGTGGCGATCCCGGACGGGCATGCGGGGCTCGTGCTGCCCAGGAGCGGGCTCGCGTCCAAGCACGGGCTCACGCTCTCGAACGCGCCGGGGCTGATCGACGCCGGATACCGCGGCGAGGTGGTGTGCGCGGTCGTGAACCTGGACCGCGAGGAGAGCGTCCGGATCGCCAAGGGGGACCGGATCGCCCAGCTGGTGATCGTCGCGGTGCCCGACGTACGACCGGCCTGGGTCGAGGAGTTGCCGGGATCGACCCGCGGGGAGGGCGGGTTCGGCTCGACGGGGAGGTCCTGAGGCACCAGTTGAGGGTGGCGAACCCGAGGCCTAGACTCGGGTGTTGCGCGGACGTGGCTCAGCGGTAGAGCACCACCTTGCCAAGGTGGGGGTCGCGGGTTCGAATCCCGTCGTCCGCTCCACGATCCCGTAAGGCGGCGTTGCGGGGAGCTCATGATCGATGTGACGCACACGGTGACCATCGATCGACCGATCAGCGAGGTTTTCGACTTCGTGGCGGAATCGTCGAACGAACCCAAGTGGGACGTCGACGTTCAGGAGGTCGTCCAACCCACGCAGGGGCCGTTGGCGGCAGGCACGAAGTACGAGTGGATCCTGAAGTTCCTTGGACCCAAGCGGATCGCGGGTGAGGTCACCGCCTTCGAGTCGAACCGACTGATCGAGTTGACCACGTACGAAGGCGCCGTCCTCCCGAAGATCACCCACACCTTCAAGGCAGACGGGGGCCGAACCATCTATGCGAGGCGGATCAGATTCGAGACCAGCGGCCTGCTCAAGCTTCTGGAGCCGCTCATGAAGCGGATGCCCCGGAACCCGAACACGCGCACGGCCGAGAACCTCAAGCTCGTGCTCGAGGGCGGCCAGCGGAGGTAGGCCGCAGATCTCGCTGCGCTTCCCAGCGTTATCGCCCGACCTCCCCTACCGATCCTTGCGCGCCATCCGCCGGGGAGAAAGAGCGTCGGCGGCCGCCGGGTACACTGGCTCACTCGCACCTGCAACTCGTGGTGTTCGGCGGGGTGGCCGAGTGGTTAGGCAAGGGTCTGCAAAACCCTCTACACCGGTTCAATTCCGGTCCCCGCCTCGGAACGGCGGTAGCATGCCGGACTTCGGGCGCTTAGCTCAGGGGCAGAGCGCTTCCTTGACGCGGAAGAGGTCAGAGGTTCAAATCCTCTAGCGCCCACGAACGGATCGTGCTCGAGCGTTCGTCGAGCGCACCCACCAACTTCGAAGAGACCTGGGGACTCGCCCTCCGCGTTCGCTATGACGAGCGATCCGCGCCATCCTGGCGTCGGACTCGGAGGGGGTGAGCGATGACGAAGGGCAGCTCGGGTGCGGCCGCGGGAGGCGGCGCCCTGTATGCGCTCGGGATCTTCGGGGCGCTGTTCTACTACTGGCAGCAGGCCAACGCGTTCTGGGAGTACGTCTGGGCGATCTTCCCCAAGGCGATCTTCTGGCCCGCGTACATGGTCTACGAGGTGTTCCGGGCGCTCGGAGCCTGAGGGAACGCGCGGTCCGGCTCAGTCCTCGTCGGTCGGATGCGGGTCCTCGTGATCCGTCGCGCCGGGCAACTCGTCCCGGATCGTGAGCGCCGCCTCCTCCGGTGAGGCGAACTCGTCCTCCTCGACGGAGTCCTCGGAGACGAGCTGGCCCTCGACGTCCGGGCTGCCGTCGGCCTCCAGGCCCACGGTCTCCTCGGTCGGCTCCCGCTCCGGCCGCTCCTGCTCGAGCTCGTCGTCGAGGGTCTCGCCGGCCGCCTCCTCGCTCGCCGTCGTGCCCCGTCGGTCGGCGCCGAACGGGCGATCGGCGCGCATGATCTCGGCCTCGAGCTCCTCGTCGCCGTCCTCGTTCCAGGGATCTTCGGTCTCCACCGCCGCCTCCCTCGCTCGTCGCTAGTGGTGGTGCGAGCGCGTCTTCGCGATCGACCTGGCGACCAGGAGGGCCACGAGGGCCACGATCTGCCCGCCGATGATGACGCGGTTCACGTCGATCGTCGGACGCCACATCACGTCGTCCCCGCGGATCACGAGCGCGCCCACCGGCCTGGCGTTGACCCCGAACCCGCTTCCGGAGCCCTTGCCTTCGCCCTGCGGGCCGCCCTCTCCACCGCCCCCGCCGGCGCCGCCCTGAACCCGGGCCGCGGGGATCACGGTGACCCCGTTCTTCTCGATCGGATCCCCGAAGACCCGCTTGACGGTCAAGGAGTCCTTCGCCTGCGCGATCGTCTGCATCACGTCCTCCACGACGATCACCTCCTCGCCCTCCACCCTAGCGCCGCCCGGCGTTGACGAGGACCGACCCCGACCGAAGGTGGACCGCGGAGGCGCTAGCCCTCGTCGAGCGAGTGCGGGTCTTCGATCCAGACCCCGTCGTTGAGCTGCGCCAGGATCCAGTGGCTCACGTCGTCGTCGTGGAGGAAGCGGCGGCCCTCGGCGAACGGGAAGCCGCGCTCCATCAGGCTCCGGGCGATCTGGCTTCCCTGCTGGGCCATGAGGCGGATGTCCTCCCGGTCCTCGCGATGCTTCTCGCGGATGGCCTTGGCCTCGTACCAGGTGTCGTCCTCCGCCTCCCAGGCCTCGATCGCCCGGAGCGTCTCGGGCTGAGCGGCGGCCTCGTCCCGCGTCATGATCATCGCGTGGGGGACGCCGAGCTGCTCCGCCAGGAAGGCCTTGCTGGCCAGGACGGGCGGGAGGCCCGGGATCTCGTCACCCGGGAACGTCGGCTCGCCGACGGTCTCGGCGAGCACCATCCAGGCGCCCGGCTCGTGGTCGTCCGGTGCAAGCACGAAGTAGCGCATGTCTCCCGACCCCCTCTGACGGTCCAAGGCTAGGCACCCGAGGGCCCACGCACATCGGTCGAAGGGCCACTTCTTCCCGCTTCGTGCGCTCCACACCCGGGAGCCTCAGGGAGCATGCTCTTGCCGTGCGGGGTTCCGGAGATCGGGCTCGTGTCGCGCTGCACGAGATCAGCGCGGATGGCCTGTTGGCCGCGCGGGTGCTCGCGGTGACGCTGATCGCATCGGCGGTCGCGCTCATCGCCGTGTCCTGGGACGACATCTGGCGCGTGTGCAACGAGCTCTCGGGGCCCTGTACCGAGCGATCGTCCGGCGCGATCATCCTGTCCCTCGCGGCCGTGGCCTGCCTCGCCTGGGGCGTCGCGATCGTGCTCCGAACACGGCGCCGACCGGTCGACCCCGAGGGGAGCTCGCGCTACGTGTGGGCGTTGGGCGTCCTCCTTGGGCTCGGGGCCGTCTTCATCGCCTCGAGGATCCCGGCATACACCTGCTCGCGGGGCCGGTTCGACGAGGTCCTGGTCCTGTGCCAGCACCCGCCCACGACCTCGGAGGCGACGAGCTGGTTGCTGGTCAAGAGGCTCGTCGTCCTGGCCGGCCTCGCGCTGGCGGTGCTGGTGGCGGCCCGCCCGCGATGGGTCCGGGTGACCGCGCCGCTGGCGGTGGTGGTCTGGGCGGCCGGGTTCGGGTGGCTGATCGTGGACACGATGGTCTGAGCCCTGTTCCGCCGGACCCGCCGGTATCCTGAGGCACCGCTCCCGAGGAGGTTCTGGCATGAAGCAGTACGCGTCGGGCGATTGGGTCGTCGCCGAGGGCAAGGAGGACGAGTTCATCACGCGCTGGACGGAGTTCCTCGAGTGGACGAAGGCCGAGGCCCCCGGTCTCATCGAGGCGCACCTGCTCCGAGACACGCAGGACCCCCGCCACTTCGTCTCGCTCTCCGAGTGGTCCGATGACGCCTCACGTGCGGCCTGGCGAGCGCATCAGGACTTCCCGTCGCACCTCGACGCCGCGCGGAGCCTGTGCGCGTCGTTCTCGAACTCCGACTACGAGCTCGCCACCGAGGTGAAGTGACGGCGTAGGTCGATCGCGGTCCGCGCGCGCACGCCCGCGGCCTGCGTTCCGCTATCCGGTCGATGTTCCCCAAGCGCCTGACGCGACGGACCTTCATGACCCGCTCGGCCGCGGCGGCCGCCGGGGTGTTCCTGTCCTCCTGCTTCGGCGAGAAGATGTCGACCACCCCCACGCCGCGGCCCACGTTCAGCGCCACCCCCGCCGCCGAGATCGAGACGCGCTGGCCCATCAAGCACGTGATCTACCTGATGCTGGAGAACCGGAGCTTCGACAACCTGTTCGGGCGCTTCCCCGGCGCCCGCGGGACGACCACGGGGATCCGGTACGGGAACGAGGTCCCGCTGATCCGGTGCCCCGAGTGGCTGCCCGGCGACCTGCCGCACGACCGCGCGGCGTGGGACCTCTGCTACAACGACGGCGCGATGGACGGGTTCGCGATCGGCCCGTACGGGATCTACTACGCGTACTCGCAGTTCCATCGCGACGACGTCCCGAACTACTACGGGTGGGCCGAGGACTTCGTGCTCAACGACCACACCTTCGCCTCGGTCGCCGGCCCCTCGTACCCGAACCACCTCTTCCTGATCGCCGGGCAGGCGGGCGGCGCGCGCGACAACCCGGAGAACATCCTGACCAAACACCTGAACGACGGCCGGGTGTTCAAGAGCTGGGGGTGCGACGCGTACGGCGAGGACGTGTACGTCGTGGTCGAGGACGAGGACGGGACACGGTCCAGGCACTCGACCTGCTTCACGTTCCAGACGGTGGGGGAGCAGCTGTCCGAACGCGATATCGACTGGGCGTTCTATTCGGCCGACCCGTACCAGGCCGGATACATCTGGCAGGCGTACTCGGCGATCGAGGACGTGTACACGAACGAGGAGCTCTGGGACGAGCACATCTGGCCCGTGGACGACCTGATCCGCGACGTCGAGGCCGGGACCCTTCCGCCGGTGACCTGGATCACGCCGCGCTTCCAGCTCTCGGATCACCCGCCGTTCAGCACCAAGCACGCGCACAACTGGGTCACCGACATCGTGAACGCCGTGATGCGCGGGCCGCTGTGGGACGACGTGGCGGTGTTCATCACGTGGGACGAGTGGGGCGGGCTGTACGACCACGTGCGCCCGCCGACGATCGACCACGTCGACCTCGGCTTCCGCGTGCCGATGTTGGTGATCTCGCCCTACGCCAAGCGCGGGTACGTGGACGACGCGATGGGCGACTTCTCCTCGCCGCTGCGGTTCATCTCGGACAACTGGGGCCTGCCGTACCTCACGTCCCGGATCGAGGGCTCGCACACCTTCGAGCACGTCTTCGACTTCGACCGCAACCCCAGGCCGCCCGAACCGCGCCGCCACGTCCCGGCGACCAACAGGTTCTACGACTGGCCCGACGACTACGCCGGCTGGCCGGCGGGGATCACCCCCGAGCCACCGGAGATCCGGTACCCCTGATGCAGCGCCGGGTGACCCGCCGCTCGTTCCTGGGCCGGTCGCTGCTCGCGGCGGGGGGCGCCGTGCTGGCGGCGTGCACCCGACCGTTCCGGTCGGAGGTGACGTGGCTGCCGCCGGCACCCTTCGGGACCCGGCCGGACCCCGTGGCCGCGACGCGGTTCGACACGCAGACGCCGATCAAGCGCGTCGTCTACATCATCAAGGAGAACCGGACCTTCGATCACATGTTCGGCGCGCTGCCCGGCGTCGACGGCGTGAGCGTCGGCATGGACAAGGGCACCGAACGGCCTCTCACGCCGGCCACCCGAGGAGCGATCGCGCAGGACATCGAGCACTGCTACGACTGCGCGATCGCGGCGTGGAACGAGGGCAAGATGGACGGCTTCAATCGCGATGAGGCTTCCGACCGCGACGCCTACACCCAGTTCCGCCCCGAGGATCTGGGCAACTACCTACACTGGGCCGACCAGTACGTGCTCCTGGACAACCACTTCACCTCGGCGCACGGCCCCTCGTTCCCGAACCACCTGTTCGCGATCGCGGGGCAGTCGGGCAGGGCGTTCGAGAACCCGGCCCAGGACAACCGCGAGCTCGAGAAGCGCCACCGTTCGACCGGCTTGTTCAAGGCCTGGGGATGCGACTCGCTCAGCAACGCGGAGGTCGGCGTCAAGGACGAGCGGGGGGACATCTCGCAGATCTTCCCCTGCTTCGACATCGAGACCGTAGGCGACCTGCTGGAGCGCAAGCAGATCCCGTGGGCCTACTACTCGGCCACGCCGTACCAGAACGGCTACCTGTGGAACGCGTACTCGGCGATCTCGCACGTCCGCCACGACGAGGAGCGTTGGAAGCGCCACATCTTCCCGGTCGACGAGCTGATCCGCGACATCGACGAGGACCGGCTGCCGCCCGTGACCTGGGTCACGCCCCGCTTCGAGGTTTCCGAACACCCGGAGTACAACTTCTGCTGGGGCGAGTACTGGACCACCGGGGTCCTGAACGCGCTCATGCGCAGCCCGTCGTGGAAGGAGACCGCGGTGTTCCTGACCTGGGACGACTACGGCGGCTTCTACGACCACGTCCCGCCGCCGCAGGTCGACCAGTTCGGGTTCGGGATCCGCTCGCCGATGCTCGTGCTGTCGCCGTACGCGAAGCAGGGGCACGTGAGCCACGAGCTGGCCGAGTTCTCCTCGCCGGTGCGCTTCATCCAGGACAACTGGTCCCTGCCCCAGCTCGCCGAACGCGACCGGCGCGCGACGCCGCTGTTCGACGCGTTCGACTTCGATCACAAGCCCAGGCGTGGGGAGACGCGTCCGCTCCCGCAGGATTGCACCGGCGAGATGTTCCCCAACGAGCCGCCCCGCCGCTACCAGTAGGTCGGCAGGCGCCCGGGCACGGACCTGGCACGACCGGCCCGTGTGAGGCATGGTTGAGCCTGTCGGGTTCTCAGGAGGAGGGGGGTTGAGGGGCCTGCTCGAGCGGTTCGGCCTCGAACGCAAGGACGTGTGGGCCATGGCGGGGCTCGGCGCCGTCTACGGCCTGACCGCGTTCCTCAGCCTGCGGTTGGCCCTGGTCGACGAGAACGTGACGCCCCTGTGGCCGCCGACCGGGATCGCGGTGGTGGCCTTCCTGCTGTTCGGCACGCGGCTGTGGCCGGGGATCGCGGTGGCCGCGTTCATCGTCAACCTCCCGATCACCTCCTCGCCGCTCGCGGCGCTCGTCACCGCGGCCGGCAACACGATCGCCCCGATCGCCGCCGTGACCGTGCTGCGCCTCGTCGGGTTCCGGACCGAGCTCGACCGCGTTCGGGACGTGGTCTCGCTGCTGGTGGTGGCTCCCATCACGATGTCGATCAGCGCCACGATCGGCGCGACGACCCTGCTCGCGGCCGATCAGATCTCCGCGGCCCATTACGTGCAGACCTGGTCGGTCTGGTGGGCCGGGGACTCGATGGGCGTCCTGGTCGTCGCGCCGCTCCTGTTGCTCGTCTGGAACCAGGCGCACGGGCTCTACCGCTCGCCGAAACGGTTCGAGCTGCTCGAGCTGTTCGGCGTGCTGTGCGTGCTGATCGTGATCTCGCTGCTCGCCGTGACGGCCAGCGTCTCGGTCCTGTTCCTGGTCCTCCCGGTCGTGGGATGGGCGGCGTGGCGCTTCCAGCTGTGGGGCGCCGCGCCGGCGGCCCTGCTGGTCTCGGGCGCGGCCACGTGGGCCGCGGTGCAAGATCGCGGGCCGTTCGAGGGCTCGACGCTGCTGGACAAGATGATCACGCTGCAGGGCTTCAACGCGACGGTCGCGTTCACGGCGTTCTTCCTGGCGGCCCTGGTCGCCGAGCGCGCCCGATCCCGGGAGGCGCTCGAACGCGGGGCGGCCGACCTCGAGGTCCGCGTCGAACGCCGCACCACCCAGCTGTCCGACGCGAACCGTCGCCTGGCGGGTCAGATCGCCGAGCGGCGCGAGGCCGAGTCGCTGCTTCGACGCAGCGAACGCCAGCTGGCCGAGGCCCACGAGATGGCGCGGATCGGGTCGTGGGAGTGGGACGTGGTGACGGGCGAGGTCACCTGGTCCGAGGAGATGTTCCGGATCCACGGGGCCGAGCCCGGCGCGTTCCCCGTCACGTTCGATCGGGCCATGACGTTCGTGCACAAGGACGACCGCTCTCGGATCCGCGAGGACGTGGAGGCTCTGCTCGCCGGCCGCCGGGACCCGGCCCCGGACATCGAGTACCGGATGGTCCTTCCCGACGGGGAGGTCCGAACCCTGCACGCCCGCTCCAAGCTTTCGCTCACGCCCGAGGGGACCCCGGCGCGTGTGGTCGGGATCGTGCAGGACGTGACCGAGCACCGGGCGTTCGAGCGGGAGCACCGCATCGCCGACACCCTGCAACAGGCCCTGCTCCCTGCCTCGTTCCCCGACGTGGAGGGCGTGGAGGTCGCCGCCCGCTATGTCCCGGCCGAGACCGGCCTGGCCGCGGGCGGGGACTGGTTCGACGTGATCCCGCTCTCCGGCGGGCGCGTCGCCCTCGTGATCGGGGACGTCGCGGGTCACGGGCTGGAGGCGGCCAGCCTCATGGGGCAGCTCCGGCTCGCCGTGCGCGCCTACGCCCTCGAGGGCCACCCTCCCGGCGTGATCGCCGAACGCACCGACGCGCTCCTGCACGACGTGGCCGAGGACGAGATGGCCACGCTCCTGCTCGTGGTCCTGGACGTGGAGACCCGGGCGGCCACCACCGTGGGGGCGGGGCACCCGCCCCCGATCGCGAGCTCGTCGTCCGGCGCGACGCTGCTGCCCGTGATGTCGGCGCCGCCGCTCGGGTTGGGCGGCCGGGGGTCCTTCCCCGAGTCCACGGTGATGCTGGAACCCGGGGCCACGCTCCTGCTGTACACGGACGGGCTGATCGACCGCCCGGACCTGCCGATCGACCAGGGGATCGAGCGACTGCTGCTCGCCGCCGAGGCCAACGGCGACGTCGAGATCGGCGGGGTGTGCGACGGCGTCCTGTCGGCGATGGTGCAGGGGGACGCGTCGGACGACATCGCGATCCTCGCGCTCCGGCTGCTCCCCGTCGAGGAGGGGGATCTCCGGCTCCGCGTGCCCGCCGAGCCCGAGGCCCTGCAGCAGGTGCGGCGCCGCCTCCGTCGCTGGCTCGAGAACGCGGGGGCGCCCGACGACGTTCGCGACGACGTCGTCGTGGCCACCTCCGAGGCCGTCTCGAACAGCGTCCGCCACGCCTACGGCCCCTCGTCCGCCTGGGTCGAGATCGAGGGCGAGCTCGTCGACGGCGAGGTCCGGATCGTCGTTCGCGACCATGGACGCTGGCGCCCGCCGCGCGGGGAGGGTGGGCGCGGGATCGACCTGATGCAGGCCTGCATGGCGTCGGTGGACATCCGGCACGATCCCGACGGGACCGTGGTCCGCATGCGCCGCCCGATGTTGTCGGCGGTGGCGACGTGAGCCAGCTGGCGCACCTCGCGTTCGAGGAGCAGGGGCGGGTCGTGGTGGCCCGCCTCGCCGGCGAGGTCGACCTGTCCAACGCGGCCGACCTGCA
>Ga0081455_10006806_pt1 | contig 12188 bp, 12 predicted proteins | sample TabmetS3T2R1_FD_70207 | JGI IMG/M metagenome (GOLD analysis project Ga0081455, IMG submission 70207) | Tabebuia heterophylla rhizosphere microbial communities from the University of Puerto Rico - S3T2R1 | ecosystem: Host-associated > Plants > Roots > Rhizosphere ... | reverse complement strand
GTGCAACTCTTCTCCTCGACTGGCACCACCATTACGCCGGGCACTGGGTTGACTCAGGACACCTCAGGCGTCAGCGAAACGGCAACAGCGAACGATGAGTTTGGGCGACGTCTAGCCCTAGCACCGCCGGGGTTGGGTGATACCAAGACGCGCCTCGCAGTGTCCGCGCCGAACAAGGATGCAGGCGCAGCCGACGCTGGGCAGGTGCAGATCTTCCCGCTTGATGATCTCGGCGCCGAGGTGACCTACAACCAGACAGCGAGCCCACCGGCGGCCAACGCTCATTTCGGTGACGGACTCGGCTTTGTCACCGGAGCGGCCGAGCGCTCCTTCCTAGTAGGGGCGCCGGACGCCGGTCAGTACGGCGCGGTCACCGTTATTCCGTTGCCCAGCGGCCCCCCTCGAACTCCCCTCTGGATTCCGGGTACGGGCGGGGTGCCGTCGAGCGGGGCGGATCGCTTTGGCGGCGCTGCCGGCGGGGAGGTGCAACAGTAGGTCGGCCTCTTAATGATCAACCCGGTGATCAGGCCCAACAGTATGGCGCAGACGGCGATGTCGGAGGTCAACGTCTTGAACATCCACAGCACACTGCCGACAGCCGCGACTCCATCGAGCCGACTCGGAAAGCTGGTGACCAGAGCCAGTATTGCCACATTCTCGCCATAGTCGGACAACAAGTAAGCGGCAGGAAGTAGCACCGCCAAGGGGCGGCGCCACCGAGCCTTCGCAAACGGGCGCGTGACGTACAGCAAAGCGAGCGTCAGGAATAGCCAGGTTGCTGGAGGCACGAACACGTCGAGCGTGAGGGTGAAGAGCAGTTGATCTTGGCGCCCACCGGCTCCCCAGTTGACCATGAGCGCGTATGCATCCGGCGGCGTATAGGGCTTCTGGAATGTAAGGGCATCACGTCCGCCGGCAAGGTCCAGCAGCCCATACCCTCCGGTTGCGGCGTAGAAGTGGCTGCTGAAGACGTTGGCAGCCAGGATGAGACTTAGCGTCACAGAGAGGGCGATGATCACGTTCCGCCGAGTGGCCAGGCGGTCAAGCCGCTCGATCAACATGGCGTACGCCCAACGGCGGCCAGGGCCGCCTCGGTGATGATCACGTCGTAACCGCGGTCACCCAGGAGGTTGAGCGCTCCCGGCCGACCCAGTGTGGCCAGCACGACGGGCTGCTGCACTGCACCCAGCAAGATGGCCGCGAGGAGATTGGTCTGCCCATCCCGCACGACCCCCGCCGACTGGGCCTCGATGATGATCGACTCGATCACGTCGAGGGGGTATACCGTCCCAGCGGGCAGGCTCGGCAGCCGACGACTCGTGTTGAACAGAACGAAGATGAACGCGTCCGGTTCCTCCCGATAGGTGTCAAGGATCAGTGCGACGAGGGCACGCAACTTGCCCTCGGGTTTCTGGTCGGAGCCAGCAAGGTTCAACAACTTCTCGGCGTAGCTGCGGAGGAATTCCGCGTAGAGCTCTTGGGCAATCGCCTCCTTGGAGGGGAAGTGGCGGTATAGCGCCGACTCCGCGACCCCCGCCTTGTCCGCGATGTGCTTGACCCTGGTCGCGTCGTACCCGAGTTCGGCAAAGCAGCGCAAGGCAGCATCGACGATGGCAGCCCGCTGACTGGGCCGTGGCACGTTAGGCCTCCGCCTTGACCTGTGCGTCCATCCTGCGGGTTCCCGCAATGCGCAACGCAAAGTCGGGCCCCAGCAAGGCGCCGGGTGAGTAGGCACCGGGCGCCGGGTCGGCCAGAACTGCCTCAACTGCGGCCACGGCCGACTCCGCGCTGAAGGCGTAACCTTCGCCGGTTTCCAGCTGGGCAAGAGCCGTCTGTCCATTGGGGTCGGCCGCGCGCGCCCAAACGCGGCTCTTGGTGGCGCTCTCCGTAGGCGGAAGATCATTAGACGGGCCCTTTGCGACCCAGGCCTGAAGCGCCCGGCTTTTGGCGACAAAGGCCAAAGCTGGAAGTGCGGCTCGCGCGATGAGGTGCGGCAGTGGAAGCGGTCGCGACACGCTGATGTTCGGAACCCCAGTCGTCCGGTATACAGCGGCAAGCTCACCGCTCGGCACCGTAACGACCGTCCGAGCTCCGGGCGGGACAACAGCGCCAGCGGTCTTTGAGCCAAACCCGACTCGGGTCAGCTGGCCGCGACGCCGCATCTGGGCTCCGGACGCCAGCGCCCGGAGAGTGCTGCCCTTAGCGCCGGGGCTGGAACCCGCCGTGTACAGATCGATGGTCAGATCCAAAACGTCGGCCGTTGGAAGCCGCTCCACGACATGACGGGCCAGCGTGTCGGCAGCGACCGTGCCGAATCCAGCGCCCGGAAGCAGGGTGACCTTGCGGGCGCTCGCCAGGTCCTGGAGTCCATACATCGCCTCCAGCACAGGAATCTCGTTGGCGAGATCGAGGTAATGCGTGCCGGCGTCGATACAGGCATACGCGACGCGAAGGCTTGCACTATCGAACGGGCTGGCGGCGAGCAGGGTCAGCGCTGCCGATCCGACCAGTCCTCGAAGAGCCTTCTCATCGGCCAAATCGACAGCTCGCCACGGCAAGCCGTGTTGCTCGGCGAGCGGGCGTACGCGATCGGCATTCCGGCCAGCCAGGATTGGCCGGTGGCCGCGCCGTAGAGCTGCCTGGGTGATGAGCCCGCCGGTGATACCGGTCGCGCCGTACAAAATCCACTGCATGGTGACTCCGTTGAATGTGAATATTCACTATCATAGGCACCGTGCGACCATTCGCAAGACCAGACAGCGATTCTTTTCGCCGAGCCGGCACAGGCCGCGCTCAGGAATGATCAAGTCTTGATCAAATGCCGGTCATCAAATCGTGCGAACCATCAGGGCGGGCAGCCTCGAAGTAGAACCGTGTGCGGCCGTGAGGGAGCGCAACCGCGCTGACATAGCGGAGCGAGCCGTCGCTGTCCGGAGACTCTGCGACCGGCGGGCCGCCGACCGGTTTGAGCGACCCACCCTGCTCGCGAGCGAGGCCGGTGCGCTCAAACGAATCCTCCGCAGCCGTCGCGCGTCCGTCGTAGAGCACCGTCAGCGGATCCATCCGCAAGATCGCCGTTATCCGAGCGCCGCGCGCGTCCCAGCTGCCGGGAGTGCCCTGCAGCACTATCCCTTGATCACGCCAGTGGAGGCCGTCGTCGCTGACCAAGTGCCGGGTGATCATGCAATCCTCTTGCCCGGGGTCGGTGAGCGGATTGCAGCAGACCCACATCCGCCAGCCGTCAGAGCCTTTGATGATCACCGGATCCTTGACCGCCCACTGATCATCCCCCGCGAGGACAAGGTTGCGCTCGCCGAATGGCAACTCCTCAGGCGCCTCAGCATCCAGCGCGTCGATCCACCAGTGCTTGGAGGCCGGGGCAGCGCAACTGAGATAGAGGCGCCAGCCGGAATCCGTCGGCAAGATCACCGGGCGCTCGAGCGCGGCGGCACCAAGATCGTCGCGACCCACTTCGCACACCGGCTTGAAGTTGACTCCATCGGTCGATTTGGCTACGACAACATCAGCTCCGCGGCCCGAGTGGAGAAGTCGCCGGAGGCGGTACGCCATCCAAAACGTCCCATCCACCAGGACGCAACTCGGCCCGCCGGCCCAATTGCCAGGGCCACGGTCAGGAGCAGGCACGACGACCTCGGCCCTCTCATAGCGCGGACCACGGGTGTCGGTCGAAGCAGCCATGGAAGGAAAACCTATCCGAATGTAAGCAACAAAGTTGTTACTCGGGCCAAGCGAGTGCACATTCTGCGCAGTGCCCGATCGTTGTTTGCGATACACCCCGCTGAGACGGATCAATCAGCGGCGATGAAGAGCGGAGTGAGCGACACCTCTGTGGTCAGGCGGCCTTCTTGGAGCTCGATCGATTGCGGCTGCCCCAGTGCATCGACCGCGGACACCTGCGCAGCCGGCCAAATCCAGTCGAACGTCACAGGCAACTCGTCCTCCCCGTGAAGCTGTCGTGCTGTACCCAGACGACAAACATCGGCTCCCGGCCAGCGCGGCGGACGTCGAACAAGAACAACTCTGGCTGCGCAGGTACCTTGACCTGGTTCACGCTTTCAACATCGGTGAGCTGGCTCGCTAACAGGGCGAACGTCTCGGCGGATGGGTAACGCCGCCGAAGTTCGGTGCCCTCAAAGTCCAGCAGCGCAAGTTTGCCGAAAAGCAGGTCCATGATCGACAACGGGTTCTGGTAGTCGGGAATCTCGGGCGCCAAGTTCCAGCACACGGTCCGGCGTACCCCCGCCGACAGCGCTCGGACGTTGCGGATGACGAGCTCTCGGCAGGTTTGCCGAACAACCCATAGCTGATGCCGCGGACGATCCCCAGCCGGACGCCCGATGGAACCATTTCGTTCATTCGTCGTTCTCCTTGCCGGTGATGTGGCGGTGTCAGGTGTGAACCCCTTGCATCAGTCCCATACCCTCCAATCAATGTGAACAGCAAGCAGATGACTCCGCGGTCCGGTGACGAGCCTGCTCAAAATCTCGACATCGATGCCGCACTCGTTACCCGGCTGATCTCTACGCAGTTCCCACAATGGGCCGATCTCCCGATCACCGCCGCCGAGCCCAACGGGTGGGACAACAGAACCTTCCGCCTAGGCGCGGAGATGTCGGTACGGCTGCCCAGCGCCGCGCGATATGCCGCCCAAGTGGATAAGGAACACCGCTGGTTGCCGGTCCTGGCGCCGCAGCTACCGCTGCCGATCCCGGTCCCTTTGGCCGTTGGAGGCCCGGCCGAAGGCTATCCCTGGAACTGGTCGATCTACCGCTGGCTCGACGGCGCCCCGGCAAGTGCCGCGCGCATCGACGATCTGACCCGGCTCGCGATGGACCTGGCCAACTTCCTGACCAGCCTGCAGCAAATCGACCCCACCGGCGGACCACCGCCCGGCGCGCACAACTTCTTCCGCGGCGGACCAGTGCAAACCTATGACGCCGAGACTCGCGATGCGATCGCCAAGGTGCGTGATCAGATCCCTGCTGAGACCGCAACTGCGGTATGGGAGAAAGCGCTTGCAGCGACCTGGCAAGGCAAGCCGGTGTGGGTCCATGGGGACGTGGCCGCCAGCAACCTGCTCGTCAGGAACAGGCGCCTGAGTGCTGTGATCGACTTTGGCAGTTCGGGCGTGGGTGATCCGGCGTGCGACGTAACGATTGCCTGGACTCTGCTCTCAGGTGAAAGCCGGGAGGCGTTTCGCGCGGCGCTTCCGGTCGATGCCGCGACCTGGGCCCGAGGTCGCGGCTGGGCGCTGTGGAAAGCGTTGATCACCTTCGCCGGCAACCTCAACATCAACTCTGGAGAAGCGGAGGCGGCCCGCCGCGTGATCAACGACGTGCTCGCCGAGCATGAGTGGTCTCCGGCTCGACTTGATCGTCTACGCTAGCTCTTGATCTTGGTCGCGCCTTCCGGGACGAGTCGCTTCAGGAGATCCTCGGCGAACTGCTTGACCTGATCCCAGTCGGTGTACTCGTGGTCGCGTGAAGTGTGGGTTTCCGGTTATGGCTCTTTAGAGTTCATTCGGCGTTCTGGCGTGTGGTGGCTGCGAGACTCAGGATTGTCAGTGGCTTGTCCTAATATGAACGTATGTTCGATAGCGAGAGTGGTGGGCCGGACCCGGCGGCCACTTTGTCGCTGGTGGGCCAGGCGCATCGGGCGGTACTGGAGCATGAGTGCGAGCTGGTACAGCTTGCGGCGCATTGGTCGGACCTGCATCATCCCGACAGCCAGTCGCCTGTTGAGAAGCCGCTGCCTGGTGCGGAGCAGGGGCGGCAGCTGGGTGGAGAGGGCACCGCAGAGGTGTTGGAGTTTGCCGCCGCCGAACTAGGTGCCCGGATGGAGACCAGCATGGGATCGGCCCGCGCCTTGATGGCTGATGCGGTGGATCTGCGGCATCGGCTGCCGGAGTTGTGGCAGCTGATTCTGGCTGGCGCGGTGCCAGTGTGGAAAGCCCGCAAGGTCGCCCAAGTCACCCGGCATCTGAGCCGGTCCTCGGCAATGCATGTTGACGCTGCCGTCGCCCCGTCTATTACCGCGCTGCCGTGGGGCCGGTTCGAGACACTGCTGCGCGCCAAAATCATCGAAGCCGACCCAAAAGCTGCTGAGGAGCAGGCCAAGATTTGGGAGGCGGAACGGTTCGTCCGAGCCGGTCGGACCAACCAGTCCGGCTTGAAGCTGCTCATCGCCAAGGCCAATGCCGGCGACGTGATCTGGTTTATGGCCACGGTGAACCGGATCGCAGAAATCCTGCGGCTGCAAGGCGATATGGATCTTGCAGAGGTACGCCGCTCCAAAGCGATCGGCATCTTGGCCCAGCCAGCCTTGGCGTTGCAGCTGTTGTGGGAGTTCCGCAACCAACAACATCCCGCTCCGCAACCACAGCCGCCCGACGAGCCATTACAGAATGACCCACGCGCTCCGTTCGACAATTCCACTGCCGCGTGCACCGAAGAAGTCAGCAGAGCTTTGGCCGAGGGCAGCCCGGGAGCAGAGCCGGCGGAGTCAACTGGCCCGGCGGCCGAGTCAACTGGCCCGGCGGCCGAGCCCACTGGCCGCGGGTTGATCACTGGGCCGTCACGGGTTGACGCCTCCAAGCTGCGGCCACAGGTGATGCTGCATATACATCTCAGCCAGGAGGCACTACTGGCCTTCAGTGACAGTAATCCAGGCATTATCGGCGGGGCGGCTCGGCTGGAAGGCGTAGGGCCCATCACCTTGGGCCAGGTCCGCCGCTTCCTGGCCGACACCGCCTGCGACGTGCGGGTGCAGCCGGTTATCGATCCAGAAGACACGCCACCAGTGGACAGCTATGAGATTCCGCGGCGGATCCGGGAGGCAATGTTCTTGCGGATGCCGGCCAGCTGCTTTCCCTACGCAGCTGGGGTGCAGCGGATGGACCTTGACCACACCAGGCCCTACCTGGCCTTGGCCCGCGGCGGACCACCCAGCCAAACCGGAATCCACGGTTTAGGACCGCTCGGCCGAACCGAGCACCGCGTCAAAACCCACAGCCGCTGGCGGGTACGACAACCCGAGCCGGGCGTATGGATCTGGCGATCACCACACCACGCCTACTACCTGGTCACCAACGCCGGAACTCAATACCTCAGCGACGGACCCTTCGCCCGACACGTCTGGAAGGCAGCGCGGAAGCGTTGCCCGGTCGGCGAGGACGGGGCGACGGTTATCGGACCGCAACCGAGGCGGAATCCAGTTGAGGTTTGCGCTGGCGGAGGGCGGGTAATTGGTTCCACTTGACGGAGGAGCCATGTGGTTATGAATACGTACGAGATAACGCGCCGCCGGTTCTTGCAGATTGCCGGGGCCGGAATGGCAGGTGCGGCGCTCGCGGGATGCACATCTGGCGAAGAGGCAGTCACTCCGACGCCAGCGTCGAATGTCCCAACACCGTCGGCCACATTCACTGACCCGACACGCAAGCTATCTGGGGACCTCAAGATCCTGCTGTGGAGCCACTTCGTACCCGCGGCCGATCAGTGGTTTGACCCGTTCGTGCAGGAGTGGGGGAAGCGGGTCGGTGTCAACGTCACGGTTGACCACATCAACCAGGCCGAGATCCCGGCCCGCACCGCGGCTGAGATCCAGGCCAAGCAGGGCCACGACCTCATTCAATACATCGCCACCTTCTCGCAGTTCGAGCCGAGCGTTGTCGACTTGAAGGACGTAGTGCAGGAAGCCGAGAAGCGGCACGGCAAGATGCTCGACGTCGTTCGGAAGTCGAGCTTCAATCCCAACACCAACAAGTACTACGCGTACTCGCCCGCCTGGGCTCCAGATCCCGGCGACTATCGAAAGAGTATGTGGGAGAAGGTCGGCTTGCCCAACGGGCCGACGACCTGGGACGACCTACTCCGGGGCGGCGCCGAGATCAAGAAGTCCCAAGGCATTCAGATGGGTATCGGGATGTCTCAGGAGATTGACTCCAACATGGCCGGCCGGGCTCTGTTGTGGTCGTTTGGCGGCTCGATTCAGGACGAGAGCGAGCAGGTCGTCATCAACTCACCGGAGACCGTGGCAGCTGTCGAATTCATGACGAAGCTCTACAAGGAGACGATGACACCCGAGGTGTTCTCCTGGAATGCCGCATCCAATAACCAGGGCCTCGTCGCCGGCCAGATGTCGTACATCCTGAACTCCATTTCCGCTTGGCGTACGGCACAAAGTGAGAACCCATCAGTGGCCGATGACATCTCCTTCGTCCAGGCGCTAAAGGGACCGAAGACCGCGCTGGTTGCGCAGCACGTCATGTACAACTGGATCGTTCCGTCGTTCTCACCCAACGTTGATGCTGCGAAGGAATTCCTGCTGCACTACACGGCGAATCTGCCATCGGTGACCTACCACTCGAAGCTGTACGACTTCCCGGCGTTTCCTGATGCAGTGCCCGACCTCGACGGCTGGCTGGATAAGGATCCGTTCGGCGCCAACCCGCCAGACAAGCTCGCCGTACTCAAGGATTCGACTGACTGGTGCACCAATATCGGGCACCCCGGACCAGCTAGTCCTGCCATCGGCGAAGTGTTGTATACGTTCATCATTCCGAATATGTACGCCAAGGCGGCGCGCGGAGAGCTCTCGCCGCAGCAAGCCGTTGCGGATGCCGAGAAACAAATCAAAGGCATCTTTGACAACTGGCGTTCCCGCGGGCTTGTAGCGGGCTAGCGCGTACGACTAGGAGGCACGGACGTGGCTGTCGTCGAGGTACGCAATCTCACGAAAAACTTCGACGGCGGACGCGGACATGGACACGTCCGCGCGATCGATGGCATCAACCTCGCAACGGATGAGGGTGAATACCTCGTCCTTCTCGGCCCATCCGGCTGCGGCAAGACCACACTCTTGCGTACCATCGCCGGCCTCGAGGAGCCGACCGAGGGCGATGTGCTGATCGGCGGCAATGTCGTCAACGGCCTGCCGCCGCGACTGAGGCGCATCGCCATGGTGTTCCAGAGTTATGCGCTGTATCCGCATAAGAGCGTGCTCGACAACATTGTCTTCCCGCTCAAGGCCTCCCAGCTCGATAAGGCAGAACGCGAAACGAAGGCCCGCTGGGCCGCCGAGCTCCTAGGCATAGATCAGTTGCTCAACCGCCGGCCCCGGCAACTCTCCGGCGGCGAACGGCAACGTGTCGCACTCGCGCGGGCAATGGTACGGGAACCCGCGGTCTTCTTGCTGGACGAGCCGCTGTCCAACCTCGACGCGAAACTACGAGCGAGCGCTCGGGACGAGCTCAAGCGATTTCAGCAGCGCGTCGGGACTACGACGATCTATGTGACGCACGACCAGTCGGAGGCGATGGGCCTCGGCGACCGGATTGCGGTGATGGAGCTGGGTCGGGTGCGGCAGCTGGCTCCGCCTGTCGAGGTGTATGACGATCCGGCGGACACGTTCGTCGCGACGTTCCTTGGATCGCCACCGATGAACTTGGTACCCCGGGACGGCCATCTCGTCGGATTCCGACCCGAGCACCTGCTGCCGGAGGATGTGGTTCCCTCCGAACACAAGATCCGAGTGCCGTTTACGGTGGACCGGATCGAGCATCTGTCGGGTGATCGACACCTATATGGGACCGTGCATCGGCTTGGCGAGGAAACGCGCGTCATCACCCGCCTCCCGGCTACCGTCACGCTTCCCGTGGAACCTGGCGAAGAGCACAAGTTCGCCGTTGCCGCGGATCGATTGCGGTTCTTCGATGCAGCCACTGGTGAACGGTCGGAGCCCATGCCGTTACGCGAGGGCTAGTGGTGGTTCAAACAACGGCAGCAAAGCCCGATACCGAGGTGGCAGCCCAAAACGGAGGCGGTCGCCGTGATCGGCGCCACCTAGCCGACCGGGAAGGGTTCCTCGCTTGGGCGATGCTGCTGCCCTCGGTCGTCTACATCGCCTTACTGGTCGGGCTTCCGCTGCTGTTGGCCGTTGCTTTTTCGTTCAGCGATGTCACCGCTGGGGATCCCTCATTTGACTGGAATGGTCTGGCGAACTATCGACAGATCTTCGACGACCCGGTGTTCTGGCAATCGTTGCGAAACACCATCATTTTCACCGCCGGTTCGATGGTGCTCATCGTGGTGTTCGGCAAGGTGCTGGCCAACATTCTCGTCGCCGATTTCCATGGCAAGTGGATCGTACGATTCCTTGTTCTGCTGCCCTGGACCACCCCGGTGGCGTTATCGGCCATCGCTTGGCTGTGGATGCTGGACTCGATCTTCAGCCCCATCGACTGGATGCTGCGCCAGGTCGGGCTGATCAACGGCAACATGTACTGGCTTGGTCGGCCCAATCTCGCACTGCTCTCAGTCATCGCGGTACACGCGTGGCGGCTCATCCCGTTGGCTGCCGTCATCATGATGGCCGGTCTGGTCGCAATCCCGAACGACATCAAGGAGCAGGCCGAGGTTGATGGTGGCGGCTACTGGCGGCGGATGTTCGAAATCACCATTCCGCTGATGATGCCGTTGATAGCCGTCTCAGCTTTGTTCGGCGCAATCGTGACCTTCACCGACATGACGGTCGTGTACGTACTGACGCGCGGCGGACCGACGAACTCGACTCAAGTGTTGGCCTCGTGGGCGTTCTTCCGCGGTATCGAAGGTGGAGATATTGCGCAAGGGGCTGCGGTGGCGCTGTTCCTTTTCCCGCTGTTGCTTGCCGCGGCAGTCCTCATTCTTCGGGCGGTGCGTCGACGGGAGGTGTTGTGACATGGCCGCCGTCGACACGGTCACCAGAGATGGAGGGGTCGACACAGCGGCGTCGGTCGAGAAGATGCGGCGCCGCGCAATCTTCCGTCACCGGCTGGCTCGTGTGGGGGTCTACCTCGCCGCAATTGCGGCCGCACTCGTCTGTGCCGGGCCGTTCCTGTGGTCGCTCATCACCGCGTTCAAGCAGAGCCCGGACCTCTACCAGCGAGACAACAACCCGTTCCTGTACAACCTGCCGTCGACGCGCAAACACGTGATGTACCTGTTTCAGGACACAGCGTTCCTGACGTTCGTCTGGAACACACTGTGGGTTGGCGTGCTCGTGGTTGCGATCACCTTGATCCTCAGTCTCCCCGCCGCGTACGCACTGGCCCGACTCGACCGGCCGTGGTCCGGTCCCATGGCCATCGCGATTTTCTTCGTGTACCTCGTGCCGCCGACATTGTTGTTCCTGTCGCTGTCGCGCCTGGTGGTGGCGGTTCATCTACAGGACAACACTTGGTCACTTGTGCTGGTGTATCCCACGATCACCATCCCGGTATCGGTTTGGCTCTTGGTCGGCTTCCTCAAGAGCGTTCCGAAGGACATCGAGGAGCAGGCCATGGTGGACGGCTATAGCCGGCTCGGTGCATTCGTACGAGCCGTCGTACCACTCGTCTTCCCCGGCATTGTCGCCGTCATCGTCTTCACATTCACGCTGACGGCAAGCGAGTTCATCTATGCGCTGGCTTTCGTCGCACCTACCGCTGAGAAGGTGATCAGTACCGGCGTACCTACGGAGCTGGTGCGCGGTGACGTCTTCTTCTGGCAGTCGCTTCAGGCAGCAACCGTCCTGGTGGCGTTTCCGATTGCGTTCGTGTTCAACCTGTTCCTGGACCGGTTTGTCGCCGGCTTCACCATGGGCGCCGTCAAAGGTTGATCACAGTCAACTGGTCACTCCTTGATCAAAGCGGCGAGCACCTCTGCTTCCCTTTCTGAGGTCAGCCCCGCCTGCCATTCGTGATCAGCCTGAGTCTCTGCGCCCAGGCGAGGATTCGCACGGGCTGCCTTCTAGAAATGCGATTGGCTAGCGCTGTTGTCCAGAAGTCGCATTTCCGGGGCGATCAAGCAGCCTGTCAAGCACTAGAGCGGCGTCGATCAGAGCCAGGTGCGTGAATGCCTGAGGGAAGTTGCCGATCTGTTCTCCCGTCAAAGCGATCTCCTCTGAGTAGAGACCCAGGTGGTTGGCGTAGGTCAGCATCTTCTCGAAGGTATTGCGCGCTTTCTCGAGCTGGCCGGCTCTCGCGAGCGAATCCGCATACATGAAGGTGCACAGCGAGAAGGTTCCCTCCGAACCGCGCAGCCCATCAGGCGAGGCCTCCGGATCGTAGCGATACACCAGGCTGTCAGTGACGAGCTCGTGATCCATCGCGTCCAGCGTGGAGATCCACATCGGATCTTTGGGCGAGA
>Ga0081455_10006805_pt1 | contig 12188 bp, 11 predicted proteins | sample TabmetS3T2R1_FD_70207 | JGI IMG/M metagenome (GOLD analysis project Ga0081455, IMG submission 70207) | Tabebuia heterophylla rhizosphere microbial communities from the University of Puerto Rico - S3T2R1 | ecosystem: Host-associated > Plants > Roots > Rhizosphere ... | reverse complement strand
TCCGACGGTCGCGGCGTTTTTTCACAGTCCTGCGGGGCTTGCCTTCCTGCATCGGCTCGTCCTGGGCTTGCATGTGGTGTGTGTCGAGGTGGGGGCCTGCGGGATTCGCCTGGTGTGCCTGTTCTTGAAGCTCACGGGGCTCAATCGGTTTGTGGGCGCCTCCTATGGCACACAGCAGCAGGTCAACCGTCACGTTGAAGAAGCCATCGTGGCGTACCAACGTGAGGAGACAACACGCCTGGCGCAGGAGATGCCCCCGAAGGAGATCACCGCGACGCAGGATGAAACCTTTACCGGCGGTTTGTGCTTGGTCGCTATCGAACCCGTGAGCAACTATATCCTGCTAGAGCACACGGCCGAGGCGCGCGATCAAGACACCTGGAACGCCCTGATGGAGGACGCTTTGGCAGGGCTCAACTGCAAGGTGATCCAATCGACGAGTGACGAAGCGCCAGGGCTCCTGGCGTATGTCGAACATCACCTCGGCGCACATCACTCGCCAGACCTCTTTCATGTGCAACACGAGCTGAGCAAGGCTGTGGTGGCCCCCATGGCCGCCAAACAGCGCGCCGCAGAGAAGGGCATGACGACGGCTGCAGCGCAGCTCAACCGTGTACAAGCGCACACCCAGAGTGCCGGCGGACTCCCGGAACGGCGCGGTCCAGGTCGCCCGCCGCAGGTGGCCCCAGGCCTTGCGCAGGCTGAACAGGAGGTGGCAGTGGCTCGCCAAGAGCGCCAACGCCTCGCGCAATCGCGAGAGCAGCTTGGCCAGTGTATTCGTGCCATGGGCCATGCGTACCATTGCGTGGACTTGGAGCGCGGGGTCCGTCGCAACGGGAAGCTGATTGTCAGCGATATCCAACACCAGAGCGACACGATCCGCACCATCGCCCAGCAGGAAGGCCTCAGCCAAGCGTGCTTCGATCGCATCGAGAAAGCCGAGCGTGTGGTGCCCAACATGCAGGCGACCATCGCGTTTGTCTCGGGCTATGTGCGCCAGCAGGTCAAACAACTGGAGTTGGCACCGCCGCAGTCCTTCGCTATGCATGCGCATCTCATTCCGTCGTACTATCTTGAGCGTGTTGCTACCACCAGACCGAGGCGAGAGGGGACCCCGCTGCGTGAACTCGCCGAGCGTATCCGAACCCCACTTTTTGAGCCCGGCGGGGCGTTGAGTGCCTTGCCTCCTGTGGAGCAAGACCGACTGAAGCAGAAAGCTGCTACCCTTGCCGACGTCTTCCAGCGCTCAAGTTCCAACGTGGAGGGACGTAATGGATACCTCTCGCTGAGGAATCACCAGCTGCGCGGCCTCGACCACTCCAGAAAGCGGGCGTGTCTGACGGCGGTGCACAATTTTTTCCTCACACGGGCAGACGGAACAACAGCGGCGGAGCGCTTTTTTGGTCAGAAACCTCGTTCGATGTTTGCAGCGATTTTAGCATCGGTCGAGATACCACCAGCGCCCCTCAGTCCACCGCGACGAGCAGTGGGGTAGACCGAAGGGGACAGGGTGGCCGACGCCGTGATCGAGGCCGCAATTCGCATAGGTCAATTGTAGACGTGCGAAGCGCTTATTTCAAAAAACTTTTGCTAACTCACTTAGCCTGCAAGTCCATGGCGTCGAAGACCATCATCGGATCGTCTGTGAGGCTGTGGGTATTGATCCGGTCTGGTATCAAGGAGTGGCCACGGGGCAAAATTCACCGCCGCGTACCACACCCCCTTGAACGTGGGCAGTATGGTTTCATCCCCTAGCAGCATTGCCCACCCGAGCAAAAAGCGAATAGTTTAACCTGACTCCTTGAACATGGGATGTACTGTTCCTGCAGAATTTTTTCTACGTGGCTTCGCGGCAGGTTGGTCATGGGATAGCGGCACTTCACATCCGCTACTCCGGGCGGTAGCGGCCTCGGACCATTTTCCGAGAGCATGAACTCCTGAACGCACACCATCGGCTCACTTTGCTCAATGAGCGACGTGCGTGTCAGATACACGTACCGCGCGCCAATTGACAAAAGCTTGCAAAATGTTTCGAGAGGGTTTGGCACGCACTGGAGGGAGCCCGACACGATAAGCAGGTCGCACGTGCCGGCATCCTCTAGACGGTCGAAAAACTTCAGCCTGTCCGATTCGAGCACCTTTGCTTCCCGGACCATGGCCGGAGTTTCTACGACAAACCACTCACCAATGATACAGCCAAGAGCAGAAGATGCGAAGAAGTTCGCGCCGCACGCGCCGCCGAAATCTATCACGCGTGGCGCTGAATGATTGGTCATTTTCAGCGCCAGAAGCAGCCGACAGAGCGTGAAATCAAGGTCCGGCGGCTTACGTGTCATGGCATCGCGATACACCTCTGTCTTTCGCCTGACAACCTCCACCAATCGCGCTTCTTCGTACCCAGCCCCACAAGTTGCCATTGCTTGTTCCCATGACTCGTATCGCTCTAACGTTGGTCGATGACTTGTTCCAACGAGCTTCCGACCAGCCCATACCAGTCCTCTCGGCTCCAGCTCCTTGATATATTTGCGCATTATCATGGCAACCTCCCAATTCTGCCCTATGAGGGCAGCAGGCAAATCCGTGAATACGCTTGTCCCCTATCCCGACTAAGGAAAGTAGACCCAAGGTACACCGAATATCTACAGGAACGGAGGGCATCGGGGCGGTGCTCGTTGGCACCGCTGCAAGGTCGGGAACTGGGTAGACTTCACCCGTCGAGCTACCGTCGCTGCTTTAGAATTGAGTAAACAGATATACCGAAATAATCCTGAACCTTCGGTATCCGGGTCAATACCCACGAGAAAGGGTAAAGGGGCAGGTAGCGTCTATGGTGTTTGAGCTGTGGATTGAAGTTGTGGAAAACAAACTCCAACCCCGCGTCATGGGCCCACTTGAGATACTGGCTAAAGGTCATCAGATTCAGCCCGCCAACGATGTCTTGGTAGCGCTTTGCTAGATCCGTCGGGCGGAAAAATTTAGACCGCAGCCGAAGGAGCGCCTTTTCCGAAAAGATGAGGCCACGCCATGGGATCTGGATATCGAAAAACCCCCCCATGTGATCACCGATCGGCGACTGGAACGGCTCGAAGCTGACGAATGCCTGCCCGGTCGGCTTTAGGAGGCTTGGCAAGAGGTGCAGGAAACCGGCAGGGTCGTGGATGTGTTCCATAGCGCCGAGGGTGATGATCACGTCATACTGGCGCTCGGGTTTCCATGCGTGCACGTCCGTACAGTAGAATTTTGGTCGGTGGTCTTCCCTGATCTGTGACGAGAGCTTCCTCGCCTCCTCGATGTGTCGCTCAACGATGTCGATTCCAGTTACGTCCGTCGCACCTGCACAGCTCAGACCGAGTGATAGCCGACCCATGCCGCAACCGATGTCAAGGTAACTCATGTCAGGGTCGATCGGGAACCGGTGCTCAAAGTATTCTACCTGGAATCTATCCACATAGGCACGCGCCTCATCCAGAGTATAGGCCGACTGCTTTGCCTGCTCATTCAGCTCGGCTTCCGTCGCGCGGTTCCGATTGTGGGTCAAGGGCTTAAGTAGATAGTAGTCGATGGTTGCGCCAAACATTAGACATTCTCCCAATACTTAAAGGTTGCACGAAAACGACTTTCGATCCCTTGCGAGTCGCATCAAATCTGGGTGCCAAGGCCTCATGTGCCCGCTAGAGCCTGCCGCAGCTCAGCTTTGTAGCGTTGCACGCCGCCAATTGGAGTCAACTTCTGAAGGAGATGCCGTTTTTCTTGGTCCGCAAGACCTTGTTGGAGCGCTCTCTGTTTGTCGCCGATACTTTGGACACCGGGGGAGAGCCCGGGCGGTGACATGTAAAGCAGGATGTACGTACAATACACCCAGTGAACATGAGAGATCACGGCGTCAAACCCATGGGTGGCCACATCTTCAAAACCGAGATGTGGCTTGACACTTTTATGAAAAAGTTCTCCTGCCCAGCGCAGCCGGTACCCCATAACACTCTGGCGTGCCGTGGCCCTCAGATCATTGCAGGGAACAAAGCGCCCTACGGGCGGACTATGACTCTTGGTCGGCGTATTCCATGGTCTCGCCGTTACATCCTGGGCACCCAATCTTCGGCATGCCGCCCTGATACTCACCGCGCAATTTGGCTGCTCCAACCGCGACATCAATGAGGGCTTCATTGACCAGCATCTCTTCACCGCAAACCGGGCAGCGAGAGAGATATTCCTCGGGCGGTGGGCCGAAGGGTTCGTCCAGGGCTTCCGGTGGGAGCGGCTCGTGGCGCTTGCGACGCATATTTGGGTTAGCGGCAGCAGCGAAACCAAAACCTACGGTAAGGACGTCATGGTGAGAGAATACGAGGAGTAACCAACTCTCCCGAGAAGACACTTCTTCGGGAAAGATCGTGATGAAAGATTGCGTGTTTTCAACGCGTTGCACGTTCTGGTTTCTCCCGCCGATGCACTCTTTTCGGGAAAGTTGTCGTAGACGGTGATTGCAAGACGGTGTCGAGCATCATCGTAGGAGCCCACGTCATTGGTAAAAACACCGGTCTGCAAGTGGCTGAAATATCATGTGTTCTACGCTACCGTAGGTTTTCGCACGGCTGCTGCCGCTAACCCTTCTTGGCCCATTTTGGCTAGTGGAGGCAACCGGCCCGGCGCCGAGACAAAGGCCCGATGCCTCAACCGCGCTGGGTCTCCCTCCCTGAGCTGCTCTACGCGCAGGTGGTGAAGTCGTACCGGAGACGGCGCATTGTTGGCGTCACGTATCGGGTGGTGTTTGGTACCATGGAGCGGGTTCAGCAGGTGCTGTCAGCGTGCGGCCGCAAGATCAATACAGCCTTTGTCGAGCGCCTCAACCTCGACATCCGCCAGCGGGTGGCGGCAGTGGGGCGGCGGGTCAACACGCTCTGTCAGGGCGCGGATGGCTTACGCCAGCAGTTGGGAGTGTACCAAGTGTACGACAATTTCTGCCTGCCCCACTCCAGCTTGCGTCAGCCGTTGCCGGTTCCTGAGGCCACCAATGGGAGCGGCTCGGCCAAGGTGTGGCGGCCGTGTACGCCGGCGATGGCAGCGGGATCGACGGACCACGTCTGGACGCTGAAAGAAGTGTTGATGTTTCGGGTACCGCCGTGGCCCCAGCCGCAGACGGTCTAAGAAACGGCACCCCTGGATGATCGTGGAAGGAAACGGCTGCGGTGTGCTCAGACGCAGGCCAATGGGGTGGGACGAGGGGTTGAAAACGCGTTTCGAGGGCTGATAACCGGCTGATTGACACCACTCAGCCGGCTCACGAGAGGTCCGAGATATTTATCCGCAGGCCTCGGGTACGCGACCACACGCGGTGGAGGGCTTGGATATCTTGCTGGTCCAGTGCCTTGATTGGGACAAAGCGCATCGTTGGCCGTGTCACCGCTTCGCCAATGCCTTCGGCATCGCGCGTGTCGTTTTTGTTCGATTTGACGTAGGGTTTAACGAATTGGGGCGCCATGAGCTTGACTTCGTGACCGTGTTCGCGGAAGCGTCGCGCCCAGTAATGCGCCCCGCCACAGGCCTCCATGCCGATGAGCACCGGGGGCAGCTTCGCAATAAAGGGCATCAGGTCATGCCGGGATAGACGCTTGCGCAAGACGATCGTGCCCTTCTCATCCATCCCTACCGCGTGGAACACACGTTTTGCGAGGTCGATCCCGAGAACTCTCATCTCTTTCTTCATTGGACTCGTCTCCTGTGGCGAAATGGTTGCATCGGACTCCGAAATCCTGGTGGCTCATCGAAGCCGATCCGCACAGGGCGGGTCCATTTCATTACGACCGGCTGCATCCTTGACGAGGCAGCGATAGACGCACTCATACTCTTCAATGAAGCGTTCTCGATTAAACTGATCCTCGGCCGCCTTGCGCGCCAATTCGCCTATCACACGACGTGGTCCTTCGGGCAGGTGAATGATGGATTGTAAGGCGTCCGCAATGCTTCCGGCCTCGTAGGGAGAACAGAGAAATCCCGTGCGCCCTTCATCTATCATTTTCCGGTGGTCCGACACATCGCTCAATACCACGGGTAGCCCACAGGCCATCGCCTCGCAGACCACGTTGGGCAACCCCTCGAATAAAGAGACGAGCACGAGGGCATCCACAGCGTGGTATTCATGAACCACGTTTGCCTTTTCGCCCGCAAAGGTGAAGTGATTCTCCAGCTGATACTGCTTTACGAGGCTACACATCTTCTCATACGTCGTCGTATGACAGGCACTAGGTTGCACCTTTCCTACCCAGCGGACATGGAAATTATGGATATTGCGTCGGCGGAGCAGGTGTAATGCCTCGACTAGGCATAGCGCATTTTTGCGTGGGTCCATCGATGCAACGCAAAGGAATCGAACAAGGCCATCACTGATTCTATTAGGTGTTGCAGCGGGTGGAGAAAAGTGCTCAAGGTCCACCATATTCCAGATCACGGACGATTTAGCTTTAAGAGTCGGCACCGCCAGCAATATCTGCTCCATGTTGGCATAGGAATTTGTCGTGATCCAATCAGCACGTCGATGCAACTGCCTCTTCAGCCGGGTCACCCTATTCGGAGGCGGTCCTGTATAGCGCTCGGACGCGACAATCTTCCAACTATGAGGCAGCAGACTAGTAAGTTCCGCAATCGCGTTAGCGCCGTTGAGAAATGCCTGGAGAACGTGTGGCCTCCACTTCCGAAGCCATGCATAAACCATTGTGAACTTCTGCCACCGATTTCTGGGGTGAAGTTCGACGAGTTCGATCTGGGCCCGTTGAAGTTCATGTACATAAAATCTGCCAGGCATATAAACACACACGGCCACTTCGTGGCCTAGCATCTTCAGTTCCTTGGCCAACACCACCAACTGTCGTTGTGCGCCGCCGGAGTTTAAGGTATCGATCAAAAGTCCAATTCTCATAAAGTTTCCTTGCCGACCTGGGTATCGTCAGGGGTCTGGGTCTTGAGATTTCCCCGAAGGAGAGCCAAATCCGCCCTCAATGGGGTTCCCGCAGTTTTGGAGCAAAAAACGTCGATCCTTTCTCAGTGTGAGCGGAGAAAGTGATAGAGCGTCGCACGATCCACGCCCGTAATTTTGGCGATCGACGCCTTGGAGACCCGTAATGCCAGCAAGGTTTTGATCTCCTCCTTCTTATCATCCAACTTGGACTTTCCTAAGGTTCCCCGCGGTCGGCCCAACCGCTTGCCTGCCGCTTTGGCGACTGCGAGGGCTTCTTTCGTCCGGAGAGACAGCAGCGTTCGTTCAATCTCCGCAAACAGGCCAAACAGGGTCACAATCACGGTCGTCTGCAGATCCTGCGTGCCTGTGAGGCGAAGCCCCTCTTTGAGCGCGAACACCCGAATCTGTCGTGTCACCAAGGTATCGATGAGGGTAATGATCTCGCCAACGGAGCGGCCGAGACGACTCAACTCACTCACGAGGAGCGTATCTCCGGGGGCAAGGCGGGCCAGCAACAGGTCTACTTTCCGTATCTTGGCAGACCGGCGAGCGGACGCCTGGAGTTCGAGAAACTCATCGACGGCGATCCGCTCCGCGTGGGCAAACTCCAAAATGGCGAGGCGTTGGTTCTTGGTGTCCTGGGTATCTTTTGAGACACGCAGGTAGGCCAGCGTGGTCATACAGCACCTCCGTGTGGAAGAAACAGCCAGAGAAGAAAAAAGTGCAACGCTATGCGAGGATGCAACCGCGCATTTTCCTCCACGCTAAGCGTGGAGCAAGACGAAGGTTTCCGTCCACACGGAGGTGACCATGCCTGTCCAGCTTTTCACCGAGGCCGAACGGGCCCGGCGCAATCGGTTTCCCGAGGTCATCGTGTATGAGGACCTCGTCACATTCTTTACCCTATCTGAGCATGATCTGGAGCATATGCCGCGCTCCAGTGCGCCCCACAACCGCCTCGGCTATGCTCTGCAACTCTGTGCCCTGCGCTTCATGGATTTTGTCCCGGACGACCTCAGCACGACCCCACCCGAAGCAGTGGCCTTTGTCGCCCAGCAACTCGCCGTGGAGCCCGCCATCCTCGCCGCCTATGGCACCCGCGCGCACACCCGGCAGGATCATCTGCAAGCGGTCCAGGCCCATTTAGGCTATCGCAAGGCCCGTGCGCAGGATCTCCAGACCCTGGCGGACTGGCTGCTGGAACGAGCGCTGGAGCATGACAAACCGACCCTGCTGTATGAGTTAACTTGCGAAAAACTCCGTACCGAGCAGCTCCTCCGGCCGGGCGTGACGCGTCTAGAGCGCCTCGTGGCCGAGGCGCGGGCACGAGCCCGGACCGAAACCTATCGCCACCTTGCCCCGTTGCTGACCAAAGACCGTCAGCAGTGGCTCGATACCCTTTTGCAACCCGACCCGACGCGCGGCTTCACGCCGTTGAGCTGGCTGCGGCGCCCGGCGGTCGCTAACTCCCCGCGGGCCATCCTGAGCAACCTCGAGAAGCTTGCGTTCTTGCGGAACGCCGGGATGGAGGAGTGGTCGCTGGAGACCCTCAATCCCAACCGCCTCACCTTCTTGGCGCAGGTCGCACGCAAGTCCAGTGCCCAGACGCTCCTGCGTGCCCCAGCCGAGCGTCGCTATCCCCTCCTCATCGCCTTCCTCTCTCACGCCCTCGCCGCTGTCACCGATGAGGTCATTGAGATGTTCGATCGCTGTCTTGCTGAGGCTTATGCACGCGCCGGCCAAGATTTAGAGGAGTTTCGCAAAGCCATGGCCCACGCGACGAACGAAAAGGTCTATCTGTTTCGCGAAATGGCGCGCGCAGTGCTTGATCCCGCCATTGGCGATCCCCACCTCCGTAGCGCCATCTACCAACGCATTACGCCTGCCGTGCTGCGCCGCGCCGCCGCAGAATCCGACCGCATTGTGCGCCCTTTGGACGATAGCTATTTCGATTTCTTCGAGACGCGCTACGGGTATCTGCGGCAGTTCACCCCGACCTTCCTCGAGACCTTTACCTTCAACGCCAATCAAAGCGCCGCCTCGTTGCTGGAGGCGGTGGAACTGTTGCAACAGCTCAATCTCACCCACCGTCGCGCCGTCCCCATGGAGGCGCCGACTGACTTCGTCACTATGCAGTGGCGGCCATACGTGGTGGCCCCTGACGGCCACATTGACCGCCACTACTATGAGCTGTGTGCCCTCTGGGAGCTGCGCGGCGCCCTCCGCGCAGGGAATGTCTGGGTGCCCAGCAGCCTGCGCTATGCTAATCCCGACACCTACCTCATCCCCAAAGCGAGCTGGCCCGCACTACACCCGGACATCTGTCAGCAACTCCGTGCTCCCGAAAACGGCGCCGTGCGTCTGGAGGAGCGCGGACGCGAGCTGACCGAGCTCCTTCCCCGGGTGAATCGCCTCATAGCACGTAATGGCAAAGTGGGCGAGGTGCGCATGGAAAAAGGGCGGGTCGTGATGCCGCCCCTGGAGGCTGAAGAGCGGCCCGCAAGTGTCATCCACCTGGAAGAGGCCGTGGCGTCGCGCCTGCCCCTGATCGACCTGCCTGACTTACTCATTGAAGTGGACCAGTGGACCGGCTTTAGTCAAGACCTGCGCCATCTCAGTGGCCATGAGCCGCGTCGTTCGGACTTTCTCCCGACCCTCTATGCCGCCCTCCTGTCGCAAGGCTGCAACTTTGGTTTTACTCGTATGGCCCAGATGGCCGACCTCTCGGCCGACCGTTTGGCCTGGTGCACCGCCTGGCACTTGCGTGAGGACACCCTCCACGATGCCACCACGACCTTAGTCAACTTTCACCAGGGGCTGCCGCTCGCGCAGCACTGGGGCGGTGGGACACTGTCTTCCTCCGATGGGCAACGCATCCCGGTGGCCGGCAAGATTCGCAATGCCACGGCCTTACCGCGCTACTTTCGCTATCAGGGGGTGACCTACTACAGTTGGACCTCCGATCAGCTCTCGCAGTATGGCACCAAAGTGATCCCCGCCACCGTGCGCGATGCGACCTATGTCCTCGACGCCATTCTGGACAACGCCACCGAGCTGACGATCATGGAGCATGCGACGGATACGGCTGGTTATACCGACATCGTGTTTTGCCTCTTTGACTTGTTGGGCATGCAGTTTGCCCCGCGCCTGCGCGATCTGGGCGACCAGCAGCTCTATCGGATGTCACGGGAGCAAAAGACCGGCCACTTAAACGCTTGGTGTGAAATCTGTGAGATCACCAGTCCACCAAGTCCGTGAAAGCGAGTCGTGGGCGGCCCAGTTGTTCATTCAGCCATATGCAGAAGTTATGCAGCGCGATTTTTGCCGCCAAACGCGCTCGAAACCCGCTGAGCTCATGGGGACGCTCCCGATCCAGGCGAAAGGTATGAAAGAGCTTCTCATAGACGGTTTCCACGATCTGACGGACTCCCGCCAACCAGCGCCGCCGGGACTTCGGCCATGGGGTCTTGCTATTCCGCTTGGGCGGGCAGATGACTTGGGCCCCATAGGTTTGCCACCATGCGGCATGGTTCGCTTGCCCCTCAAAGCCCTTATCGACGACGTAGGGGCCCAGCGCTGGCGCCCCAACGCTCGGCACGCCCGGGTGCGGCCAGCGACGCAGGGCAAAGAAGGTGTCGGCCAGTGGTTGATCTTTGGTGCTCGCCGCGCCAAAGGCAAAGCCAGTGATCACCCCTACCGGGTTGACGGCCATCAACAGGTGGAACCCTTCATACCAGCCCAGGCGGTTGCTCCAGCCGATAGCGGCCAGCCCGGGCAGCCACCCAGCCCCACGGCGCTTGGCATCTCGGGTCGGGACCCCAGTGCTGTCGAGGGCCTCATAGACGCACCGCTGCGCGGCCAAGAGGTGGACGAGATGCCGTACAACGGCCACCAGCGTATCGTGATGCTGCCGCACCTGGCGATTGTATTGCTCCCGGGTGGGCCACTGCGGAAAGGCGGCGCGCAGGTGGCGCTGCGCATAGCGGTAAAAGCCACGCTCACTGCCAAACCCCTGCCATTGGCCAAAGATGGCCAAGGTTACCACCTCACTCCGATTGAGGGTGGCCGGGAGCCCCGGGTGTTGCTCAGGGGGCAAGGAGGTCTTGCAAAAGTCATCGACCATAACGTAAAGAATAGTAAGGAAGGTGTCAGTATCGACCATAGAGCGGCTCCTTATCTTGGGGAAGATAGAGCAATTCTACCGGTCGGAGACACCTTCTGTTCACCCATCAGTTGTCAACTCACACCAAGCGTTTAAATGTTGTCAAAACGCTGGTGACGTTATGGGGAACGAGTGCCAAGGTCCACATCGGCATTTTCTGTAAGACGCTCAAACGACTTGGTCACGTCGAGGGGTACATGTGACACAGAGGGAAAAATGTGCTTTATTTTTCCTAGCCGTTTGATGTATTAGTCTTTGTGTAGGAACACTTATGAAATGTCCCCAGATCCTCGTATTGGCTGGATATGGTATCAACTGCGAGTATGAGACTGCCCATGCCTTCAACCTTCCCTCTGTTGGTGGGGAAGCCACGTGTGTACACGTGAGTGACCTCATTGCCCAGCCACAGCAGCTCGAGCGTTTTCACATCCTAGCCATTCCCGGCGGGTTTGCGTTTGGCGATGACATTGCAGCCGGGATTGTCCTGGCTACGAAGCTGCGCTACCGTCTGGAGCGTCCCTTGAGCAAGTTTCTGAGCGATGGTAAACTGGTCCTTGGGGTCTGCAACGGTTTTCAAGTCCTGGTGCGTCTTGGTATCCTCCCGGCAGTGACCGGCGTCCAGTGGCAGCAGGAAGCTACACTCACCGCCAATGATTCGGGAAAATTCGAAGACCGGTGGGTGCATCTCCGCATTGATCCGGGCTGTCCTGCGCCTATTGTGCAGGGGATAGAGCAGTTGTATTTACCCGTGCGCCACGGCGAGGGGAAATTCGTTCCGCGTGATGCTGCAGTCCTGCACACGATGCAGGCTCATGGACAGATTGCGGCACGTTATTGTGGCCCCGATGGCACGGATGCTGCTTACCCGTGGAACCCTAACGGCTCGGTGGATGATATTGCAGCGGTGTGTGATCCGAGTGGACGGGTGTTTGGCTTGATGCCGCATCCAGAAGCGTATGTGCACTATACACACCACCCACGCTGGACGCGTGAGACGCTGCCAGAGGAAGGCATGGGCGTGCAGCTCTTCCGGAATGCCGTCACCTATGCGCGTGCACACCTCATGTAAAAAGGAAG
>Ga0081455_10006804_pt1 | contig 12188 bp, 6 predicted proteins | sample TabmetS3T2R1_FD_70207 | JGI IMG/M metagenome (GOLD analysis project Ga0081455, IMG submission 70207) | Tabebuia heterophylla rhizosphere microbial communities from the University of Puerto Rico - S3T2R1 | ecosystem: Host-associated > Plants > Roots > Rhizosphere ... | reverse complement strand
CCAAATCGGCCAGGCAGGTGTTCGTCTCTCTTATGTCGGGTCGCGCTCGAATCAGTTAGTCTATGTGCGCAACCTGAACCAGCCGCCGCCCAGCATGCAGCCTTTCTCGATTTCCCGGCGGCCTTATCCAATTTTCAACTCTGTCACGTATTACGACAATGGCGCGATTCAGAATTACAATGCACTCGAAGTCGCCGTGGCCAAGAACTACGGGAAAAACCTGACTTTCAATTCCGGCTTCACCTGGGCAAAAGACTTGACGGACGCGCAGGACACGTCGAATGCTTACGGTCAGACCATAGCCAATCAATTCGATCGCCGCGCGGAGTACGGCAATAACCAGATCACTCCGGCGCGGCGCTTTTATGGATACACGGTCTATCGGCTTCCTTTCGGAACAGGCCAGCGCTTCCTCGACACGAAATCCAAATTCTTGCAAGCGGCTTTCGGCGGCTGGCAGATGGCCTGGCATGTAGTCGTGCAGTCAGGTCAATACTTCACGCCCTCTTTTACAGGCTTCGATCCTTCGAATACGAACACCATCGGCGGCAGGCCCGACGTCGTTCCCGGCGTAAGTACAAATCCGGTGGGAGCGCAGTCGCTCACCAATTGGTTTAATCCCGCGGCATTTAAGATTCCCGGTTGCCCCGACAACAATCCGGTGTGCACAAATCCGGCGAACATCGGACGCTTCGGCGATGCAGGTCTCGGAATTCTGCGCGGCCCTATGTTGTCGGATACCGCCCTCGCCCTTTCGAAATACTTCGCGATCCGCGAGAACGTTCGCCTGCAGTTTCGGGCCAACGCGGCGAATGTATTCAACCACCCGAACTTTGCGGTACCAGGCTCGAACATTAGCGCTACGGCAGCCGTCGGTCGCATCACCAATAGCGCCACCGCGATTTTTGGCACCGTCGCGCCGCGCGAGATAGACTTTCAGCTTCGATTGGAGTTTTAGTGACGAATAGTCGGCGATCTTTTTTGAAGGGTGTAGCCGCTTACGGCTTTGTGATCTGTGCGCGCGGCAGAACGACGCGTGTCGACGACGAAGTAAAAGAGTTTCGCGATCCGGAAACGGGCGCGCGCGTGATGCGCTTGACCGGAGATGGTTCCGATAACGTGCACCTCTATTTCACTTCGGAAGCTTTTGTCGAAGGCTCGAATAGCGTGGTCTTCGCATCCAACCGTTCCGGGCGCTTTCAATTCTATTTACTCGAGATCCGCGAGCGGCGGCTAACCCAACTCACGAACCGGGATCACATCCAGCCGTTGGATGCGTGTATGGCGCCTGGCGGTCATCTGTTGTATTTCGACGGTCCCACGTTGCGCTCGTTGAAGACAGACAATTTAGAGGACCGCGAGTTGTATCGTGTGCCGGCGGGCTGGTCTCCGCACCTGCCGACCTGCACCGCCGATGGGCGCTTTGTCGCTTTCGCCTACGCCCAGAATCTTGAGCTCAGCACCGAAAATGGGCGGCTGTATTCCTCCATGGGCGAGCGTTTTTATCAGCGGCCGGATTGCGTCATTATGCGGGTCAATACCGCGACTGGTGAGCCCGTCGCTGCCTGGGGAGAACGGATGTGGATCAGCCATGTGATGATTCATCCTCATCAGCCGGACTTTATCCTGTTTTGCGAGGAAGGCGGCAGCTATTCTCTACAGCGAATGTGGACCGTGAATGTTGCAGCGAGGCGCGGACGCAAGGCCGAACCGCTTTATGTACAAAAGGCCAATGAGTATTGTGTGCATGAGTACTTCACACGTCAGGGCGAAGTGGGCTTTCAATATGAGGTGGAGCGCGACGGCCGCATCGAATACTACAACTGCTTCATCCGCCCGGACGGAACATGGATTCGGCAGTACCTATTGCCCGGCAAGCGGCCCGGACACATCCAATCGAACACGAACAACACGCTGGTAGCGGGCGACTGCGGATACTTGAGCGCGGACGACAAAGACGGTGATAAGTACATCTCATTAATGACTCACGCGAACGGACAAGCCCAAGTCCGCCGTCTATGCCGCCGCCAACCCGGCGAAACCGAAGAAAGCCACGGCCACCCGGTGTTCAGCCTCGACGACCGGTGGGTGCTGTTCAACTCACGGATCGGCTCGCGCGACAACATTTTCATAGCCGACGTCACAAGCCTTTGACGGCCAAGCCGCCCTTCACTCTGAAAGCCAAAACATAACACCAACCGTCTGAACAGCTTACCGCCGCCGCTATATGGGTTTCTATTTCGACCGTTGTCTACTGAAGTAAATGCTTAGTTGGCTCGCGTGCGCGGGCTGGCTTCATTTTTTCAAATCACCGCACGTGGCGCCGGCTTTCAAGCCGACGTCGCGCCGGGACTCATCCTTTACACTTCGTTGCGGCTAGTGTTTTTTTGCAGCCTTATCCGTCTGCGGTCGGGGTATTTCGTTCCGCAAAAAACGCCGTTTATTCGCCTACGCCAGCGAAAATCAGATGCTTTCATTGCCTGCGCACGCCTGGCTTCGTTCGTTTCGCAAAATGCGCTCTTTCTTCGCCAATCGAGGCTCGGGCCGCAGGAAGACTAGAGAAGCGAATCTTCGGCAAGGGCACCTCCCCGAAAATCGCCGCGTATCAGATCTTTGCCTGCTTCTTCTTTACGCCTCGGATCTGCCTCAGACAGTGCACCACACTGATGCACATGTACATGCCCGCCCGATGGCTTCGTTTTCTAAAATCGCCTGCCGGGACATTTCGTTTCGCAAAAACCGCCCTTTCTTCGCCAACAGCCGGCCCGCAGGGCCTCAAAAATGAATCTTCGCCGCGAGCTGAACCTGCCGGCCCATATTCAACGTAGTCGAAATGGCGCCGAATGACGCGGTCCCAACCGTCGCTCCCGGATACCCGAAATTAGTATGGTTGAAAAAATTGAAAAATTCACCGCGCAGCTCGAATGCAGCGCGCTCACGGAATTTCCAGGTCTTCGAGAGCGATAAATCGTCGCTGATCAAATTGTCGGACCGCAAAATATTGCGTCCGGCGGTTCCCACCGTGTAAAGTTTCGGAATCGCGAACGCACTCGTGTTAAACCACATGCTCGGGCTAGGATTGGAAATCGCGTTGGGATCGCCCACCAGGTTGGGATACTCGGGAAAACGTCCGCCCACGCTGCCGATGTTCTCGTTATCGCTCCCGAGATAGACCGATAACGGCAGGCCGCTATGGTACGTGAATATGTTGCTGAGTTGCCATCCCGCCACCACCGCATCGAGCAGGCGATGATTGGTGCGACCGGGAATTTCCCAAATATTGCTTACGACGAGTACATGGCGAATATCGAAGCCCGCCGGCCCCTTGTTCAGTTTCGAATTGAAACGGGTCGGGTTCGACGTAGGCTGTCCGTTAATGCCGTTAGACAAGTTGTCTACGTAGTCCAGATTCTTCGAGTAAGTGTAGCTAACCAGAAAAGAAATTCCATGTGAAAACCGCTTATCGATGCGGAGCGCGCCGCCATCGTACCAGGATGAAAATTCGTTGAAGCCGTTTTGAACGAAAGGCGCAAACTGCGGATACAACTGCCGGTTCGCAACCGGACCGGGACCCGCGACGACTGCCGTGTTGTCGATTATTTGCGCCGTCAATTTCGTGCCCTTGGATCCGAAGTAGGACGCATCGATCGCAAGGCTCGGGCTCAGTTGATACTGCAGCGTGAAACTCCACTCGGCAACATACGGCGTCCGTGACGAGCTCGGATCTACGTTCAAGCACTGCGCGCAAATGAGAGGCGTAGCCGATCCACTCGGGTTTCCGGGAAACGGATTGGGAAGAACCGCATTTACGGTGGTGGCATTTAATCCGGAAAGCGCCTGTGGAAATGCGAATGGCCAATTACCTCTCGCGCTCTGCGAGGCTTGAATATAATTCGAGCCGAAGCTGTTGTAGAAGATCCCGAATGACGAACGCACCACAAGTCGCGAGGTGGCCGCGTATGCAATTCCTAAACGAGGCGCGAAGTTATTCCGATCGGGTGCGATTCCTCCGCGCCGGATGTTCGCCGGCGCGCCGGTGATGGGGTTCTTCACGTCCCAGACATATTGGCCCGTGCTGTTGTCAATTGTGCCGAGGCCGTACTTGTTGATCGGAGTCGAGTTGTAGTCGTACCGAAGTCCTACGTTGAGCGTAAATTTCCGGACGCGCCATGTGTCTTGCACGTATGTTCCATATGCCGTTGAAGTCAGATCGCCCAGAGAACCGCCGATTTGCCGGCGTGCGGAATCCGGCGTGCCGAGCAGGTAACTCGCAAACGCGTTTCCAGTGCTCGAATTGAAATTTGAGGTTTGGGTGGTTGCAAACTGTACGTTGGTGCTAGTCGTGTCCTCCAGAATCATGTGAGAGTGAACGACACTGCCGCCGAACTCGACCGTGTGCCGGCCAGCGATCTTTTGGGCGTCTCCCGTCCAGGAATTTTGGCGAAGAGGACCGATTTGTCCAGCAGTGAAATTGACACCGGTGTATCCGGGAATCGTAATCTGCGGGAGGAAGTCCGTTCCTTGAAACTTTGGAAATACCGCACTCAGTCCGGTCGCGTCCGCGATGCCCGCCGGGGCGATATTGCCGGATCTATAGTCCACACCGATCAAGCCGTATCGGCCAGTAACGATGAAGTGCGGTGAGAAGATATGCGTGTCGCTCACTCCCACGTTTGTAAGTTTGTCTTGGATAGTTCCAGTCAGGCTCGGAAGTGAAACGCCGGTCGACGGATTATTCGCGCCTGTATATCGTGCGAAGAACGTATCGTGCTGGCCGAATTGATGATCGACCCGAACGTTCCATTGATTCCCATCGGTGCTGTTACCGGCGGTGTTGATGTAGTTCACGCCTGGTATAACGCCGGGCGCGAGATTGGGAGCGGGATAGATGGCCTGCCCCAACTTCACCGCGGTAGCATTCAAGCTCGATTGTGGAATGCGATTACCCGGGAACGGCTGTCGCGTGAACGTGTTGTTCGGGCCGGCGACTGTGGAGTAAGGATCGTAAATTGTCGCAGAACCCGTGAAATCGCCGGCAAGTTGCGCCGGAGTGGGAAGAAAAGTCGTGAAGTTCGCTGCTTGCCGGATGCGCACGCCTTCGTAATACCCGAAGATGTACCAGCCCTTGTCCTTCGAGAGCAGACGCGGTATCGTAACGGGTCCTCCTAAAGCGCCCCCAAACTGATTCCATCGGAACGCTCCTAAGCTCGGAACGAAGAAGCTTCTCGCATCCAGAATGTTGTTTCGAAAATAATCCCAACCGTCTCCGTGCCATGCGTTGGAGCCGGACTTGGTAACGATATCGATAGTCGCTCCGGAACCGTGCCCATAGGCGGACGAACCGACGCCCGAATCCACTTTTAGTTCGGCTATTGCCTCCGGCGGAGGATAGATCGCGACTCCGAGAAGATTAGGATCGCGGTTCTCGGTCCCATCCATCAGGAAGTTGTTGTCTTTTTGCCGCTGCCCAAATACCGAGGGGATCGTCGACTGATTTACCGGACTGTGGTTCGTGGTCGATCCGGCAGGCGCCACCGGAATCGCGCCCGGTACAAGGCTTACCGCATTCAGAAAGCTGCGGCCCAGCAACGGCAAGTCGTTTACCTGCCGGGCTGTCACGGTTGCACTAAGACTAGCCGACGTTGTTTGCAGAAGTGGAGCGCTCTCTTCCACCGTGACTTGGCTCGCTTGTCCCGCAACGCGTAGCGCTACGTTCAGCGATCCGGCTTGGCCGGACGACAATTCAAACGGCTGTGTCTGTTGCTCAACGAAACCGTTGGCAGTGACCTTCACCTGATATCGGCCTGGCGCGAGCGTGGGGATGACATACACGCCTTCCGGTCCTGTCTTCGCAGTGCGAGTGAAGCTCTGTTCGGCGCTAGTGAGCGTGATCGTCGCGTCGGGAACGACGGCTCCCGACGGATCGGTGACCGTTCCGCTCAGACTCGAGCTTCCGATCTGGCCGAAGACACCGGCGGAGGCGCAAATCAGGATTAGCGGGACGAAGTATGCTCGCGAGATGCCCATATTAGTTACAGACTACGCGCACGGATGCGCGAATTGTAGGATTATCCAACAAAAGACTTGAACAATTCTACTGGGTCACGGCGGCGGCAAGCGATTTGATGAGTTCCGCGCCGAATTTTAGACGATCCGGGACTTCGGGAAGTCGCCCGAGTTTTGCGTTATATGAAATCCGCTGCTCCATCAGAAATCCGGCAATCCCGAAATCCCGGTAGAGTCCCTGGGTCACTGTCATGCGGCCAACCTTGCCGGGAGTAGTCGTTTCCTCGGCATAGCGAAGTGGCGGCCGAGCCGGGGCAAACGTAGTGTTCTTCGTCAAGATTTCAAACGCGCGCTCGGCAAGTGGTTTGAATTTACCGCTGCCGCCATTGTCCGGCGGACCTTCGAGGTATTCGTTCGTTTCCGTATTGTGGAGCGAAAACAGCAGGTCGATGCGATTTCCCGCATCGAGCCATTGCTTGATTGCGTTTCTCTGCGCCGTGATCTCGGGCATCTTGATGGGATCGACTACGTCCCAATTGCGATTCAGGTCGAAGCCGTTGGCATTGAATCGGACGCCGCCGCGCGCGACGCCGTCCGGATCGCACAGCGGGAAAATCTTCCAAACGATTTGCTCGCGCAGTTTTATCGAGTCGCTTGCCAGCAGCGTGCGAATCGCGCCTTCTCCGACCCAGGAGCTACCCGATTCCCAGCTATGCTGCCGGAACATCAGCCAGATGGTTTTCTTCGTCTTACTCTCGCCGTGCGTGATGGTCCACAGCACCAGGTCGCGACCGCCCAGTGTCTTGCCGATCGTCTGTTCATGAAAATCGGCGTTGCTGCGAATCTCGCCACGTAATTTTGCGAGCGTCTCATTGGTGTAAGGAGGGCAATGTGCGATCCAGAACGTCGCCTTTGCAGGCTCGATATGCAGGCTAAGCTTGGGCTCTACCGGGTCGTATTCGTATGTCTTCACGTGTTCCCAGTGAACGCGGTCATAACTGATCACAGGCGGCGTGTCTTTCGTAATGGCGCCCCGATTCGGTTTGTAGTTATACTCGCCCGGAAGGTTGACGATATCGAGCGTTAGTGGTTGAGACGAAGCTCCGTCTACCCGGAAGTAGTACCAGTTGGCCTGGCGATTGCGGTGGTCCTGATCGGACTCGCCCTTCACCGCCAGGCGAAAATGCGTTTCGGACACTTTTTGGATTTCGCCGAGAGAGCCGCCCTCAAAGTTCGTATGAATGGTCGCGACTGGCAGCAGCAGCGCAGCTAGAAGTAGAATCATTTTTCAGTTAGAATTTGGGCAAAAACGTCTCGATCGACGTTGCCACCGCTCAAGATTACGGCCACGCGGCGGCCCCGCATTCGATCGCGCTCCTGGAAAAGAGCGGCGAACGCCGCGGCGCCCGCGCCCTCGGCCGCATTGTGCGTGTCGGAGAACAAATGCCGCATCGATGCTCTGATTTCATCTTCGTCCACGGTCACAATGCGGGCTGCGCCGCGGAGAATGATCTCGAGCGCCGCCGGATCCGGCACCCGGACAGCCATGCCATCCGCAATTGTCGGCGTCACGCTCGAAGCCACCGGCCTGCCCGCGACGTGAGACACGGCATAGGCTGGCGCGCGTGCGGCAACCACACCGACGATTTCAGTTTTTAGCGCGAGCGCATCGCGTACGGCGATTGTGCCGCAGATGCCTGAGCCCAGGCCGATAGGAACATAGACCGTATCGAGATCGGGTACAGCTTGCAATAGCTCGAGCGCGTAGCTTGCCACGCCGCGCACGAGCGCCGCGTCGAACGAGCGAACCATGTGCAGGCGTTTCGTCTCCGCAAGGAGCACGGCGTGCTCGTAAGCTTCTTGAAAATCGCTGCCGTGTTCCACAAGCTCCGCCCCAAACGCGCGCATGGCGGCGTTCTTCTCGCGGCTATTGCCATGCGGCACAACCAGCACGCTGCTAAGGCCAGCGCGGGCCGCGGCGAAGGCGACACTTTGACCGTGATTTCCGCGAGTAGCGGCGATCACGCCCGTAACACGCGGCTCGCTGCGCTTCAGCTCGTCCATATAAAGCACGCCGCCGCGTACTTTAAACGCGCCGATGGGAGTATGGTTCTCGTGCTTTACCCAAACGTCTGCGCCCGTGCGCTCTGCGAGTAGCGGCCAACGGATCTGCGGCGTCGGCGGCATCACGGCGTGCACCAGATCGGCGGCGGCTTGCAACGATTCGAGCGAAAGCGACATCATCACTAGCCTAGAATTCTCGCGTTTTGAAAAGCGCGTATGATCGTTTCGCGCGAAACGCCTTCGCACTCTAGGTACATACGGCCGGCGAGCGGCACTCTGAAACCTCCGGAGATTTTAGACGCTGGCTGCGGCTTCCCGAGTTCCGCCATCAATCGCAGCGTGCCCGCTTCGAGCGGAATTTCCATCGAACCTTCTCCCGACATGTGCCAGAACACTACATATAGCTTCGCTCGCCGCGTGAACACGAACGCTCGTGCAGGACCAGCGACGTTCTCGATTTGGCTGCACGGAACGAGCTCCAACGCGCCCTGTTCATCAAGCAACAACGTGTGCTCTTGATCGAGATTTTGCAGCGCGATCTTCTGCCGATCGGTTAACCACCCTCGCGCCCGTGCATCTTCCCATCTCTTGATCACCTCGAGATTGTCGGGCGTCCTCGGATGCGCCTCGAGCTGTTCCAGATTTCCGACTAACGAGATGGGACAATCCCATCCCGCTGCCCGGCTGGTTACATACTCGATCATGTCGGGCTGCGTACCGATGGTCTCTCGGCTTGGCGCCCAGTAACCAACCCAGCCGAAATTGATACTCGTAAAATCTTTCGCGGCTTGCGGCGCCTCCGCGGCCGGGTACGCGCGCACTGCCGATTTACAGACCTCCGGCTTAAAAACGTCGAAAGCGTTTCCTCGCGTCAGAATGTGCCAACTGAAATGTGATTTGCAAGCGCCCTCGGAGAATAACGGTGCAGGATCTAGCTTCCTATAAACCAGCCATTGCGGCCGAGAGACCGTGTACCAATACTCTGGACCCGGTACGTCTTCGGCCCCATCGAAATATACGAATTTGAATCCTGCGCCGCGATAGATACTGGCGAGTCTTTGCGCTACTTCTTCTTGAATATCGGTGTCTTGCGTGAATCGAACAAACGCAGGCCAGGTATCGACATCTAACAAGCCCATTCGTGTGCCAGCCGCATAAGCAGCCGCTCGCGACCCAAGCGCGCCACGCTGGCAGCCGAGGAACTGATACGGGGAACTGGTTGTGTACCGTTGATAAGAGATCAACTCATCTTGTATTTTAAGAATCCGTCGCGCGTTGTCCAGTGTGCATTGGCGAGGATTTTCCTCCACGGTGACGGTCTGCGAGGAATTATCGAGCGCCTCTCGAAGAGTGAAGCTGACCGCGAGATTTAAGCGAGGATCGGGACGCGGCGTGACATATTCGTCTTCTTTGTCTGCCTTGTTGTAGTGGATGTGAACACCGGGCGTGATGCCTGCTTGCGCGATACGGTCTACAAGCCGCTTCACGTCTTCGATGCCATTCGGATACTCCGGACGCCAATCGAAATGGCCAGCAGTTTTCGCGAAGACCTTGTAGTAGACATCCATGCATCGCAATCCCGCCATGCGCGCAAATTGGATGTGCCTGTCGATATTGTCCGGCTTTGCCGTTGTCAATTCGTAGTAAGACTGCTTGTATTCCGCGCGCCGCCTACTCGCGACGCCGCGCGGTAATCCGTAGTCCTCTTCCACGCTTGCGATCCTATCCAGCAGTTGCCGGGTAGCGGTGACGATCAAAGCGCCGCCAACGCCCTCTGTCTTGACGGAATCTACGGCGCCTAATTGCATTAGGTGGTATCCCTCGCAGGCTGCGGCATCGACACGTGCATACGGATCGGTACCCAACATATTTACGGCAACGGCTTGGTCCCACATGACATTCAGCCATTCGCCGAAATTCTTGCGATTACGAACCGGGAGCTGGAGGAAGACCGATTCGTCGATCGGATCGATCCGCTTAGAACGCAGGTTCGTGTAACCTTTGTACTTGAGCTTCTCGAGCGTGAAGCCGATGCACGCGTCCGTTATTTTGAGCTGGATCGCCGCTTCGTAGCCGACCAGCCCAAATGAAACAATCAGCCGATCGCCTTCCCGGCGCACGTTCTCGGCGGAAAACGTTTTGGGTTTGGCTGGAAAGGATTGCTGTAGCTCGTTGTCGTACGGTCTGTATTGCGTGACCGTGAACATTGGAACGTTTCGTCCTGCCGCCAGGCATTCCTGTCCGGTCGCTTTGTGGATCAGGCTCTGCGCAACTCCGTTCGAGGCGATTACGAGCCGCATCTCGGCGTTTTCGAGAACGATGGCTCGGCTGGGAGCCACGATCGCGAGCAGTCCCGCTTCTTTCAAAAACTGTCTTCGGTTTTCCATTTCGGATGGATCGACCTGACCCATTCATGCGCCAGGTTGATGTAGTCGGCATAGCGTTCTTTTTCGAAAAGAGGATAATCGCTGCCAATCTTGATTCGGGAAACCGGAAACCGAGAAATGAGCTTGTACGCGAAATCGCGGACGTCGTCATGCGGAAAGGGCTGACTCGAGAAGTGTGCAATGGCGGAAATGCCGATGCTCAGAAACGGCATCGACGCAAACTCCTTCGAGGCGGCATCCCAATCGCCATCGGCCTTTCCGTTCGCAACCGGCCATGCCAAGTGAGGAACATAGATTTTCATTTCTTGCAGCCGCGTGAGTTCACGACACAGCGCGCCTACGCCGGATTCGGCGTGCGCTACCAGCATCTTTCCAGATGCCGCCACTTCGCGGCAAAAATCTTGATCGCGCCGAAGATGCTCAGTTGACATCCGAATGCCGGTTATCTCGTCCCTTTCTATCGACCGAAGCAGTTCACGGCGGCATTCCTCGCGATAGCACAACGCGACAGCGAATTTGTCGTCCGGTACGAGCGCTTGCCGATTCCGGCCATCCCAGGTCTCGACCAGAAGCGCACGGGAGACAGACGCCCGCGTAATCCGCCGCTCAATATCCGCGATCGGCGATTCGGCATCCATATCCAGATGGCAATAAGCATCCGTCACCGTTTCGCCTCCCGAGATATCTTCACAGCGATATCCCGTTCGAGCGTGGGAACAGCGATGCGTATCGTTCCGTTCTTTGCGCGAAGCTCCGACTTCGAACGCACGCCGCCATCCCAGGTGTCGAAATATTCCACCTTGTAGTGGCCGGCCTGCACACCTTTCACCGTCACTTCGGAACGTTTGACCGGCCGGATCGGATTGTTCTGCGTGACGTTCCACCACGTGTGCTCGCGATTCTGCAGCCAGAGCAGAATCATGTCCTTGCCCGTCAAGCCCAGCGCACGCAAATTCGCATCGCCGGCCTCCACATTCGCTTTCTCAAACCCTTCGCTGGTCCAGGGAATTCCTTTCGTGAACTCTGCCACGGGCCAGAATTGAAAGTAGAGATCCTTTGGGTCGATATAGTTAAACCACCACCACAGCATCCCCGTGCCCGCGGAGCCCAAGGCGAGCGGAGCCCATAACCCGTTGTGCATGTGCACACCTCGCGGGTCACGATCCCAAAGGCCGCGCGTGTCCGGTTTGTCAGGCACGATTCCGAACTCCGCGAACAGATAGGGCTTGTTATAGTGATCGATTTCGCCGAGCCATTTGGCCGCGAATCCCGCCATATCCTTCGCGTCGCGCTTCATTTCATCCGAGAAGTAGTAATACCCGTGCATCTGCGCGAATTCGTTTTCCGCGAGCGTCCACATCTCGGGCCAGACTTCGGTCGAGCTCAGGCTGTTGGTGGTCATGTGGCGCGGGTCAATCGACTTCAGATAGCGGCACATTTCGCGGTTCCAGTCCACAATCAGTGCGTGATCGCCGGAAGCGGCTTTATCGGCGGAGCCGATCTCGTTCCACAACTCCCAGGCGAGTACATGCGTACTGTAGCCCCAGCGCGCCACTAGATAGCGCAGCCTGTTCTTGAACATTCTTCGCGCTTCGGGCAGTGCGAAAAAATCCCGCATATTCCGGCAGGGCCCGCCGTTGCTCGCGCTATAGGCGTTGTCTTCCGGGTCGAATGTTTTGCGGCGCTCGCCTCGCGGCGAGATGTAGCGGATGTAGTCGATGCAAATCTTTT